>ENA-ORDP01000873-ORDP01000873.1-marine-sediment-metagenome-genome-assembly--contig:-NODE-873-length-18160-cov-2.664015_pt1 | contig 18160 bp, 16 predicted proteins | sample MGYA00248627_ERZ508539 | MGnify/ENA primary metagenome ERZ508539 (study PRJEB26208, sample SAMN05571518) | marine sediment metagenome | biome: deep sea; feature: Hydrothermal vent; material... | reverse complement strand
AATGTCTGTTCTACCAGTATTTTAAAAGAAGTAGGTCAGACATTCCTGTCTGACCTTATTCTACAGAATAATAAAGAGTTAGAGAAGAATTAAATAGACTTGATGGATTTGTCAGGATGGATTCCGGATAAATATAATTTTTCTTGTCCATTATTACTAAAGTTCGATTATATTAGTACTAGCAAGAGATGATGAGGAAAACGTGATGATCCAAAAATTAATGTCTTTTTTTCTTTTAGCCTTAGTGATAGGGTTTTATCAGCCTGAGAAGACTTATGGGGGATCCAGTCCTCTTGAGAAGCTTTTAGAGCAAAACGATAAAATCAAAGCTTTAGCTAAGTATAAGGACAGTGAGGAAGTTATCAAGTTGAAATTAGAGAACCTTGATGAGATCAATGAGTCACGAAGAGTTTATGGTTTAGGACCTGTTAAACTGGATATACTGGCCAGCCGGGTGGCGAATCTACACTGTGTTGAGATGTTAAAGTATAACTATATGGGTCACTGGAACAAGAAAGGCTATAAACCTTATCATCGATATGCCTTTGCAGGAGGCCGAGATCATGTAAGTGAAAACTTATATATGAAAATGACGACGAGTTCCTTTGATCAGAGTTCGGAGAGTGTCCTGGACTTAATGGCAGAAGGACACGGGCTTTTCATGGCAGAAATCGCCCCTAATGATGGTCACAAAAAGCAGGTTCTCCGACGGGAGCATACACACGTTGGTATTGGTTATGCCATCAATAATAAGGGTTTTCGATATGCTCAGGAGTTTGTGGATCGATATGTTAAATTAAAACCCGTGGCAAGAAAAGTATCGGTGGGTGATACGATTATTCTGAAGGGCAAAATGTTAAGACGCGTTAGAAAAAAGTATGGCCCTTACGCCTTGATTATTTACTATGAACCCGTTCCAAGGCAGTTTAACTATAAACGTCAGCCGGGTTCTTATGGTGATTTTACCAATTCTCGCTATTTGATGGTTCCCCCTTGGAAAATTAAATATAATCGTAATAAAAACACCTTCAAGATTAAGATCAAGTTTAAGAATGCAAGAAAAGGTCTATACTATATCCAACTATATATCCGAGATAATGTGAAGACAATTCCTTATAAGCCAAGAGGAAGGGTTTCAATGAATACTCAAAACGCCATTTCAGTAACCGGATTAGTAATCGAAGTGAAATAATTTTAAGGACATAGCAAAATAGTGATTTTCTTATAAAGTGAAAAAAAATATTGACTTAAACCACACATTATAATATTTTTTCACATTCATCTCTTTTGGTAGCGTTTTTATAAGTAATTGTACATTAAAGAATGGTAATAAATGCAAAGGTTGGGATGTACGAAGAAGATATGGCCATTTTACTCAAAGAAAAGGGTTATATTCTTATTGACTACAAAGTTATTAGACAGAAAAAGTCCACTCAATTTAAAGTCGTTATTGATAGACAGGCCGGAGTGGATCATAAGGATTGTAGCCGAGTAACAAAGTTCATCCAAACTTTCCTCGATGATAACGAGTTTTTGCCCGACTACAAAATAGAAGTTTCTTCACCTGGTATATACAGGGAATTAAAAAGCTTAAGGGAACTTGAAGCTTTTCTGGAACGAAGAGTTTTAGTTAGCTACCTTGAGAACGTTAAACTTCTTCAAGAAACTGGAATACTGAAAGAAGCCAGTCAGAAACAAATCCTTTTAAAGACTGAGACGATCAATGACTTAATTCTCCCTTGTGAGAGGATTAAGAAAATTCGTTTAGTTGACTAAAATGGGAGGTAACGATGTCATCATCTATAGCGGAAGCTGTAAGACAGTTGGTTCATCATAAGGGTATATCGGAAGACCTGATATTGCAAACAGTGGAAGACGTATTAATAGCCGCCTATAAAAAGAAGTTTGGCAGCTCGGATAATGCAGTCACCAAGGTCAATGAGGAGAGTGGTGAAGTCTACCTATACTCAAAAAAAGAAGTGGTGGATGAAGTCGATGATCTACTCACTCAAATCAGTCTGGATGATGCCAGAGAGCGGAATAGTGAGTGTGAGCTGAATGATGAAGTTCTTGTGGAAATCAAACCCTCTGAGATGGGTCGTATAGCGGCTCAAACAGCTAAACAAATCGTATTTCAACGTCTTAAGGATATAGAAAGAAATATTATTTATAGTGAATACAGTCAAAAAATCGGTGAACTCATTACAGGCCACTATCAAAGAGAACGAAACGGTCATATTTTTGTGGACTTAGGCCGTACAGAAGCCATTTTACCGAGAAATGAACAATCGCCAAAAGAGATCTTTACAACGGGAGAGCGAATCAAAGGGGTTATTGTAGATGTCCAGAACGCCAGGCGAGGAACATCGATTATAATGTCCCGTGCCGCTCCGGCTTTTGTACAGAGGCTTTTTGAATTAGACGTGCCTGAAATAACCGATGGGACAATCCATGTAAAATCTATTGTGAGGGATGCGGGTTACAGGACTAAAATAGCGGTCTATGCTCGTGACATTGACCCTGTTGGAGCCTGTGTGGGTATGAAGGGTATGAGGATTCAGGCGATTGTTAAGGAGCTGGAAGGGGAGAAGATAGATATCATACGGTATAATGACAATATAAGAGAATATATTGCTAATGCTCTTTCACCCGCCAAAGCTGAGCAAGTCGTGATTGTGAATGAAGAGAATAAAGAATCTGTAGCAGTGGTTCAGGATGAACAACTTTCTTTGGCTATTGGAAAGCAAGGCCAAAATGTAAAGTTGGCTGCTAAACTGACTGGTTGGAACATAGATATCAAGACAATGAGTGAATTTGAAGAGCTTGATTTTGCTGATGAGTCCAGGAGAATGGCCGAAGATCTATTTTCAGATCACGAAGAAGAAGAGGGTCATCCAATAAGTGAACTGACAGATCTGGATGAGAGTATTATAGAACTATTAATGTCAGCCAATGTGACAACCTTAGAGGAGTTGGTGGAACAATCTGAAGAGACCTTTCTTGCTATTGAAGGGGTGGATCAGACCATGGTGGATGCGATCATGAAATCCATTAAAGAGAATATTGTGGTTGTTGGAGAAGAAGGTGAAGAGGCTGTGGGAGCAGGAACTTCAGATCAGAAAGTATCTGAAGAGGCTGTAGATAAGGAAGTTGCAGAGGATAGTCCATCGAAAACGACTGAAGATGAAGGGGTGGCAGAAAGTCTGGAAGAAGAGGAGGTCTCTTATTTTTGTCCAGAATGTAATACGGAACTAACAATTGGGGTTAATACCTGTCCAGGTTGCGGAGTAGAACTAGAATTCGAAGAATAGGATATTCATGAAAGTTTACGAGTTATCTAAAAAATATAACGTTTCTGATAAAGACTTAATTAAAGTCCTTAAATCCCTCAACGTCCAAAAGACTAAGGATTTAAACTCCTTTTCATCTTTAACGATTAAAGAAGTCAAGGTTGTTGAGAAGCATTTTCATAAAGATACAAGCCAGAAATCATCTTCTAAAGAAGCTCAACACAAGGATCAATCAGAACTCCTTATTGTCAGAAAAGGAAAAGATGATCCCCCAATGGAAGTAGAAAGCAAGGAGGTGGCAGAAACCGAATCTAAGCCAACTAAAATTGTGGCGAAGTCTCAGAGCGGCTCGAATAGTGGGAAAAAAGTTGTTCGAGTCACCAAAAAAGTAGTTGTTAAGAAAAAGCGGCCTGTCCAAGCCACTAAAACATCTGGGAAAATAGAGAACGTTCCTGCTGAAACTAGGCCTAAAGCTAAAGAAAAAGTCCCATCCGATAATAGGCCAATGAAAAAGAAAGCTGACAAGCCTATTCCAAGGACTGAAAAAAACTATAAAAAGGATCCTAAAGATCGTATACAGATAAATAGAGGACCCACTGCTGATCGGAGTCTTAGCAAAGAGGGCCGAAAAAAAGACGACTGGAAAAAGAAAGGTGACAGAAGAGGTCAAAAAGATTACCGGCAAAGAGATCAAAAAGAAAAGTTATTTAAAAAGAAATCCAAACCAAAAGAAATAAAAGCTTCCTCTATCCCCAAGATCATCGAGATTATGGAAACGATTACTGTTTCAGAACTTGCTAAGAAGTTAAACATAAAAGCAGGGGATATTATCACAAAACTCATCGCGATGGGAGTGATGGCCACTATTAATCAGGTTATTGACTCAGACACGGCCACCCTGTTAGCCAGTGAGTATAAATGTAATACTAAAATCGTGTCTTTATATGACGAGACAGTGATTGAAGAAATTGTTGACAAGAAAGAAGATTTGCTTTATCGTCCTCCTATTGTGACAGTTATGGGCCATGTGGACCATGGTAAAACGAAGTTATTAGACTCAATACGGACTACAGATGTTGCAGGAGGAGAGGCTGGAGGGATCACTCAACATATTGGCGCCTATCTTATCCATACAGAGAATGCCAATATTATCTTTTTAGATACACCGGGTCACGAAGCTTTTACCGCGATGCGGGCCAGGGGAGCGAGGGTGACAGATATTGTTGTCCTGGTGGTCGCTGCAGATGACGGGGTGATGCCTCAAACCATTGAAGCCATCAACCATGCGAAAGAAGCTGAAGTCCCTATAGTCGTGGCGATCAACAAAATAGATTCCCCCAAAGCTAATGCTGAAAGGGTGAGACAACAACTCGCCAAGTATGATCTGACGGCAGAAGATTGGGGCGGGAAGACCATTATGGTAGAGCTGAGCGCCCTTAAGAAGACAAATATAGATAAACTTCTTGAAGGTATACTCCTTGAGGCAGAACTCTTGGAACTCTCTGCTAACCCGAATCGAGGCGCTATTGGTAATATTATTGAGTCCAAGATTGATATTGGACGAGGTCCGGTGGCTACGGTATTGATTCAGACTGGAACTCTTAAAGTAGGTGATCCTTTTGTTTCTGGGGTCTACTCTGGTAAAGTCAGGGCGATGTTTGATGACCATGGACTCCCTTTAGATGTTGCTTTGCCTTCTACTCCTGTTGAGGTGTTAGGCTTGGACGGTGTCCCGGAAGCCGGTGATCCCTTTAATGTTATGGACAGCGAAAAGAGTGCCAAGCAAATTGCTCAAAAACGCCAGGAACTCCAGAGAGTCAATAAAGCCAAAAATGTTAAAAAGGTTACATTGGATGATTTATCCCGTCAAATCCAGGAAGGTGAGATCCAGGATCTAAAGATCATATTAAAAGGAGACGTTCAAGACAGTATCGAAGCTCTCAAAGATGCCTTTCACAAGCTTTCTAACGATGAAGTCAGCGTTAAAGTGATCCACAGTTCTACTGGAGCCGTGAATGAAAATGATGTGATGCTGGCCAGTGCGTCCAATGCAATTATAGTGGGATTTCATGTCCATCCTAATAGTAAAGCCAGCCTCCTGGCTCACCGAGAGCATGTTGAGATCAGAAAACATTCTATTATTTATGACGCTATCAACAGCATCAAAAGCGCTATGGAAGGCATGCTGGCTCCTGATCTTCAGGAAGAACTGATGGGTCAGGCTGAAATCAGAGAGCTTTTTAAAGTGCCGAAAATCGGAGTGATTGCTGGGTGTTACGTGACAAGCGGTAAGATCCAGAAGAGTAATCGTGTGAGGCTGATTCGAGACGGGATTGAAATCTTTGAAGGAGAGCTATCCTCCTTAAGACGCTTTAAAAATACGCCTTTTTAGAGATGATGTGGTTATTTATGAAGGGAAATTAGCTTCACTAAAACGCTTTAAAGATGATGCTAATGAAGTGAAAGAGTCCTTTGAGTGCGGAATATCCATTAAAAATTACCAGGATCTTAAGGTGGGCGATGTGATTGAAGGGTTTGTCATAAGAGAGATCGCTAAAACCCTGGATTAGAGACGGTCATGGCATATTATAGAAATAAACGGGCTGGAAGTCTTCTTAGAGAAGAAATCAGTTTGATGATCCAAAGAGAGATCAAAGATCCCAGAATCACGGGATTCATTACTATCACAGGCGTGGAGGTCACCAAGGATTTGAGGGTAGCGACTGTCCATGTGAGTATTTTAGGAGATGAGAAGAGTTGTAAAAGTACACTCCAGGGGCTTCGGAGTGCAACAGGGTATATGAAAAAGAGGCTGGGAAAGATACTATCCTTTAAGTATATCCCTGAAATACGCTTTGAAGAGGATAATTCATTGTTGGAAGGAAGTAAAATCTATCAACAAATCAGTGATCTTGAGGAAAAGGGTGATCCTGGATCGACTCATGATGGAGACGCAGAAGAGTAAATGATTTGATCGGATAGATTCTTTGAAGTGATCTTTAGGAAAGGAAATGGATCTGAACAAATCCCTGAATGGTGTTCTGTTAGTGGATAAACCTAAGGATATGACTTCAAACGCAGTTGTCCAAAGGATTAAAAAGATACTCAAAGTTAAGAAGATTGGGCATTGTGGGACATTGGATCCCATGGCAACAGGCTTACTAATTCTTTGTATTGGAAAGGGAACCAAGATTGCAGGAGTTCTCACATCATTGGATAAAGAGTATGAGGCAGTCATCCAGCTGGGTGAAGAACGGGACACCGATGACGCAACAGGGGTTAAACTCCAGTCCAGTCAGAAGACAGTGACAGAAGAAGAGGTTTTAAAAGTCCTTGATGAGTTTACAGGTCCTCTTGAACAGGTTCCACCCATTTACTCAGCGGTCAAAGTGAAGGGTAAAAGAGCGTATCGCTACGCTAGAGAAGGAAAAAACATTGATCTGACCTCCAGGAGGATCATTGTTTATAGTTTAGAACTTGTATCTTTTGAGGATAATCGCTTTGCTTTAAAGATTCAATGTTCTAAAGGGACATATATTCGTTCGCTAGCCCGTGATATGGGACGTCGTCTTGGAACCTATGGCTATCTCACAGAACTTCGACGGACACGGATCGGTCGCTTTGAATGTAAGGATCGAGGATGCCAGGATAACTTGGAAGAACTTTTGCCAGATTCATTAATGAGGCAAGTGATCAATATTTCAGAAGCTTTATATTTTGTTCCATCCTTGTCAATTGCTGAAAGGGCTACAAATAAAGTATTTTATGGCCAACCTTTGACTCGGGAAGACTTGATAGTGGCGGAACAGCTGGATAAAGAGGACTCTCTAATCTTTAAATTATCTATAGGACAAGAGGTTATAGCCCTTGTGGATCAAGATCTAAATTATATAAACGTTTTTCATTATGAACATTTACAATCACCTCAATGAGATACCGTCTGTTCCACGGGGCATTATGACCATCGGGACTTTTGATGGCTTTCATAGGGGGCATAGGGGTATTATTGATCGTCTTATTGAGGATAAGCGAAAGAATGGGGGCAATACAATTGTCTTAAGCTTTTCTAATCACCCCTTTGAGGTATTAAGCCCTGAGAAAATCCCGGGGAAACTGGCTAGCCAGGAATATAAAGTTGACTTTCTAAGCTCTAAGGGAATAGATCATCTAATTTTGGTCCCATTTACTCGTCAATTTGCAGAGATCAGCCACACAGAGTTCTTTCAAGGCTTAAGGACTAGTTTTCAAAGGCTGAAACTTATATTAGGCCATGATTTCAGGTTTGGTAAAGGGAATCTGGGAGGACTTGAATATCTAACAAAAATGATGGATGGCTATGTTTTTGATCTGGAAATCGTATCCCAGGTTTCCCACGAGGGTTATCAGGTGTCCAGCAGTCTGATACGTAATCTTATCCAGGAAGGTGATTTAGAAAAAGCCAATTCATTGCTCCAGCGTGAGTATTTCATGACGGGTACCTGTATTCAGGGGGATCAGATGGGCAGAACGATTGATTATCCCACAGTAAATATAGTGAATCAGGAACAGGTCTATCCCAAAAACGGAGTGTATAAAACGGTCATTGAGATTGATAAGAAGTTTTATTCTAGTATGACATTTATCGGGAATAAATCACTGGGTGATCATGAGGATCGGGTGATCGAAACCCATATTTTTGACTTTAATAAATCTTTGTATGGAGAAACAGTCCATATTCACTTTCAAAAGAGGCTTAGGGATCAAATGAAGTTTGAATCATTGGATGAGCTGAAAGATCAGCTCGATAAAGACAAAACGATGGCTCAATCGCTTAAATTAAAAAGCGATTTGTCACCAAGTTTTAATTAATTAGTAACTTTCTAGTCATTGACTGGATGTTCAATATGTTTCCAGGGGTACAGTTAATATTTTGGACATTAAACCATGTCTCAAGAAAGGAAATATATGTATTTCTTTTATAGGGTTGATAATTGGCTTTACACTCAATGTATGGGCAGATATTATTTTAGGACCTACAATGTAATTACTATTTTTTTTGAAGAGTCCACAGGAGCAAGAATTTTAGCCGCCATTGCAGGGAGTTATTTGGGTCATTTGATATCTCGAAGATAGTATTTAAACGGTTTTATCACTATTTTCCTCTTAAGAAGGTAGATAAGTTTTATTAAGAAAAAAAATGGAGGCATTATGCCACTCGCTAAAGAAAAAAAAGCAGAAATACTGAGTCAACATAGGACCCATGAGACAGATACGGGATCTCCTGAAGTTCAGGTTGCACTTATTACCGCCAGAATCAATGACCTGAATGGTCACTTCAAAGTCCATAGAAAAGACTTCCATTCCCGAAGAGGCCTGCTGCAACTGATTGGACAAAGAAGAAGATTATTAAATTACCTGAAATCCAAAAGTCCTGGTCGTTATGTGGATCTCATTAAATCTCTGGGACTTAGAAAATAAGTGGATCATAAGTTCATTTGATGATATAGACTAAATCAGATTTAAGGAGAATTATATGATCCACTCAGTATCTATGGAAATTAGAGGGCAGACCCTGACAATAGAAACAGGAAAGTTGGCAAAGCAGGCCAATGGAGCCGTTCTGGTCACCTATGGAGATACGAAAGTACTCTGTACCGCTGTAATGTCCAAAGAAAGCAAGATGGATATGGATTATTTCCCTTTACAGATCAACTACTCCGAAAAATATTACTCGGTGGGGAAGATTCCAGGGGGGTTTATCAAAAGAGAGGGTCGACCCAAAGATAAAGAGATCCTGGTCTCTCGATTGATTGACCGCCCCTTAAGACCCCTGTTTCCTGATGGTTTTCGCAATGAAGTGCAAATCCTTCCTACAACTATTTCAGCCGATCAGATCAATCCACCGGATATTCTGGGAATTATAGGAGCCAGTGCCTCTCTTTGCGTGTCAGACATCCCCTTTAATGAACCGGTTGCTGCGGTCCGTGTTTCATTAGTAAACGATGAACTCGTTGTGAATCCAACCTTTGAAGAGATCAAGTCAGGAAAGTTAGACCTTATCGTTGCCGGAACCAGAAAAGCTATCATGATGATTGAAGGAGCGGCTCTTGAACTCAGTGAAGAACAGATGTTGGAGGCCTTGAAGTTTGCTCATGAGAATATCATTAAAGTTGTGGAACTCCAGGAAGAACTCATAGAAAAATGTGGAAAGCCAAAACTCACAATCCCTCTTTTTGAGATTGATGAAGAGCTTAGAAAGGAAGTGGAAACCTTTGCTGCCGAGCCTCTTAAGAATGCTTTTAATGCCAGTAATAAGCTGGAAATGCAAGACAATGTTGAAAAGGTGATGAAAGAAGCCGTCACCACCTATTCTGAGAAGTTTGGTGATGATAAAGTCCTTCAGATCAAGGGAGTCTTGGAGGGGTTGGAACATAGTATTGTCCGCAAGATGTTGATCGAAGAAGATCGTCGTGTGGATGGTCGTAAAATGGATGAACTACGTTCCATTTCCTGTGAGATTAGTCTTTTACCTAGGACACACGGCTCAGCCTTGTTTACTAGAGGTGAAACACAGAGTTTAGGGGTTGTGACCCTTGGTACAGCCTTTGATGTCCAGAGGTTTGATGATATTGACGGCGAAGGAAGTAAACACTTTATGCTACACTACAACTTCCCTCCATTCAGTGTTGGTGAGACGGGTCGTGTTGGAGGGGTTGGTCGAAGGGAGATTGGCCACGGAAACCTTGCAGAAAGGGCTCTCCTGCCTATTCTACCAGACTTTGAAAGCTTCCCGTATACGATCCGTGTGGTGTCTGAAATATTGGAATCGAATGGATCTTCTTCTATGGCGACGGTCTGCAGCGGTTCTTTAGCTCTTCTTGACGCAGGCGTGCCTGTGACTAAACCAGTTAGCGGGATCGCGATGGGATTAGTGACCGATGGAGAGAATTATAAGGTTCTTACAGATATTCAAGGTGTGGAAGACCATTTAGGCGATATGGATTTTAAGGTAGCCGGCACGAGAGATGGAATCACGACCTTTCAGTTGGATATAAAAATTGAAGGGATTACTATTGATATTATGGCTAAAGCTTTTGAGCAAGCGAAAATCGCCCGTTTCAAGATATTGGATGTTATGGCTGAAACAATCCAGGAGAGAAAAGATGATTTATCGGAATACGCTCCAAAGATTGTTACCATGATGGTTAAAACCGACAAGATCAAAGATGTGATTGGCCCGGGTGGAAAGGTGATCAAGAAGATTATTGAAGAAACCGGAGCCAGTATTAACATTGATGATCATGGCAAGGCAACCATATCCTCGAAAGATGAGAAAGCCGTTGAGGCGGCTCTTGAGACGATAAGACTCATTTGTACTGATGCTGAAGCCGGTAAAACTTATGATGGGCTGGTCAAGCGGGTCACGGAATATGGGGCATTTATTGAGATCCTTCCGGGTAAAGATGGTTTGTGCCACATTTCCAAGTTATCGAAAGAACGTGTCAACAAGGTGGAAGACGTTGTTCGTGAAGGTGATAGAGTCCGTGTCAAATGCATTGAAATCGACCGTATGGGACGGATAAACTTGAGTATGAAGGATGTTGATCCTGCGTAATGCAGGTTTGTGAGCAATAAATTGATTCAAAAACATATATTGGATAATGGCATACGCCTTATCTGTGATCAGGAAGACTATTTCAAGACTTTTTCCCTGGGTTTTTGGGTGAAAGCAGGTTCTATCTACGAAAATACACAGAACAACGGGTATACCCACCTTCTTGAGCACATGCTTTTTAAGGGGACTCATAAAAGGACCTATCTGGATATTTCCCAAGAGATAGACTCCGCCGGTGGGCATATCAATGCCTTTACAGAACGGGAGAATACCTGTTTCTATGTCCATCTGATGAATCACCATCAGGAATTGGGAGTCGATATTTTATGGGATATGATGGCAAACTCCACGATCCATGAACAGGAGCTTGACAAAGAAAAGATGGTGGTGATCGAAGAGATTAAAATGTATGAGGACTCTCCTGAAGAGCTGATTCATGATCTCTTTTTCAGTCATGTATGGAAGAGTCAGGCTTTAGGCTATCCCATATTGGGGACTATTCCAAATATAAATGACGCCAATCGGCAAAAGGTCTTTGATTTCTACCATGAGTTTTACTCTCCCGAAAATCTCCTTGTTTCAGTAGCTGGTAATTTTGACTCAAAGGAACTCTTGGGGCAAATCGAAAAACTAAAGTTCCCACAAAACAAACTGACTCAGCATCAACCGTCTTCTTCCCAACTGAACTTTGAGAATCACTTTCAGATAAAAGATTTAGAACAAGTCTATTTCATCTTGGGCTTTAATGCATTCTCCCGACACGATCCCAGGCGTTATGGACTTTATCTTCTCAATAATATTATTGGTGGCGGGTCTAGCTCAAGATTATTCTTAGAAGTACGAGAGAAACAAGGCTTGGCCTATTCAATATATTCTTTCACCGGACTATACGAAGATTCTGGCGTATTTGGGATCAGTTCATCGACTAGCCTGGAGAATTATAGGCCAGTACTCAGGATTATTATTAGGGAAATAAAAAAACTATGTGAGGAAGGTGTATCTGAAGAGGAATTAAATCGTTCCAAAGAACAGATAAAAGGGGGGATAATATTTAGTATGGAGAATCTTGAATCCCGTATGGGGCGAAATGCAAAACAAGAACTGGACTATAATAAGACCATAACTACCGAAGAAATCATGGGTGAGATTGAAAAAGTTAGTGTAGAGGATCTGAACAACTTGATCAGAGACGTCCTCACCCTTGATAACCATGCTTTTTATAGTCTGGGAGAGGAAAAACATAGCGAAATATCTTTATCTAAAGATATAATAACTCATTAGATGCCAGGAAAAGGATCAAAACTTACAGGCTTGAGACGCGACTTTGTGTGAAAGCCATAATGAGGTATTAAATACGATGAAATGAGGTAAATATCATTGAATAAACAAAAACGATCAAATAAAAAAGAAGATGCCATAAAGATCATCCCTCTGGGTGGATGTAAGGAGATTGGTAAAAATTGTACCCTGTTTGAATATAAAGATGAGATAATTATTGTCGATTGTGGTGTGATGTTCCCAGAGTCTGGAATGTACGGGATTGATCTTGTCATACCTGATATGTCCTACGTTTTCAAGAACATGTCTAAAGTGAAGGCAGTTGTTTTAACCCACGGACATGAAGACCATATTGGAGCGTTGCCCTATCTTATCCGAGTGGTGAATGTCCCGATCTATGGGACTCAATTCACTTTGGCATTAGTGAAAAACCGATTGAAAGAACATGAACTGCTGGATCAAGCGACTCTTCACTGTGTAAAACACCGTGAGCCTTTTCGAATTGGCTCATTTAACATTGAGATGATCCGAACGACCCATAGTATTGCCGATAGTGCCGCTGTGATGATGGAACTGCCGATTGGCAAGATTCTTCACACAGGAGACTTTAAAATCGATCACTCACCCATTGATGGTAAGAAGTTTGATTTTTATCGCTTTGCGGAATTAGGTGAGAAGGGACTTTTAGCTCTCTTTTCCGATAGTACAAATATCAAAAAGCCCGGATACACTCTCTCAGAAACGGGTATTTATAAAAACCTAAGGGAGACTTTTCGTAAAACGAAAGGGCGTATATTTTTAGCGACCTTTGCGTCGAACATCCAGAGAATACAAATTATCTTTGATCTAGCCAAAGAGTTTAATAAAAAAGTGGCCATCGCTGGTCGGAGCATGGAGAATAATATTGCCATCGCCCACGAGATGGGTTATCTCAAGTTTTCTGAAGATTTACTCCTCTCGATAGAAGGCTTAAAGAATACTCCGAGAAGTAAAACCATATTAATTACGACTGGAACACAGGGAGAGCCGATGAGTGCCTTATCCCTTCTTGCTCACGAAAGGCATAAATGGCTCATGATTGAAGATGGAGACACAGTTATCATTTCAGCCAGCGTGATTCCGGGCAATGAAAAAGGGGTTTCAAAGATCATCAATAACCTGTTGAGGGCGGGTGCTCACGTCATTTATGAAGCCTTTGAAGACATTCATGTCTCAGGTCATGGCTACTTGGAAGAGCTCAAGATGATGATTAGCTTGACACGTCCCAAGTTCTTTGTCCCTGTCCATGGGGAGTATCGAAATTTGGTGGCCCATAGAAAAGTAGCGACCGAATTAGGAGTGAGTGAAAACCGTACGAAAGTCATGGAAAATGGTGACATTATAGAAATTAGTGAGAATAGTATTTATAAGGTAGGCCATATAGATGTTCAGCAGGTCTTTGTTGATGGGAAGGGAGTGGGTGATATAGGAAATAAGGTGATACAGGATCGTCAGGCCCTTTCAGAAGATGGAATTGTGGTGATCATTGTCTCTATGCATGGTGAGAACGGTCATATGAGTTTCAGGCCGGAGATTATATCCAGAGGCTTTGTATATATTAAAGAATCTTCTGAAATGTTAATGAAAGCCCAGAAAATGGTCCTGAAAGTGACGGAAGATTATAAAACAGAGTCTCAGCTTGATTTCGCCAGTTTCAAGCACAAGATCAAAGCAGCTCTCCGCAACTTTTTTTATAGTGAAACCAAGCGTAAGCCTATGATTGTAGTCCGTATCATTGAACGATAAAATGAATAGGTAAGTTCTTATGAAGCGTGAAGTAACAAAAATTACGGATCCAATAGATTATCCCGAAAGTGATGGGAAGCCCATGGCTGAAACTGATATACATCGTAATCTACTTTTCCAGTTGATAGGGGCTTTAGAAACTGTGTTCCCTGAATCTTATGTGTCAGGCAATATTTGTTTGTACTATGAAGAAGGCAACCCCAAAAAGATGATTTCTCCTGATGTTCTACTGGTGACAAGAGGAGAACCTGGTGAAAAGAGAATCTTTAAAACCTGGAAGGAAGCTCCTATCGACCTTGTCATAGAGCTGTCATCGAGGAAGACCCGTAAAGTTGATTATGGGAAAAAGAAACATATCTACTCTAGCCTTCTGAAAGTGCCCTGGTATGTCATATTTGATCCTGAAAAGCTGAATCTGGAAGTATTCAGGATCTTTGGCGATGGGTATGAACCTGTGGAAGAGGATGAAGAGGATCATTACTCTCTAAGTGATTTGGGTATCTATATAAGCCACGATCCAGACAAACGCTTAAGACTATTAGACCATGAGAAAAACTATGTTCTATATGGAGACGAACGGCTAGATCAAGAAAGGTATAGAGCAGATAGAGAAAGCTATAGGGCGGATCAGGAAAGGCATAGAGCAGAACAGGAGAGGCATCGGGCAGAAGAAGAGGCCATACAACGTAGGCTGGCAGAGGAAAAGATCAAAGAATTAGAGTTGCTACTCAAACGCAAGGAAGAAGAGAACTGAATTGTTGGCTCTTGGAATCAAAGTCTTAGGACTTGCTGGCCTCCAGGATGAGTTGGATGAGAAGTTCCGTTGCGTTTTCTTTGGAGTCTGACTCTAAGCTTTTGGCCATTTTCTCTCTTCTCTGAGTGTCCAGCAGTAGGGAGATAATTCTTTCTTTGAGTAGATCAGGTTCAAGATCTTTTTCTTCAATGATTTCGGCCCCCCCCAGATCCTTAAGAATCTTGGCATTATGATATTGTTCGTTCCGTGTAGCAAAGGGAAGGGGGATAAAGATGGAGGGTATTCTCAGGGCTAAAGCCTCATTGACGGTACCAGCACCTGCCCGGCCTATGAGCAAAGCGGATCCACTCAATATATGTCTTAGTTCATCGCTTTGGATGAAGTCTTTAAGCAGATATCTAACCTGTAAGTTTTTAGGGAGTTTCATCCTGAAGTTTTGAAGCTCCTCAAAATCGTTATGCCCTTGAGTCCTTCCACACTGATGGATGACATTACAATATTTTAGCAAATCAGATACGATCTCTCTGACAGTATTGTTGATCTTGTGAGATCCTTGAGATCCTCCTGTGACATAGATAATGGGTAATTTGATATTGAGTTTAAAGAGCTTGTAACATTCTTCCTTTGAACCTGTAAATAGCTCTTTACGAATAGGTTGACCGGTATGGACAACTTTGTGGGACGGGAAAAAAGGGATGGAGGATGTAAAGGAAGTGGCGATTTTACTAGCGAAATAGCTGGCTATTTTGTTGGCAAGACCTATGCTGGAAGTCTGTTCGTGGATTACAACAGGTATACCCATGATCCTTGCAGCGATGGACACGGGTACTGATACGAATCCTCCCGTGCTGAACACAACTTGAGGTTTGAAGCGTCTTAGAATGAAGTAAGAGTCAACGATTCCCTTTAGTATGCGGAATAGGTCTGTCAGGTTGGAGAGTGAGAAATAACGTCTTAATTTGCCTGTGGCTATGGGGAAATAAGTGATCTGTTTGGCTATTGCTACATCCCTTTCAATACCTTTATGGCTACCGATATAGATACTGTCAAAGTCCTCGTTTGCTGACTTATAGTGGTCTTTGAATGCTTCATAAATAGTTATGGCCGGCAGGGTGTGACCTCCCGAACCTCCTCCTGTAATAGCAAGTTTCATAGGGGCTGTCCAAATAGTTATTAACTTATATAGTATGATTTATAGGTCGATTAATTGGAAGATAAGTCTAACGCTTTTTTTTATTTTTAGTCCAACTTTCTTAAAAGTGTTTCTTAAATTCCTCAAGGGAAGGAGCTTGGCTAATGGGAAGTTTGGATTTTTTGACCAACTTAAGAAGATGAATATCCTTTTGGTGATGACTTTTTATAAATTGGACGGCCTCGTTGGCGTTTGACTCAAAATCCGGGGCGACCAACCAACCCTTTTCAATGGCCCCCATATCCATGAAGGCAAAAAGCTCATAAACCTGCAAAGCACCTGCTAATTGGGTTTTTATCTGCCAGGCCTCGCCATCAGCCAATATATCCAGGTCTCCAAGGCTATTAACAGGACAGGGAGACCTTATATCTTTTATGGGACGCCTGTTTCTTGTTTTTAAATGCTGAACAAGCCGGTCAATCAAAAGAGATTTAGGCAGGTCATGGCAGGTTTTTTTGTCAAAAAGCTTTTTCTCTTGAATAAAACCCTTGAGCTGGGTAATCAACTCCATAAAATTAAAGTCTCTGACAATATCATTTTTGCTTAGGGTTGTAGTAAAACCTTTTAACAAATCGATTTCACCGTTTATAAGATTATATCGACTTTGCCTTGAGGCCGTTAAGCCAATCTCAGAAAGTTGATGAAAGGAAATGACCCTGTCATTTCTTAATATATCAAATCCTTGTTTTGAGAGGGAAGCTCGATAAGGTTCATACTGTTTTGGCGGTTGTAAATCAAGCTCTTTATATTCTGACGGATTGGCTGGGGCATAACCAAAGGTTAGTTCCGCTTTCCAACGCCTTCCATTGAATGGATGCTTGTAGATGACTGGTCCATACTGCTTTGTAATAGGATGAAAGTAGACGGGTTTAAAGGGTCGAATAGGCCAGATCTTATTTGTTCCCGGCCTATCCAGATTTTTGACTTCAATAGTCAGTTGTAATTTTGATTTATCTTTTAAATAACGTCTGTATCTAGCTCCCAAATAGGGACATATCCTCATAGTATAGTCCTGGGGACGGACGGGAAGGATATTTTTAAGGTGATGGACACAAATCTCTGTTCCAAAAGGCCAATCTACTTGAGCCAATCTGGGGCTAATCTCGCCAAATGCTATTTCTTCAATGACTATGGCCTGATCATCCGAGTGAGTCTTCGTGGCTAAGTATTTTAGCTCTCCTAGAGCCGCAATCGCCTGTTTCATCCCTAAGCCATGCTCATTGAGAGCTGTGCTTCCAGCTATCTCCCCGGGGGATAGGGCTTTATCTAACAAGTCTCTTGAAATCCCCTTGCCATTGTCCTTAATGATAAGGTAGGAAAGGGCTTTGTCATTCCTGGATAGGCCAATTTCAATATCAATCTGCAATACACGGTCAGGTATTTTAACTGAGATGGAATTATCTATCAATTCAGAAATAAGATCGAGAAAAGTATAATTTGTATGACCCAACTCTTTGAATAATTTATTGGATGGTTTAATCGTAATTTTAGGTAGATCAGTTGCATAGGGTAGATTATCGATTTCAATCATGATTTATATATCGGCAATTCAAGGATTTGATAAAGTCTGTGATTTGAGTATGTTACTTGAAGGTTCTAAGAATAATTATATTGACATCTCCTGCAATTTACTCTAAATTTAGCCCGAGTCAATATCTATAATAATCTAAATGAAGGAGATTTGTTATGAAAAAAATGAGCTCAATTGATGTGAAGTCTTATGCCAAGATTGCCGCTGTGACCGGTTTGTTGGTGGGTTTATTGTTTGGCCTATTCGGCTTTGTAGGTTTATACATAGCCGAAGGAATGGTGAATGACACAATGGAAACTGTTTTTACTTTTGCAAAACAAAATCCAGAATATGATCCAAACGTTAACGAAATGGTTGGTTTAATGATAACGGGAATCTCGCGTTATGCTGCTGATAAACTTAAAGCAGATGAAGCGACCATTAAAAAAATCTTCCCTAAAAAAAATGACGATATAATGTTACCAGAATCAGTCAGTGAAATACAGAAAATAGTAAGCCCTGTACTTGGCAACACCTTTTTCTGGCTAAGACTACTTGTACTGATAGGCTCACCCATAGGTTTAGCTATCATGGCTTATATATTAGCTCTTATTGCTGGTATGGTCTACAATAAGATGAATGGGATAGGTGTGACAATCGAATAATTCATTAGAGGGTCTCCCTTCCACTCATGAAAGGGAGATTCCAAACATTAAGGCTTTTAGTTGCAGCTATAACCGGATCCTGTGGCCGCTAC
>ENA-ORDP01000872-ORDP01000872.1-marine-sediment-metagenome-genome-assembly--contig:-NODE-872-length-18161-cov-4.339390_pt1 | contig 18161 bp, 17 predicted proteins | sample MGYA00248627_ERZ508539 | MGnify/ENA primary metagenome ERZ508539 (study PRJEB26208, sample SAMN05571518) | marine sediment metagenome | biome: deep sea; feature: Hydrothermal vent; material... | reverse complement strand
TGCTCTATGCTCTATGCTCTATGCTCTATGCGTCTTTAGTCTTTGTCTGCTATGCTCTACGCGCCTTTATCCTTAACGCTTTACTCCATCACTCCATCACTCCATCACTCCCCCTTTACCTGGCTCCATCGACAATTTCCAGGACTATCCTGTCAACCTCTTCTGCTACGGTCTTAATATTTGCATCCGGATAGAAATCCGATATTATCCTGGGTCTTAATGCGCTTATGCAGGTTTTACCGTTCTCCACATAGACACTGATGGGACATGGAAGCATGAGAGCTATCTTAACATCAGCATTCAGGACCTCATTTGCATATTTGGCATTACATATCTCGATAATCTTTAACGGTTCCCGCTCAAATCCCTTGCCTGCAAGCGTTGCCGTCACATCATGAACATGCAGCACTCCAAACCCCTTTTCTTTTGTCTGTGCTACAACTGCCTCCACTGCATCATCAAAACTCTTGCTTGTCTCTACCGTGTAATCAAACTTTTCCATTCTGAACCTCCCTGAATTAAAATGCCCTCAAATTGAGTGATCCATACCCGAATCCGGCGATAAAAAGCCTCAAACTTCGTTATTTTCCATGAACCTTTTATGAGAGAACCCCTTGGCATGGCTCCTGTCCTGCCAAAGACCGGATTATAAAAGATTAAGCCTGTTTCTGAGTTCAAAGCCCATCAATCCCCCTGATTCCCTTTTACCCTTATACTGAACCATCACCTTATGTGTATCCCCCATCCCAAGCAGAAGCCCTTTAATCTTCGGGATCTCACTTTGAAACCCGGGATCAGCACTCAACATCCCTGAAATAACCTTATCAATACCGAGAGATACAAGAAACGTCCCCTGAGGACAATACCCGATTGTCCTCATCCCCACCTCCTCTCCCCAGTCCCTGAGGGAGGAAAAGTTAACATGGGCAGTAATATCCTGTTCCCCGACGTATCCATACGGGTCTTCATTACAGGTATGTCTGTGATAGCAGAGTAGTGTCCCCCGGTTCCTCTCCTCTGCATAGTATTCCCATGAGGGATAGCCGTAGTCAATGGTTATAACAAACCCTTCAGTGAGGAGATTGTCTATCTTTTCCAGAAACCCCCTCAGCCTCAGGTTCACCTCTGTCCTGTAACCGGTTATCTCCGGTATCCTGTATCTCCTGATGTATTCTGCCAGATCAGGAGTACTTAACTCCCCCTCAGTTTCTTTAAATCCATCTTCCGCCACATCCACATATACCTCGGAAAAGGTATCATTCATCCTCACTACATGCACAGGAAAAGAGTCAGGCAACTCATTTGAGACAACACAGCCGCAAAACTGCTCTACCTCAGTGAGCGAGGAGACCCACTGAACTATCCCTTTATACTCCGAGAGCATTTTCTGCTGACCCTGCCGTATATGAGGATTCCTTTCAACGATTATGTAACGCCATCCATCCCCCCAGTTGAACTCTCTCCGGATATATGACAAGATCCCTTCTGACATAAACCCACTGCCTGCACCGATCTCAAGGATAGTGAATCCCCCGGGCTCTCCCAAAAACCTCCTCATCTCATCTGTCTGAATCGCCAGGAGCCATCCAAAGACCGGGTGAAGATGTGGAGATGTGAAAAAATCGCCATCAGGGCCTATGACGGATTCCCCGGCCATATAATATCCGTGCTCAGGCAGGTATAGGGCCATATCCATAAATGTCTCAAACGTTATGGGCCCCTCCTGCTGAATTCTCTCGCTGATTATCCTCTCAAGCATATCCCGTGATTAAATACCGATAAGTAGATTATAATACAATTCTTGGAAATGTGCTAATCCGGAGAATAAAGATCTGAAAATGGAACAGATAAGACTCATAATATTTGACCTTGACGGCACCCTTGTGGATTCCTCAAGGGACATCACCAATGCCCTTAATTATGCCCTGAAACCCTACGGATTTAAAACCATGGCGGTGGAGGAGACCGTAAAACTGGTTGGTGAGGGAATAACAAGGCTTATGGAAAAGGTCATAGGGACTGAAAAGATCGGGATAAAGGATGACGTACTGAAGAGATTCCTTGAGTTTTACTCAGACCATTTGACAGAGTATACAAGACCTTATACAGGTGTAACAGAAACCCTCAATAAGCTCAGCACATACGGAAAGGCGGTAATCTCCAATAAAAGGGAGGGGCTTTCCAGGAGACTCCTTGAAGAACTCGGCATGGCATCCTACTTTGATCACATCCTTGGCGGTGACAGTACACCTGAGAAAAAACCCTCCCCCCTGCCGGTACTTACAGTCCTCAAGCGGGAAAGACTAACCGCAGATAAAGCACTCATGGTCGGCGACAGCAATCTTGATATCGAGGCAGGCAAAAATGCAGGCGTCATCACCGCAGGCGTGGGTTATGGCTACAGGCCGTTAGAGGCACTTAAAGGGGCTGATTTTACAATCAGGGAATGCCTCTCCGAACTCCTGGATATTCTGAAGAAAATACAAACTGAAAACTGAATTGATAAAGAGGCCTGAGTCCCTGATACAGACCCGGGCCTCTTTATACTGATTGCGTTTATCTTATTTTTTGAGGTCAGGCTGATACATAAGATTCGTATCCATTTTATAGGTCCACGGTAAACGCTCAAGACGCCACCCGCCAATCATGCGCTGCCCGTGGAATGGGCTATGATTATCTTTTACCTTGTCACCCTCAAAACCACCAAGCAGGTTAAATACCTTGTCTGCTTTAAACCCGCAATCAACCGCAGCAGTAGTTGAAGCGATAGTCCTCGAAGCACTTCGGCACATCATCAGCAGTGTGTCGGTCTTTGGGTTGAACCTTGCCTTAAGGTCATTGCAGAATTTTTTATTCAGAACCTTTTTATAGCCCTTCCTGCCCACCTTTGTTGTGTAGAATTTCCAGGGGATATTGTAAGCCCCGATTGGATGGCCTATATCCTGATATTCGGTACGGGTTCTAACATCCACTATAAAGGTATTACCTGGATCCTTCCTGAGCATCTTGTACGCCTCTTTGGGAGTCACATCACCACCCTTGTGTTTTCCTTTAATCGGGTATACCTCCTGGTTCAATGCAAATGCAAACGAACTAAAAGCAAATACCATCAGCACTGTTAACATCAACGTCTTTTTCACCAGGTTCATCTTCTCCTCCTTTGGATTCCTTTAGATGTTGATAAAGCCAAACAAATCCGGATCGACTCCTCAATACGGAAAACTACACCTAAACAAACCACCTCCTTTCACGTCAATCCACCAGATTACAACCTCTTTTTACAATCTTACAATATTTTTTGTTTTTATGTAAGTCAAAATCCATACCATTGTTGATTTGCTTATTAATTCACGGCTCTTTCGATATCTTTGACACTCAATAGAGTTTGTGTATAAACTCGACCAGTTGTCGTTCTTCTGTCATTCTGGCTTGTCCGGAACCGTTCTTTAAGAAGGATTCCCGACGCGCTTCACTTGCGGGAATGACAGATAACCGCAGTTTATACACAGACTCTCAATAGTGCCCTGAAAGGGACTATTTCCTTAAATTCGTTGTGAATCGGACAACATTGGGATAATTGACCTTGATTGTAACAGAGCCCCCCCCCGCATTATAGTACCCAAAATCGCTAAAATAAGTTATACTAATAATGTGTCGGACCTCATCTCTATAATTATCCCTAATTATAATGGAGAGTATAGTATCGGAAAATGTCTCGAAGCAGTTTTTTCATCCGGATATGACAATTTCGAGGTTATTGTGGTGGATGACTGCTCGGTCGACAACTCCATAGAGATCATTAAACGATTTCCCTGTAAACTTGTGTCCTTAAAGGAGCGCTCCGGAGCCTCAAAGGCAAGAAATGCCGGAGCACGGAACAGTAACGGCAAGCTCCTATTCTTCATTGATTCAGATTGTATCGTGAAAGAGGAAGCCCTCTCAATTGCAAGTGCTGCCTACGCTGCAAACGGTCCTGATGTGGTTGTCGGGGGCACGTATACACCCATGTCTTATGACAAAAGGTTCTTCAGCATTTTTCAGTCTGTCTTCATTAATTACTCTGAGACCAAGAACCTGGAAAATCCTGATTACATAGCAACTCACGCAATGGCCATTGATGCCGAAACCTTCAGAAAGAGCGGTGGTTTTCCGGAAGTCTTCATGCCCATAATCGAAGATGTGGAGTACAGCCACAGGATACGGAGGGCAGGATATAAACTGATCATGAACCCGGACCTGCTGGTACAACATATTTTTAATTACTCTTTTTCAAGATCTATGCAAAATGCCTTCAAAAAATCCAAATTCTGGACCATTTATTCTATTAATAATAAGGACCTCCTCGTTGATTCAGGCACAGCCTCTGTTGAACTGAAGGTCAATGTGCTCTCGTTCTTCCTCAACCTCCTGTTCCTGCTACTCTGGATATTTACACAGAACAGCCTGTTGCTCTACCCCATCCCCCTGATATTTGCAGTTAACATCTTTATAAACAGAAGACTCATTGGGGCTTTCTATGAAACAAAGGGCCTCTTTTTTGCTTTTCCGGCCACATTATATTATACGTTACTCTACCCCCTGGCAGTAGGCACAGGAGGAATAGCCGGAGTGATGAAACATTACCTCTCAAAAAAGAAGGGATTTTAAAATGTCCTACTCACCGTTCAGACATGTTGATTCCATATTCTGGAAACACAATCCCATCCACCTCACCCTGTTTCTGACCAAGCGCTGTAATGCAAGGTGTCCTTTCTGCTTCTACCTCTCTGCAGACAACTACGCAAGTGCAGAGGCCGCTGAACTGACACTCGAAGAAATAGAAAAGGTATCCTCTTCAATGGGCAATCTGCTCTGGCTGGCCTTATCCGGCGGAGAGTTATTCCTGAGGAAAGATCTTTATGAGATAGTCGAGGTCTTTTATGCGCAAAACAAACCCGCTATAATTCTTATGCCGACCAACGGCTTACTGACTGATGTTGTAAGGAACCAGGCAGAGAAGATACTGCAGCATTGCAAAAACAGTGTCGTTACCATAAAACTCTCTTTAGACGGACCGGAGGAAATACACGACGCAATCCGGGGGGTCAAGGGCAGTTTCAGGAAGATGATGGAGACCTACAGGGCGCTCGGAGAACTCATTGACAAATATCCGAACTTCGAACTCGGGATAAACTCTGTATTCTGTTCAATAAACCAGGACTATATGGATGAAATCCTGCAAATCGTGGGCAGTCTGGACAAGATCAAGACCCATACCGTCTCCCTGATAAGGGGTGACGTTTCAGACGGTGCATTGAAAGAGGTTGATACAGAGAAGTATCACAGGCTAATTGAAAAAATGGCGACAGATCTCAGGGATAAAAAGGCTCCTACCTATCGATTCAAGGGGGCAAGACTCAAGGCAGCCCAGGATATCGTGCAACGGAGACTCATCTATGAGACACAGGTCAAAAACAAGCAGATAATCCCATGCTATGCAGGCAAGTTGAACATAGTCATTACAGAAGCCGGAGACGTTTATCCCTGCGAGTTCTTTACTCCGAAAATGAAACTCGGCAATGTCAGAAAAGACGGATATAATATTAAAGAGATGTTGAAGACCACACAGGCACGGGAGGTCGTACGTTCAATTCGGGAAAAGGGCTGCTTCTGTACACATGAATGTTATTTCATGATAAACATACTCTTTAATCCCACCATGTATCCGGCACTGTTGAAAGAGTATGTGAAAATCTGATTAACCCTCCTTTGCTGCACCCCGCTTACGTTCATAGACCGTTACGATTGTCCTGTACCTGAATACTCCCGTAGAGGTGCTGAAGACCCTGGTGAGCCGGTAGTCCCTTACCCTCTTTCTGACATAGCCCGGAAGGCGCTGCCCCACCCTCTGTGATATTACAATTACCGCACCGGCCAGGCCAGGCTTTTTAAGCCCGCTTCTGTAATACACGGGATTCCTGTACAGCCATGTAAACCTCAGGGATGATTTCTTGAGTCTTTTTGCCGGGATGGAACGTCCAAACCTCTTATTCACCTTATAATTGTATAAAAGCTTCCTGTCCGTAAAAAGATCCAGGATAGGTACGGCAACAGCCGGGTTAACAAAAGATCTCCTCTGTTTCAGGGTAAAAACCTCAACATCCCTGATGTCAAGCGAATTCAGATATTTGCCCGCCTCCCTCAGGTTTACCATACTGTATTTCTGCAGGAAAGGAAGATATACAGATACGGCCAGTACAAGTGTAGAACCTATAATACAGAAGACGATAAACTTCCTGACCTCCCTGGCCCTGATATTCCTCAGCCCGTAAGAGGCCATCAATGTCAGCATCGGCAATAGCGGGATGACATACCGTATCCTCCTTATCTGAAATAAAACGACAAGCAGGATCAGATAGCTTACGATCATATATTTCAGATCCCTTTTCCTAAATGCAACATAGAGAGAATATAACGCTGCCGCAGTAATAAAGGGGTTTATCTGAAAGAGGAATGTTGAAGCAAATGTCTCCCCCCACCGTCTCAGCCCCGGCATCTGATAGCTGAAGAGGAATTTAATCTGTCCTAAAAAGAAGTCAAACTTCAATAAAATAACCACACTAATGAGCAATCCTGCAAGCAGGGCAATTACAGAACTCCTGAAAAGGGGAACCCTCCAGCCCTTTCTCAGGTATACCAGCAGTATGACACAGAGGACCGAAAGCATCGGCCAGGTCGAATACTTGCAGAAGAAGACAAGAAATATGGCAATGGCTGAGGATATTATCCACCCCGCCCCCCCATATTCCAACGCCATGAGAAAAGTAAAGATTGAGAGTGTCAGGAAGAACATCGTCGGAACATCAACCATCATAAACGGTATCTGGACAAAGAGATACGGGGCACCTAACATGAGCAGTCCGGCATAAAAACCCGTATCTTCGTCCCAGAGTGTCCTGCCGATCAGGAATGTAAACACAACCGACAGGGAAAAGAGAAGCGTTGTGAATGCCTGAATATAGACCCTGTGTTCCCCAAATAGCTTAAAAATAATTCCGTAAAGAAAGGGTATAAGGGGCAAATCAGTCCAGGCCGGAATATTGACTCCCCATTCATTAAAGAAATATTTGAAACCATACAGTTCCAGGTACTTGGCCTGTGTAAAATATCTTGAGGTATCCACAATTACCTCCGGTTCGCTCCAGAAGACCGCTGCAATCATAAAAGAAAACAGAAAAAGGAAGACCGGACTGTGATCAAAAAAGGAAACCCTTGACAGCCCATAGGCAATTATGATAACGGGAATAAGAAGTAAGAAAATCCTGAATGCGTTAACGTTGGTAAATACCCACCGCCACTGGGTAAGCCTGTTGTCGTCAAGAAAGCGAAGTGAAAAAAGTATTACAGGTGTGGCCAACGTGAAAAAGGAAATTATCAGAAAATAAGGGGTTGTCTTGAGGTCAGATCGTTCCGTATCCATATTTTTACCTTTTATAACTGAGTGACCAGGATTGAGTAAAGGCAGGGACTATTTTGAACAAGGAGAGGATCTACCTCCCCCTCCCTGCTCAAAGATTAATAATTATTTTTCTACCGGGAAGTGCTTTCGGGCAGCATTTCGAATAGCACCCTGCATCATCTTACCCCCAAAGTAACCATTCCCCCACGAAGTATAGCCAAATGATAGTACGCGGGCATCATATCCAAGTGCACGCAAGGCTACTATCCCGAGATTCTGGGTCTGACCCGTGTAACAATACAGAACAAGTATCTTGTTCTTAGGAAGTTTCTTGAGGCTTTCAGGCTTGAGCAGCTCACTGTATGGAATATGGATTGCCCCCGGAACATGCCCACCATTGTAATCTCTAGCCTTTAACCTTACATCCACCACCAGGAAGTCCTTCTTCTTTGCCTTAATCCATTTGTATAACTGATTTGCATTAATCTGGTAATTTTTGTTGCTTGGCCCCTGACTCAGAACAGCATCAAGGGATTTTACTGCTGCCGGACTAAGCGCATAGGCAGGTGATAGTAAAGCCAATAGTGCCACTACCGTCATAAATACCTTCAAGTTCCTCATCCCAAAGCACCTCCATAGTAATTTTTAGTTGTTTAATCCCGGGTTCTTAAAGACATCGCCAGACAAAATACGGTTTCACCCTCATTTACATTCACATACTCTACCACCACCTTTCATAATTGAGACCAGTCGTACAAGCTACGGCCCTCTCTCTGTTTCAAGCAAAAGTATAAAGAAATTCCATACTAAAAGGCAAACTTTTTCAAAACTTTTATCAGGCCGGCACTTTACACCGTTAAATCCTTTCTAAAAACAGATAGGTAAATATATAATATAACCGCAAAAAGAATCCCCTATCGATATCGAGTTCATGCAGACAGTACAACAGGAGGATAACATGGCATATAAAGACCTGAGGGAATTTATAAACCTTATTGAAAAAAAGGGATTACTGAAGAGGATAACGACTGAGGTTGACCCTGTCTTTGAGATTGCAGAGATTAACGATCGTGTGGTAAAGACAGGTGGACCTGCCCTCCTCTTTGAAAACCCGAGGGGAGCAAAATTTCCTTGCATTGTCAACCTCTTCGGCTCATACGAACGGATGAACCTTGCCCTTGAGGTTGATAACCTTGACGATATCGGCAGGGAGATTCTTGAGTTTCTGGAACCTGAGATCCCTACGAATCTCATACAGAAGCTCAAGGCCCTGCCAAAACTCAAGCAGTTGAGCGATTTTCTCCCCAAATATATAAAGAGCGGCGCGTGCAAAGAGGTGATTGTACGGGAAAACCCCTCTCTCGACATCTTCCCGGTCCTTAAGACCTGGCCTGAGGATGGTGGAAGGTTTATAACCCTTCCAATGGTCTTTACAAAAGACCCGGAAACTGGTGAGCGTAACTGCGGGATGTACCGTATGCAGGTCTATGATTCAAGGACAACAGGGATGCACTGGCATATGCATAAAGATGGGGCAAGACATTATCGCAAGGCAGAAAAACTGGGGAAGAGACTGGAAGTGGCTGTTGCTATCGGGGCTGACCCTGCAGTCATGTATTCCTCAACAGCCCCGCTCCCGGAGGGTATAGACGAGATGCTCTTTGCCGGGTTTTTAAGAAAATCGCCGGTCGAGCTCGTTAAATGCGAGACTGTGGAGCTCGAGGTCCCCGCAAATGCAGAAATAGTGCTTGAGGGTTATTGTGAACCAAAGGAGAAAAAGGTCGAGGGGCCATTCGGTGACCATACAGGGTACTATTCATTGAAGGATGAATTCCCGGTCTTCCACATCACCTGTATAACCCACCGCAGGGATGCAATCTATCCTGCAACAATCGTCGGCAAGCCGCCGATGGAAGACTGTTACATGGCAAAAGCCACGGAGAGGATATTTCTGCCGCTCCTGAAGAAACAGCTTCCCGAAGTCCTTGATATGAACCTGCCGGTTGAGGGAGTATTTCACAATATTGCGATAATATCCATTGACAAGCGTTACCCGGGACATGCACGCAAGGTAATGTATGCATTATGGGGAATGGGGCAGATGAGTTTCACGAAGATGATATTAATAGTTGACAGCTGGGTCAATGTCCAGGACCCCGGTGAAGTCGTATGGAGGTTAGGCAACAATGTCGACCCCTCGAAGGACGTTGTGATACTTGAAGGTCCGCTGGATGTGCTTGAACACGCCTCACGGATACCTGCTTACGGAGGCAAGATGGGCATAGATGCAACAAAAAAATGGGCAACCGAGGGCTTTACCCGTGAGTGGCCGGATGACGTTGTAATGGCTCCTGAGATAAGAAAACTTGTAGATGAAAGATGGAAGGAGTATGGGTTTTAATAATAAAGTTAAGGAGTTAAGGGGTTAAGGAGTTAAGGAGCAGGGAGTAATGGAGACCTGGAAATTTAGAAACCTGGAAAGTTGGAGAGTTGGAGAGTTGGAAGAGAAAAAACCTGTTTGCAGAAATTGTAATGCTGAGCTGAAGCTTTATATAGGCTGAAAGACGGCAAGGCTCTGCTGCACGGAGTGCAGCAAAACCTTTACTATCAGTGAGTATATTGATGATCTCACTGAAGAGATGTGGGAGAGGATTGCGCTCAGACCCTGCAACAGGGCCTGAACCCGGCACCAGGCCGGTGATTTTTATAAATCCGACTTACTGTTGCCACCTTTTGTACAGGTCATGGTCGATACGCATCTGATCAAGTACCTTTCCTGCCATAAAATCGACCATATCGTCAATGCTTTCCGGCTTGCTGTAAAAACCGGCAACAGGAGGCACTATCCTCACACCAAGCCTTGCAAGTTTGAGCATATTTTCAAGATGGATGGCGCTGAGCGGGGTCTCCCGGGGAGAAATGATAAGGGGTCTGCCCTCTTTTATTGAAACATCGGCAGCCCTTTCTATAAGGCTGTCGGCATATCCGTTTGCTATTGCCGAAAGGGTCTTCATGGTGCAGGGGACTATGAACATCGCATCGACCTGAAAGGAACCACTTGAAACAGGGGCCCATAGATTCTTCCCGTTATGTACAAAAAGACCATCAAAAGAAGATAGTGCATTACCGGCTGACCTTTTCTCATTGAGCCAGGCCTTCAGCTTCTCTTCCGACTCTTCTGAAAGGTCAACCCCCACCTCTTCCCTTATTATTGAAATGGCCGGCTCTGAAAGGATGAGATGAACCTCGGAGTCCCTAACCAGTCGCTTAAGTATTCTCAGCCCTATGACAGGACCGGTTGCCCCGGTTATTGCAAGAATATATCTCTTCATTTAACACCTATCCTTAGATTTTTTATCCGCAGATTACACAGATTACGCAGATTTTCATTAAAAAGATAAGAATTAAAACTTTTCTCTATGTTTTCGGATTAATCTTGATAATCTGCGTAATCTGCGGATTAAATTCTGTTCTTACCCTACACGAGGGTCTTCACAGCACCTTCAGAGACTACTCGCCACAATCTGTCCGGTCTCCTCTGCAACGAGATGGCAATTGATCCTGATACTTCCAGTATGAATAATCTTTGTCTCAGAGACCCTTTTTGCCTTGGTACAGAGCCTCCTGAACACATCAAAACGCTGTCCATAACAGAGGTAATGGAAAATATCATTACAATCCGGGGAGGTAAAGGGCCTTAGGTCGTCATCACTCAAGCCGAGTGTTTTCAGGAGGGAAAAGACCTCTTCTCTTGCGGGTCTTCCCTCTTTCCAGAGGGCAAGGCAGAGCATCCATTCCCAACCACCTGAGATATGTATTTTCAGTGCCCCCTCACTTGCTGATTGCCGTAACGCACTGAAAAGTCCTTCCCCGGCAATCTGATAGGCCTCGTCATCAAAACAGAATAATGCCTTATGGGCCTCTTTTGTTGAAAGGCTCTCACTGATTACTATCTCATGTCTTCCCTGTGGTCTTGTATCACATGTTAAAGACATAAACCTTAAGTACTTTACCCTAAACAGGGCCATCTGTTCAACCACCACCCTCCCATTTGCAACATACTTGTAGCCGTTATTTGCTTAAAATCCATAACCAAGGGAGAACCTGGCAAGATGCATATAAGCACCCGGAAGCCAGTTCTGGGGCGCATCTAAGAACAACAAGGCTCCTCCGGCATTGGTAACAGATTGATTCTGCATGTCCCATAATCCCAAAGCGGCCATTTAGGGAGGCAAAGAGAAGAATACTGTTATAATCCCAGCAAAGTAAAACATTCTGCAAGATACTTTAAATCTATTTACGATGTCAACCGTTATTTGCCGATTTAAGCCGAAACAGTCTGTCTAATTACCAACGCCAGACGCCGTCTGCTGAGCAAAAATGCGTCTTATGTCATCATACAAAACGGCTGGGGGAGAAAAACAAGACTTCCTTGAGAGAGGTTTGGGGAAAGTAGGGCAATGTGGGGCATTTTGGGGAGAGGCCCGAAGGTAATATACTGCAAAATCAACAAGTTAGATGTCTGGGAGCGGGGAAAGGCAGGATTCCTATTACATGAGATTGTCTGTGTTGCACACAGTTTTATTCCATTATGAATGCTGAGTTTCAACTAAAATGTACTTTCCTGAATTGAGTATCCTATAGCCTTGTAACCTTTAAGTCTTCTTTTATACATACGAAGAAGCACGGGAACCTGACTATCGATATAATCATAAATCCGGACGATCTTCTTATTGGCGTGGAGACGATGGAGACGGCCTGCATACTGCTGGATTGTTCCCCGCCATGAAACAGGCATTGTTAAAAAGAGAGTGTCCAGCCAGGCATAATCAAATCCCTCACCTATATAACGTCCGGTGGATACAATCAGTCGTTCTTCTCCTGCAGGAATATCCATAAGCTGCTCAGTCAGGTTTTTCAACTTTCTTTTTCCCAAACCTCCCCTCAAAACTATAACATTTCTTGCTAACCCTTTAAGTTTGGAAGCAATCGCTTCCAGGTGCTCAATGCGATCTGTAAGGACAAGGGGAACCCGCCCTTCAGCCAGGACTTTGGTTATGTCTTTGATTATCAGATCGTTTCTTTTGTTGTCCTTCATTAGTGCTGCATAAACAGATTGTATCCCCTCTCCGGTTCCTTCGGGTACGCTGAAATCAGTATGTCTTGGAATGACTATATGATCGAAAGGTCTTTCCTGTGCCATTCGTCTGGCATCTCCCCGAAAGCGTATCGGTCCACACTGCATCATGATAATCGGGTGGTGACCATCCTTCCTGACAGGTGTGGCAGTCAGTCCTGTCACATATCTGGCCTTAACCTGTTTGAGCACTCGTTCAAAACTGAATGCAGATATGTGATGACATTCGTCGATAATGATCTGCCCGTATTCAGCCACAAGATCATTAACAGCACCTTTACGATACAGACTCTGCAACATACCTACATCCACATGTCCAGTCCTATCATTCCTGCCTCCACCTATCCGGCCAATGTTTTCTATGTCTAAAAATATCCTCAGTTGTTCATACCATTGATCTAACAGGAGGCTTCTGTGGACCAGAACTATAGTATTCACCATGCGCTTGGCTATAATGTATGCAGCAATAACTGTCTTCCCAAAGGCAGTAGGTGCACTTAGCACACCGATATCGTCTTCCAAAAGACTTGCTGCTGCTTTTTTCTGAAGAGGGTTAAGCTCTCCTTTGAATTCCACATTCACAGAACTTCCATGAATCCGCTCATCTCTCATGTCAAGGGTTATATTGTAGCTCTTCAGTACCTGGATTATCTCGTCAAGAGAACCTCTTGGAAGCCCTATATATCTGCTGAAGTCCTCAGCGCAAGATATTATCCTTGGCTTACCGAAGGTTGACAGTCTCATGGCCTGTGCCTTATAAAACTCAGGGTTCTGAAATGCTGACAGCCTAATGAGTTGGTTTACAATGGCAGATGGTAAAGCCTCTTTTTCAATATACACCATGTTACCTAACACAATACTGAGCCTTTCAGGAACCTGTCCTTCAATCTCAAACATCTCCTCTCTCTTGCCTGACGGTGGAAGAGTCCACGGGTCGTCGCTTGCTTCATCAGTCAGGCTCATTCTCACACCAAGAATCTTTCCCATGCGTTGCGCCTCATAGACTATTGTCTTAATCTCTCCCAGCTTCATCTTTTTGACAGTAGAAAGGTACGTCCACTGATCAGCGTAGGGCTCAAATTCCCGGTCAAGAAAAAGAGTATTTCCCCTCTCCCTGGGACCTCGCTGAAGTGGAAGCGCAATAAGGTTACCGAATCCGCCCTTTGGCATGGTATCTTGATTAGGGAAAAACCTGTCATAAGAATCAAGTCCGATATGTCTGGTCCTTTCCATGGTATAAGTAAGGATGGCTGAACCAAGTTTTCTGGCTAAGGAAGCCTGAACGGGTGATTCAAAAAATATCCAGACATGTCCACCGTTACCTGAACGGGACCGCTCAAGAACTGCCGACACACCCATCTCGTCACAGGTCTTCAGAAAAGCTTCTGCATCTTCCTGCCATACACTCTTGTCAAAGTCTACGGCAAGCAACCGGCATGTTTCATCCGGTAAAAGAGGATATATTCCGATAGTCTGTTTCCCGGATAAATGACCACAAACTATATCATTTGTCAGAGACAGGAGTTCACGGTTTTCACAATCCGCACATTTTAATCTTGGCTTCTCACAGAGGGGGCGCTTCCACTCATTGCCACATGCTGGTGAATAGCCTGATCTTCCGTGTCTATTTTCCCAACGCAGGGAGAAAACGTCCTCCCGCCCCCGGAAAAGACCTCTAAAGATAGCTATCCTGTCCCTGGATGAAAAATTTGCAGTATCAGTAAAATGTTTATTTTGCTTTTGCTTTTCTTCCGGGATACCTAAGAGAGCCTGAAGCCTTCTGTTTTCCTCCTTCAGGCGCTCACATTCATCAAGGGCCTTTTTCAGCTGCTTAGCTATCTCACCTGTGGCACCCATTCTTTTCAACTTTAAAGTTCCCGGTTATCTCTTAATGCAGTATTGTAAAGCTCGCGAGAAGTTATATCCTTTCTGCTAATCCAGTGTGCATCCCTGATGAGTTGTGACGGAGGATACTTCGAACCTTTGACCACTATTTCTTCCCGGACCGCCTCAGGAATTACAATCCTCCCAAACAATACTTGAAGTATTTCAAACTGACCTATGTCTGAAGTACTGGTCACCTTATAATTATAGCATAACTCATATTAGCTACTTAATAATCCGTCCGGTAATCTCTGAACAAACTACAACGTCTATCTCGTGCCGGGTAAACGCTGTTTATGACTAATCCGCTCAATATCCTCATGCCCCAGACCGGCATTCGGAGGACTTGACAATCCGGTATCACAATGTTAATATGACCTTAATTATAGTCAACCAGAAAGGAGGTCAATTATAATGAAGATATTATCGCTGTCAGAAGCAAAGATGAAATTAAGCAAACTGATCGAAGATGTCAGGTCTACTGATGAAGAGATAGTGATTACAAAAAACGGCTCTCCTGCCGCAGTACTGATAAGCGCTGATGAGTTTGAAAGCTGGAAGGAAACGATCACCATTCGCTCTGATTCATCATTAATGGACGAGATCGGAAAGGGTTTAAAGTCATTGAAAGGAAAGAAGGCACGCCTGTATACCCTTGAGGAACTCTTCAAATAATCCCCACTGATGAATTACCCGAAACATAAATTCAGGGTTCCTGATGAGGTGGCAGAGCTTATCCGCAGGATGCACCCACATCTCAGGAAAAAGATCAAGGCATCCTTGCAGACGATCCTGTCTGATGCGGATGCAGGGAAAACCTTAAGAGACGAGCTTGCCGGGTTAAGAAGCTTCCGTGTGAGCCGGTTCAGAATAATCTACAGAATTTCCCGGAAGAATGTGATAGAGATTATAGCCATTGGTCCAAGGAAGCGCATATATGAAGAGACCTTCCTGATACTGAATAAAAAATCCGGCAAAAGAGAATGAGTTTAAAAGGCAGGTCAATCATGCGCACCCCTGTGCGAAGTCTCCTCATCATCGACCCAGTCCTCTTCAGTATATGACATGCCTTTTCGCCCCGGCACCATTCGCCTGGGCCCGGCCCGGTAGATGGGACAGCTTTTCGGCCCGTAGCAGAAGGTCTCAAAGCGGTACTTTTTCTGTGACGGATCCCAGTGATCCACTGTAATCTCCACAGGCATCCTGCAGCCCCAGATACAGGTCAAACATTTGGAATCATAAGTCCTGGCATCCAGTCTCCGGTGCCCGCGCTGCCGGTACGTCGGCAGATCAGGCGGCACATCAAGGAAGGGCGGACCATCAGGCAAGGCATCCTCCACGTTCCTTTTTGTCTTAATTTTGCTCGTCTTATAGAATCCGGCTGTCTCAAGCCGCGGATCAGGAACCGGTACCGATAAACCGCTCACCTCCATACCAGCACAAAACCGGTGCTTCTCATTTGCAGCCTTTCCAACAGCAATCAGGAATTCACCGGTTTCGTCCCCGCATGTCCCGTCAATGCGGAGCACATACCCCTGGTAGCTGTGGTGCCGCTCATCAAAAGAGCGCAAGAGGCGGATGCGGGGCTGAATAGCCCCGAGCCGTCCGCTAGGCGATTTTTTCTGTGTTGGGCTTTGCTTTTGGTGCATGGTCGTTCGGCATCCACTCATCAAGACTGAATCCCCGATCCTGATTGTAAGACCTGCAAAGCATGGGGTTACCTCCAAGAATTTTTTTATTAGATCAGGTTATATTTTATCACTTGCCTGTTTTTAGAACAAGTTTTTAAAACAGGTACTGTGGTGTCGTATTTTTTCCCAGCAGTGGGCGTTGGGTTCAACTTGTTATACCACAACTTTTACAACGAAGGCGGGTTGCCGCTGCCATATCAGACACGGTGACATGGTAAGTCGAGGCTCCAAACCTGGATTCCTTTCCCGGCACGGTAACCGTCTTCGACTTAATCATGATATGAGAAACCCATAAAAAGCTTATGGATTCCGTATAATACTGTTATGGAATATCCGCCAAGAAGCACAAGAGTTCTATCGCAACCCCCCCGGTGTTTGTCAGTGAGATGAATCTGCAACCTCCTTCTTTTTACAAGGATTGTTTCAACTTATCCCGTGTCCGTTCATGGCATAAGGGTAACGAAGTCTGCATAAGCTGTTCGCAGTTTGGCAACGAACCGGTTTCTTTCTTGAGCCTTGAGATGTCTGCATTTGACAGCTGTCTTTTTTTCGTATGGATGAGAAACAGGTGAATGGTTCCGACGCATGTTCATTTCCCGGAAACAATCCGCCACGGCAGGACATTCCTTAGAAAATGGTCCTGACGCGTCCAGCATGACCCCGAAATCCACAAGTTGACCTTTTCGATCGATGGCCTTGCACGCACCTGGATGCCCAGTTCTATTTAAATGTCGTTGTAATGCGAGGAACACGGCATGGTTGAACGAATTCTGGCAAGCCAGCCAGAATGATCTCCCACCATTAAAGGCAGCCTCAGCTTGCTTGAGTAAGCCAAGGGCATGCACATATTCAGATCCCAACAGGCTATGCCATGACTTGCTCCGAACTATTCCGTATCTTGACTCGAGAATCTCTGCGATCGGCTCCACCCGTCTTCCACGAGTTGGTATCACTCCCAATTCATAGAGGGTGTTACTTACTTGGGAAGGCAGACCTCTTTTCTCCAGTCCGAAGCCATCAAGGGTCAACTTGAGCTCGTGAAGTCTCGAGCAGATGGATAGTCCCGGTTCGAAACTAGAGCGTTGCAGATAACTATCGGCCGCTTCACCTTTCGAAAAAGCTCCAACGGGAAGCACCGGAGCCAATAGTGATTGTAATATCGGCGACTGGAAATTGAGAAACCGGCTATGCTTCTTTCCTCCCACTTGCTCTGAAACACAAAGGAAGTGGCAAGCTCCCCATTTCTCCATCAGGTTTTCGCCCGAGTGCTGTTTCGCAATGGCAATCGCCTTAGTCGTAAGTGCACTGATCGCCCTACGGCCAAGAGTAGTCGGCATCCGACGATAACGGGCGAGTACATGCCAAGCCTCACCACGCACGTACGGGGACGGGTTGTTTTTAACCAAATCTAAGCACAAACGCTCTATCGACTTCCGGTAGCCAAACCGGCCGAGGTAGGTGAAGAATGCATCCGCATGTTCCGGGTGACGCGGGATCAACCTCAGAACAAGCTGTAACAACTTTGTGTCTGGCTCTGCGCGGTAAAGCACATACCGCAGCCGTGTTTTGTCCTCCACTTTATATGGTTTTCCGCCTATAGCAGAGAAAAACCAACGACGTGCATGGCTCTTGGTCAACTTCTCAGTGCCAGCTTCCTGCTGTGGATCCGAGATACTGGGCAGCATACCCATAGCTTCATCGATTTTATGGGCGCGCTTGATTGCGAACTTGCCCGTTTGTGGGATCAATCCTCTTTCTCTGCAATGTTTTTCGAGTTCGATAACGTTCTCACGTATCTCATCTTCGGACGCAGCAAAGAGTCGTACATCATCCACGTAGCGCATATATCCTCGACGCTTGCACAGGGCAAGGTCAATAGGTAGAAGGAAGCACTCGGCAAGGAAATCAGAAGCAATTGGTCCTTGGGGGATGCCATGCCCATGATTTGATGACGCCTTGTTTGAGCTCCATGTACGGAGGCAATCGAGAATCCAGTCAATATCGCTGCTCG
>ENA-ORDP01000871-ORDP01000871.1-marine-sediment-metagenome-genome-assembly--contig:-NODE-871-length-18163-cov-2.845483_pt1 | contig 18163 bp, 8 predicted proteins | sample MGYA00248627_ERZ508539 | MGnify/ENA primary metagenome ERZ508539 (study PRJEB26208, sample SAMN05571518) | marine sediment metagenome | biome: deep sea; feature: Hydrothermal vent; material... | reverse complement strand
CAAAACCTTCTTTAGGTAAATCATATTTAATTTGTGTTGCCGGATTAAACGGATTTGGGAAATTTTGTTTTAATCTGAAAGTCAAAGGAAGACCATTCTCCTTTTGAACAAGTGTAGGATTAGATGTTTTAAATCCGAATTTAGCCGACCAGTTTCCTATTCCATACTGATTTTCAGCTCTTACACGCCAGAAATAAATAGTATTTTCAGAAAGATTTATCAGAGTTATTGATGTATCCCGGATATTAACGGAATCAAGTTTAATTGTACTAGTATCAAATGTTAATGAACCCGATAGCTGCAACTCATAGCTTTTTGCTGAATCTGCAGATGACCAAACCAAAGTAGGATTAACAGAAACGCCGGTTTTGCTATGCTCCGGCGAAATAAGTATGGGAGCTTTCGGAAAGCCGGTTATAAATGAATAAAGGTTAGAATAGCTGCCCGTATCGGCAATATTTTGTGCTTGCACACGCCAATAATATTTTGAAAGACCTGCAAAATTAGTAACTACTGCAAAAGTATCAATTAAACCGCTTTTGTTGTAGATTAAACCCGTTTTAAAAGCCGGTTCGGATGAAACTTGCAATTTATATTCTGCTGCTCCGTTAGTATATTTCCACTTTAGTAAGACCGTATCCCTTTGGTTTATTGCATCGTTAGTTGGAGAAGCAAGCAATATTTTTTGAGGAGGCATTATTTCTACAATATTACTAATAGAGCTTTCAACCGAGTTCCTATTCAAAGAAGTTATCCCAAAATAAACTTTCGAATTGGAAATGGATGAAGCAGCAGTGGGGATTTCATAGTTTTCACCGGTTACATCGAAGATATTTGCCGCATTATCAATATCGGATTTTTGAACCGAAGCATTTTTAAATGCATATACCACATACCTGCTCGTAGTATCACCGTCACTAGCGCTATATGGAGTATCCCATTTAAGTGCGCTCACTCCCGTACCGGCAAGCCGGGTAATTTTTAGATTTCTCGGCATATTGGGTTTTATTGTATCCTTCCATGCCATCACCGGTAAAAGCGCAGGATATTTATAATAGTTATTTTTTAAACTATCTGTAAAACCTTTTTCATTATTAAGAATACCGGCTAAAGCCCGGAACATAATACTACCCTGTACATTCGGATTATTTCGATCTGCCTTTATTTGATTTGGAAGCTCGGAGGCAGTCCAATTCCTGTTATTTATATTAAATGCAGCCTGTCCGATATATAACTGTCTTCCATTTGTTTGAGTAGACCACCAATTCATAAGTTTCCCATAATCCTGAAGGCCGCCGAACGGCCAGTATAACTGCGGGGCTACATAATCAATCAATTTGTGTTGTAACCAGTAAACAGCATCTGCATATAGATCATTATAAGAAGATAAACCGACAATACCGCTTGGTACATGGCTTTTCCAAATTCCAAATGGACTAATACCGAATTTCACGTATGGTTTTACGACTTCAATGCTGTCATGAACCATTTTTATCAATAAATTAACATTATTCCTTCTCCAGTCGGCTTTCTGTTCTGCCTTATAACCATTCGGATAATCAGCAAAAGTTTTATCATCATTAAACTTTGTACCATTTGGATAAGGATAAAAATAATCATCGAAATGAACTCCATCGATATCATATCTTCTAACTACATCCATTACAATTTTAGTAATATAAGCTCTCACTTGAGGCAATCCGGGGTTGAGTACTTTTATATGACCGTAAGTTACAATCCAGGACGGATGTACTTTTGTTACATTGTTACTTGCCAGCACATAGCTTCCAATTTGCCTCACTGCTCTGTAAGGATTAAACCACGCTTGTAATTCCATTCCTCTTTTATGAGCTTCTTGAATTGCAAATTTTAAAGGATCATAATATGGATCCGGAGCTTTTCCTTGTTGACCGGTTAACCAATACGACCACGGCTCATAAGGTGAATTATAGAGAGCATCACATTCTGTACGAATTTGAAAAATTACGGAATTAATGCCTGTTGCTTTTAATCCATTAAGAATATTAATCAATTCTTCTTTTTGTTGAGCAGTTGTAAGATGATTTGAAGAAGGCCAGTCTAAATTTACAACGGTGGCAATCCAAGCACCTCGGAACTCCCTTTTAGGATGAGCAGGTTGGGAAAAAGTTAGAGTACTGAAAAAGCAAAAAGAAGCTATTACCAATAGTAATTTTTTAATCATATTATCCTCACAAAAAAGAAGCCGGAAACCTCTAATAAGAGATTACCCGGCTGTATAAAGTTTAATAATTTATTATTACTTGAGAAGCGACATTTTCTTTGTTAACATGACCCCGTTTGCTCTTAATTGGTAGATATAAATTCCTGATGCGAGGTTGGTAGCGTTAAAGTTAACTGTGTATTTACCTCCGGATTTCTCTCCGTTGACCAATGTTGCCACTTCCCTGCCTAATACATCAAATACTTTCAATGTTACAAATCCTGCTTTAGCTACAGAATAATTTATTTGTGTAGTAGGGTTGAAAGGATTAGGATAATTCTGTGATAAAGAATAATTTTTTACAACAAAATTATTTTCACTTTGAACATCGGTAGCAGTTCTTGTGAATCTTTCAAATGCGGGGTAATTAGCAGCACCAAAACTTGTTACATAAGCCGTATTACCGTCCGGGCTGAAGGCAAGTCCTCTAGGTCTGGCACCATCGGTAGGCGAATGGAAATGCCATTTGAGGCTGTCTTTAACTGTCCATGTTTTAACATCAACCCCATACCAAGTAGACGGTGAATAATAAGTTTTTACCCCTGGATATTGATTAGGTGGATTAAAACTTGCGTTTCCCGAACTTATCCACAATAATCCTGTTTTATGATTCCACGTAATTGACTCAGCCGAAAATCCTTTCATAACAGTGTCTGTTAAAACATAAGCGGAAAATTCATCGGCTCTATGATAAACCCAAACTGCATTGTTTGTATAACCTGTCCAATAGATGGTATTACCATCAGCCGAGACCTCAAATGTCCTTGAATATCCTGTAGTAGTATCAATTGCATTTCCTATTGGTGAAAAATCAGGACCCCAAATTTGAATTGGATTACCGGGAATAACCGGTGCAGTATATATATTACCGGATGCACTTACGGCAGGAGCAGTTAAAGTACCGCCAAATGGAATAACTTTATTCATTCCTTTTCCTGTCTTATAATTCAGTCTATAAAGAGTATTGTAAGAAGCAAAAAGGATATTCCCATCCTTATCAGCCCGCATACCTCTATTACTGTTGAAAAGAGTATCCGTAACACCATTTACGGTAACGGTAGTAATAGGTGCAAATTTTTGTGTTCCGTCCGGATTTGCTGAATAGATAGCTCTAACAGGCACATATTGTCCTGAAGCATCTTTAAGGCTATCAGTAGCGCCATATAATTGCATCCAGACTGTACCGTCAGGTGAAACCGCTACACCGTGCCCACCTGCTCCACCTTCAAATGTTGAATCAGGGAAATAACCCTGAAACTTCCAACCTTGTGAAAATACATTGGAACTGAACAGTAATAAAAAAATAGAAATTGTGACAAAAAAGTTTTTCATATTGTACTCCTTTTTTAGTTTTGTATTGTTAGTTATATTAACCGATTATTTAGGAATTCATTGATATATCGGTGCCCCAGGTTTTTGAATATTTAATTTTATTAATTTTTGGGAATAGACGATATTCCCTTGGGCATCTAAAGTTTGTAATCTTGTATAATATAAATACGAAGAACCTGTTTTGGCCCATGTAAATGAAAATACAGCGCCCGGTTCTATTACGGCAGGATATAAAGCTTCAGATGATTTATCAGGATGTACAACTATTATAGGTTGAGGTGAGTTCGTACCAAGGAACATATCGCCATCTTGCGAAAAATCGAGCGCATTAACCTTATAATCGGCACCGTATTTTGCAGAAAAATCGTAATAAACTTCCGCCTTACCGAGATTATCCTTTGCATCCAAAGGAAATCTTTCAATTTTAGTAGTAGAATCTTGCAATGCCGCAACATATAAATAAACCGTACCTCCGTCTTTAAAGATTCTCAAAGCCGTAACTTCAGGAGTAAAATCAAATTTAGTAACAGTTTTAACAACCGGTACAATTTTAAAAATTCCCCCTTTTCCGCTTGCCCATAAATTTCCACTCGGGTCAAAATCAAGTTGAGTAATGAATACTCCGGTAGGCAAAATCACATAAACAGAAGGTGCTTTTCCTGAAGTCAGTTTGAAGACAGCCCTTACATATCTAGCTCCGTACAAAGTTCCATCGGAACCAACCTTAAGAGAATTCCAAAAAGTTTCGGCGCCTCGGGGCGCAAAATCCGTAACTATACTATCAGGCGTAATTTCTTTTACGCCTTTGCTGCCGCCGTTATAAATCGACATAAAAATATCACCTTTATTATCAGATGCAATTCCGTAAGGAAGAATAAATGTACTTTTTGAGCCCGGATAAATATCTTTTGCAGCGGCATGCAAAGAATAATTTATTGTATTACTGAATAGTTCCGAATTTAGTATAGCCGCCATTATTTTAATAGAATTTCCGACAATATTTGGCGGGGTAACGGTAATCTGTGTTGTGGTAGAAGACAGCACTTTCCCCATCTGACCATTGAAATAAACAAAGACCTTTGAAGTATCGTTTGAAAAGTTTTGTCCTTTTATAATGATTTTGGTTACGCCTGCAAGAGCCGAGTTAGGAGGAGTAATCGATATAATTTTAGGTGTCGCTCCAATTGGACCGGTGGGTACACCCGAATAAAGACTCGGTGATCCTTTATTGACACATCCTGAAAAATAAAGTATAGATGTTAACGATAAAACTACCGCAAAAATAATTGATTTATATAAATTTCGTTTCATACTTATTCCAAAATTTTTTATTTCATTAAGAAAGCAAACATTAAAGATTATTGTTTATAATGCAAAACCAATTGTGATTCTTTGCACATTTTTAAATTCTTTATAAGAGGTAAATGCATAATCTAATGAAAAATTAAACCCGGAGAATGAATGTTTGATTCCCACTCCAGCGCTTATTCCCTCAACATCGGTCGGTGTCACATACCCAACACGCAATGAAATCAATTTCATAAAAGTATATTCACCACCAAAACTTAATTGTTCCGGATAATCACGAGGATGTGAGGCATCAATGGTTAATAAAAGAGAATGCATATTTTCATTAATATTAGTTAAATCGAATATATTCATCGAAAGTCCCATTTTAAAGATCAGTGGGAGCTGAAAACTATCTTTTATATAAGTAACTTCTCTCGAGAAATTTTTGACATCCATTCCGAAATCGAGACTTTTAAACCCTGTTTTGTAGATTAATCCAAAATCAAAAGAGAGCACATCGGTCGAATTTGATTGGGTAATATAATTACCTTTCCCATCGATGCCGATTGTACTTATTCCTAAAGATTGATAGACATATTTAATATTACCGCCGACGGCAAATTTTTCTGAAAGCGCCTTTGAATAGCCTATACCAATAGCCATCGCTTTCGGACTGAAAGAGCCTACATCAACGAAGCCTTGAAAATTATTCGCTCTCACTGTTCCTTGGAATGAGCCATAGTTCACATTTACAAAATTTACCCCGATTACTCCATAATCCCCATCGAAAGGGGCAAATGCAATAGCCGCATAACTATAGTTAATATCGGCAATATAAGAAACACGCCCTAAAGAAACACTTGTCAAATTTGTTAATCTAGCCATACCGGCCGGGTTATAGAACATCGAAGCAGCTCCGTCTTCAAGTGAGGTGGCTGCTTGTCCAAAACCGCTTACACGTGCACCGAGTGAAAGGCTAAGAAATTTCATTCCGGTTTGAGCAAGTTTTTTCTCCTGTCCAAATGTTATTAAACTGAATGAAGCAAGTAAAATACAAGTTAAAACTATTACAGTAACATTTTTTTTCATTATAATACTCTTCTTGGTGTATTATTATCAGATTACCTAATTATTACAAATTTTACTATTCTCTGTTCTCCGGTTTCATCATTGTGAATAACCGCAATGTAAATACCGCTAACTACAACTTGATTAGAAGATGTAACCGAATCCCAATAAGCATCGCCGCTTCCGTCGGTATGAACTATAGTTTTAATTAATTCACCAATTTCGGTATATATCTTTATAGTACATCGTCCGGGTATATTAAAGAAAGCAAGTCTATTGGGTTGTTGATCACCAAAGCCGAGTTCTTTTGCGGCTGAGATATTAAATGGATTGGGAACGACGCGAATATCGCTCATAGATTTTCCCGGCGGACGTTTTAAAGTAGCCAAATCATACGTCTGTGTATAATATCTGCTACTGTGCAATCGATTTTTACCCATAGCGATAACGTAGTAATAGTAAGCTAAACCACGGATAGGAGTAGTGTCATCATAAGAATAATCGAGTTTACCGGTTGCAGGCACTTTCTTTAAAAGATGATATGTGGAATCATATTGTCCGTTAGCTCTGTAAATTGCAAAATAATCTATATTAGGGTCCGCATTGTAGAGCGACCAAGATAAGGAAATTTTATTACCACCGGATCGCACATTAAATACCTTAGGCGGTAAAGGGGGTTCGGGAATATCATATCCATTATCATAGTTCGCGATAGCTCTTCTAAAAGTTTGGAATAGTGAATCCATACCTGTCAAAACCGAATCATTTTTTTGTTTAGCGGTTATTAAACCTTCTTTATATTTTCTGCCGACACTAGTAGCTGTTTTTCGATTAAGACCGGCAGCAGCTTCAGCGAACACGATATGCACACTTTGACCAGGTTTAATAGTATATGGCCCGTAACCATTTGCGAATGTCCAACCACCTGTTGTACCTAATGAAGGGTCTCCTGTCGGTTCGTCAAATTTTCCATCCGGCTGCACCTTATTAGCTTGGCGCGGCGTTTCATGTCCGGTAGATATCGCTTTTTTATATTCATATTCCATTCTAACAGGATTATACGCACTATTGTTTGATTCTAAATTCGGATCATCAGAACTGATGTAATTTGTTGTTGACGGTTGGTTCGGATCATCTGTCGTATCCGTTGCTGATTTATCTGCGTGCAAAGTAACAACACCGACAAATTGTATAGCGCCTAAACGCCCTACAGTATCACCCTTTGAAATCAGAGGAACATTGGCATTCCAAATAGGACCGCCGATATTATCATAGTTAGTAAAAGGTGGATATTTACCCTGCCAGGAAAATTGTGCTCTAAATCTTTGATCGGGAGGATCTTTATACTTTGCAATGTTTACCGCTCCGTCACCTCTGGCATCGTCCATTGTATTGATACCCCATCTCGTTGCATTTCCAATTTCAAATCCTGTTTCTCTTGTAATAGCCAATCTCCATTGAAAATAAAAATAAACACCGGTTAATGTATTATTGGGAAGTTCAATTTTCGGATCGGCATTTACATTACCCGTATTTGTAAAAGTATAAGCACTGATAATATAATTATTGTTATTCTGCTGACTAAACTGAAAGATTTTACGAGTCATAGTAAGACCGAGCTGTGTATTCGCTACATCAATAAGCATTCGATCGGGCTTCATAGTCGGATCTACAACATCATTTTGTACAGGTTTTAAAAACGAAGGTACATCATCAACATAAACCTGAGGAGGAGTAAATTTACTAACCGTCGTGAATTTTATCGGGAAAAATTCACCTGCACCATTAACCCTTGGTCCCACATGCACAACCTTGTAGGGATAATTTCGTCCACTTTCATCGGTAAAATTAGTAGCGCCAATCCACAAAGCTTTAGAAGCTTCATTGCTTTGATATTGATAAATTGCAGGCCATTGTAATCCGTATTGTTGAATTTTCACGTATCCCTCTTCAATTTCAGAACCGATTTCAGAATACCAACTTTGAAGTGAACCAACCGACATCCATTTATTTTCGAATTGGGCAGATGCGTTACTGAAAGCAAACAAAACTGTTGCCAATGTTAAAAACGCCGCAATATTATTTCTTTTTATTACCTTCATTTAGTCCTCAATCTAAATTTTCTTATTAATCATTGATGGCAAACGTAAGTCTTAATCCCCAGTAAATATCTCTAGGGTTAAGAAATGTTAGAAAAGTTTGATTAGGCATATCAATATATGCTTTATCCTTAATCCATTGATTTTTTAAATTAGCCGGAGCAGCTTGAATAACATCCCAAGGTACATAAGGACCGGTTCGATAATCTCCCGGTCTATCGTTACCGGGTATATTACCGTATTTAAGAGGATCACCTATCGAAGCCGGTAAATGTAAAGACTTCATATAATTAATATAATCATTGGCATGTACAAAACCGGCGCCGGACATATATTTGTAATTAAACAAATTATGAATATCTGCAAATAATTGAATACCAACACCCATAATATTAAATGCTTTGCTGACCCGAAGATTTACATTATGATAATCGTTCCATTGAACATTATTTTGAATTCCCGGGATACTACCACCACCTGCCCAAGTAAAATGATATCCGGCTCTCCAACTGGCAATGAAGCTAAATCTCCAATCACCAAGTAAATGAATCTTACCTAAGCGGGGACCAAAATCACGCGGAGAAAAAAAGTCGATATTTGCACGTGCATAAGGCTGTGGAACCGGTTTTATCTGATAGTATGAAGTAGTTGTTTGTTCATAACTCTTTTGGTCTGCAGGATTTTGATAATAAAGAGAAAATCCAAAATTGCCGTAAGTATTCACTTCATAAGTATAGTTGATAAATCCTTGTACCCAATTCCCTCTGTTTTTAGAAATAGTTAATTCAAAACCTCTTATGTCTCCGTAATTTTCCGGTTCAACGATACTATAATCGACTTTACTATTTCTACTTATATAAGTAACTAAACGGGACTGAAGTGAATTATCTTTATAATAACCGGCGAGATGAAGCAAATATTGATTAAATAAATTTTGTTCGTAACCTAATTCATAGGCAACGGTTTTAGGTAACGGTGCGTTAGGATTTGCAACTCTCGTTATTTGATTGTTATCTGAAAATCTTCTAATCAGGAACAGATCATCCGGTGTTGGCATCTGTCTAAAATGACCGTAGTTAAAATATATTTTACTATTATCTGTAACGGGGAAAGATATCGCTAATCTTGGACTTAAGTACAATTGTTTAGATGTCTTAACTCTAACGAGCATTGTATCTAAATTTATCGGGCTTTGTGAAGCCTCAAACGCAGCGGGATAATGACCAAATTTATACCAATAACCGCCTGGATCGGAATAATCCACTCGTAAACCTAGAGTAGCAATCATTCCCTCAAATTCCAATTTGTCTTGTGCATAAAAAGCACCTCGGATAGGGAAAGTATGCCAAACAGAACGGGATCTACCCGAAGGTAAGTATTTATCCACTGAAGCATAATTAACATTATTATCGGTATATGTGAATGAAACTCCGGATCCAACTTGATTGTGTTCACCTATCTGGCTTTGTAAATCAGCCTTAACTTGATAATAACTAACTACACTGCTATCCCTTGAATTACTAAAACCTACACTCATCCTCATACCGCCGATAGCAGTTGAAGGATATTCCCAAAAACCGACTGGAGCATCATCCGTATAAAAATTATTTCCGAATTTATAAATTCTTGAAGTATCCCTAAAAGCAGCCGGATCAGTATGATATTTTGATGTAAACTGACTAACCTGTATCTCATAAAATGTAGATGAATTGAGTACGTCCGTAAATTTTCCACTAAAAGCACTATAATTAATTCTGCTCGGAGCCCAATAGTTTGGAGCAAACATTCTAGCGTCTATATAGCTAACTCGGTTTAAAGCATTTGCTATAGAGGAGGAAGAAGTTGCGCTAAAGATACCGGGTAGACCTGCATTATTATTGTTGGTTCCCAACGTTTGAGCAACCATTCCTTGAACCATTAACCTCTCACCTTCACCTACATTTGCAGTCAATTTTAACTGACCTGTATAATTATTAACTCCGGGTTCAGAAAGCGGAATTACATATTCATGTCGAGTTCTCCGATAAGATGCAAAAAATCTTAAATTTCCAAGCGACTTACTTACTATTGGTACCGGACCACCAAAACTTGCATCTACCACATAATCCGGATTAATAATGTTTAAGTTCCTTCTGTGCTGAAATAAAAATAGTTTTCTTGCCGCTTCCGGACTAAGATCATTATTAGGATTATTACCGTTTAGCAATTTATTTGAATAAGCTATCCATCCTTCAAAATCCGGATATTGCTTTGCAAATGCATTTAAAATTTCTTTATATTGAGCTTTGCTGAGAGTTCCATTTTGATAAAGTTGATACATTTGAGGATACTGAGCAGCATATTGATCTCCCCAATAACTCAAACCTGTAGCCGGGTTAGTAGCGTCGGTACCATAAAAAGCGACTGGGGAATTAACGTAGGGACGCACCCAATAAGAATAGGGAGAATTGGGAGAAATACCGAAATGTTTGGGATAAGGAGACCTATATTCGCTTAACATACTAAAAGTATATTTGCTTTTACTTCCACTTTTTGTAACTATATTTATTAAACCGGAACGAATATCGCCGTATTTTGCACTAAAACCTCCCGTTTGTATTTGTATTTCCTTGATGGAAGTATAACTGATATCTGTAAAAGGGTTGTTGGTTCGTTCATTCCGTAACATTAAACCGTTAACCATTAAGCCTGTCTGGTTTGTACCGCCTCCCCTTACTATAAGTCCGTTTGCACTTGATTGAATTCCCGCTTGAAGCCCTACAACACTAGAAAGACTTGTAACAGGAAGATTACTAATTTCTTTAGCATTGATGTTAATCGTACTAGCGGCTACTCCTCTTCGAATAATGGGTGTTTTCGCTATAACAACAACTTGTTCTGTTTGAATGGTTTTTTCTTGAAGAGCAACATTAATATTTGTGGTTTCGTTTATATTTACTACTACATCTTTAATTGTAACCGTAGCATAACCAATCATCGACACTCTTAAAGTATATGTTCCGGGTGCAACATTAAGGATAACATAATATCCATTTAGGCTCGAAGCAGCGCCCATCATCGTACCTTCTATTAAAACATTTACTCCAACTAAAGGTTCGTGAGTTTTGGCATCCTTTATGACACCTGCAATTTTTCCTGAAGCAGGGAATACAAGGGTTGATATAGTTACAAAAAATAGAAAACAAAACAGTAGAAACAACTTCATAATTTCATTCTCCTGAGTTACTCAAATCGTTAAGGGTGATATTCTGCATAAGATAAAATTATTAATTTTCTCTTTAGAAGATTTTCAAATTATAATGATGAAAACATACTGATTTTTTTATGTATTATCAATGATTATTTTAATAAAAAACAGCCATAATCTAAAATTTTTTATTAAAAAATGTATTTTTATTAAAATTTATGAATAAAATTAAATATTTACATTGTTAAATCCACACTCATTACAAAACAAAAGATAATTAAATTGTAATTTTGATTATGTATCGCCCAAAATTTTAAAATTATACTAAAACATTAGGAAATTAAAACTTCTTTAAAACAAAACCTGTCTGTGGTAATACTTCGATTTTACCTAGAATAACTTCCAAAGAAGAAACACCGGCATTTTGAGAATCGACTAATATTTCCCAGTCGCCTTCCGGTAAATTAAAAACTTCATTTTTATTTGGATTTGTATTAAACAGGACTATCAAATCCTCATTTTTATAATTTAATCGATAACCTAGAGCAAAGGGATTATCTGTTACCTTGAAGAATTTAACATTATTATAGGGAGTTCTTCTGAAAGCTGCATATTTTTTCCTTAACGCAATAAGACCTTTATAATACTCAACTAATTCTTTATTAATTCCGGCATGATTATAATCCATATAATTAGTTGCATTATCTTTATTATAGCTATTATCATCAATATGACCTTTGCGTAGGCCATTAACTTTGAGATTATACGGGATTACTTTAGTCCTGGCAAATTCCGCACCTTCCTGAAACATAGTAATTCCCTGTGAAGTAAATAGAAACATAGCGGCTAGTTTATTCAATTTTAACTCAATTGGAGTAAGCTTTACAAATTTATCTACATTTTTAATTATCTTATTCGGGTTAACAGATTTAGTCGCTATCCTTATAAAATCGCCTAAAGTATAGCCGTCATGAGAAGCAAGATAATTCACAGAATATTCTTTCTTTTGGAATAAACCGAATTTATCTCTGACTAAAGTACCGTTAACATAACTTTTAATTCTCTTTGGGTTATTGTTACCGTACCAATGACCGAATATCCATCCCAAACCATTATACGGATTTTCTCCTTTTATGCCGTTTCTTATCTGATCGTTCCAGCTAGCCCAACCTCTTAAAGAAAAACCTGACGGATCATAACCACCGCCCCACGGTTCACTAATAAAAACCACACTTGGATTAATTTTTTTAGCTTCTCTAATCACTTCTTCGATAGTTTCCCAATCAATAAGTTTTCCCAAATCGAACCTAAAGCCGTCAACATGATATTCTTTCATCCAATAAATTACACTTTCAATTATCATTCTTCTAGCCATAGGTCGTTCGGTTTTAAAATCATTACCGGTACCGCTGACGGAAGTGAGCTGCCCTTTATTACCGAGGCGGAAATAATAATCTCTATCAATTTGTTTTAAATTGCCGAGTTCATATTGAGAAACATGATTGTAAACAACATCCATAATTACACCGATACCTTCTTTGTGAAATGCTTTTACCATATCCTTAAAATCATTAATTTGCCTGCCGGAGGCTCCATCCCACGTGTCCCATTTTAACTCTTTTTCATCGTCACTATAATATGCTTCGGGGGCAAAGAACGACGCAGTCATGTAACCCCAATAATTCCTTTCATAAGGATTCCACGTATTATAATAACCATCTAGAGAATCTTTATACGGAATCTCAATATTTGCAAATTCCTGAGTAGGCATCAACTCAACGGTATTAACTCCTAATTGCTTTATATAATCTATACCACCGGATTTACCATGCTCAATTAATCCTTGATAAGTACCTGGCTTATCTGCACCGGAGGAAGGGTCGATCGTTATATCCCTGATATGCATTTCGTAAATTATCAGATCACGCCAATCTCGTTGTATCCAATGATCATCACCCCAATTATAATCGCCTTCTTTAACAACCATTGCTCTTCTTGGATTGAGATAGGTATTAAAGGTTTCTACCGATTTTGCATACGGATCGAGACAAATTACATCCTTACTCTCAGGATATTTTGGATTAAAAACTTTGAAGCCGTAGAACATTCCATACCACTCCCCTTTAAGAACTGCTTCCCAAACTCCTTCTGAATCAGAAAGCATTTCATATTCCCGACCGACTGTGTCGTATGGAGTTCTATACGTTACTAATGTTACTTTTTCTGCATCCGGTGTAAATAACCTAAAATACGTTTTTCCATCTTTCACAAATGAACCAAGTCTTTTCGATGAATAATATTTATTTAAATCTTTTTTACCTGTTTTCTCCCCTGTTTCAAGAATCTCAATTGAAGAACCGGTCTTATCAGTAATAAACAATACAGCGCCTCTTGAATTATTAGCGGAAATTATTATAAAGAGTATAATAAAAATTATTTTTTTAATATACTGCATTTTTTAATAAAATTATTTAATAAATTAACGGGTGTTTAAAATAAATATTTGATTTTCAAATATTCTTCATCAGGTATTTTAACATAAAGCATTTTTGATTGTTTATTGTAAAAATATCCTTTCACGGAAAGACGTAGATTAATCTTGTTTTTTACAGACTCTAATTTTTTACCATTTAACTTTACGCTCGATACCGATTTAGTATTAACTATTTTCAGAACATATTCTTTTCTGCCGGTTTTATAACCGTAGTGAACCCGCTTAATAGTTACAATTCCACCTAATTTATTTAATGAAGAGTTAAACTGTGTAATTGAATAATCGCCCTTTTGGTAATTATAACTAATACCGTCGTCTTCATATAAATCATATTGGGATGAAGAACTCGGGAAAAGAAATACATCCAGCTCAGTTATATCTTTTTGACCTACATACTGCTGAACCTTTTGCATAGGAACGAAGCCGCCTCGTTTAATAAAAAACGGGATTTGATAAATTGGTGCTTCGACAATTATCCATTGTTTACCATTATATATTTTACCTGTCCACCAATCAAACCATTTACCTTTCGGCAAGTAAAGCTTTTTGAAATTCCCGGTTTCATTAAGCACAGGTGCAACTAAAATGTTATTTCCAAACATAAATTGAAATTGTGCAGCATTGGAATAACTCTCGTCATCATTTTGATAATTTAAGAACATCGGTCGCATAATAGGCAAACCGGTAATGGAAGCATTATAAAATTCATTATAGATATAAGGTAACAATTTATACCGGAGAGAAATTATATTCCTTGCCCACTGTTCAACTTGCGCGCCAAATGCCCAAGGTTCTTTATCTTGCTGATTAATAGCCGAATGTCCTCTGAAAAAAGGGGTAAATGCGCCAAGTTCAAGCCATCTGGTATATAATCGTTGTGAAGGATTGCCGATGAATCCGCCGACATCCGAGCCGGTAAATGGAATGCCGCTTAGCCCCATTCCTTGAGGCATTAAACAAGCTAGCTTGAGGCTTTCGTCATTCGCCACATTATCTCCTGTCCACACAGCAGAATATCTTTGAATACCGGCAAAACCGGCGCGTGTCAACATGAAATGTCTTTTATTAGGTGAATACTTTTTGAAAGCAGCCATAGTTGCTTTGGCTTCTTCAAGAGCATAAACATTATGAATTTTTTTATAATTAGCATGAAAGCCGTTATCATCAAATTGTACAATATCCGGGAAAGCCTGTCCCCAAACAGAGGGTTCATTCATATCATTCCAAAACCCCTCAACACCTTGTTTCAACAAGACAGCTAATTTTTTACCCCACCAAATCCTGGTTTCTTTTTTTGTGAAGTCCGGGAAATAGGACCACCCTGGCCAAACCTCGCCTTCGTAAACGACACCGTCAGGATATTTAGCAAAAAGATTTTTTTCCAAGCCCTCCCTTGCTGCAAAATATGTAGGATCGGCTTTTATCCCCGGATCAATAATAGTAATTATTTTGAACCCTTCTTTTTTCAAATCGCTCAACATTTTCTCAGGATGAGGAAACCCTTTTTTATCCCATGTAAAAACTCTATAACCGTTCATATATTGAATATCTAGATAAATTACATCAGCGGGAATTTTCTTTTGACGAAAAGTATCGGCAATTCTTTTGACAGTCGCTTCCGGATAATAACTCCATTTACTTTGTTGGTAACCTAGTGCCCACTTGGGAGGCAGCGGCATTCTTCCCGTTAATGCGGTGTACGATTCGATTACTTTTTTAATTGAAGGACCGTATATAAAATAATAATTCATTTCACCGCCTTCTGCACCAAACCAATAAAATCTGTTATTGCTTGCCCCCATATTGAAATATGATTTATAAGTGTTGTCAAAGAAAATACCATAAGCCTTCTTATCTCTTTCTCCGATGAAGAACGGAATAGATTGATAAAGAGGATCGGTGCGATTTGTGTATCCCGGGTGATCAGTGTTCCACATAGTTAATTGCATCCCCCTTTTATTCAAATTTCCTGTCTTTTCTCCTAATCCATAAAATCTTTCTCCATTAAATAATTTTTTAAAAATTCGTACTTCATTACCATCAAAACTTACACCAAAGCTTTTACTATCTTCATTAATCAAATACATATTCTTATCATAAATTGAAATGCGGCAAGGTGATTTGTTAATTCTTACATTTAATTCTGAGGTCGAGAGTAAATAGTACTTGCCTTTATCGGTAAAATTGTAAGCCGCTTTTTTATGCGGAACGTTAACAACCGCATAGGAAGGTGCTTCTGAAAACTTATTGTACTGCGTATATCGGAATCGTATTACATTCTTATCCAAAACATATATATTTAAAAGTGCATTTGATAAAACAAACTCTATATGATCATCGTTTATTTTTAGAGATTTAACCGCACCTACATACCTAAATTTAGCTTCTGCCATCATATTAATGAGTAACAATAAGTATAAAGTTGAAAAAAAATATCGTCTAACGGACATCTGTTTTACTCCTTCCATTTTAGCTCAAAATATTGACGGAAATGTTTCCCCTCCAAAATACTCATTGGGTATTACTTCTTTTTCGCAGTTTCCTTTTATGATTCTTTCAAAGGTGATAAGTTTTCTTTTCCCATTATTTTAATGACTTTCATATTTTTTCTATCTTATTATTTATAGGATTATTTTCCCGTATTGATTTACTAGCCAAGCATGTCTTACAGCAAAAAAAAACAATTAAAAAACTTTCATTTTTACATTGAGTTAAAAAATTTTATTCTTTTCAGATTAATCATTAGTAATAATTTTACCGTCGACAACGGGCGTAACACAAATTAATGGATTTTGTGGAACTTTCAAATTTGTGAATATTTCCTCGAACAGCTCAAAGTGTCTACCCTTTTTCTCCAGTTTATAAAATTTATTATAAGGCATGAATTTACCTTGAGAATTAGAAGCGGCATTAAAATGATATGCTTTGGGGAAATCTTCAACAGCCTTACTTTTAAGAAACTTTATTTTATTATCATCTCCGCCTTCCATTTCATAACCTATTGCCCGGAATTCTTCAACAATGCCTTTATTTATTATCAGATATATGTTTAAAATAATTTCATTCATCTTTTTCGACTCTATAATTTATATAGAAATAACTTAAGCAAAAAGCATATACAAATTGACACATTATACTTTCAATAATATTAAGGGGTGGAATAGAATAACTTTATTTTTCCTTAATGTTCACTATTTAAAAACTTGGAAATAACTTTTTAGATACCCCTTATTTTATTTTTTCGGACCTATCATTTGATCCGGTCTAACGGTTTCATCAAATTTTTCTGCAGTTAACAGTCCCAATTCTACAGCCGCCTCTTTAAGAGTTTTATTTTCTTTAAGTGCTTTTTTAGCAACTTTCGCTGCGTTATCGTATCCTATATACGGATTCAGTGCAGCTACCAACATTAAAGAATTTTGAAGATTCTTCTTGATATTTTGTTCATTTGTTTTAATTCCCACCACACAATTACCGGTAAAGCTTTCACAGGCGTCGGCTAATAATCGAATCGATTGTAATACGTTAAAGACAATTACCGGTTTGAATACATTTAGTTCAAAATTACCGCTTGCTCCGGCAAAATTTACCGTAGTATCGTTTCCAAACACTTGCACGCAAACCATAGTCATAGCTTCTGCTTGAGTAGGATTAACCTTACCGGGCATTATTGAACTGCCGGGTTCATTCGCCGGTAAAATTATTTCACCGATACCACAGCGAGGACCGGAACCTAGCCATCGGATATCATTTGCTATTTTCATCAATGATGCAGCAAGTGTTTTCAAAACCCCGCTAAATTCAACCATTGCATCATGGGCAGCTAATCCTTCAAATTTATTCCGACCCGATTTAAACGGTTTTCCTGTTAATTTTGCTATTTTTGAAGCAGCTTTCACCGCAAATTCGGGATGAGTATTTAACCCTGTACCTACTGCAGTACCTCCTAATGCTAATTCATACAATCTGGGTAATGCACAATTTATTCTTTCAAGTCCATTAGTAAGTTGCTGTACATAGCCGGAAAACTCTTGCCCTAAAGTCAAAGGTGTTGCATCCATTAAATGAGTTCTACCGATTTTAATGATGTTCTTAAATTCCTCAGACTTTTCAGCAAACGCGTCGCGAAGTTTCGTTACCATTGGTATAAGTCTTCTATGGATCTCTTCAACTACGGCGATGTGCATTGCGGTTGGGAAAGTATCATTTGATGATTGAGCTTTATTCACATCATCATTCGGGTGGATTGGATATTTGCTCCCCAACTTTCCCCCCGCCAATTCGATTGCTCTATTGGAGATTACTTCATTTGCATTCATATTAGTCGATGTTCCTGCGCCACCTTGAATTATGTCTACAGTAAAATCTTGTAAAAAGCCACCTTTAATAATTTCATCACAGGCTGTTAAAATGGCTTGGTAAATATCTTTTGGAATATAGTCTAATTTATA
>ENA-ORDP01000870-ORDP01000870.1-marine-sediment-metagenome-genome-assembly--contig:-NODE-870-length-18174-cov-3.242508_pt1 | contig 18174 bp, 16 predicted proteins | sample MGYA00248627_ERZ508539 | MGnify/ENA primary metagenome ERZ508539 (study PRJEB26208, sample SAMN05571518) | marine sediment metagenome | biome: deep sea; feature: Hydrothermal vent; material... | reverse complement strand
GTTGAATTTTTATCATCATTAACGGTGGTTGATCGGTGGTTGATCCTTGAAAAGGTCCGAGAAATGAGAGACTCTATGTGTCAGGGCAAAAAATTCATAAAAAGGAGAGGGAGAATGGCCTGTGTGTGTAAGCGAGCTTATAGGTGACCCCAATTCTAGCCGCTTTGAACGGTTCACAATTTAATTATACTTTATCATTAAACCATAGACTCAACGACTATGGACTAAAAGTCCATAGGTTGTTCTTATGGCGATTGAAAATCGCTTCACTTTAACCATCAAGCTCCGTCATTCCGGCATTCTTTTAGCCGGAATCTAGCGACTTAAGGTTCTGGATTCCGGCTAAAAGAATGCCGGAATGACGAGCAGCTTTTTTGATCACTGTTATGATACTAAGTACTCAAAGAAATATAAAAACCGTGCAACTAAAGTCGTGCACTAAAGTGCATAGTTTTAACTAACGGTTTGGAACAATAAATGGACGTCGTGCTGCGCAAAGAATGGTTTGGGGGGATACTTGGTGATGCTCATAGTTACAATGTGCGCGCACTAAATCACTACGCTTTCCGTGCCATTGCTGACCATGTAAAAGGAATTACTCCGTTATCCAAAGCTGATGTAGATATTCTAAACGCTCGCGGATTCGATTTGGGGTCAAGCAGTATTCGGTTTGTGGAAATGCACTCGGCTTCACAAGATACGATTCTCAGTGCCCCCCTTCTTGTTTGGCTCGAATTAACATCTGCCTGCCCTCTCCGTTGCGTGCACTGTTTTCTTGATGGCGCTCCATCCCGCAGCAGAATCTCTTTCCCAGATGTGAAACGTATTGTGGGAGAGCTGGCCGAGTTAGGCGTTCTTCGGCTTACACTCACTGGTGGTGAAGCGCTATTGCATCCTGATATAGCCGAGATTCTTCCGCTGGTTAACAGCCATAAACTTGGACTCCGTCTTTTTTCCAGCGGCTGCCTTCCCCAATCGAGGTATGCTCTACTAGGTGAGCACAGCATTGACACGCTTTTTTTAAGCGTTGATGGGCTTGAGAAACATAATGATGAACTTCGCGGCGAGAAAAATTTCCGCGCCTTCGAGGCAAACTTGGCTTTTCTGGCGCGCCAGTCCACTATTCGCAACATCACTATCAGCACCACCCTTGACCGAATCAATATTGCCGAACTGCCGGATTTGATTCGCCTTGCGGCTGAGTATGGCGTTCGTACTTTTCTCTTGCGACCCCTGATGGTGTACCCCGAAATGAATGCACTTGAATCGCTTGCTCCACATGATAAAGCTGCTTTCCTTACCAACCTTCATGAGATTGAATCTTTAAGCAGTAGGCTTGGGGTCGAATGTCAGATAAACAAACTGCCATACCTGCCTTTAACTAAAACCTGTTTCTTCGACGACTCGCCGAAAAATGCATCGCTCTGGAGCATTCTGGGCATCGACAACAGCATTGATTGCGTTGGAGGAAATATTGTCGCAGGGATACGTCATGATGGAATCGTATTGCCGTGCGGGTTCATCCATGCAGACTATGATGATGGGGTTGAGAACTCCATTCAGTCTTATTCTTTCTTGTCGCTATGGCACAAGTCATCAAATCTTGGTAGGCTCCGGAAATTGGCACCCCCTTCCATCTGCGCATCGTGTAATGCGCTGCCGGTTTGCAACGGGGGATGCCGTGCCAATGCATTTCTTGATTCACAACGCCTTGACACCATTGATCCGTACTGCATTTATCAAGACACTTCGTTTGGTTCCCGCGTTATAGAACCGCCGAAACGTCGTTTTCAGAAAGCGGCTTTCCCGGCCGACTCGCCAGTTTTTCATCTGTCCGAAGAGATCATAGTATCTAAGTGTGGATGGGCTACGTATGCTAATTAAGGGGGCTTAATAATATGGAAGATTCTATCGAATGGGAATTGTCGATAGTATTTCTAGTTGCAGTCGACAGCGAAGCAGGAAAGGTTAGAGATCTACTTTGTAATCTATCAAAGGCAACTTCGGAAGGTGCCATCAAGGAAGATGGAAATTGCACAATATACTATATCAAAATTGATAATATTTTATTAAAGGTCATATACTCAAAATGCCCTCCGCCCTATCAGGGCGGAGACCCAGCCGCTTGGCAAACAACGCTACTTATCAATAAATATAATCCTTATTGCCTAATTATGTTAGGCATGTGCGCTGGCAATGAACAGGAGGGGCTAGATATTGGGGATGTTGTAATTTCTAGCACTGTGTACAGACACGATTATGGAAAGATAATTAGTCGTCCCAGCATATTTGGAAAAATAAGTGGAATTTTCAGACCATTTCATAGACCTTATTTTGAGGCGAGAGGCGCGTCGGCTAAGATATCTGTTGATGATAAATTGATTCAGAAAATAAACACCAACCTTCTTTATAATGACATAAATAGCAGTGAGGACTTTAAAATAAAAATGGGCGTCATAAGCTCCGGATGCCAAGTTGTTAAATTAACACATGCCCATAAAATTATTTCAGAAAAACTTGGAATAAAACAGGCCGCAGGTGAGGGCCACAACAGAGTCATGCTTGGTATTGACATGGAGTCATATTCCATTGCCTATGCATCGAACCGGCATCAATGTAAATGGATCGTTATTAAAGGAGTCTCTGATTTGGGCCAACCAGAGAGTAGTATTGATGATGGCGCTCATGCCGCTGTAACTAACTCTTTTACAACCGCGATCTCAGTAATTGAAGAGGCGATAGTACCGCTATTTCTTGAGGAAGCAGGTGAATCTGCTATATCCAATGCTGAGAATACGGCTCTTGATGCATATAAAAATGGTGATATTGAGAAAGAAATAACCTTTGCTAAAGAAGCATTTCAGAAAGGTATAAGAACTGTAAAGATAAGAAGAAGATTACTTCACGGATTAGTAGAAATAGATAGGTTTGATAAAGCAGAACAAATTTGCAATTATTTGAAGAGTACTAACTTATTATACGATGGCAATACAGCGGAGTACATAGTGCAGATACTCAGTAGAAAGGGCGAGTATCAGAAAGCGTTGGAGATTGTTGAAGAATTTATGGAAAATAATAAAGAAACAATCCACATGATTTATATCAGCGCCTCAAGTAGCTATCACTTAGCAGAACGTGATCCGCAAATAAATAGTGATCCTGCGTTATTAATCAATAACGATCGTTTTAATAAGTCAATAGAATTAATAAAAAATAGTATAAGTCGCATGGAAGATGAGGAAAAGCAAATGCCATGGCTGTATATCTTTGGTTATTTCTTATATGCGATAAAAACTAATTATACCAAAGATGATAAAGATATAATGGTACTTACAGAGATGAGAGAAAAAGCAGATAAAATGCTAAGTGAGATGACATCGAATCACCAAGGATTAGCAGCTATGTGGTTTCACAGATTGTTGTTTTTCGCCATTTCAAACAACCGAAACAATTTTGATAAAAATATATCTATTGGATATGGTAAGCGTGTTTCGTGGACTCGTCTTGATTCAGCATACCTGCGGCTAAAATCTTTATCGAAGCATTCAGTTCTTAATGAAGAAGAATTTAGATACTACTGGCAAGGCTTATGTGAGTGGGTAGCCAAAAGGGCACCTAGATATGGAGAACCAGCGCAGAGTATTACAAAAAATTCGATGCATACCAATAAGCCATGATCTTAAAACCGACTCAATAACTTTTGATGCGCATTCTTCTAGTTTCAGCAGATCCAACGGAGCATGCGGTAGTCCGCATCGCAGATGCCATTCGAGCAAACGGCATTGAGTGCATAATATTACCGGTTAGCGAATTGACCTTTAACGTATCTGAGTACATTTGGCCTGTAGAGGACTGGCTTGGTAGCTTCTCGTTTATTGTGTTTCGTAACCTTGCCGGACCGGAATGGAGCTTCGTTCGGACAATCCGGTATGCAATGCTTGCCGCTAGCCCGCAGTTAACCAAACGGGTTCTTAATGGCGAAAGCTATTACAAATTTCCGGTGTTATTCAAACTGGTGCAGACCGTCCTCCTTCGTTCCGCAGGCCTTCAAGCCCCACAGTCAGTTTACATGGTAGGACAAGATGAATTCCCTTTCGGGTTCCCATGTATTGTCAAAGCAAATTATGGGTCTTGTGGCAGGGATGTTCATTTGGCAAAAGAGCCATCTGACTGGCATCGTTTATGTAGCAATTATGGGATTGGAAACTTGATCATGCAGGAATACCTGCCCGGCTCCCACGATTATCGGGCGCTTGTTATAGGGAGAGAGGTGGTGGGATTGCATAAGCGAGTTGCGCCTTCCGGTGACTTTAGAACCAACTATGCTATTGGTGGCCAACTCGTAAAAGCTGAACCAGAGCTTGCCGAAGAAATTAAAGAAACGGCGATTGCGGTAGCACGAGTATTTCGATGTGATTTTTGTGGGGTTGACCTCCGCTATAGTGCAGAGGGGCAATTGAATGTGCTCGAGATAAACCGTTCGGCTGGTTTTGAGGGAATGGAAGAGGTAATTGGTATTCCCGCTGGTCAATATATTTCTGAGTACATCATCAAAATGGCCAGCCGGCCCCAATAATATGGCCCCTATATCGCACATAGTTGCCGGAAGAGTATCGTGAGTATTCTCAAGTCTTATGATCCGGCTACAGGGGAGTTAGTTGGGGCAGTGCGAATAACTGCACGATCCGATATTGGTAAAATAGTTGCGCAAGCAAAAAGCTGTCAATCCCAATGGGCAAGTCTTGGCATAAACGGGCGGCGGGAAATTCTGTTGCATGTTGCCAGCCGTTTGAGTGAAAACTTAGTCGAACTGGCACACCTTATTACACGCGAAATGGGAAAGCCGTTACGCGAGTCCTTGTCTGAAGTGAATGTGGTTGTTGATAATTTCGCGGACGACTTGAGCGATATAACAAAGGCACTTGAGCCTGAGTTTTATCAAGAGGGAGAGACTCGCTCAACGGTTTATCATGATCCAATCGGGGTTTGTGCATGTATTACTCCATGGAACTATCCGGTTGCGATACCCCATTGGTTGATTCTTCCCGCGCTAACTGCCGGTAATGCGGTGCTATTCAAGCCGTCTGAAAAAACACCGCTGGTTGGCGAAGCTTACGCGCGCATCATGCAGGAGGTGCTGCCATCATCTGTACTTCAAGTGGTTTGCGGCTCGAGTTCCACTGGGCGAGCGATTGTAAATTCATCGGTTGATATGATCGCCTTCGTTGGCTCTTCCGATGTGGGCAAGCAAATCCTTCGGAGTGCACCGAAAGATTTCAAGCGAGTAATTCTGGAATTGGGTGGGAAGGATCCTCTAATCGTGCTTCCTGGAGCCGATGTGGTGGCAGCTACCGCGTTTGCGGTCAGGAATGGTTTTCGGAACGCAGGGCAGATATGTGTAAGTACAGAACATGTCATTGTGATTCGTGACTTGGCTCCACAATTGATTTCCGGCATGGTGGAGAAGGCAAAGAGTCTTTTGATTGGTAATGGGATGGAAACAAAAACCCAGCTTGGCCCTTTGGTTGATGTTGGGCAGCGAGATCGGTCAAGGATGCTGTATCGCGTGGGGCAAAAATCTTATGCGGCGGCAGAGAGCTTGAAGGAAGTTTCATGGAGCCAACAGTTCTAGTTGATGCAACACCCAGCATGGTAATTGCTCAAGAGGAAATATTGGGTCCCGTTATCTGTGTTCATATTGTGGATAGCGAGGAAGAAGCGGTTTGCCTTGCCAACGATAGTTACTATGCACTGGGGGCCGTAATATTCGGCACCGAGGAATCTGCAATAAAGGTGGTGCGTAATCTGAAAGTGGGTATGGTTGGGATTAACGGGGCAGTTCGAGGGGCAAGGGGTACGCCATGGGTTGGGGCTAAACATAGCGGTTATGGATTCTATGGCTCAGTGGATGGGCACCGTCAATTTACTCAAACGAAGGTTATTACTACTAGGCCTATTGGCAATGGAGTGTAAATTCTAGAGCATGTAATACTTTTCCGGCAATTGCTTCAATCCTGCTTAGGAAGCCTCTGATTAATTCAGTGGTTCCTGCGGCATGGCATTATCAGTGGCCATAAGCCATTGATAATGAAGGAAAGCGAAAGTCACACTTTGCGCTTTCCGTACTCTGAGAATTCCAGGATAGAATTATTCAGAGCTTCCCTAGTATGAAGACGGCCGATTGAACGGCTTGGATCCGTTCACCCATTTTGTCGCCAAGCCCAAAAATCACGCCGTATCGTGAATGAGTTTTCTGTTCCGCTTCCCTGTCTAGCGAGTCACGATAGCCCATCGTATTGTCAGTGGTGGGCCATTTGTGCAAATGATAAGGAATACACATTCAATTCGCTTCATCTTTCGGATGTCGCTTATTTTCATGCTCTTCGTCAGCAATGTCACACAAGCGGCTCAGCGTGTTGTGGTGCATCCCTACCTTGTCGAGATATTCACCACGGCTGAATTGCCTGTCTCTGGTGAGGTCGCTATAGATCGGCAACCGGATTACAGGGAGAGCGAACTCCACGTCTACGAGTTGGATGGCATCCAACGTATGGAGGGAAAGCTGTCCAAAGGTCTTACAGCCGATCCAGAGAAATCCAAACGCATTGTTCTGCAACGATTCCAGCAGTTAGAAGAAGAGGCTCGTGTACAGATGCAACGCACCGCAATGGGATTGGCAAAGGCAGTGCAATACGGCGTCGATCGCTATCCGGCCATCGTGTTTGATGGCGAAGTTGTGATCTATGGAGTGACCGACATCCGCGAAGCGCTACATCGGTATCAGCAGTGGCGGGAGGGTAGGAAGCGATGAGAGGGTATAGGTTCCTGTCACTTTGTTTAGCTGCGTTGCTGACGATGCCGCATACTGGGATTGCGGGTTCCATCACGACAACGGAGATCGTAGCCAAGACTTCAGCGGCTGCTTTTTCCTGTATGCAGTGGATGCCAATCGGAACGTGTTTCTGGCTGCGCTGTTCGTTGTTTGGTTGCAGAGTCAGAACCTCACTCAAAATCGGGCACTACAACCCGGATCTGGTGATTAGTAGCTACAACGAACTGGGTGGTAACCCATGGGTCGGGATCCGGGCGACGTTGGGTCTTGCCCAGAAGGCAGCGGCTAATGGATTGCTCGGTTCATTGTTGCCGGTGCCCATCGGAAGCGCTGGTAATCGTACTGAAGGAACCTCAAATAAGCGTGACCATAAGAATCTGGTCTTCCGCGAGACTGATGCTATCGGTCATCCGCTCAGTTCACTCTCTGGAATCGTCTCCGGCGTGGGCCTGTTGTGTCAGTCGCAGACAACATCTTTTGTCCCGTATTTTCTGTCCGGACTCGATGCGCTGTCCTGGCGCCAGGAGGTGCCGGAGATATTCTATCCTGCGAGTTTCATCCCGGGACTGCGCGAGATCGGTACCTGGCCGTTGCAGACCTGGGGTGGGGTGTATCCACGCACCGGCTGGACCACACAAGCGGAGGAACCCAAGGCTGCGGCCATCAATGCGCAGCGGGCCGGCGATATAGTGACCCGCACGGGGCAGCCGCATGTGTACTTTCCAGTCACCGGGTCATCATCTTCGGGTCAAAAGGTCTGGCCACCGGGCCCACTGATGGAGAAGGACCACCGCACCGGAACCTGGCAGATGATGGTTCCGCGTAGCGAGTCGAGCTGTAACGTCTTTGGCACGAATGATCTGGCCAGCCTGACAGGCTGGGGTGGAGGCCGGGTCGACAGCGCGGGCGACTATGTCTGGAACCTCTGGCGCCCCTACAAATGCTGTCAACGGCGCGGCCAGTTCTATCTGTTTTCTATCGACTGGATTGCTTATCCCCCATGAAGAAAAAATACGGTTATACAATGAATACGACACCCGAATCCTCACAGTTCAATCCACGGAACGCGCGTGCGCTGCTGCTGGTTATCCTTATGTTTTGGAACAGCGCCTATGCTGCCACCAAGGCACCGACGGAAGACAGTCTCTGGTACTACGAGATCGGCGGTGCGGAACCGGTCTCGGTGCCGGCCAATCCCTCGGTGGTCTCGGTCACCCTGGGTGGCTCGGCACAACTCGGACTCGGTTACAGTTGTGGCAAGTTCGATCCCGTTGCAGCGGTCACCAACACGCTGAATAACATCGGCTCAGGTCTCGACAACATGGTGAACGCCATGTCCGCCGCGGCGAGTGCTGCCATCGCATCCCTGCCGGCGCTCATTCTGCAAAGGGCCAACCCCGGGCTCTACGACATGTTCCAGAACGCGCTGTTGCAGGCCGAAGAGACCATGCAACTCGCCACCAAGTCTTGCGAGCAGATGGAAGCCGAGATCGCCCAGGGCAAGAATCCCTATGCCGATCTCATCGCCTTGTCCAAGGGTAACGACTGGAAGGTCCAGATGGGGATCGGTGGCAACGACGCCGTGACTGCGAAGACTGCGGTCGAGACATCCAACGGAAACAATGGTGTCCCGTGGATCGGTGGCCAGGCCGGTGGTTCGGGTCAGCCGGTCCTGGAGTTCACCGGCGATATCGTCAAGGCCGGTTACAACATCAATATGAATCGGCCCGTTACTGCCACGGGACCGGTACCATCGGCGTCGACAACCCGGTTGTCCAAGATCTGGGCCACACCCACCGATGCCAGAAACTGGGTCGTGGATGTGGTGGGCGAGAACATCGTGACCACCTGCGATACATGTCGCAAGGACAGCATTCCCGGTACCGGCCTGTTGCCGAATCTCTACCTGGAGGCGAGCAAGGTGGCAGTGGAACTCCAGAAACTGGTTGGCGGTGTAATGCCACTGACACTTACCAATCTGGAGAAGATTACCGCCCCCGGTGTTGCCATCACTCGCCAGGTCATCGAAGCAATTCGGGAGATGCCGGCCTCCGAGCAGAGCCTGATCATGGGCCGACTGGTCTCGGAGATCAGCACCGCGCGTACGGTGGAAAAGGCCCTGTTTGCCCGCCGACTGTTACTCACAGGTCGACAGGTGCCGGAGGTATACGCAACAGAAGTGGCCCGCGAGCATGCCGACACATCCATTGCCGAACTGGATAAGGAAATCGAGAACCTCCTGTTCGAGACCAGGGTACGCAAGGAAGTTGTCTCCGATACCGTGATCATGCTGCTCAAGCGCGCAGCGGCACGACGCCAGTCCTCTTTGAACACGCCCACGGTGCCGACGATCGATCCCCGGCCTTTGAGCAATGGTCGCGTTCCGTAACGAATTTACGATGCGCAGACGCTGGTTCGTAATGTTGACACTGCTGGCATTCGGGCTGGCGTTGGGCATTGGCGCCTTCCTCTGGCAATCGGCGCAAACGTCGTCTGTCGCTGCAATCCAGACCCGGATTGATGTACTGAAGCCCGCCTTCACCACAATCCGATTTTTGGTGATCGGCCTGGTGGCATTGTCATGGCCGGCGATTACACGAGGACTCCATCGATGGGGACGCGTGAATGAGGCGGAGGCGGCGCGATTGCTATCCCTGCGTTGGCGAATAGTAACCTGGCTGGTCTTGATCGAACTGATGCTTGGGCAGAATCTCCTGAGCCGGTTCCTGGTTGCATTGCAGGGCGCAAGTGCATGACGGTCGACAGCTATCTCGAACTGTTTACTACCCTGTTCGGCTGGGCCTTCTACGGCATTCTTTGGGATGTGCTAATGGGAACGGGCATCGTGTTCCTGCCCTTTCTTGGTATTCTCATCGACAACTGGCGGGAGCCGGCCGAAGGTGGCGAGTTCGGCACCGCCACCGGGCTGTCGCTGCGCCGCATGGAGCTGGAGCTCTTCATCGCGTTATTGGTGGTGGTACTGGCGGGACAGCCAGCCGCACTGACACCATTGAACTCCGGTACGCTCAGCTACACACCGCCGCCGACCTTGATCAACCCCACACCCACCACGGCGACAGTTGCCGCATCCCAGAGTACCTACGGCACGACCGGGTTTACGGGTTCACCAGCGACGGTGAACATCCCGGTTTGGTGGTATGCGGTGCTGGCCATGACGTCAGGTTTGAATCACGCGGTGGTCGAAGGGCTACCCACAGCAGCCGATATGCGCACCTATGAACAGCAGGCCCGCTTGGCCACCATTGCAGATCCGCGTCTGCGACAGGAAGTCAGTGATTTCTTCAGCCAGTGCTACATCCCGGCGCGCTCGAAATACCAGGCCGGGAGGCCGGCAACGGCTGCGGTCAACGCCCTGTTGAATACCTACGGGCCTGATGATCCGGACTGGATGGGCTCGCATGTCTATCGTGGCACGCCTGGGTACTACGACACCCTACGACCGGCCATGCAGGTCTCGGGCTGGGCCTACAATGCGGCGCGCGATACCGAATACAATCCAGCCGCTCCGCCCACCTGGGGCAAGCCCTACTGCAAACAATGGTGGGAAGATAGTTCGATTGGTCTAAGAAAAAAGCTGATCAACGAAGCCGATGCAACATCCGCCGGATTTTCAAGTCTCGTCGTCGCCATTGCACCAGCGCTGGCCAGCGAGAAGCAGAATGACGCTGTTGCCAGGACTGTGCTCAGCAACTCCCCACCGAGCTGGTCGAATAATGACCTCGTGGCAAACAACTCCGGTAGCACGGGACTGCTGAGCACCGCCGAGAATTTCGTCAAAGGTGGTTTGGCCGCAGGCGGTGTGGTCACCGCATCGGCCATGTTTTCGGTAACCATGACCGCCATCCTGCAGGCACTTCCCATGATGCAGGCCGTGCTCCTGCTCGGCATCTATGCCTTGCTTCCCATGGTTGTAGTGTTATCGCGCTATTCGATCTCCATGATGGTGATCGGCGCCATGGCCATCTTCACCGTCAAATTCTGGAGCGTGCTCTGGTACCTGGCGCTGTGGGTGGATCAGAACCTCATTCTATCCATGTACCCGGACGTCAACATCTTCCTGCAGATCTTCGCCAATCCCGGAGAGCATGACATCAAACGGATGCTGCTCAACATGATTACGACAAGTCTGTACCTCGGCCTGCCTTTGCTGTGGAGCGGGATGATGGCATGGGCGGGCGTGAATATCGGACGTTCAATTACAGCAGCAACTTCGCCATTGGCGCGACCGGCTGATGATGCAGGGAGGCAGGGAGGCAGTATCGGTAAGGCGGCAATCTCAAAGGGAATAAAGAGATAACGCGGAGCTACATATCATCTTCATACCAGCCGTCTGGATCCGCACCTGAATCAGATCGCCCGGTCCGGAAATTATGTTCACCGAAAAGGTCTGAACCGTCACCCTGTGGTCGATCACTGATTTCCGGTTTGTCGGTTGATGCGAGTACACCCACGACCTTTCCCAAAAAGATACCACCAGCCTTAGTAAACGAAAGGATCTTTTTTATAAGGTTCATCGGTTGCTCCATGTGAATCTAGGATGCGAACGATCACTGGACATCCGATTATCCGAGTGAAGGTCATTGTTAACTTGTCTTATCACTATTCTACCCTACAAGAAGTATAACCGATGGAAAGTGACCTTGGGGTGTGAATCGCCATACAACTTTGACCCATCTGACTACCGTTAATTCAAAGAGTTAGTGCGCAGAACAGCTCCGAAACCACGTGCCGATTTACACCCTAAGCGTCGATTACGCATGGAATATGACCCCAGGCATAGGGCGTTGTTTTCGCTGAGATAGATTCAATATCCTCAACCGACAGAAGTGATCCTGAGAGCTGCTCATACCCTGAACCTCCATGTAGCCTACGCAGAAGTTCCGCAATTACGAAAACACCAGCGGTAAGTCCGACGAATGGAACACCGACGGTGCGAGAGGCCAACTGGGCGAGTCCGCACTCGTCCATACCTCGCATCTTCATGGTGCTGTAGGCGGGTGCCTCAGAAACGTCGAGGTCCGAACCCGATAAATGTCGTGACCATACTTGCGCAGAGGATCGCGATGCTGGGAAAGTATGAAGCGAAAAATTTCGAAAGCCGCTTGGCCCGGCCCCCAATCCAGCCTCGACGACGAGATCAAATCCTGCTGCGTCAATCGCCATACGCGCGACTGCATTGTCGACACCCCATAGGCCAACACCAGGCTCATGCGGTGACCGTCGAATCCATTCGCCGAAGCGACGCTCTTCAATTAGCGTCCGGAATCCTCTGTTGTCCAGCCATTCTGCGACCACACGGGTCTTTTTTTGATCGACATTAGACAGAGTAGACAACAACGATGTGCTGTCATTGGACTCGGCTATATCATCGAAGTCCTGAAGCACTATTTCGACGGAGTTGGGATCAGGGTAGGGAAGACATGCCAATATCCAGGCGTACGCCTGCCCGAGGTTGCCGAGGCCAACCAGCCACAGGCGCGACGGGAGAAAAGCCAGGGGCGGTTCCTCGGGATTATCGATCTGCCAGTCATGACCAGGACTCCACAAAGACAGCCCTGCTGCGCGCAAGCCCGACATTGGGTGATCACCGCTGTGAAACGCAAACACCTCAGCTACGCAAACTGCGGCCGCCAAGATAGGTGCCAACGGTATTGCTGCCGCTTGTGGCTCAAGCCTTGTGCCGCGAATGGGCCGGACACCACCACGCCATCCGGACCAATGTAATTGCCATGCCGGTCGGTATTCCGGTGTGTTGTCCGGTGTACCAATGACGACCACGGGCCAGTCGTCGCGAGGCGCTGCAACAACCTTGCCACCGAGCTCCTGAATTGCTGATCGCAGGGTACTGCCTGCCGCTAGTTTCACGAACAGCGAGGATTCCGGCACACCTGACACCTCGATTCCACCAAGGAACGTACGGCGTGCGGCGTTCACCAAGGTCAGGAGTGCGATCTGATGGTCGCGTGACGTTGCAAGCTCATTGCCAACGACCACACTCAGGCCAAAACCCTCCAAAATAGACATGGCGTCTTCAGGAGATGCGGCGCGGCCGTTATCCATGAAATATTTTGCCGTGCGATGTAAGTTCGTGTGATCCAAAATATCCGACATTCTTAGCTCCAGAAATCAGAATGAAAAAATGTGCTGCCCGATGAGGGGCTTTGATTACTCCAGGTATGATTGCCACGGTAAACATAGATGCCTAGGCGATCATGTCGTACAGGCACGGCGGCGAAATCAGGGATGATGATGGCGATGTGTCCTGCCCGCGCCACCATTGGATTCATGCGATCGGCCAGACTTTGCCGAGCGTCCATTGGATGTGTATGCACGTCGGCTACCACTGTCAGACCTTTTTCACGACATAGCCGCCACAACTTGGCAAATGCATCGGCATGGAGGATACATACACCCGTGCAATAGGCATGGGGGTCGAGTTCGTCGTAGTAAATGACCTCCAAAATTTCACGCAAAGAGCTGCGGTTCTTGCCGAGGAGAAATGCTCCTGACTCGTGGCGGCCTTCACCGCGCTGGCGCAATTGTTCGGTCAGCGACTGCCATATTTGTTGACTACACATTATGCCGCGATTACCCATGACAAACGCCCACATAATCACTCTGATTGAGAAGGTCGTGGATCTGCTCCAGGTAACATACGATTCCGCGGGCGGGTTGCCACAGTCGCTTCGGATATTGATGTATCCAGGCGTCATGACCTTCGAATGATTGCCGATCGCACGGAATGTAAAGGCACGTACCACCTTTCCAATCAGGTCGGAATACCGATGGAATAATTGAACGTCCAGCTGGCCACCGGCTCGGTGACAACGGGGCGTTGGCATCAATATCCCATGGCCTTCCGGTAGGCGAAATTTGTCGATAACCGGTGCATTCGAATCGAAAGCCGAATTCATCCGGCGCTTGGTCGCGTGCCGAAGCCGATACGGCAATGATGGTAAACGGCCATTCGGTTTTGACATGGCGCCATTTGCCTTCAATCTCACCACTGCGAAACGCAGCAGCGGCGAGATCTTGTTCCAGCATGCGCTGGTCAAGCGGTATATCTCCAGGCATCGTTTAACCCTCGACGCGCTTTTCGGGCACGAGATCGAAACAGACACAGCACTGCGGGGCCTCTGTCAGCTCATGCAGCGGCGTATCCGTTGGCGGTTCCTCAGTGGAATCGCATAAACGCAAAATGTGTTCGCCTGCGTCAGTTGCCTCAATCTCAAAGTGTCGCACTGCCCATGCTTTGACTCGACGTACGCGAGTGCCAGGTGCAAACTTTCGCTCTTCCGACTTATCCAGATAATTGACAGTCGTCGAGATCGCGCGACAGCGACACAGGTGTATGTGCGAGCCATGCTTCAGTGATTCGAGCCTTACGGACTCATCACCATGGTAAGAGTGGTCGTCTTCATCAATAAAGAGGCATGATTCGCCGTCAATTTCGATGTTAGCCGCTCGTAAAGCTTGATAGGCATCAGCCAAGCAAGCCCGCTCAGGCAAATTAACTTCAGTGATACCATGGTTGGCCCCGATATGTACAAAAACGATGATATTGTTCATCGACTATCTCCTGTTGTCTCGGACGCCGATTTGGCATCCTGTAAGAAGAAAGCGATGTGAAGAGCGAGAATCCGGAAATTAGTGAGAAATTAGCTGCCGCAAATGAAGTAGCACGGACAGGCTGGACAGCTACGAGGATCTGGCTTTGCAGGAAAACTCCCGCTCTCGATGCGCGCGATTGCATCCGCGTAGTCGCCCAGATGCTTGGAATCCTTCTTTGAGTCGGTTGGCACAGCCTCGCCCATTGCAGGATACATGGTTTCAACAACCACGCTTTGTCCGGGATACCGCTGAGCGGCACCATGTCGAAGCAAAGCATAGATCGGCTTGCCCGGTTCTGATTTTGTTTTTCGGGTGTTCTTTACCTGTTGTACGTGAACGATATCACGACTATCGACAAAAACTCGATCAGGTGTGGCCGTAATCACTTTGTCTTCAACATTAATGTCCCATGACGCGCGCTCGTAGCGCACATCTTCATTCGCAATAATCGAAGCCATTTTTGTGATCATGGACCCCGCTATCGCGCGGTAGAATGATTCATTTGCGTGGCGGCTCGGCCCTACCGCCTGCCATTGGGCATCCATGTGAGCCATTGCAGATGAGACGTCATGCTGTCTGCCCGATTGACGCTCATCCTCAAGCCATCCTATCGTCCTCGATATGCATCGGTGGAAGCCGACATATGCTGAGTCAGATGTTGATCCCATAAGATTGTCGATGTTCTCGTAGCTGTATCGTGCGGGACATTTTAGGTAAGTACCCAACGCCTTTATGTTATACCGGTCAAGTGGCGCGGGCGGAGCCAGTTCTTCCGCACCGACAGGCGAAACAACGGTCGTGGCAGTTTGCTGCGGTTGCAGGCAGCCCTTAAGTCGATTGAGGAATTTGGATGGGCTTGCCTTTTGCGTGGTGTAGCGCTCTGCGCGGGAAAGTGAGAGATGATCCCTCGCGCGCGACAGTGCGACAAAGAACAGGCACTCCTCTTCAGCCTCGTGGTCTTCCTTCTGAACGCCCAGGTATGCGAGACTTGGCGGTGGCGGACAACGATTCCATTTACGCGTAGATGGCATATAACGTGTCGCAATGGCGGGGAGATGCACTGCTCCGAATTCCAGACCCTTACTGCCGTGCACCGTCATGACTCGCACAGCATCCATCGTCGATGCCTCCGACGATACGGCACGATAGGCCGTATCCTGATTCAGAACTTCTATCCGGCGAATACGGGCGACCAGGCGTTTTCTGCTCGGGTTCTCGACAGTCATGTGTTCGCCGCAAACTTTGAGGAGCTGGTATATGGCAATTAAACGCTGCTGCGCTTTTGCATCGTTGCTTGACAACAAAGGTTGGAGATAATTGCTTCGCTCGAACAACCATGTAGTCAGCAGCGTCCAAGGCGAAGTCTTAGGCCCCATACCGTCCAGGTGGTCGCTCAACAACGTCAGACCAATCCGTCCCTGCTCAGTAAGGTCGTCAATCTCTGTGACCTTACCTAGCGCTTCAAATACACTAATCTCTTTTTCGGTTGCCCAGCGAATGACTTTCAAAGCATCGGAACGTGCCGCGGCATACTCAGGCAAAGTCGCCACCCTCACAAGGCCGATTCCGCCGAATTCGGCGTCGAGGGCAACCAGAGACAACAAATCCCTGACTTCATCGCGCTCGAAAAGATCTCCCATGTAAAGGAGAGGGACGCCGAGCCGTTCGAGCTCGACACAGATTCTACCGAGCGTCAGGTGGCTCCTGCCCAGAATGATTTGATCCTCATAGGCAATGCCGTTGGAACGAAATCGCTCAACTTGATCGCGAATCGCAGTCGCCTCAGAGGCAACGTTTGTCGCAACAGTCATGGTGACGCCGCCGATCGAGCCTCTATGGGCAGTCCATCCACCCGCTGTGACGTTCTGCATGGATGCGGCAAATGCATCAAATGCTCGAACTACGGGCTGACCCGAACGGTAGTTGTATTTAAGCGTTCGCTTTGATCCCTTAAATTCCTCCTCAAACCGCGCCACATTGGCTGGTTCAGCGCCGCGAAAGCGGTAGATCGACTGGCGCTGATCCGCAACCACCCAGACATCGGATTGCGGCGAGCTGAGTGCGCGTAGCAGCCGTGCGCTAGCCACATTTACGTCCTGGTACTCATCAACAAGTATGTGCTCGAAATGCTCGTGATACTGGCCACGTATATCTGGGTTCGACTCCAGAAGCTGCGCCGACTTCATCACCAAATCACCGTAGTCAACGGCATCGTTTTCGGCCAGTAGTTCTTTGTAGACTCTGTATACTCGTGCAACTTCAACCGCTTTTTCTGCCGCCTCCACTTCATCAGGTGTCGCATCATCCAGGAAGACCTTAGCTTCCCTTTCATACGCGTCGGGCGAGATCATCTCGTCCTTGCAACGAGAGATAGCCTTCAAAACTTCAGCAAGATCGAATGCCGGTTCGTACAGATTCTGGTAGTGACTCAAAGATAATCGAGACAAATTGTCTTCTAACAGCGCCAGTGAATTGGTCTGATCGAGAATGCGTACATCCTTTGTACGGCTGATACTATCAGGCCACTTGCGAAGCAGCTCCAACCCGAAGGCGTGAAATGTTCCGATCCACATTTCAATCGATGCTGCTTCGCTCGCCGCTGATACACGCTCGCGCATTTCCTCCGCAGCCTTGTTTGAAAACGTTAAGGCAAGAATTGATGCGGGGGACACACCTTTATCAAGCAGTCCCTGGATCCGACTGACGAGAGTGCGCGTCTTGCCGGTTCCGGGGCCGGCATCGACAAGAAGCGGTCCATCGTCCCAGTCCACTGCTTCTTGTTGGCTCGCGTCCAGCTTAAATGGCGTCGGCGTGTCGCCATCCGCAATCTGCGGCTCCGTTAATTCCGGGAGCAGTAGGGATCGAATTGCTTGATTCATGACCAGATGAGCAGGCAATCCTAACGTTTCTGCAATTTCTGTCGGACGCTGTCCATTCAGCAGCTTCTCACGCAGCCAGTCCGAGGGGCACAGAAATTCACCGGCGAATACGTCCGCTTGCACCTCTTTTTGTTCACGCGGCGAGTAACCTTGAACGACGCCTGCTCCGCTATCGACGTTATCGCCGCCCAATCCCGGATCAATGATGTTGACGTCATTTCGGGGGTCATTGTGAAGGAAGAAATGTCCCAGCTCATGGGCTATCACGACAGCTTCTTCAGTCTTAGGCTGACCACTTGCGATATTCACGATGAGGGCAGGGCGATCAAGAAATCCAAGTATACCTGAACCCGCTTTTCCGACTGGCGCGAATCGGTCAAGCTCTAAGTCTTCGCCGCGCATTGCAGCCTGGTTCAGCGCATCACCTTCCCGCGCCCCGCCCGAGCCGGTCAATGCTTTTGCATGGCATCGCCGCGCGACTAGTCGGATTTCGCGCCAGGCGTCCATGACGAAGGTTTACCCAACCAGTATTGCTTCTGTTCGTGTGTCATATTCGCACTGCTTGTCACGGCTTCCTCATAAGAACATGCTTCGAAACCCGGCCTATCACGAGCCTTGGTGAGACCCAGCCGCGGTCGTTGCAGTGATTGTCGAATCGCATCAACGATTGTATCTGTAGCGAATCCAAGAGCACTCGCGATTGCCTTCAGCAATCGATCACCAATCGGCAGTTTCATACGCCCGGCAGCAAGTTTAGCAATGACCGAGCGTCCAATACAGATTTCTCGGGAGAGTGATGCTATGTCTTGATTCACGGTTTTTAACAGTTGA
>ENA-ORDP01000869-ORDP01000869.1-marine-sediment-metagenome-genome-assembly--contig:-NODE-869-length-18195-cov-3.010970_pt1 | contig 18195 bp, 18 predicted proteins | sample MGYA00248627_ERZ508539 | MGnify/ENA primary metagenome ERZ508539 (study PRJEB26208, sample SAMN05571518) | marine sediment metagenome | biome: deep sea; feature: Hydrothermal vent; material... | reverse complement strand
CGAAGATCAGGAAAAAGCCACATGAAACCGATCCGTAGAGATCACTTTTGGGGAGGGTTTTTTAAGCAGTAATCGTATGATTCCGAGACCGGGACAGCATGCCTTTCCTCTCTTTTTTCCTTTCCTTTAGTTCGTCCACTTTCGTTTCAAGCGCCTTGATCTCCGCCTCAAGTTTCGCGATTTGAGCCTTAACTGCATCGAAATCATCCAAATCTTTTCTTTGTCGCCCTTGCTGCTTGTTTACCCAAAACGCGAGATCAATGATTTTTCTTAAGGCGTCCATCGGATTGTTAGGACGCTTAAAAATAGGAAGCGACCCATCAATGCCGGAACCGCCTTTTTTGGCTTTCAACTCCTCGATTTCCTGTTTTTTTGCTTTAATTTCAGCTTCTGGTTTGTCATTCGGACTATCGTCGTCCTCGGCCATGCGGCGGATGGCGGCGCTGGCGAAGAGCAGGCCGCGGTTGGCGGGGTCGAGTTTTTGCGCCAGTTGATTGCGCAAGACGCCCGCCGCCTTGGGCGCGTTGTCCTCCATTTGGCCCAAGAGGTCCGTCACCTCGGCCTTGCCCTTGCCGGCGAAGCCGCCCTCGCCCTCTAATTTTCGGATGGTGGGTCCTTTGGGATTGAGCAAGCCGCCGGGCTTGAGGCCGCGGTTTTTCTGGAAGCGCTTGATGGTCCGCTCCAAGGGCGCGGTGAGTTTGCTCGACGGCCCGGCGCCGCTTGCGGGCGGCGCCATGTTCCCGGTTCCTCCGAGGGCGGCGTCGACCCGCGCCACGTCCTTGGGTTTGTTGTGCGCATTGGGTCCAACAGGCGACGACAAGTCGAACAGGCCCGAAGGCTTTTTGACTGTTTTTTTCGCGGGACCCGCGTCTCCGTCGTCCCCGGTCCTGGCCCGGCACTGGCCCGGTCAAGGGGATCCACATAGGGCGCGTCCTTTTTCCTTAAACCCGCCATGAACGCCCCCTGCTCCCCCCCCTCATGGCCTAGTGGGTGGCGCTGTAGCGGTCGTTGAAGACGAAGTCCTTGGTTTCCTGGATGTCTTCCTCCAGGTCCTTCTTGATGGCGTCGTAGAGGTCGCGCACCGAGACCACGGCCGTCACCCGGCCGTTCTCCTTCACCGGCAGGTGGCGGTAGCTGCGGGTGCGCATGAGCTCCAGCGCGTCCCGCGCCGTGTCGCTGGGGGCCAGGGTGTCCGGGTTCTTGGTCATGACGCCGCTGAGGGCGGCCTTCTTGGCGTCCAGGTCCTTGGCCATGACGCGGCGCGTAAGGTCGCGCTCGGTGACGATGCCCTGAAGCTTGCCTTCGCCGTCAACGACGATGACGGCGGCGACGTTGGCTTTCTGCATGGCGCGGGCGGCGTCAAAGGCGGTGGCCGTTCCCGGCAGGGAGCATATTTTTTGCCGCTTTACGATGTCCGGCATGATGTGACGCAGCATTTACATGACTCCTACAACCAACAAATAGAAAAACATTTGACTTAAGGGCGCCTAAATTTTTCGTCATGCCCGCGCAGGCGGGCATCCATAACATATTGAAGAACTTTCCGCCTGCGCGGGAATGACGATTTCGAAATAAATAGATGCGCTCTTAATATGTGGGAAGCCGGGTTGAAGAATTAAAGGGACGTCTCGGGCTTATCCGGTTTCGGCGTTTCCCCGCTCTCTTTCGGCGGGGTGATGCGCACGGAGGTGATCTGGTGGCGCACCCGGCGCAAAATCTCGAAGCGGAAGTCGTGGAACATGAAGGCTTGGCCGACTTCGGGAATTCGGCGCGATTCAAGAAGAATCAATCCGGCGACGGTGGCCGCGTCCTTGTCGGGAAGATCCCAGTCGAACTGGCGGTTCAAATCGCGGATGGTGACGCTGCCGTCAACCATATAGGCGCCGCCGGGCTCGGGCTTGACGCCGGTTGCGGCGACGTCGTGCTCGTCGGAGATTTCGCCGACGATTTCCTCAAGGATGTCCTCAAGGGTGACGATGCCCATGAGGCTGCCGTATTCGTCCACCATCAAGGCGAAATGCTGGCGGCGGCGGCGGAAAGCGTGGAGCTGGTCCAAGAGGGTCGTTGATTCAGGGATAAACCAAGGCTTCGCCGCCAGCGCCACCACTTCCAGCGGCGCCCGCTTCCCGGCCCCCGCCTGAAACGCCCGCAGCAGCGCCTTGGCGTGAAGGACGCCGACGATATTGTCCGGCTGGCCGCGCCACAGGGGAATGCGGGTGTAGGGGCTTTCGGACACCATGGCGACCACGGTTTCCACCGGCAGGTCGGCGTTGATCATGGCCACGTTCTTGCGGTGCGCCATGATCTCGCTGACGTGCACGTCGTCCAGGTCAAGCACGCTCCTGAGCATGGCCCGTTCGTGGCGGACGATGCGGCCTTCTCCATCATGGAGATCGATGGCGCCGCGCAATTCCCCCTCGGCGGGTTCTTGCGCCTCGTCCTCCTTGAAATCGACCCTGAACAGGGCGAACAGGCCGCGCACCAGCATATTCAGGGCGGCGGTCACCGGCGCCAGCACCAAGACGATGGCGTTGACCAACGGAGCGATGGCCAGGGCCATGTTGTTGGCCCTTTTAAAGGCGTAGGTCTTGGGCAGGATTTCCGAAAAGATCAGCACCAGAACGGTCATGGCGAGGGTGGCGTAGACCACCCCGGCCTCGCCGTAAAGGCCGATCAGGACGCTGGTGGCCAGGGCCGAGGCCAGGATGTTCACCAGATTGTTGCCGAGAAGGATGGCGCCGATGAGCCGCTCCTTTTGCTGGCGCAGGCGGTTGACGATGGCGGCGCGCATGTTTCCGTCCTGCTCCAATTGGTGCATCAGGGGCCGCGAGGCGGCGGTCAAGGCCGTCTCGGAGCCGGAAAAAAAGGCCGACAAAAACAACAAAACGGCGATGGCGATCAAAGTGGCCAACATGGCTATTCCTTAAGAGTTGTGTGTAAGTTGATAGAATCTAACATATAGCGCGCATCGAGCGCCTAACCGGGCGAACTTGGGAAGCCGTCGTATGGGCGCTATATGTTAGATTCTATCCACTAGGGCGTCTTGCAGCAAGGCGCGGACGTCGCCGGGGTTGACGTCTTGGGTGATGAAGGCGCGGCCGACGCCGCGGGCCAGGATGAAGGCCGGCTTGCCGTCCTTGACCTTCTTGTCCTTCTCAATGTGCGCCATCAGGCCGTCCGCCGTCCATGAGGGCGCGGCGATTTCGTTCAGGCGCACCGGCAGGCCCACCGCCTGCAGGTGGCGGCGCGCCCGTTCGGCGTCTTCAAGCGGACACAGCCCCAGGCGCGCCGAAAGATCGAAGGCCAAGCCCATCCCCAAGGCCACGGCCTCGCCGTGCAGCAGGGTTTCTGAATAGCCGGTTTCGGCCTCCAGGGCGTGGCCGAAGGTGTGGCCCAGATTGAGCAGGGCGCGGCGGCCCGCCTCCAGTTCGTCCTCGGCGACGATGGCCGCCTTGGCGGCGCAGCTTGTGATAACGGCGCGGCGTCTGGCCGCGGCGCCGCCCCTGCCCCCGCCTGCAAGCAGCGCCTGGCCGTTGTCCTCAAGCCATGAGAAAAAACCGGCGTCGTTGATCAGGCCGTATTTAACGACCTCGGCGTAACCGGCCAGCAACTGGCGCGGATCAAGCGTATCCAGCGCCGCCAGGTCGGCCAGCACCAGGATCGGCTGGTGAAAGGCGCCGATCAGGTTTTTCCCCTGAGGCGCGTTAATGCCGGTCTTGCCGCCCACCGCGCTGTCCACCTGGGCCAGCAGGGTCGTCGGAATCTGTACGAAGGGAAGGCCGCGCAAGGTGATGGCGGCGGCGAATCCGGTGATGTCGCCGATCACCCCGCCGCCCAGCGCCACAAGGGTGGTGGACCGCTCGACGCCGCGCGCCAGCAGCCCCTCCGTCAATTCTTGCAGATGGGCGAAGTCCTTGGTCCGCTCGCCTGGGGGAAGGACGATGCTGGAATGCCTGACCCCGGCGTCATCGAGAGAGTCCTCCAAGGCCTGAAGGCGCAATTCGGCGACGGTGGCGTCGGTGACGACCACCACGTCCTTTTTCTTGAGAAGCGGAGCCATCCGCCGTCCCGCCTCGGCCAGCAGGCCGCTGCCGACGACGATGTCGTAGGCGCGTGCGCCCAAATCCACCCTCAAGCTGTCTTCTTTCGCATCGGGGTTCATTGCGGGCCTTTCGTCAGGTTGGCGGCGATGGCCTCGACGGCGCGCTTGGTGGTCTCAGCCGGGGTTTCGTTCCTGCCGTCGATGATGATGTCGGCTTCGGCGTAAACGGGATAGCGTTTGTCCATGAGCTTTCTGAGCGTGGCGCTGGGGTCGTCGTTGGCCAGCAGCGGCCGTCCGCCGCGGCCCTGGGTGCGCCGGGAAAGAAGCTCCAGATCGGCGCGCAGCCAAATGGAAACCCCCTTGTTTTTGATCAGGGCGCGGACTTCCGCATCCATGAAGGCGCCGCCGCCGGTGGCCAGTATTTTCTGTTCGCCGTTGATAAGCCTGCCGATGACCCGCCTCTCCAACTCGCGGAACGCCGACTCGCCATAGAGTTCGAAGATATCGTCGATGGAGCAACCGGCGGCGATGACCACTTCTTTGTCGGCGTCGGCAAAGGGCAGGTCGAGCCGTTTTCCCAGCCGGCGGCCGACGCTGGTCTTGCCGGCCCCCATGAGGCCGATCAAAACAATTGACTTGCTGAGAGGAATGGCCGTGGCCATGAGATATCCCTTTCTGACAAAAGTTGGGGGAAAGAGCCGTAAAACGGCTTGCCGCCATAGGCGTTGAAGCGTAGAAATCGCCTATAAGGGCCTATACTATGCCGAAAAATAGCCATAGTTTGAAACCTACCATAAAGACCACGGGCTGTCGTCAAGACGAAACGTTTCTTACCCATAAGAAAATATCCTAGATTTAAGGATAAGATACGGCCAAGTGAATTCGCAAATCAGGTTTTTTTTAATGAAAATATTTTTGAAATTTGTTTTTTTCGTCATTCTTCTTCTGATCGTCGGCGGCATGGGTTTCCTCGCCACCTGGGATATGCCCCCTCCGTCAACCAAGATAGAGAAAGTATTGCCCAATGACCGCTTCCCGCGTTAGCGCCCTTATCATCGCCGTCTTTGCGTTTTACGCAATCCTGACCTCTCAAAGCTTCGCCCAGGGCGATTACCGCGAGAGCGGCCCCATACGCTTGGCGCCGCCCAATAATCTCAGGCCTCAATTGCAAACGAAACCGCCGGCCGTCGGCCAGACGAGCCAGGTGGGCCAGACGGGCCAGACGGGCCAGACGGGCCAGACGGGAGAGCCGTTCGCTCCACGGCCCGCCATGATGACGCCGCCCACCAGGCTGAATGATCCGCTCAAGGCCGTCTTGCCCAAACAGTCCGGCAAGGCGATCCAGGTGGACTCCCTTCAAAATATTGAGCCGGACGCGGCCGGCGCGTTAAGCGTTGAAGAAGGCTCTTTTGGCGCCGCCATGTGGACCGGCGCCAGCCGCGCCATGGTTGATTCGTTGCTTCCGCGCCTTCCGGTGAGCGCCGCCTCGCCGACCATGCGCAACCTTATGCGCCGTCTGTTGCTGACCGCCGCCACGCCGCCCAAAGGCGTAGGCCAAAGCGGTCATCTGGTGGCGCTTCGCGCGACTCTTCTTGCCGACATGGGGGACCATGCGGGCGTCAGCGTTCTCCTCAACGCGACGCCGGACCGCTATCAGAATGAACCGCTTGTCCGCATCGAGGCCGACGCCCGTTTCCTCGCCAACGACAACGCCCGCGCCTGCGCCTTGGCGGCGGAGCGAATTAACCTGGGCGGCCCAGGGAGCAATGATTACTGGCAGAAGGCGTTTATCTTTTGCCAGATCTTGGCGGGGGAGAAGCAGAAGGCGCGCCTTGGCCTCGCTCTGCTTCGCGAGTTGGGCGAAAAGGACGTTGTTTTTCTTAATCTCGCCGAGGCGTTGATCAACGGTGAGAGAACGACCATCGAGAGCCTGCCTGATCCTTCGCCGCTGCATCTGACCATGGCGCGAACCGCCAAGACGTCCATGCCGGCGGACGTTCTTTCATCCAGCCATCCGGGCGTATTGAGCGCCATCGCCGTCAGCCCCAACACCTCCGTCGAGCTGCGCCTGAAAGCGGCGGAACGGGCCGAGGCCACCGGCGCCTTGCCCACCGACGTCCTGCGCCAGCTCTATTCCAGCGTCTCGTTCACCAAAGAAGACATGGCCAATCCCCTGTCCAAGGCGGAAACCGAGGGCGGCTCCATAAGCCGCGCTTTGCTTTATCGGGCGTCGTTGGTTCAAACGGTGCCGACGGCGCAGGCCGAAGTGGTGGCGCGCGCCTTGGAGATCGCCCGCCTAGAGGGCCAATACGGGTCCATCGCCAGGGTGTTCCTGCCGGTGCTCAAGCGCATCCCCATATCCCGCGAATTGGTGTGGTTCGCGCCCGAGGCCGTGCGCGCCCTGCTGATCGGAGATAACCGTGAAAGCATTGCCTCCTGGCTTTCCATGTTGCGGGAAAACGCCATGTTCAACAAGGAGTCCAAAGCCGCGCTTATTACCCTTTTACCGGTGGCGCGGCTTGCCGGTTTGGACGGAGCCAAGGACTGGAGCACGGACAAACTGTATGCCTGGTGGGAAGCCGTGAAAGAAAAGGACGGCGGCAAGAAGCGCGCTGAAATGCTTTACAGCCTCTTTGAAACCCTGGGCGAACATGTCCCGTCCAGGCTCTGGAACGCCTTGATGGACGCTCCGGGACGCACAATGATGGCGATGCCAAATCCGGCGCTCTGGAACCGCCTTGTGAAGGCGACGGAAGTTATCGTCGACAATGAGCCTCTGGTGAAAGCAACCCGGGTCATGTTCGGCGAGGACGAACTGGGCGTTGACGTGGAGACAACGCAAATCGCCGCCATCGAGGAGCAAATGGGCAAATCCTTGGAGGTGGCTGAAATCTCAGTCGGCGAAGAGCGGTTGGGCGAGACGGTTCTGGTTTCCCTGCTGGCGCTGGGCAAGGGCGGGCCGACGCAAGCCAATCCCGTGACCTTAAGGCAGGTATTGAGCGCCCTCATCGCCGCCGGTCTGGAAACCGAGGCCCGCGCGCTGGCGGTGGAAGCGGCGCTGGCCATGGCCCAGTAACCCCCGAAAAATGCGTGAGAAACTCACGCCCCGGCGCGTGGAAAGCTTTCTGGAGATGCTTGCCGCCGAGCGCGGCGCACCCCCCAACACCATCGACTCCTATACCCGCGACCTTGAGGACTTCTCCCGCTTCAGGGCCTCAAGCAAGCCCAGGGCCTCAGGCAAATACGGGGCCTCAGGCAAGTACGGGGGCGCAATCGAGGAGGCGAACGCAAGCGACATCAAGGACTACCTCAAGCATTTATCCAACTCGGGAATGGCTCCCAGCACCAGCGCCCGGCGCCTGTCGGCCTTGCGCCAGTTTTTTCGCTTTCTTTTTTTGGAAGGTTTGCGCGAAGACGATCCCAGCGCCGCCATTGACAGTCCCAGGCTGGGCCGCCCCTTGCCGAAACTGCTGAGCGAAGATGAGGTGGACAGGCTTCTCACGGCGGCGCGGGAAGCCCAAAGGGGAGCCCAGGACGCCGAAGGGTTAAGATTGACGGCGCTGCTCGAGACGCTCTACGCCACCGGCCTCAGAGCCTCCGAATTGGTGGGGCTGCCGTTGTCGGCGCTATCGCGGGACGGCTCGGTGCTGATCGTCAAGGGCAAGGGCGGCAAGGAGCGCATGGTTCCCCTTGGCGATATGGCGGCGGAGGCCCTGAACGCATACAAGCCGGAGCGTCGGCGTTTTACGCCCGGGACGGAAAAAAAAGGGCGTTTTTCGCCTTGGCTGTTTCCCTCCAATTCCAAGGCGGGCCACCTAACGCGCGCCCGCTTGGGGCAATTGCTGAAGCAAACGGCGGTGAGCGCCGGGCTCGATCCGGCGCGGGTCTCGCCCCATGTATTGCGCCATTCCTTCGCCAGCCATTTGCTCGCCCATGGCGCCGACCTGCGCACGCTTCAGCAAATGCTCGGACACGCGGACATTTCAACCACGCAGATCTACACCCACGTGTTGGACGAACGCCTGAAGCGCCTGGTCAAGCAGGCGCACCCGTTGGCGAACATGAATAAAAAGGGATAATTATCCGTTCCGGGTGAGGCTGTAGACGCCGCGCTGGCCGGAAACGGGCTTGAATTTATCGGAAATGCCCAACACCGTTTCGGCGCCGCCCATGAACAGCACGCCGTCATCGGGCAACAAAGTGCTGATTCCTTCGAGAACCTTGGTTTTGTTCTTCTGATCGAAATAAATCAGCACGTTGCGGCAGAACACCACATCGAATTTGCCCAGCGGCAGAAGGCTGTCCAACAGGTTGTATTCCTTGTATTGGACCATGGAAGCTATCTTAGAGTTGGCCTGCCACATGTCTCCCTGCTTGGTGAAGTATTTCAAAAGAAGCTGGATGGGCAGCCCCCTTTGCACCTCGAACTGCGAATAAAGCCCCGCCTTGGCTTTATTAAGAATATCCACCGAAATGTCGGTGCCGACGATTTCAGTTCGCCATCCGGCCAGCTTGGAGGCCTCTTCGTTGAGGATGATGGCCAGGGAATAGGGCTCCTGTCCGCTGGATGCGGCGGCGCACCAGATTCGGAAGGATTTCTTGTCGGCGCGGGATTGAAGAAGATGAGGAAGAATATTTTCGCGGAAAATTTCGAAGGGTTTGATGTCCCTGAAGAAAAAGGACTCATTGGTGGTCATCGCCTCCATCACTTCCTGGGTTAGCTCCTTGTCGACGCGGGCGCGCATGCCGGCGATCAAGTCCTCCAGACCATTCAAGCCACGCTTGCGGGCCACCGGCATCAGCCTGCTTTCAAGCAGATAGGCCTTGTCCCGGGTCAGCACGAGGCCGGACTGCTCATTGATGAGCTTGCTGATAAAATCAAAATCTTCCGGTTTCATCGCTAGGGACCGCCAGCATGCTTCATAACGTAGGACGCAAGTTCGTCAAGGGGCAGCACGGCGCTGCAAATTCCCGCCGCCGCCACCGCGCCGGGCATGCCCCAAACGACGCTTGATTTTTCATCCTGGGCGACAATGGTGCCGCCGGCCTGGGTGATCTCTTTTCCGCCCTTGGCGCCGTCGGAGCCCATTCCGGTAAGCACCACCCCGATCACGCGGGACCCGAAGACCTTGGCGGCGCTTCGAAACATCGGATCGACCGCGGGCCGGCAGAAATTCTCCGGCGGACCCTGATCAAGGATAATTACCCGTTGCGAACCCTTGTTCGCCACCGTCATATGGTAACCGCCGGGCGCCACATGGATATGTCCGGCCCTGATCGCCTCCCCGTCCTTGGCTTCGCTGCACGGCCAACCGGTCATGCGGTTGATGTGCTCGGCCAGGATGGCCGTGAACATAGCGGGCATGTGCTGGGTGATGAGGATGGGCGCCTTGATGTCCTTTTTCAGGGCTCCGAGAAAGGAGAACAGGGCCTGTGGACCGCCCGTGGAGCTGCCGATGGCGAGCACGTCGGGTTTATCCTTGCCGGGTTCGCGTAAGGAAATTTTTTCGTGCGGCGGCCCCAATTGAACGGAGGCCGCTTTAAAGACGGGTCCCTTGGCGCGTCCGTCCTTTTCCGAAAGCGTCCTATTGCGCCGGCGCGCCATTCCCAGAGCCTTGACCTTATCAATCAGCTCCCTGCGGAAATCGCCTTCAGCGCTGATTCCACGAGAGGACGTCGGCTTGGGGATGTAATCCGTGGCGCCGGCTTCCAGGGCGCGCAGGCTGATATCGGCGTTGCGCTCGGTCAAGGTGGAGGCCATGATGATTTTAACGCCCGGGTCCACCTCAAGCAGCTTGGGCAGCGCCGTCAAACCGTCCATCACCGGCATTTCGATGTCCAGCACGATAACGTCAATGTCATAGCGGGAAAGATTCTTAACGGCGAGTTCGCCGTTCCCCACCGAAACGGCGACTTTTATGGTGTTGTCAGCCTCAAGTATCCGGGTGATTAGCCCACGGATGACCGCGGAGTCGTCCACCATCATGACCCGAATGGGGTCTTGCACGGAATTATTCGATGTTTCCGACACGGCGCTTTCCAGATTGGTGGCCAACATTTTTCACGAGGGTGATATTACAGCAGCCCGACTTGCGCGAACTTCACTTGAATGATTTCGCTGTCAAAAGGCTTCATAATGTATTCATTGGCCCCGGCCTCAATGGCTTCCTGGATGTGCTCAATATCGTTCTCCGTCGTGCAGAAAACCACAACCGGCGCATCGCCGCCTGGCAGGGCGCGCATTTCCCTAAGGAATTCAATGCCGCTCATGACCGGCATATTCCAGTCAAGCAGAACGGCTTCCGGCATCTTGCTTTGGCACGCCTCCAGGGCGATCTTGCCGTCAGCGGCCTCTATCGTTTCAAATTCCAGTTCCTGTAGGATTTTCCGGGCCACCATGCGAATGACCTTGGAATCGTCAACAATCAGACAAGTCTTCATGTAACGTAACCCTTTGCTTTATTTCCAAGGTTGATACCGCGCCCCGCCCAAATAATAAAACGGGCCGTTTAGAAGTGCGTTTCCTATACTCTGGCCCCCCGCGACAAGCAAAAAAAGCTTATTGTGTTGACGGGACGTTTTGTTGCAAATCCTATTGAGCAAACATATCCAAATTGATTTATAACAAGAATAGTGTAAAATCATAGGATTAATGCAAGTCTCAAAAAAAAAATGTTGGCGGCCCGCGCGATAACTCAAAGCCCGCTATTAGAACCTTGAAAACCGCCGCTTGCCTTTAGCGATTGATCAAAGGGCCGTGTCGTCTTTTCTCGTCGCCGCGGCGACGGTGTCGGCGAGGGTGCTGACCAGCGCCTCGCGGTCGAACTTGGCCACGTAATCGTTATATCCGGCTTCGCGGCCCCGCTCGAAATCCTTCTCGGTGGCGTGCGAGGAAAGCGCGACCATGGGGATGTCCCGCCATCTGGCGTCTTCGCGCACGGTCTCGGCGAATTCGAAGCCATCCATTTCCGGCATTTCAATGTCGCTTATGATGACGTCGAAAACGGCGCCGTCCTCAAGGAACTCAAGGGCCCGCTTGGCGCCTTCAACCGTGGTGACCGTATATCCCGCCATCGACAAAAGCGGCGCCAGGAGGTTGCGGAAGAACGGGCTGTCGTCCACCAACAGCACGCGCTTGCCAAGGTCGGCGGCCTCGGCGTTGGCGCTCCGCCCGTCGGAACCGAACCAATCGGAGAACGCCTGGGTCAGGAAGTGGCCGGCGTCAATGACGTCCGTGGCCTTGCCGTCGAGGACGGCGCTGCCGATGATGCCGTCTTGATCAGCGGACAGCTCAATGTTGAGACGCTCTTCGACGATGTCGACGATCTCATCCACCACCAATCCCATGGAGTGCTCGGTCTCCGTGAAAACCAGGATAGGTTGGCGGCCTTCCGTTTTCCATTGGTGCTCCGAAGCGAAGGGCACCAGCGGCATCAGGTGACCACGGTATTGGACCACGACCTGACCGTGGGAAAGTTCAGTGGTCGACATGTCGATTTCCTCGAGCCGCGCGACCAAGGCCAATGGAACGGCTCTCAACTCGGCGCCTCCGGCGCGGAAGATGAGCATGGAGGTTTTCTCTTCGCCGTGCTCGATGGCGGCGGTTTCCTTGGAAGACGTTTCCGCCGCGCCGGCGCTGAGGCCGGTGGCGGCGGCGATGCCGTTGGGATCGAGGATCATGATGACGCTGCCGTCGCCGAGGATGGTGTTGCCCGAATAGAAGCTGATGTCCCTGAGGATAGGCGAAACCGGCTTGACCACGATTTCCTCGGTGTCGAACACCCTGTCGACGATGATGCCGAAGGTGTAACTGCCCACCTGGGCGACGACGATGAAAAGCTCTTCCTCTTGCTCTTCCTTCTTTTCGCCCAGCTTCAGGAGGTCATGCAGCGACACCAGAGGCAGCAAGCGGTTGCGCAAGCGCAACACAGGCGATTCATTGATCATTTCAACGGCGTTGTCGGAATGAGCGGAAGCGCGCACCAACTCCAGAACGCTGATCTGCGGAATGGCGAAACGCTCGTTGCTGCATTCGACGACCAGCGCCGAGACGATGGCCAGGGTCAACGGAATCTTGATGGTGAAGGTGGACCCCCGTCCCTCCACCGATTTGAATTCGATGGTGCCGCCGATTTTTTCGATGTTCGTCCTGACAACGTCCATGCCGACGCCGCGGCCGGAAACGCTGGTGACTTTCTCGGCGGTGGAAAAGCCCGGCTTGAGGATAAACTGCTGGATTTGCTCGTCCGTCATTGCAGCCAGATCGGTTTCGCTGACCATGCCGTTGGCGATAACCTTATTCCTGATCTTTTCCATGTTGAGGCCGCGGCCGTCATCGGCGATCCGGATGATGATGTGGCCGCCCTCGTGGAAAGCCTCAAGAACGATTTTGCCGACTTCCGGCTTGTCCGCCTGCTGGCGCTCATCGGGCGTCTCCAGCCCATGGTCGGCGGAATTGCGCACCATGTGGGTCAAGGGGTCCTTGATCAACTCCAGGACCTGGCGGTCCAATTCGGTTTCCTGGCCGATCATCTGAAGGTCGATTTTCTTGCCGGTTTCAACGGAGAGGTCGCGGACGATGCGCGGCAGCTTGGCCCAGGCGTTGCCGATGGGCTGCATGCGCGTTTTCATCACCCCTTCCTGAAGGTCGCTGGTGATGTGGCTTAGACGCTGAAGGGGAACGTGGAATTCACTGTCGTCATGGCCGCGCACCATCTGCAGGAGCTGGTTGCGGGTCAGCACCAGCTCGCTGACCAGGGTCATCAGGTTTTCAAGCAAATCCACATTGACGCGGATGGACTGGGCGGCGATGGCGGATTCCTTGACTTCGCCCTTTTTTTTGACGGCGGGCGCGGCCTTCTTCGGCGCGGCGGGAACCTTTGCCTCCACTGGGGCCTCCACTGGGGCCTCCGCTGGGGCGGCGTCTTCAGCGGCGTTCTCGGTAGCGATTTCCCTTTCGACCGCCGCCTTGACGCCGGCGGCCTGAGCGGCCTCGACCTCGGCAAGCAATTCCGCCGCCACAGGCGCGCCTGACTCGCCAACCGGGACGCCCGTATCGGTGGATGCGCCAGATGCGGCCTCTTGAGGCGCGGGCGCCGCGGCGGGCGGCTCATCGATATTGAGATAGGAGCGCAATTCGTTGATCAGTTCGCCGTCGTCGCCCTCGGGCTCCTCGCTGGTTTCCTCAAGCTCGCCCAGAAGGTCCCTGATCCTATCGATGCATTTGAGGATGGTGGTCACAGCCTCCGGCGTAACCTCCAGCTTGCCGTCCCGAAACAGTCCAAGCACATCCTCTCCCGCATGGGCGACTTTCTCAAGACGCGGCAGGCCCAAGAACCCGCAGGTGCCCTTGATGGTGTGCACCAAGCGAAAAATATTGGAGAGAATTTCGTTATCGTTTGGATTCTTCTCGAACTTGACAAGCTCGACATCGATAACGGCGAGATTTTCCGTGGTTTCCGTTAGGAATTCGTTTAACAGGTCATCCATTAATTATTTCCTCCAACGGACCCAGCGCGGACGGGAAATACGCCCATATCATCCAAGTAATGCGTCCTGGAGAAAAAACAACTTAAAAAATAACTCCACGACTCGGCAATAATTAACACAAAATACGGGGAAAGGACAGAAGCCTTCAAAAAATCATGTCACAGGCGGAATAACAGGCGGAATAACAGGCGGAATAACAGGCGGAATAACAGGCGGAATAAGCGCGGCGAGTCGCACTTTATCTTTTTGATTTTCCAAGACCTCGATGGCGCCGCCGAAGCTTTTCGCCAACAGCGCCGCCAAATAGCCGTGGACGTTGCGCACGGTGAGAGCGTCGATGGAAACGTTCGGCGTCCCGGCTTCATGCCCGGCTTCATTCATAGCCGCTCGAATGTCGTCCCTGAGGCGGGCGCCGGAGCCGGCGGCGGTGACCGCCACCCCGGTCCCCTCGGGAATTTCGGCAAGACGGACGTTGACGGCGCCGCCCCGGGGCAGTGAGTCCGCCCCCAGCAGGATTATATTGAGAATAAGCTTGGCGCCGCCCGCCGCCAGCCTGACATTCAAGGACGCATCCCCGGGCCAGTCAAGACTGACGCGGTCATTTTCCAAAAACCCGATGGCCAAGGCGCGGGCCTGGGCGGCGGTTTCCCCGTTCCCGGCGCCGAAGGCGACGCGGTAAAAAGCCAGGCGATTGGCGATCTCGGCGGCGCTGTCGGCGACAAGGGCCGAGGCTTCCTTGTCGCCGCCTTCGGTTTCCGCCAAGACTTCCAGCCCGGCGTTGACGGCGCCGGCGGGGCCGGCCAAGTCATGACAAAGGCGCGAACACATAAGCCGCGCCACCCTGAGATCGACGAGGGTGTTCGCGCCAGTCATGTCAAACGTCGAAAAATCGCCGCCGCCCGGGGCTTAGCCGCGGGACTTGAGATGTTCAAGCATGTTCCCGGCGTCGCTGACTTCAAAGGGATCGCCGGGCGCATCCATGTCTTCAACAAACATTTTCTCAATGACGCCGTCCGCCACCAGCATGGAGTAGCGCCAGGAGCGGTCGCCGAAACCGATGGCCGATTTGCCGACCAGGAAACCCATGCCCTTGGAGAATTCGCCGTTGCCGTCGGGGATCAACTTGATTTCGTCGGTGACGCCTTGGTCCTTGCCCCAAGCGTTCATAACAAAGGAGTCGTTGACGGACAGGCAATAGATGTCATCCACGCCCTCGGCCTTGATATGCTTGGACATGGCCTTGTAGCCCGGAACATGCGTCGACGAACAGGTCGGCGTGAAAGCGCCGGGAAGGGCGAACACGACAACCGTCTTACCGTCAAAAATGTCAGATGTGGTGACGTCGAGCCAATCGCCTTCGGAGCGGGTGTGGAACGTCGTTTCAGGAACTTTATCGCCAGCTTGTTTCATGAAAAACCTCTATTAAAAAAAATGTTATGACAATTCCGGTGCGCTGAGCCCACCGTTCATATTAATTAGAATTACTCTAAACAAATTTCAAGGGGGTATGAAAAGATTTTTTTTATCTTTTTCCCGTGGAGATATATTCAGCGATGTTTTGGACGGCGGAGCCGCTTTCCACGCCTTTGGAGAGACTGGCGGTTTTCTCCTTTATGGCCGCCTTGAGCTCATCATCGTCAATGGGATTGTTTTTTATCAAAACCGCCAGGATCGATTCGATTGCGAGTACGTGGGCGGCCAGGCTTTCGGTTTCCTCAAGACGCTGGGTCGCCGTCTCGCCAAGGGATTTCAAGTCCGTGGAGATGGCCTTGAGATTGGCTTCCAAATCCTTGATTTGTTGAAAAAACCCGGATTTCTCCAGGTGCTTCAGAAAATCTTGCGAAGGGCCTCCGGTCATCTCGGTTCTCCAGAATTGAATCCTTTCGCGCCAGCATAACGCTTATGCGAGGGTAAATTCAATTTGTTCTCAATTTTAGAGTCTACTCTGGTTACGGGCCTGGGAGCGGACAATCGTCGCGGCCGCAGGAAACGGCGTTGTTAGCGGCGACGAAAGAATCGCAGGCCTTGCACTTGACCATGTCCTCGATGTCCTTGACCGGGCCATTAGCCTTCTTGGCGCCGGAACCGCCCTTGGCTTCCTGGTTGCGCATCTCCTGCATGCGCGCGACCCATTTGAAGACGTACCACACGGCAACGACCGCGAAGATGGTGAAGACGAATTTTGTTAGCATGAAAGAAATTTTAAGGGCCGCAAGAGTCGCGGTCAACCGTTATGGAATGAGTTGAAAATTACAGAATAAGCGCCTGGGCGTCACGCAAAACCGCTTGCGCTTCGGGCGTGAAGGCGCCGCCGTCATCATGAAGCGTAAGCCCTTTCGCCATGCGCATGGGCGCCGCCGCCCCTTTAAGTCCCCTGACGATAACCCTTTTTGACGGCCTGCCGGCGCGGCCCGGCCACAGGGGGAAGACGACGATTTCACCGAGGCGCCTCTGCATATGACTCAGCAGTTCGTCCAGACGCTCGGCATGGTGAATGAGGGTCACCGCCCCCTTGGGGCGCACCATTTTGACGCAGAAATCGATCCAATCCCCTAAGGCCGCCGCGCCCTCGAAGGTGGCCGCCGCCTTGGCGGGATCGGGAGAAACATTGCCGGAGCCCGCTTTGTAATAAGGCGGGTTGGCCATGACATGGTCGAAGCCGCCGGGCATGTCCAGCCCAAATGCGTCCAGCCCGGGCGAGTCCAGGATGTCGCCTTGAATGACGTCCACATGGCCGGCGCGGCCGTTGGCTTCGGCGTTGCGCATCGCCAAGCCGGCAAGGAAGCCGTCAATCTCGACGCCCCGCACCCGGACGCCGCAAACGCGCGCCGCCAGACACAAGGCGGCGGCTCCGGCTCCGGCCCCGGCGTCGAGGACCATATCGGTCTCCTTGGCGTCAACGGCGGCGGCGAGAAGAACCGGATCGATGGCCGCCCTGTACCCCTTGGCCGGCTGGAGCAGCTTGACCCGCCCGTCGAGAAGCGCGTCATTGGAGAGCCCCGGGGAGAGCCCCGGGGAGAGCGCCGGGGAGAGCCCCGGCTCCACCCCGGCGCCGCTATTCCCGGCTTCCGCGAGTATAATCCGGGCGCGTTCAAGGCCTTCCTCAACGACCATGACCCGGCGCGGGATGGCGCCGATGGAGCCTTCCATGATGCTGGTGTGGGCGTCGAAAACCACCGCGCCGATGCCCTCGGCCTCAAGCTGGACCATCAGCCAGGACAGCAATACCGGATCGTTGGTCCGCGTCAGCTCCATCATCGCATGATCTACATTGCTTCATTGACGCCCTGGCAATTTCCATTACCGCGCCGTTGCGCTTGACCAGGGGCCGTTTCCCTACTTATGCTCTTTGGCCTATGCTCTTTTGAATGAACGTAAACGTCAAGTAATCCGAGGATATTTTAAATTGGGAGTCGTCGTCAGTCTTGATGGGGAACGCGGCAAGAAACCGCGGCTTGATCCCCTCAGCGCGCTTGTCAAGGATGACCTGAAAGCGGTCAACGAACTGATCATCCAGCGCATGGCCTCGCCTGTCGCCTTGATCCCGCAACTGGCCGGCCACATCGTGGCGGCGGGCGGCAAGCGGCTGCGCCCCATGTTGACCCTGGCCGCCGCGCGCATGTGCGGCTATGAGGGCCGGCGCCATATCGCGCTGGCCGCCTGCGTCGAGTTCATCCATACGGCGACCTTGCTGCACGACGACGTGGTCGACGAAAGCGATTTGCGCCGGGGCCTGGCCTCGGCCAACACCGTGTGGGGCAACAAGGCCAGCGTCCTGGTCGGCGACTTCCTGTTCAGCCGCTCATTCGAATTGATGGTGGAGACCGGCTCGCTGGAGGTGCTGGGCATCCTGTCCAAAGCCTCGGCTCTGATCGCCGAAGGCGAGGTGATGCAGCTGATCACCGCCAACGACACCGAAACCGGCGAGACCGCGTACCTTGACGTCATCCGCTCCAAAACGGCGCAACTGTTCGCCGCCGCCTGCTCCATCGGCGCCGTGGCCGCCGACCGCCCGAATGTGGAGAAGGAAGCCCTTGAGACCTTCGGCATGAACCTCGGCGTCGCCTTCCAGCTGATCGACGACGTGCTGGATTACAGCGATTCCAGTGGCGAGATCGGCAAAAATGTCGGCGACGATCTGGCCGAAGGTAAACCCACATTGCCATTACTGTATGCGATGTGGAACGGTGACAAGGAACAGTCAGCCCTGATCAGAGAAGCCATCGAAAACGGCGGGCTTGATAATATTGATGTCATCAAGGAGGCGATTGAATCAACGGACGCCATTGCGTACACTGCAAACATCGCGCGCGAGGCAGTTGGCAAAGCGGTCGATGCCCTTGCCATTTTGCCGCCATCGCAATATCTGGATGCCCTGCATTCACTCGCCCGTTTCTCTATAGAAAGAACGCACTAGCAAATGATTACGTCGGGGTGTAGCTCAGCCTGGTAGAGCGCTGCCTTCGGGAGGCAGAGGTCGCAAGTTCAAATCCTGTCACCCCGACCAATTGAATTATTGACTTATTTGATACTCTTTAATTCCTGTTCTACATGCATTGCTGTATTAATACAGCCAGATTAAATCTTAAGTTTCTCTTGAAAAAGAAACAAAGAAAGGGGTGTAGATCTGTCTCTGCGCATAAAATCAATACGTTATGAAGCAA
>ENA-ORDP01000868-ORDP01000868.1-marine-sediment-metagenome-genome-assembly--contig:-NODE-868-length-18198-cov-13.013559_pt1 | contig 18198 bp, 13 predicted proteins | sample MGYA00248627_ERZ508539 | MGnify/ENA primary metagenome ERZ508539 (study PRJEB26208, sample SAMN05571518) | marine sediment metagenome | biome: deep sea; feature: Hydrothermal vent; material... | reverse complement strand
ATGTAGCCAGTATTTTACTTTATATTTTTCGTGGTAAGACAGCTGTCATACTGCGTGCAAAATATGATGCAATAAAAGGGCTGGCCAGGGCCTGGCGGCGACGTAAAGAAATTCAGGCAGGGTTCCGGGCTAGTACAAAAGATTTAAGGAAGAAGCTGTCACATAATTTGCTTGCTCCCTATCTGTATCGTGATGAATAATTATTATTTGCAGTGGCTATGAGTAAAAAAGATCTGGTTACCATTATTATTGTTAATTTCAATGGCAGCGAACTACTTGCTCGTTCCGTCAGGCAGGCATTTGCTTCGAATACGCCAGTACAGCTAATAGTTTCGGATAATGCTTCGACCGATAACTCAATTCCGCTGCTGGAGCAGGAGTTTGGCAGTGATCCACGGCTGACCATTATTCATAACAGCAGTAATCTGGGTTTTGCGAAGGCAAATAATGTTGCGCTCGATCAGGCAGAAGGGGATTTCATTCTCTTTCTTAATCCTGACTGCCTGATCCGGGCTGATACGATCAGTCAATTGCTTGAGGTTTTTCAGCACAATGACCAGGCAGGCATGATCGGCTGCCGGGTTCTCAACCCCGATGGTACCGAGCAAAAAGGCTGTCGGCGCAGAGTACCGACCCCCTGGCGAACTTTTGTTCGCGTTCTTGGATTATCTTACTTTACACGGTCCACCGAATGGCTGCAGGGCTTTGATATGTCGAAAGAGCCTCTGCCAGATAAACCGATGCCGGTTGATGCGATTTCCGGTTCTCTGATGATGGTCAGTCGCAAGGCCCTGAATGATGTCGGTCCTCTTGATGAAGGCTATTTCCTGCATTGCGAGGATCTTGACTGGTGTATGCGTTTTAATCTCAAGGGGTACTCTGTGCTCTTTGTTCCCGATGTGGACGTGATACATTTTCAGGGTTTTAGCAGTAAGCAGCGACCCGTGCGGGTGATGTGGCACATGCACAAGGGTATGATGCGTTTTTATAACAAATTTTTTCTGCGTCGGTATCCCTGGCCTCTGGTAATTGTTGTTGCTCTCGGTGTCTGGTCGCGATTTCTTGCTCTTGTTGCCCAGCATATTTTTCGTAGTATCACAGAATTACTGCACAGGATATTTGTTCGAGTTAAGCAATTCTTCTCGTCAGAAAGCGAAGATAAGCTCGATCCGTCATTTTTGCAGTTCAAAACGAATTCTCAGCCAGCACAATCGCGCGTACTGATTATGGGGGCACGAAGCCAGGTCGGCCATTTTCTCATTCCTCGCCTGATAAATGCGGGTTATCTGGTTACCGCCACCAGCAGAAAAAAGGTACGAAGTGCTGCTATTCGCGAACTGGAATGGCGCGAACTGGATCTTTCGTCAGAAGACGAATTTAATTTGCACGAAGATATTACAAATGTTATCTCACTGGCACCGATATGGTTGATAACTTCAAGAATTAGTGAACTTGCCGGCCAGGGTATGCGCCGACTGATTTTTTTTAGTTCCACCAGTCGATTTACAAAACTTGAGTCCAGCTACGAGGGTGACAGGAAGCTTGCAAAGCGACTAGCCGAGTCAGAAGAGCGACTAATTGAGGAATGCAGAAAGCATAACGTCGCATGGACCCTGTTCAGGCCGACCATGGTCTATGGCTGCGGGATGGACAGGAATATCTTTTCTATTGCTGGTTTTATTCGCCGTTTCGGGTGTTTCATTATGGCTGGTGAAGGAAAGGGTCGTCGTCAGCCGGTACATGCGGATGATCTGGCAGATGCCTGTCTCAAGGCACTGGATAATGAGCATACGTATCAGCAGGAGTACAATCTAAGCGGTGGCGAAACCTTGACTTATACACAAATGGTCAGGCTTATATTTGGCCTTCTTGGGCGCAAACCCAGGGTGTGCTTCGTTAACCGATCATTGGTGAATACTATGGCACGTATGGTATCGGTACTGCCAGGCTTGCACCATGTTACACCGGCAATGATTGGTCGAATGGAGGAAGATTTCTGTTTTGATCATACTCGCGCTGTTGAGGATTTTTCCTATGATCCCAGGGGTTTTCTGGAAACCTCATACTACAACCATTTTTCATACAGGCCGAATGCGGCTGAAAAAAATAAACATGTCCTGTCAGAGTTAAAGAAAAAAAAGATATTGGTGACCGGTGCCGGCGGTTTTATTGGTTTCTCTCTATGTCGCTATCTCGTCGCTAGAGGATGTTCAGTATACGCCGTTCTACGTGATGCAAGGCAGTTGCATGAGTTAGGAAGTCAGGTAACACCTGTGGTGATAGATGATCTTTGCGAAGTGCATGACTGGCAGGAGATGCTTGCTGATATTGATGCAGTAGTGCATCTTGCGGGTTACGTTCATGAGCGTGCAGGTAATCTCTCAGAAAAAGCAAGACTACAGTGCACGCGTTTGAATGTAGATGTAACAAGACGGCTGGCTACAGCGGCTGCCAGTGCTGGGGTTAAGCGTTTTCTTTATGTCAGCAGTGTAAAAGTGCATGGCGAGACAAGTAATCATGATGAATCAGTAACAGAATATATAGATCTGTACCCTGAAGGCAGTTATGCAAAAAGTAAACTTACAGCGGAAAATCTCCTGCGTGAGATCGAATCCACAACCGGAATGGAGACAGTTATTGTACGCCCGCCGCTAGTTTATGGCCCGGGTGTAAAGGCGAACTTTCTCAGGCTGATGAAGCTGGTCGAAAAAGGTATACCTCTACCCCTTGCTGCGGTAGATAACAGACGCAGCTTCATTTATCTGGAAAATCTGGTCGATGTACTTGCTTTGTCACTGGTTCATCCTGCCGCCGCAGGGGAAACCTTTCTTGTCAGTGATGACGAGTGTGTGTCAACGCCTGTACTTATTAACATGCTGGCAGACAGGCTGGGTGTTACGCCGAGGTTGTTCCCGATATCGGTGCAGGTAATGCGGTTGCTTGCTGCTGTGGGCGGAGAACGATCCACAGTTGACAGGCTGGTGCAGTCACTGGTCATAAATGCCACACATGTTCGCGATACGCTGGACTGGGAGCCACCCTGTTCGATGGAGCAGGGGATCAGCAAAACGGTCTACTGGTATCAGCAGTTGTATGATCCGGTACAGGCACGACCCTCTCAGCTGGCCGCCTATGCCAGCAGTTGGTGACAGAACCTGTGGGTGACGGGCTAATCATTCTTACTTTTTTCATCAGTATACTGTTGTCATGGCTGTTTACATCACGTGTTAGACGATATGCATTGAAGAAGGACTTACTGGACATCCCGAATGCCCGTAGTTCACACTCTGTTCCGACACCGCGTGGTGGTGGGCTGTCTATTATTATTGTGCTGCTGATTTCTGCTGTGGTATCACTGTTTCTTCCCGATGCCCCGGTTCAGTTACTGCTCAGCCTGGTTCTTGCCACCCTGGCCTATGCTGTGCTTGGTTGGCAGGACGATAAGCATGATCTACCGGCATCAATTCGATTTCTGTTCCAATTATTGATAGCGGCCGTTTTTATCGAATGGCTGGTCTGGAACAGGATGCCTGATTTCACACTCTCCTCCGGCGGGATAGTTGTTATCCTGTTCTCTGTCTTATGGATAGTATGGATGGTAAATCTATATAATTTCATGGATGGTATTGATGGCATTTCCGCTGTTGAAACCATCATGCTCGGCACAGTCACTTCATTCTGGTTTGCAATGTCAGGGGTCTATAGCATCGCTATAATCTGTATCGCCGTGGCTGGAGCTGGGCTGGGTTTTTTGCGCTGGAACTGGTCACCGGCAAAGATCTTCATGGGAGATGTCGGCAGCCTCGCACTGGGAGCTTTTTTTGCTATTATTGCCCTGATCGGTAGCAGTAGTTTGAATATTCCCTTTTCAGCTTTCCTTATTCTTTATGCTGTTTATCTCGCTGATACAGGTGTAACCCTGCTGCAAAGGATAATTAAGAGAGAGAGATGGTGGCAGGCACACCGTTCCCATTTCTACCAGCGTGCTGTGCAGTCTGGCTATAGTCATGCACAGGTCAGTCTTGCTGTTATGGTGATCAATCTTCTACTTGCCCTACTGGCAAGTCTGGTAGTCGCTGGCGTACTTGATGCCAATATTGCACTGCTTGCAAGCTTGGTAATACTTGCTCCTTTGATGTTTCTGATAAACTCGCGCTTTAATCGTATTTGTCGTAAATAACAGAACTGCGAGACTTTTACACTTGTCAAAAATTGGATTATACCTGAGGCTGCTCAAAACACGCTGGGCTGCGCTTACGCACGATATTATTATGATCCCGATCGCCTGGATGCTGTCCTACTGGATTCGCTACAAAATTGGTGAATATCCGGATCTTTTATTTGAGAGGGCACTCCATTTATTACCCTTAATGATACTGATACAGGGTAGTACCTTTGTATATTTCGGGCTTTACCGGGGGATATGGCGTTTTGCTTCCTTACCAGATTTAACACGCATCGTTCGTGCGGTGCTGGTTTCAACTGCCATCGCTGCAGTAGTGATCTTCTTTTTCACACGCCTGCAGTATGTACCCCGATCAGTATTTATCATTGATGCCATTCTGCTCATCCTGCTGCTTGGGGGAACGCGCCTCAGCTACCGTTTAGTAAAGGATCATCATCTCAATAAGGAAACTACAGAAAGGGTATTGGTTGTCGGTGCTGGAGCAGCCGGCGAAGGTCTGGTACGTGATTTGCTACGTATGCATCCGGCTATTTATGCTCCCGTCGCATTCGTTGATGATGCGCCAGCCAAGCAGGGGCAGGAGATTCACGGCATTCGCGTGGTTTCTAGCATAGAAAATATTTCCAGTGTAGCCGGGCAATGGGATGCAGACCTGATTATGCTTGCATTACCCAGTGCCAGTTCCAGTCAAATGCGCAGGATAGTGGAACTGTGTGAGATGTCCGGCCTGCCTTTCCGTACCTTGCCAAAATTACAGTCACTGGTTAGCGGCAAGGTCAGTATTAATGAGATCAGGGATGTGCAGATTGAAGATTTACTGGGCCGGGCACCGGTTATGCTGGACCACACAGAAATTGTAAACCGTTTGGCCAACAAGGTGGTACTGGTCACAGGCGGGGGCGGTTCTATTGGATCCGAGCTGTGTCGACAGATAACAGCCATTGATATTCAACGCCTGGTCGTGCTAGATCAGAGTGAATACAACCTTTACGTTATTGAAAAAGAACTACAGCAAGCTGTGCCTGATCTTGCACTAACCTGTGAACTGGGTGATGTGTGTGATGAAGCAGGGCTGGAATATCTGTTCAGGTGTTATCAGCCTGATATAGTCTTCCATGCGGCGGCATACAAACATGTACCAATGCTGGAGAACAAGGTAAGGGAAGCGGTTAGAAATAATATTATCGGTAGCTGGAACGTAGCCCGACTGGCTGAAAGATACGGCTGCAGTGATTTTGTAATGGTGTCGACGGACAAGGCGGTTAACCCCGGCAATATCATGGGAGCAAGTAAACGGGTCTCTGAAATCATTTGCCAGACCCTCGATGAACGCTCAATGACCCGGTTTATTACTACCCGTTTCGGTAACGTACTCGGTTCAGCCGGAAGTGTAGTGCCGCTGTTTAAGCAACAGATACAAAGCGGTGGTCCGGTAACTGTCACCGATAGAGAGATTACGCGCTATTTTATGACTATTTCCGAAGCCTGTCGCCTGATATTGCAGACTACTGTAATGGGGCATGGCGGTGAAATATTTGTTCTTGATATGGGGGAACCTGTGAAAGTGCGGTACCTGGCTGAGCAGATGATACGGTTGTCGGGTAAAGTTCCTGAAGAAGATATCAAGATTGAATTTACCGGCTTGCGTCCTGGCGAAAAGTTGCACGAGGAATTATTTCATAGCGACGAGGATTTGACGGACACCAGTCACGAAAAAGTAATGCTCGCTCAAAGCCGTAAAACTGACTGGAAAACTCTTGAAGAGACTATGGATGCTTTTCACCAGGCCGTTGATGAATTTGATGTAGAAGCACTTAAAGCCCTTATACAAAAGCTGGTGCCGGAGATGACGCAGAAAGATAGCGTAACAGCGGACACAGCTATGACAGTAACAGAATCATAAGGAGAATGATTTGATTGTCCCAGTCATTATGTCAGGAGGCTCCGGCACACGCCTGTGGCCCATGTCGCGTGAGTTGTATCCCAAACAGTTCCACCATCTGCTGGGTAATGAAACCATGCTACAGCAAACCGTGCAGCGCCTTGATGGCTTATGTGAACCCGAACAACTAATTGTAATAGGTAATCGTGAACACCGCTTTATGATTATTGACCAGCTAGCTGAAACAGGCTGGCAAAATGCCAATGTTATGCTTGAGCCCGTGGGTAGAAATACAGCACCTGCAGTAGCCATGGCAGCATTTGCGGCGCTGGAGGTATCTCCAGGGGCGACGCTGCTGGTACTTGCTGCAGATCATGTGATCAGGGATGCAGAAGGCTTTAGAACGACCGTAAAAACTATGTTGCCATTAGCTGAGGATGGCAGGCTGATTACTTTCGGTATACCGGCGAGTAGACCCGATACGGGTTTTGGTTATATCCATTGTGGAGAAAAAATTTCTGCCTGTGCTTTTCATGTCGATGCATTCATTGAAAAACCGAATAAAGATAAAGCAGCTGAATATGTTGCTGCCGGGGATTATTACTGGAATAGTGGTATGTTTCTGTTTCAGGCAAAAACCTATCTGGCTGAGCTTGAAAAATTGCAGCCAGAAATCTTCAAATGTTGTCAAGCTGCATGGGTAAACAGAGAGCAGCACTTCCATGGTTTCCAGACCTTTGATGAGGTAGCCTTCGGCCGTTGTCCTGCCCTTTCCATCGATTATGCGGTGATAGAGAAAACCAGTAAAGCGGCTATGGCGCCTCTGGACGTGGGCTGGAACGACATAGGTTCCTGGTCATCATTGTATCAGGAGCTTGAAAAGGATGAGTACGGCAATGCCACGAAAGGCGATGTGCTGGTACAGGATACACATGACTGCCTGCTGTATGCGCATGATCGTTTGCTTGTTACTTCTGGGTTGAAAGATGTTGTTATTGTCGAAACCTCTGATGCAGTACTGGTAGCTGATCGTAGCCAAAGTCATGAGATAGGAAAGCTGGTAAAAGTGCTGCAGAACAATGGGCGTAGCGAGGCCAGTTTGCATCGCTGCGCATTTCGACCCTGGGGTAGCTATACCGTATTGGAGAAAAGTTCAGGGCATCAGGTTAAGCGTCTGACACTAAAGCCAGGTGCGGTATTGTCATTACAGCGGCATAAATATCGGGCGGAGCACTGGGTGGTGGTAAAAGGCCAGGCAAGCATTGTGCACGGGGAAGATAAAATGCTTCTCAACGAAAATGAATCCACCTACATTCCTGCGGGCATGATTCACCAACTGGCCAACGATACTGAAAATGTACTGGAAGTTATCGAGGTGCAAACCGGTTCCTATCTGGAAGAGGATGATATCGAACGTCTGGATGATCCTTATCATCGTAGTGGCACGTCTGGTTAAGGACATCTCTATCAATTACAGGAACCATCATTGCTTCGTCGCATGCTCCTCGCAATGACAAATTAATGGGGGTACCCTTAAGTTCCCAACTTCTTAAAAGATAATTTTTTTTATACATAAACATCATGTCTGAATTTCTCAGTGAGATTACCGAAGTCAGAAAGAAGGCTGATCTGATTTATGATAAAGAGGCCATGGCCACCTGTTATGATCATCTGGCAGAAAAAATTACTGAAAGCCTGAGTGATAGTACGCCTCTTCTCCTGCCTGTCATGATGGGAGGAATATATCTCTGTGGACAGTTGATGCAAAGGCTGGATTTCCCTTTAGAAATTGACTATCTCCATGCTACACGTTATCGCGATAAACTGCAGGGCAATGATTTACACTGGCTGGTTCATCCATCAAAGAAGGTGGCGGGAAGGACCGTGCTGGTTATCGATGACATACTGGATCAGGGACATACACTGTCCGGAGTTATTGAATATTTACGCAAGGCCGGTGCTGCTGAAGTGCAAAGTGTTGTCCTTACTGATAAGCAATGCCCAAGAATCAAAGAGGTTGATGTAACGTACAGAGGTGTGGATGTGCCCGATAGATATGTTTTTGGTTGTGGCATGGATTACAGGGGGTTTTGGCGAAATCTCCCCCAAATTTACGCCGTAGCAGATTCCTGATATGGACCAGGCAGGATGCTATGCTATGTGATATTAGAAACCGGGAGCAGTAAATGCTTATAGCAATCATTGGCGGCAGCGGCCTTGCAAAACTGGATGGCTTGGTTATCACTCACCGGGAAGTGACACGAACGGAATATGGTGAACCATCCGGTGCCCTGACCTTTGGTAAGATGAGTGGTAAGGATGTCGTATTTTTAAACCGGCATGGGCCGGGGCATACCATTCCACCTCATCGAGTAAACTACCGGGCAAATGTATTTGCCCTGAAGCAGGCTGGGGTAAAGCAGATTATTGCCATCAACGCAGTCGGTGGTATTGATAGCAATCTTGAGCCTGTTGGCCTGGTAATACCTGATCATATAATTGACTACACTTACGACCGTGAACATACCTATTTTGGCAGTGAGCATGGCCCGGTCAAACACGTAGATTTTACCCATCCCTATACAGAAAAATTGCGAAAAATCATCATTGATTCAGCAAGCAGGAATAAGATTCCGGTTACAACTACCGGTACCTATGCCGCCACCCAGGGCCCACGATTTGAAACAGCTGCCGAAATTGATCGCATGGAACGAGATGGTGCAACTATCGTAGGTATGACAGGTATGCCAGAAGCAGGACTGGCCAGGGAACTGGATCTGGACTATGCGGTGATTGCTGTAGTTTCCAACCCGGCGGCAGGTCGTTCAGAATCTGAAATCAGTGTCGAAGAGATTACGAGTATGTTACAGCAGGGTATGAATAAAACCCGGGCTTTGCTTGAATTGGTGATTCCCCGGTTGTAACACAATCATTAATGATAAAGGGCTTTTCGTTATTGCCTCATTCCTCAGTTGGTGCTTCAACCGGGGTGACTCTCAACACCATTCCTATCTTCGGGTGATCATAGTAATTCAGTTCGCCACTCTTCATTCGCCGTTTTTCATAAATCCGGTAACTCACTGGGTCGGCAGCAGGCTCTTCATCGAGAATAGAAGGGCGGTAAACAGGTGTGTAGCGAATATCGGCTTCAAGTGAGTACTGTCCGGCAAGGTAAAAATTAATAAAACCGTCGAGGATGGGTTGTGAGGTTGGTAGCTGATCGTCATTAAAGCCAGGTTTTATGTCTGTATTGCTGACCTTCAGATCATCTGTAAGGTCCTTCCTGTTCGTGATACGGGCAATCATGGTATTTGCGGGGTCGAGCACGGTTTGTACCCAGTGCGTTGCAAGTATTATGTTTCTATCTGGGTTTTTTCGTATACGGTCTACATAGGAAGAAAAATTACTTTCCTTTATTTCAACTGGTACATCTTTATATTCATCCATGATTTGGGCAGGAAGTTTTGCCCTCGACATTTTTTTCTCATTCAGTGGAGGATTGGCAGTTATCCATTTTTCAGTTTCACCCCTGTCCTGCATGCTGAAAACTACGAGCTCAATAAGGTAACTGCGGGCTGCCTGGGCTGGCGTAGATAGCGAAATGAAGAGCCCAGTTATAAGCAAACTCATAAGTATACGTGTATGAATTCTCATTATTCCTTTTGCATTGCCTGATTAGTGTAATGTGCGAATGATAACGGGTATTATATCAGGCCTGAAGGACCCAATAGATTATTAGCCCGGATATTTCATGAATACGCGCGATGATCACGCAGTATATTGCTTCCACAGTGGCTTTTCTGATTGAGCGCCGTACTCGTGCGTACGGTCGATTGAAGAAAATTCGCTGTGGAAGCAATAGACAAGTGAGGACGCGTGTAATCATGAAACATCCGGGTTAGGACGAATATAGACATCATGGCTGCACGCGAAATTTTACAAATGGGCAATCCACTGCTGTATCAGCGATCAGAGGAAATCACAGATTTTGGTTCAGCACAACTGCGTATTTTGATTAAAGATATGTTTGACACCATGGCCGACAGTGACGGTGCCGGCCTCGCGGCACCACAAGTCGGTGTTTTGCAGCGCCTGGTGATCTTCTCTGTAGAAGCCAATCCCCGATATCCCGATGCCGAAACCGTTCCGCGAACGATATTAATTAATCCGGAAATTGAAGTGCTTGTCGATGAGCAGGAAGCTGGCTGGGAGGGCTGTTTGAGTATTCCGGGTATGCGCGGGGTGGTGAGTCGTCCCTCTCAAATTCGTTATAGCGGTTACAATGAAAAGGGCGAAAAATTTAGCAGGGAAGTCAGTGGCTTTCATGCCAGAGTCGTGCAGCATGAGTGCGACCACCTTGATGGAGTTTTATATCCAATGCGTATTCAGGATATTCGACAGTTTGGATATGAATCAGCCCTGTTTCCGGATGAGGAGTGAATGGTTTCAAGTTTCAAGATGAAAGGGGAGCTTGTGGGGGCGAGCCCCACGGTGATATCTCTGATAAATGTAAAAGTCAGCATGCAATCTGACAGTATTGATTATTGTGTCAGAACTCAACCGACATGTTAGCAGATGGCCGTTGCCGGGCCAGCTGGAGGAAGTTATTCTTTTGCCCAGTTTTCATTCCTACGTAACGGGAGGCCGGGTTCCTTGTTAAGAAACCCATTCTGCTCAATGAGCGCCATCATGGTCTCATCTGAATCAGTCATAACGAAGACGGGACTTTGATACATAGGACGTCGTATGAATTTAATGTGCCAGCCAAATGTCGTCATGCGACGGTATGTAAATAGTTGTGCTTCGTTCAAATACCCCAGCGCGTCATCAGGTATCGGTTTTACCCCTTTTCGTTTTTCTTCGTACTTCATCAATTAGAGTGTCCCTGTGTTTCAATAGAAAATAACATATGGTATTAAAGGATAGATAATACGCCGCATTTCTGATTGACGGAACATGTCAATCGATTGACTGGGTAAAAACTGCCCCCGCACACCGTAAATTCTATTCTTAAACATTTTATTTTTTTTATAAATTGATCAGATTAACTGCACATAAAAATGAAAGCATGAATAGTGCCAACTTCTACTTTCAATAACTTACAACCACTTAATTTTACAAGTGTTAAATATCCTGACAGTCTTTATAGGATATATTTATGAACCCGATAGGTTTTTCCTGTAGGACCGTTAAAAGGCGGGAACAGTGAAATGCTGTAAAGAACTCAAGATTCAGCGATCCCTGAATGCCTCAGTAGTACAGGAAGCAGGCCTTTTGTATAGAGGTGCTCTTAAGGAACCTCTGATTAATTCATGAACTCGTATCTTACGCCTAAAATATCCAGTTTTTTCGTTGCAAACCTTCGCAATAGCTAGCTATTACGTGCGATTTACGCCTCAAACCTGAATATTTTAGATCGCAATCTACTTCGTCCAGAATTAATCAGAGGTTCCTTAATCTTTCATCTGCCCTGACCCCAGTTCATTCAACAATCCTTTCACCGTCTGCAGTCTTTGTTCTTCTGACGGCAACTCCATCATTAAATGCAGTATCTGTGGGCCTTCCATACGATATTTTCCTTTACCGGTCTGTAGCAGCTGTATCAGTGCCATGGGTTCAATGTTGGGCTTTGGTTTGAATTTCAGTCTTCCACCCGCTTCACCTATTCTTATTTCGGTGATGCCCAGGGTCATGGCTTCAATTCTCAGTTCAGTGAGTTTGATCAGGGCTTTGGCTTCATCGGGCAGCAGGCCGAAGCGGTCGATCATTTCTATCTGCAGTTCATAGAGCTCTTCTGTGCTTTTGGCATTGGCGATGCGTTTGTACATGATTAAACGGGTATGCACATCCGGCAGGTAATCTTCGGGCAGGCGGGCGGGGATCTGTAGATCTATCTCAATAGCGGATGAGGAGTCGTTTTCTATATCTTCTGCTGAGAGTTCCTTACCTGTTTTTAGTGAACGTATGGCACGATTTAATAAATCTGTGTACATATTAAAGCCAACTTCGTCGATGACACCACTCTGTGATTCACCCAGTAATTCACCAGTGCCACGTATTTCCATATCGTGCATGGCCAGGGTAAAGCCTGCGCCGAGATCATCCAGTTGTTCCAGTGCGTCCAACCGGCGTGCGGCATCGGCTGTGATCAGTTTCCTTGACTGTACCATGACATAGCAGTAGGCCTGGTGATGTGAGCGTCCTACGCGACCTCTTAACTGGTGCAATTGTGACAGGCCGAAGTGATTTGCACGGTTGATAAAAATTGTGTTGGCGGAGGGGATATCAATACCGCTTTCGATGATGGTACTGCAGAGTAATACGTTGAATCGCTGGTGATAGAAGTCCTGCATGATGTGTTCCAGTGCGCGCTCGGCCATCTGGCCATGTGCCATGCGGATGTGGGCTTCCGGGATGATTTCCTCCAGTTTTGCCTGCATGGCCGGCATGCTCCGAACCTCATTGTGGAGGAAATATATTTGCCCACCACGACGGATCTCGCGCAGAAAACCTTCGCGAATCTGACCTTCATTCCATTCCACAACGAAGGTGCGGATGGCCAGCCGCTGTCGTGGTGCTGTGGCAATAATGGAGATTTCACGCAGCCCGGACAGTGACAGGTTCAGTGTCCGGGGTATGGGTGTTGCGGTGAGTGTCAGGATGTCGACCTGACTGCGTTTTTTCTTCAGTATTTCCTTGTGGCGGACACCGAAGCGTTGTTCTTCATCAAGAATCATCAGCCCCAGTCTTTTGAAAGTAATATCTTTCTGTAACAGGCGGTGGGTGCCAATGACTATGTCTACTGAACCATTCTTCATCCCCTCGATAACGGCGTTAGATTCTTTTTTTGTTCTGAAACGGGACAGCAGTTCCACCCTGACCGGCAGGTTGGCAAAGCGGTCGCGGAAATTTTCATAATGCTGTTGTGCCAGCAAGGTGGTAGGCACCAGCAAGGCGACCTGATGCTCACCGTGGACGGCGAAAAAGGACGCACGCAGTGCCACTTCGGTTTTGCCAAAACCGACATCGCCGCAGACCAGCCTGTCCATGGGTTTGCTGGACGTCATATCCTGGATTACATCATCAATGGCCCTGGCCTGATCCGGCGTTTCCTCAAACGGAAATGCTGTGGCGAAGTGGTCATAGTGTAAATCTGCTGTCGGAAAAGCATGACCCTCGCGTGTATCACGCAAGGCCTGTACAGCAAGCAACTCCACCGCAGCATCATAGGCTTTTTTCTGTGCCTTGCGACGGGTTTTTTCCCATTCCTTACCACCGAGTTTGTGTAAGGGTGCTGAATCAGGGTGAGCGGCAGTAAATCGTGACACCAGGTGCAGTGACATCACAGGCACATAGAGCTTATCGCCATCACGGTATTCCAGTGTCAGGAATTCATGTTTTGAATTATTGATGTCCAGTGTTTGCAGACCGATATAGCGGCCTACACCCTGTGTTTCATGGATCACCGGGTCACCGATATTCAGGTCTGCCAGTGAACGGATGACAGATTCTGGGTCACGTGCCGGTTTACTGCGACGGCGACGCTGAAATACCTTGTCACCGTAGAGCTGAATTTCTGACAGAATGACTAACTCGGGCTGCTCAAGTGACAGTCCTCGATCCAGCCTGGCAGCACAGAGAGCGAGTTTTTCATCACCATTGAAGAAGGCAGATGCATCCTCAACGGTGGCAGGAAAGACACCCTGTTCATTGAGAACATTCTTCAGGTTTTCACGGCGCCCGGTAGTCTCGCATGCCAGCATTACTCGTCTATCCGTCTGTGCAAGAAAATCAAGCAGGCGCTGATAAGGCCGTTCGGCATGAATGTCAACGTCGAACGTATCCGGCCGGCGGGTGGCAAAGCGTTGGCAGGCCTTCTCGCCGTATTCTGGCGTTGGCCCATATTCTATCAATGGCCAGTATGTAAGCTGCTTTTTCAGCTCGTCATATTGCTGATACAGGGCCTCCGGCGGTAACGCGGGTCGTTCCGGATCCAGGCCGACGGACTGGAATCGCTCAATGACTTCAGTTTGGAAAGTGTTTGCCGTCTGTTCACATTCTTTGTCCATAATGAGCAGGCTGTCAACCGGCAGATAGTCGAGAAAGCTACTGGTATCATCGAAGAACAGTGGCATGTAAAACTCAGTGCCGGGCGGTATATTCCCCTTACTGACTTCATTGTAGATCAGTGACTGCTGCGGGTCACCGGAAAATTTTTCCCTGTAGGACTGGCGAAAGCGATTGATCCCCTGTTCGGTCATCGGGAACTCCCTTGCAGGAAGTAATTCGATCTGATTCACCGTCCCGGCTGAGCGTTGGGATTCTGTGTCAAACAGGCGGATGCTATCGACTTCATCGCCGAACAGGTCGATGCGGTAGGGTTGTGAACTGCCCATGGGGAACAGGTCGATAATCCCTCCGCGGATGGCATATTCGCCGTGTTCATAGACCTGGCTAACATGGCGGTAGGCGGCAGTTTCCAGTTGAAGCCTGAATTTGTCGGTATCAAGAATGTCACCACAGGCCAGGGAAAAACTGTGGGCGGCGATATAGGCCTGTGGTGGCGTGCGCTGCATTAAGTTGGATATCGACAGTATGATGATGCCCTGTCTCTGTACCGGTAGACTGGCGAGCGTGCGCAGGCGCTGTGAAATGATATCCTGATGCGGAGAGAAACGGTCATATACCAGACATTCCCAATCGGGGTAACTCAATAGCGGAATACTGTTGTGCCGACCCATGTAGAAGCGAATTTCTTCTTCTAGCGACTGTGTGAGGCGGTTGTCGGGCGTGACAACAATTATTGGACCACTATGCTGGTGCGCAGCAGATACGATTGCCAGCCCGAAACTGCTACCATAGAGCTCAGACCAGGCCAGTACCTGGCCTGATTTGCCTGGCAGTTGGGGATTAAAAATATCTGCCGCGACTGAATAACTACTCATAAGATGATGTGTGCGAATGCCAACCATAAAGATGCGGAATTCTACCGCTTACAGGGTGTTGATCAAAGGGGAAAGTGGATATATGAAAGATGAAGAATGAAAGGTGTTGGGCGGTTGTCCCTGCTGCTGGCGTGGGGCGCCGGATGGGTGGAAATGTTCCCAAACAGTATCTTGAGCTGGCTGGAGAGGCCGTTTTAGTTCGTACTATGGAGCGACTGGCTAGTTGTCCTGGGATATCTGGTTTATTTCTTGGGGTGTCGGCGGGTGATTCTTATTGGCAGGAGATGTCTTTTTCGGCCCCCTGGCTAAAATCAGTCTGTGATGGTGGAACTGAGCGTTCTGATACGGTTAGCCGGATACTTGATGATATGGCTGGGGTGGTGGAACAAAACGATTGGGTACTGGTGCACGATGCAGTTAGGCCCTGTATCTCGCATAAAAATATACAGCAACTGATGGAGCTGGCCATACAAACGGGTGGTGGGTTATTGGGTATGCCGATTACCGATACCGTTAAACTTGTTGATGATGAAAACAAAGTTAAGAAAACTGTCCCTCGTCAGGGCATGTGGCAGGCGCAAACACCGCAGATGTTCCGTTATGGAGAATTACGGCAGGCTCTACTTAATGCAAAAAATAATGGCCTGATAGTAACTGATGAGGCGTCAGCGATGGAATATGCTGGTTTTTATCCACTGATGGTAAAGGGCTGTTCCAAGAATATAAAAATCACAGTACCGGAAGATTTACAGTTGGCTGAGGTGTTTTTTCAGGGTCAGGAGTCAGGAAGTTAACATGATAAGAATAGGGCAGGGTTACGATGTACATAAACTGGTTGATGACCGGCCATTAGTGCTGGGTGGGGTAGCGATTGAGTATGGAAAAGGACTGGCCGGTCATTCTGATGCGGATGTGCTGATACATAGTCTTTGCGATGCGTTTATTGGTGCTGCCGGGAAAGGCGATATAGGCCGGTATTTTCCTGATACTGATAGCCGTTATCACAATATTGACAGCCGGGTTTTGTTACGTGAAGTGGTGTCAATGCTGGAGAAAGATGACTGGAAGATAGTCAATGCTGATCTGACTATTATCGCTCAGGCACCAAAAATGGCCCCGCATATCCCGGAAATGTGTAGATTGTTAGCGACTGACATGAAAATTGGTGAGAAACAGCTGAATATCAAGGCAACAACGACTGAAACTCTTGGCTTCTGTGGCAGAGGGGAAGGTATTAGTGCTCTGGCTGTGGTGCTGATTGATAAAATAACAGAGAATATATAGCGCAAATACGGTGAGATGTTACAATCAGCCGGATTTTGATTTGACAATGTGTCGTATAGGCCCTATCTTTTAAGTAAAAGTACAATAAAAACAAGTAGTACGATAGCATTATGAACAAGTAACTTGAAAAGGTTCTCATATGGCAATCAGGTTGACCCTGACAGACTGCGATTCGATACCAGGGAAGGACAAGCTAAAGCCACGCGTGGCGGCTAATCTGATAAAAGAAATGTCGGCTGCCGAGGTGGAACTGCCTGATTTTATACCGAAAGTCTCTTTAATGATCCGTGCGATCACCTGTAGCAATGCGAAAGTAAAACACCGCCTGTTACTGTTGCGGCTGTTACAGGAGCCGGTGACCAGCATATTGCAGGCGGTGCATGCCAGAAAAATTGGAATAACACTTCCAGTTGCCAGTGAAGATGCAAAGTTGCTGGGTAGAGTTGACGGGCTGCTGCGTGATCTTATTTGCGGCTATAACGCCATTATCAAAGAAGCTCAGGACTCAATAGGTTTTATGGGTGCTGCCAGCAAATCTCAGTTTTCTGAGGCCTGTTATGGTTCAATTACATTTCAAACACGTCGTCTAATGTTGTCCTATGAGTCATACCGACCAGTCCGAAAAGGTATCTGGTCGCAGATCCATCTGGTGTACAGTATTGCCCGCAAATGTGAATGTGAAACCTTTCCTGTGCAAATTGAATCCTCTGAGAATATTTACCATTCATCAATTGAGCACATTTATAAGCGTGTTATCCTGATTAGTCGAAGCGACCCTTATCATTTTTCTTTTCGCGGTGTCACACGATTATTTGACTCCCTTGAAAGATGGCCGGAAAAAGTCAAGCTAACTCATGAAGCAGTCGTTCCAAAGAATAACAGCATGTTCATCGTTGATCTGAACAGTGATTTTTCGGCTGCACCTTATTTCCAGGATTCAGCTAATGTTGCAGATGACCGTTTTCTTATTCTTGATACCACGGAGTTAATGGAACGTCTGAATATGGAATTAAAATCGGTTTTGCATAGCATAGCGGGTGGTTTGAAAGGGATTCAACAGGTGCAGTGCTTCGAGCGTATGGAAATCCTTCGTCATATCGTTGTCAGTTGGGGAATGCATCCTGTTCGTAAGGCTGAGCGAGAAGATCTCAACATGGACTGCAAGATTGTTTTTGGTCTGACAAATATTTTCAGTATATTGCACCCCGACCTTGATGCTGATGAAGTGGATGAAATTGATTTTGACTCCACTGCTGAAATACAGATGGTGCTAGGTGCCTTTCAGGAAAGATTTGGTAAGAGCCTGGATAGAAATTCGTTTGTTTCCAGCTGGAAGATAGGCAATGAAAGTAGTGGTGGTTTTAGCCTTAGCCATACCCGCTCCAGTACAAAAGAGCTGCGTGTTGGTGATATCCTGGCCTTGCAGAAAAGTGGCGAGCATAAATGGAATATCTGTATCGTCCGTTGGGCAATGGAAGGCGATGATGGTCAGCTACAGGCCGGCGTTTTCAAAATAGGTTACAATGCTGAGCCAATTTCGATGAAACCACTGGAAACAGAAAAGGAATTTTTAAGGCTCGAGTATACGGCTGCCCTGCATATCCCCGAAGCAAGTTCATTTTCAAACACACACCTGATAGTTGCGCAGAAAACGGTTTATTCACCACACCGTACATTGTATATGAGAAGAAGCGTCAGGGATCATCTTGTCGTTGCGAGCAATCTTGTTGTTTCCAGCCGCTCAGTCGATGTATTTTCTTATCGTTATGATGTAAAAGATCACCAACGTCCTTTGTCACACCAGGATACATTACGTTTCAACAGTTCTAATAAAGTTTCCATATAACTTAAGGAACCTCTGATCAATTCATGAACTCGTATCTTACGCCTAAAATATCCAG
>ENA-ORDP01000867-ORDP01000867.1-marine-sediment-metagenome-genome-assembly--contig:-NODE-867-length-18215-cov-2.966134_pt1 | contig 18215 bp, 21 predicted proteins | sample MGYA00248627_ERZ508539 | MGnify/ENA primary metagenome ERZ508539 (study PRJEB26208, sample SAMN05571518) | marine sediment metagenome | biome: deep sea; feature: Hydrothermal vent; material... | reverse complement strand
CGGTGAATAGCCGCCCGGGAAAATATACTTGCGCAGCCAGGCGCAGGTGGAGGACGGGCCGCCCATGCGGCCGATGGAGTGGAGGACGCAGACGCCGTCATCGGCCAGCAAATCCCTCACCTTGGCGAAAAATTCCGAATAGTAATTGACGCCCACATGCTCGAACATGCCGACCGAGACGATGCGGTCGTATTTCCCGTTCTCTTCGCGGTAGTCGCGAAGGTGAAAGTGGACGTTTTCGCTCAATCCAGTCTCGGCGGCGCGCTGGTTGGCGGCTTTTAACTGTTCGTCCGACAAGGTCAATCCCGTTACCTGCCCTCCGCCGGTTTCGGCGAGATAGAGCGCCAACCCGCCCCATCCCGATCCGATGTCGAGAACGCGCTGGCCGGGCTCGAGAAGCAGCTTTGCCGCCAAATGGCGCTGTTTGTTGGCCTGCGCCGTTTCCAGGCTGTCGTCGGGGTTGTTGTAATAGGCGCAGGAATATTGCAGGTCTTGATCGAGGAAGAGGCCGTAAAGCCGGTTTGAAATGTCGTAATGGCTGACCACATGGGACCGCGCCCGGCTAATCGGATTGTACTGCTGCAAGCCGCGGAACATGCAAGAGAACCGTCTGTACTTTGAAAACAGAGGAAGATCTTTTGAAAACTTAAGGTTGCTCGCCACGATCTTGAGGAAGCCGGGCAGCGTCCCCTTCTCGATGGTCAGGGAGCCGTCCATATAGGCTTCGCCGATGTACAGGCACGGATTGAAGAACAGCTTTCGGTGCAAGGCCTTGTTATGCAGCCGAACGGTCACTTCGGGACCTGGGCCGCCGGTGTACACATACAATTCGCCGGCCGCGTCGATCACCTTGAGCGTGCCGGTGTGGATCATTCTTTCGAGCAAACGTGACAACAACATGGCGGTTCCCTCCAATGTTAATTCACAATCTGTCTACTATAGACTAAGCGGGTTGCGGCGAAAAAATTATAGAGCGGACCGAGGATCACGGCCACGTACCAACCGTAGGCGAAGCTCTCGGCCAAGCCGATGAAAAAACTGGGCCAGCTCAACCAGACAAACCCCGGCAGAAGCGGCGACCAAACTTGGTTCATGGCGAATTCAGGCAACAAAAGGTCGAACACGGCGCACAGAACAAAGGTAATAGCGAGAAACAGCCCGAGACTCATCCCCAGGGCATATACGGAAACCCGTGACGGGGCGGAGCCAGGCGGCGAGGCGCCGGGGGCGTCGATGGTTGGCGCGTTCTCAGCCATGGCCGCCACCCTCCGCCGGGCGTTGTTCGAGACGGGGAGCCGCCGTTTCCTCTTCACGGCCTACGTATTGCTCGGGCGAGGCCTCGAAGGCGTCCCGGCAATCGGTCGAGCAGAAGTAATAGGCCAAGCCGTCATGGACGCTGGTCTTGGCCACGTCCTTGGAGACCATCTTGCCGCAGACGGGGTCCCGGTCCTCTTCGGGCTGCACCCATTTTGGCTGTTCATCCCCCGTGGAGTCTACCGTTGAGGCTTCGTCGTGCTTGTCTTTTCCTCCGCCACAACAGCCGCCACCAGCTTGTTTGTCTTTTCCATGCCCTTGGCCATGCCCACGCCCCATCATGTGCGATCCGCATCCAAAGCGCATCATGAGGAATATAAAACCGCCGAAAAGCAAAATTTGTATAAGCGTTTCCATGTAAAAGTCCTCACCCTTATATAGTCTTAGTTCCCCCCCGGCGCACGAAGTCGCCGAAAGGTTTGTCAAAATTCGTGGCGTGTCTTTTCATCCATTCCGTCAGAAAATCAGCCACCATGGCGCTATCGTAACCGCCGCAAACCAGGGTGCGTCTCATCTTGTCCAGGTTTCGCTGAAGTTCTTTATGTTTACGTTTGTGTGTGGCGAACCCGTAACCGAGATAGCCGGCTTCAATCATCAAGCGTTCCTCTCGCTCCTGGTGTTTCTTAAGAAAATGAATGGCGTCTTCCAGTCTCGAACAGGTTCCGCCCGGATCGGCGCAGATCACTTGTGGATGAAAAAAGCGGTCGAGCACGAAGAACATATATTCCCTGCCCGCATCAATGGCTCTGACGCCGGCGTCGCCGTTGGAAAAGTGGTTGGTTCCGAGCATTGCGCGTTTCCTATGTGCGTTATTGCTTACGTTCCGGCGCTGACAAGTCCGGGCCGCTTGCGCGCTCGCGCCGCCAGTCGCGGATCAGGGCGAATCCAACGACGACGATGACCACGAGGGAGACAAGCAAAAGAACACCGTGGAAGCTGGCGAGCCATTGCCATCCGCTGTCCCAGCCCATCATGCCGGCATGCGGGAAACCGTCATTCCCCATGATCCTGTCCTCCATTCAGAAGAACAGCGCGGCCGGTATTTACCCGGCCGCCAGTCTGTTCATTCAGTGCGCCGGGTTGCGCCGGTCTTGCGGTCCACTTCGAGCCGCTCGACCAGGGAATCATCAATGGTGACGATGTCGACGGTGTAGGCGTCGTCGCCCTTCTTCTTCACCTCGCCGACCTTGAGGCGCTTGTTGCCGTCCCAGGCGAGACGTCCTTCGATGATCTTCTTTACGTCTTCCGCCGAAAGGTCTTTTTCAGCGGCGCAGGGGTTCGTGGCGGACCCCATCATGTTTCCCATCATTCCGGATTGGCCGCCGCCCATCATGCCGCCCATCATGTTTCCCATCATTCCGGATTGACCGCCGCCCATCATGCCGCCCATCATGTTTCCCATCATTCCGGACTGGCCGGAGCCATGCATTTGCTGATGTTTGGTTGTGGCTTTGCCCTCGGCGTCCTGGCCGGATGCGGCGGCGAAGGCCGGCTGCCCGGCAACGGCGATCGCCCCAAGTGCGGTGGCCGCGCCGATTGTTCTCAACATTCGCTTCATGGTCATCTCCTTTTTTTTTACGAGCGCGAACGCACGTTGTTTCTTGTTTGTCCGACCCTTATTTAAAGCGGATGTCTGTTACTGAAATTTGTCCGTTTACCCCCTTTTTGGTGACAAACCATGGCGGGCGCCCCAGTTGGCAAACTTTGTTACAATTTTTTTCCGCACTCCTGTGACCGAGGCGTTTAATTCAAGAACTCGTGATCAAGCGAATTTTCATCACGGCCTTGGCCGCGGGCCTTTTGGCGGGCGTGTTTGCGTCTCTCATACAAACGGTGACGACAACGCCGCTGATATTGCAGGCCGAGACCTATGAGCATGCGCCCGCCCCTTCCGAGGAACCCGGGGCGCCAAGCGAGGCGTTTGAGCGCTTCTTGTCCACTCTTCTGGCCAATGCGGTCACGGCGGCTGGTTTTCAGGCCATATTTATGGCCGAATGTCCCATTAAAGCCGCTCCAGGAAGCGTTCCATTCCCTTAGCGCTGTCGCGGTAATATTGATGAAATTCCGCGGCGTCGGACATGCCCGCCGTTTTATCGGCGAGCCCGGTTAGCACCGGAAGCTGCTTTTGGGCGAAAGCGGCCATGTCGATCTGGGGAAGCCGGGACACAATGGCGGTGAAGTTGAGTATGACAAAGCCCCCCCTCGGCTTTTTCGCCTCTTTTTCAATCGCCGCCGCCACATTGGGCGCGTTGGCCATTAATCCATCCGCATAAGCCCGCAAAACAGGCGTCTGATCCATAAGCCGCCGCCGTTCGCGCTCAAAATCCTCGCGGTGAACTATTTTCTTGTTCAGGTAGACGACGGGCGCCTCGCCGGACGTTTCGCATAACCATCCCTTCCGGGGAACCAACTGATCGGATTGGTCGCCCTCTTCACGATAGGGATAAAAGGGCATGGTCCGGCACCGGGACGGTTTGTCCGCATGGATGGAGCAGAGGCCATCGGGCGCCAACGCCGGGCAAGGAAGCGAAGGCGGCAAGTAGGAAACCGGGGTGATCTGCACCGCAACCTGCTTGCGTTTTCCAAGTTTCACACATGTCCCCAGCCGCGCGTTAATGGCGAAGGATTTCGCGCCTTGCCGTATGGTCGTCCACATCATGGCCAAGGGAAACCGTTCGGCGTTGGCGACGGCGTCGTTAAGGGTCAGCGGCAATTTGCCGTAGCAGCATTTGCCGCACGCCGTACAGTGAAAACGCCGCTCCATCAGGCCCCGCAACACTTCTTGTGTTTCTTGCCCGAACCGCAAGGACAAGGTTCGTTGCGACCGACCTTGACCACTTGCCTGGGCGGCCCCTTTGGGTCCATCTGTCCGCCGACGCACATCCAGCGCCCCTTTTCGCGGCGGAATTCCGCCAATTCATGATGAACGCGCTGCTTGCCGCGCAACTTGAAGCGGGCCATGAATTCCACCGATCCGGCTTCGTCATCTTCGCCGCCATCGGTGACGGCGCGCACCTCCAAGCCCCGCCATTTTGCATCGTTGGCCGTGCTCTCGGCCTCGACCTGGTCAAAGCCGCCGCGAATATCGGGCGACAGCGTGTCGGCGAGATAGCCGATATCGCCGAGCGCGAAGGCGGTGTAGCGCGAGCGCATCAACGCCTCGGCGGTGGGCGCTGGCGCACCGTTGATTATGGGGCCGCAACAGCCGTCAAGGTCCTGGCCGGAGCCGCAAGGGCATAGGGTCATGGAACAGTTTTCTTTCGGCCAAGACCGCCTGCGCCCGCCTGCGCGAAGCCGGAGCTTCGCTTCGGCGAAGGCAGGCCGTGATTATCGTCGAGACACAGATCATGGTCCGACAGGACCTTGATGATCCAGCAAGCGGAGACCCTGTCTCCCGCGCATTCGTTTATCATGCGGCCCAGTTCCGCCTTCAGGCCTTCAAGCCTGACGATTTTTCCTTCAACATCGCCGAGATGTTTTCGGGCGATGGCGTCGATCTCGTCGCAAGGACGCTTGGGATCGTCACTCAGCGCCAATAGCTCCCTGATCTGGTCGAGGGAAAACCCCAAGGCGCGGCCGTGGCGGATGAATTTCAGACGATCCATGTGCGCCTCGATGTAGAGGCGCTGGTTTCCGGGCGAACGGCGGGGCTCCGGCAACAGCCCGATCTGTTCGTAGTAGCGGATGGTTTGGACCTTTACGCCGCCAACCCGAGCCAAAAAACCAATCGTGAATTCCTTGCCTGACATTTTTCCCATGAACCTACAGTTACTGTAGGCCGTAAGCTTATCAAAGCCGGCTGTTCTTTAGGAGCTATAATTGATGCGTGAAGGTGGGTTTGTCAGCAGCCCACTAGTGGGCTGGTCCGCCGAACTCGAAACCGGCGTCCTTGACCGCCTGGCCGATGGCGTCCACATCGTCGAACCCCTCGACGGTGAAGGTCTTCGCCTCAACATCGACGGAAACGTCCGCCTCGGAAGACAACGCCTTTATGGCCTTGATCACCGAACTGGCGCAGCCTCCGCACGTTACGCCTGAAACATTATAGGTCACAGCCATTTTATTCTCCTTACCGTCTAAGTGAATCCCTTTCACCATTACACACCTTCCAATAGCTGGAAGGTCAAGGGCGCGCATCATGACGCCCATTGGGTCCGTCACAATCTGTAACAATCTATTTCTGGAATGGACGCCGGGGGCTCCATATATTGAAATAATGGCGGCATTCCGGAACAAACGGATAAACCTTGAACGTTTCCATAAGATTTTGTTTATGGGGGCTCTTGCGTTGGCGGCGCTCCTGCTTTCCATTAACCACGCGGCGGCCGCGAAGGCGTCCCCCAGTTTCTTCAACAGCCGCGAAACCCGCTCCAGCAATCTGAGGCCTTTCAAGAAATGGAACTCGGCGCTACGGCGTTATTCCAAGGAGGCGGCTGGGCAGAAGGAGGGATCCTGCAAGGCCACCGTGTTCAACAAGTGCCATTACGGCAAGTGGATGAAGTTCCTTGATGGCATCCGCGATAAGGACCCGATGACTCAGGTCAAGGAAGTCAACCGGATCATGAACAGGGCCCCGTACATTCTCGATAGCAACAACTGGGGCAAGGAGGATTATTGGGCTTCGCCCGGCGAGTTCCTGTCTCGCAATGGCGACTGCGAGGATTACGCCATCACCAAGTACATTTCCCTGAAGTTGCTGGGCTTTAAGTTGGACCAACTCCGCGTGGTGGCGCTCAAGGATTTAAACCTGAAGATCGGCCACGCCATCCTGGTGGTTTTCCTCAACGGCAAGACCTATGTGCTGGACAACCAAATCAAGCGGGTTGTCGAGTCCAAGACCATCCGCCACTATCTGCCGATCTTTTCCATCAACGGCAAAAACTGGTGGCGCCACCGTCAAGGGGGCTGACTACTCGGGGGGGCTGACTACTCGGGACGCCGCACTTCGGTCTCGAACAGAATGAAACGGCTTTTTTGCGCCTCGGCGTCCGCCTTAGCGATCAGTTTCCTGGCTTCGCCGCCCAAGGAATTGAGCAGGTCGTCGTAGACTTTGTGGTCGTAGAAGTCGTCGGGAAAGACCTCCAGCCACATGCGCGCCTTCCGGGCTTTCCCCCATACAAGGTCAAGGGTCGCCGATTGGCCGGGGAATAGGCGCGTATCGAAGTTCTCAACCCAGCCTTGCTGGGTGGAGTCGACGGAACGCTGAATGACGTAAGTGACTTCCGTTCCCTTGATCGGCCGGCCATCGCCGCCGAGGGCGACGGCGCGCATGACCACCTTCGGCGTGACGTAGGTGGGGAAGGCGTGGCCGACGCCGGTGTTGGTCAACTGAAAGCGCGCCTTGTCGGCGTCAAGGGGGAAACTCGCGGTCAACCCGGACTTCACCATCTTCGGATCGTGGATTCCGCGCCACAGATGCTTGCGTTTCGGCATGTGGCAGGATTGACAGGATATCCCTTTTTTCGCCTGGGGGCTGGCTTTCCATTCGTTGTGGGTGTTCTCCAGCGGCTTGCCGTTGACGGCGCCCCAGGACGGTGGAAACTGGTGGCAGGCGCCGCAGAACTCCGATTTCTCGAAATCCGCGGTGCGCAGGACGCCGCCATGGGGGCCTTCAGGGTCGCTTTGGCCGGTCTCGCCCGTGTCGCTTTTCGGAGGACCGAAGCGGACGTGGTTGCGGACATGGCAACCGGCGCAAGAGTTGCCCTTGGCGGCCAGCCCCTGGGCTTTGGGATTTTGCCCTTGTTTGGCGGCCAGGGCCTCCTTGAAGGCCTTGATCTGTTCGGCCAAAGGCGCATGACAGCGCATGCAAATTTCCGGACTTCCGGAAAACGAGGTCATAAGTTGACCGACCAAGCCGGGAGAAAACGCCTTGGCGTGGAGTGAGGATTTCCATTCCTGGAACTGTTTCTCGTGGCATTCGCCACAGGATTCAGGGGCCAGGGAACGCTCGGATTCGCTCCATTTCCTGGGCGCGTCGCCCTGAGGCGCAAGGGGCCGGCTCCAGTAATCGGCGGCAAGTCCGTCATCGCCGGAGGCTTGAACGGCATCGGTGAAAACGCCGGAGCCCAATACCAACAAACCTAAAGCGAGCGCCAATAATCCTCTACGTAAAGCCATGACGGACGCCTCCTGTTCCCGAATTCTCGTTGTTGAAGCAACTATCACAGTATGTTCAGGAGTGGGGCCGTTATTTTGTGACAAAGTCTGTCACATGGGCATGGCGTCAAAATCTGTTACAATTTTTTCTCGGAATATACGGCTTGGGCTCCATATACTTAGAGACATGGAAACCTCACCACACATTCTCGTGGTCGATGACCACAAGGAAATCCGTGACCTTGTCGCCAAGTTCCTGACCAAGGACGGTTTCCGCGTAAGTAAGGCCGAAGACGGCAAGGTCATGCGTAAGGTTCTTGGCGAAAGCAAGATCGACCTGATCGTGCTGGACCTGATGCTGCCGGGAGATGACGGACTTACGCTCTGCCGCCAATTGCGGGCGGAATCCTTCATCCCCGTCATTATGCTGACGGCGAAGGGGGAGGAAATCGACCGTGTCGTCGGCTTGGAGATGGGCGCCGATGATTACGTCGCCAAACCTTTCAGTTCCCGGGAACTCCTGGCGCGGATCAAGGCCGTGCTGCGCCGGGCTCAATCCTTGCCTCCGGCGCAAGAATCCCTGGAGACGGGCAATTACCGTTTTGCCGGCTGGAAGCTGGATACGGCCAGGCGGGAATTGGAATCCGCGGACGGCGTCATCGTCCCATTGAGCACGGGCGAATACGACCTTTTGCTGGCGCTCATCCAACACCCCCAAAGGGTGCTCAGCCGCGATCAGTTGCTCGATCTCGCCAGGGGACGGTCGGCGACCACTTTCGACCGCAGCATCGACACCCAGGTCAGCCGCCTCAGAAGGAAGATCGAGGACAACCCGAAAGAGCCCGAGATCATCAAAACCGTCTGGGGCGGCGGCTACATGTTCACGCCCTCGATTTCACGAGAATGAAACGGTTCTTGCCTAAGAGTCTGGCCGGGCAGACGATCCTTGTCCTTCTGGTGGGGCTGACCGTCTCCCACATCATCTCCATGACCATCTATTCCGGCGACCGGGTGGAATCCCTGTCCAAAATGGGAGGGCGCCACATGGCCCAGCGCATCGCCAACGTTTCCCATTTGATCAGCGAGTCGCCGCCTGAATGGCGCGAGAAGATTGTTTCAGCCTTGAATGAACCATCCTTCCAGGTGTTCCTGTCGCCAAAGAGCATGTTGGTCTCGCACGATGACAACGACTGGCGGAGCAACGCCATCCGTAACTTCGTCAAAGGCCAACTCAAGAACGATTCCGTTCGCCAAGTCATTGTCCAGATGTTGGACGATACGAAGGCCGGGCGGATGTACGGCATCGAATCTCCGGCTGATTGGATGCAGATGCACATGAACCAGATGATGCATGGGGTTCCGCCGCACCAGTCCCTTCGCATTTCCATCGAACTCGGCGAAGGCCAATGGCTCAACTTCACCAGCGCCATCCCGGAGGCCGGATCGTTTTGGTCGAGAAAGTCCATTCTTTCCATGCTGTCGATGGCGGTCGCCGTCATCCTGCTTTCGGTGTGGGTGGTGCGGCGGCTGACCAAGCCCCTTGGCGGTTTCGCCAAGGCGGCGGAAAGGCTTGGCAGGGATGTCAATGCGCCGCCTTTGCCGGAAACCGGCCCCATCGAGTTGCGCCAGGCGTCGCGCGCCTTCAACGAAATGCAGGAGCGCCTGCAACGCTTCATCGAGAACCGCACGCGGATGCTCGCCGCAATCTCCCATGACCTCAGAACGCCGATCACCTTGCTCCGGCTTCGCGCCGAACTCATCAAGGACGCCGAGGAGCGGACCAAGACAATGGCCACCTTGGACGAGATGGAGTCCATGATCGCTTCGACGCTGGCCTTCGTGCGCGAGGACGCGGAGAGTGAGGAAAGCCGAACCGTCGATGTGGCGGCGTTGCTGCAAAGCCTCTGTGACGACATGAGCGACAGGGGCCTCCCCGTCAAATTGGAGACGCCTGAAAGAGCCCTTTACGAATGCCGCCCCACATCATTGAAAAGAGCCCTCTCGAACCTGGTGGACAATGCCGTCAATTACGGTGGAAACGCCGATGTCCGGATGGAGGACAGGGGCGACGCCCTGTGGATCGTCATCGAGGACAACGGCCCCGGCATACCCGATGACGAGATGGAACAGGTCTTCGCCCCCTTCTACCGGCTTGAGCCGTCAAGGAATCCCATTACCGGCGGCATCGGCCTGGGCCTGAGCATCGTCCAAACCGTTATCCACGCCCATGGCGGGAAAATTGCGTTGTCAAACCGCGGGCAAGGCGGGCTGCGCGTGTCTATTGAATTGCCCTATTAAGAAGCTGACTTTCGCCATTTCTCATAAGACTCGCCGTCGTCGACGTCCATGAGGGTCTCCAGCAAGGCCGTGGAGGCGCCGTCGGGCAGGTTTTTCAGGGTGTCGGCCAAGGCGTGTTCCGTCGACCAGCTGACGCCTTGGAAAATGCGGGGCGTCATGGGGCGGCGCTTCAATCCCACCAGCCAGTAGCCGCCGTCCTCGGCCGGGCCGAAAACCGCGTCATGTTCGCCCAACGCCTTGAAGGCGCCCGCGATGTGCGATGGCGTGATGTGGGGAATGTCCAAGCCGGCAATGACCGCGGGACCGGGCGGTGGAAATCTTAAAGCCCGGTCCATGCGCTCTCCCAGGTCTCCCTCTCCCTGGGGAAAGCAAGCAACGCCCGGCGGCCATTTGGCGGCGCCGGGGGTCACCGCCAGCAGGCAACGCCAGCGCTTGTCCCTGGACAGCCGCCTCACCATGTGCTCGACGGCGTTCCTGTGGAAGGACCAAGCAGCGACGGCGCCGATATCGCGGGCCAGCCGGGTTTTCACCAAGCCCAGACGCGGCGCCTTGGCGAAGATGATCAGCGTCGGCTTCATCCGTAGAGCCTGGCGATCCATCGGGGCGGGACGCCAATGAAATAAAGGCCCAAACACAGAAGGTTGCGCAAGGGCCGCAAGATATAGCCGTCCTTCTGGTAGCGCTCGGCGGAAGTGACGGCGGCGGCGTCAAGGGTGACAAGACGGCCCTTGCCGATGCGCCTTATCATGTCCACGTCCTCCATCAGGGGGATTTCCGTGAATCCGCCCAGCGCATGGTAATAGGGGCGCGAGATCAAAAGACCCTGGTCGCCGTAGGGAAGGCCGCGAATCTGGCCGCGCCAGGCGGCCAAACGCTCCAGGCGGCGCGCCCGGGGGGCCGGATCGTCGAGCTTCAGGCGGAAAACGGCGGCCCGGCGCGCGTTCTCGGGATTCTTCATGAAATTCCCGGCGGCGGCGTCCCAGCCCGGCTCCAGCACGGTGTCGGCGTGCAGGAACAACAGCCAGTCGCCCTTGGCGATCTTGGCCCCGGCGGCCAGTTGAACGCCCCGCCCCCTGGGCGCCTCAACCACCCTCAGCCCCAGACGCGCCGCAAGCTCAGGCGTTAAGTCCCCCGAGCCGCCGTCAACGATGATGATTTCAAAGCCATCGCCAACGGCCTTCAACGTCCCCTCAAGGAAGTCGGCGGAATTCAGGGTGGGAATGACGATGCTAAGCACGGCGGGGGATTTTACACCGCTCTCCTCCCTTGGCAAGCGGCGCCGCTTCACTTATACCAATCCACTTTCTTAACAACTTAGATACGGTGCGCCATGACTGTTGACGGCGACAAACTGGGCTTGCTGGGCGGGCTTCTTGAAAAGGCCAAGGCGGCGGGCGCCGATTCGTGCGACGCCATGTTCATCGAGGGCGTTTCCCTTTCCCACGCCCAGCGTCTGGGAAAGCCGGAGAACATCCAGCGCTCCGAGGGCTCTGACCTGGGGCTCAGGGTATTCGTGGGCAAGCGCCAAGCCATTGTTTCCTCGTCGGACTCTTCGCCCGAGGCCCTGGATGAGATGACGGCGCGCGCCGTCGCCATGGCCCAGAAGGCGCCCGAGGACCCCTACTGCGGTTTGGCCGATCCCTCTCAACTGGCCACCGAATTTCCCGACCTGGACACCCGCGACGCCGCCGAGCCCACCCAAGCGGCCCTGCGGGACTTGGCGAAGCGCGCCGAGGACGCGGCGCGGGCGGTTCCCGGGGTCACGAACTCTGACGGCGCCGAGGCCGGCTGGAGCAGCCACGTCGTCACCTTCGCCGCCTCCAACGGTTTCGCCCAAACATACGCCAACTCCCGTCATTCCCTCGGCGTCTCGGTGCTAGCCGGCGAGGGCGCCAAGATGGAGACCGACTACGACTACGACACCGCCATATACGGCGAAGACCTGCGCCAGCCCGAAGACATCGGACGCACGGCCGGAGAGCGGGCGGTAAAGCGTCTTAATCCGCGCAAGGCGGCGACCGCCCAGGTTCCGGTGGTCTATGACCCCAGGGTTTCCGGCGGCGTCGTCTCTCACCTGTCGATGGCCATCAACGGCTCCGCCATCACCCGCGGCGCGTCCTTCCTCAAGGACAAGCTGGGCGAAAGGATTTTTCCCGAGGCCGTCACCATCATCGACGACCCACGGCGCATTCGGGGCCTTCGCTCCAAGCCCTTCGACGGCGAAGGGGTGGCGACGAAGCGGCGCAACATCGTCGAGAACGGCGTTTTACGGACCTGGATCCTCGACCTCGGCTCGGCCCGGCAATTGGCGATGGAGACCACCGGCCACGCCAGCCGCGGCGTCTCGTCGCCGCCCTCGCCCGCCGCCACCAATCTGCACCTGGAGCCGGGCGCCCTGTCGCCCAAGAAGCTGATGGCCGACATCGAAAGCGGGCTTTACGTCACCGAGTTGATCGGCTTTGGGATCAGCGCCGTCACCGGCGACTACAGCCGCGGCGCCGGCGGCTTTTGGATCGAAAACGGTGAACTGGCCTATCCGGTGAGCGAGTTGACGGTGGCCGGAAACCTCAACCAGATGTTCGCCAACCTCAGCGCCGCCGACGACCTGGAGTTCCGCTACGGCGTCAACGCCCCCACCTTGCGTATAGACGGCTTGATGGTGGCGGGGTCTTAATAGCCTATCTGAATAGCCATCGGCGCTTCTTCATGCTAAATTCCGCCGCCCGTCAATATGCGAGTGCATGTCCTTGAACCAAACCGCCGCCCCCAAAAGCGTCCGGCATCTCGCCACCACCGTCTTGATGCGCCGCCTGATCAAGGAAAGCGTCCGGCCCTATCTGTCATGGCTGGGCTTTGCGCTGATCTTCATGGCGGTGATGGCGGCGGCGACGGCCTTCAGCGCCTGGCTGATGAAGCCGGTGGTCAACTATATTTTCATCTCCCATGACCGCGAGATGCTGTGGCTGATCGGCGGCGCCGTGCTCGCCACTTTCGCCATCAAGGGCCTGGCCAACTACGCCCAAACGACGCTGCTCAGCTATGTCGGCCTTCGGGTCATCGCCGACAGCCAGGACCGCCTGTACGCCCACTTCGCGCACATGGACATCAGCTTTTTTCATTCCAACTCCACGGGCAAGCTGATCTCGCTCTTCACCAACGACATCAACCTCATGCGGGTGGCGGTGTCCAACGCCCTGACCGCGGTGGGCAAGGACTTTTTGACCCTTATCGGCTTGGTTTTCGTGATGTTTCTGCAGGATCCGCAGTTGGCCCTCGTTTCCTTCTTTATCTTTCCGACAGCCATCTATCCGATCGCCCGCCTTGGCCGCCGGGTGCGCAAGGTCACCGCAAACACACAAGTGGAAATGGGCCTATTCCTGACCCTGCTGGAGCAGACCTTCCAGGGCATCCGGATCGTCAAGGCCTACAACATGGAGGCGTACGAAAAGAGCCGCATCGCCGCCATTGTCGATAAGATCCGCAAGCTTTCGTTCAAGACCGCGCGCATCCGCGCCCTGTCAAGCCCGATCATGGAGACTCTCGGCGGCGCGGCGATCGCCATCGTCATCGTTTACGGCGGCTACAAGGTGATCGAGAATCAGACCGACTCGGGCTCGTTCTTTTCCTTCCTGACGGCGCTGATCATGGCCTACGAGCCCATGAAACGGCTGGCCAACCTCAATTCGGCCCTCCAGGAGGGACTGGCCGGCGCCCAGCGCCTGTTCGAATTTCTAGACATCCCGCCGTCAATTCATGAAAAACCCGGCGCAATCGAACTGACCGCGTCCAAGGGACATGTGCGCCTGGAGGATGTGTATTTCTCCTACGTCCCCGAAAAAATCGCCATCAACGGCGTCACCCTTGAGGTCCCGGCGGGCGGAACGGCGGCGCTGGTGGGGCCGTCGGGCGCCGGAAAGACGACTTTGCTCAACCTGATTCCCCGTTTTTACGACATCGATTCCGGCAAGGTCCTGATCGACGGAACCGACGTGCGCGACGTCACCTTCCCGTCCTTGCGCACCGCCATCGCCCTGGTCAGCCAGGAGATCACCCTGTTCGACGACACGGTCAGGGCCAACATCGCCTACGGCCGCGCCGGAGCCAGCGAGGAGGACATTATCGCCGCCGCCCGCCACGCCGCCGCCCACGACTTCATAGAAGAGCTGCCCCAAGGCTACGACACCATGACCGGAGAACGAGGCGTCAAGCTGTCCGGCGGCCAGCGCCAGCGTCTGGCCATCGCCCGCGCCATTCTGAAGAACGCCCCCATCCTGCTGCTGGACGAAGCCACCTCGTCCCTGGACACGGAGTCCGAACGCCAGGTCCAATCGGCCCTCAACGAGCTTATGCAGGGGCGCTCCACCCTGGTCATCGCCCACCGCCTGTCAACGGTCCAGGACGCCGACGTGATCTATGTGATCGACGGGGGAAAAGTGGTGGAGCAGGGGAATCACGCCACGTTGTTGGCCAAGAACGGCGCCTATGCGAATCTTCACGCCATGCAATTCAAGGAAGAGGAATCGTCCTAGTGGCCTGTACTAGGAGTCGGACTAAGCCGTGAAACTGTCCAAGAAAATCCTGCGCAACGAGGCGGTGCGGGCGCTGATAAGCTGGCTCGGCGCTCAATACATCCGGCTGGTTCACGCCACCGGGCGTTGGTCGGTGGTGCGCGGCGAAACGCCCCAGCGCTATTGGGACGAGGGCAAACCCTTCATTCTGGGCTTCTGGCACGGCCGGATGCTGATGATGCCCTATTGCTGGCGGCGCTCCGCGAATATCCACATGCTGGTCTCCGGGCATGCCGACGGACAACTCGGCGCCAACGCCATGGCGCGCCTGGGCGTAAAATCCGTGGCCGGGTCGTCCTCGCGCGGCGGCGCGCTGGCCTTGCGCACGCTGCTCAAGACCCTGAGGGGCGGCGATTGCGTGGCCATCGCCCCCGACGGTCCGCGCGGCCCAGGAATGCGCGCCAGCGACGGCATTCTCAGCCTCGCCCGCCTGTCCGGGGCGCCCATCATTCCCTGCGCCTTCAGCGTCACCCGCGGCCGCGTTCTTTCTTCCTGGGACCGCTTCCTCGTCGCCCATCCCTTCGCCCGAGGCGTCATGGTGTGGGGGGAGCCCATCGAGGCCCCGCGCGACGCCCCCCCCGAGGCGCTTGCCAAAACCCTTAAAAAAGTCGAGGACGCCCTCACCGCCGTCACCGCCGAGGCCGACATCCTGTGCGACCGCGAGCCGGTCAAGCCCGAGCCGGTCTCAGAGGAGGCGTCGCCCAGGGAGATGGCCCCATGATCTTGGCGCTGTACCGGATGCTGACCACCTCGGCGACGCCGATGATCCGGCTCTATTTGAGAGGGCGCAAAAAGCGCGGCAAGGAGGACCAGGAACGCTTCCACGAGCGCCTGGGACTTCCCAAGCGGAAAAGGCCCGAGGGAGCGCTGGCTTGGCTGCACGCCGCCAGCGTCGGCGAGTCCCTGTCCATGCTGCCCCTGGTGGAGCGGCTGCTGGCTGAAAAGGACGGCCTCAAGGTGATGGTGACCACCGGCACGGTGACCTCGGCCAAGCTGATGGCGGAACGTCTGCCCGAGGGGGCCTTCCATCAATATATCCCCGTCGATCTGCTGAAATACGTCCGCCGATTTCTCGACCACTGGCGGCCCGATCTGGCGCTGTGGGCGGAATCCGAGTTCTGGCCCAATCTGGTCAGCGAGACGGCGAACCGCAACATCCCCCTGGTGCTGATCAACGGGCGCATTTCGCCCAGTTCGCACATGGGCTGGCAACGCTACAAGAGTCTCATCAACAAACTGCTTTCCGGCTTCACCCTTTGCCTGGGCCAAACCGAGGAGGACGCCTGGCGCCTGCTGTCCCTGGGGGCGCACAGGGCCAAGTGCCTCGGCAACCTCAAGTTCGCGGCCCCGCCCCTGCCCGCCGACCCTTTGGAGTTGAAGCGCCTGGAGGCGGTCTTAAAGGATCGCCGGCGCTGGCTGGCGGCGAGCACCCACCCCGGCGAGGAGGAAATGTTCGCCCGCGCCTGCGTCAAGCTAAAGAAAAAGCATCCCGGCCTCCTCGGAATCATCGTCCCGCGCCATCCCCAAAGGGGCGGCGAAATCGCCAAGGCCTTACGCGGCATGGGCCTTAACGCGGCCCAGCGCTCCAGCGACGAAGAGGTCTCGGAAAACACGGACATCTACGTCGCCGACACCATGGGAGAGCTTGGGCTGTTTTTTCGCTTGGCGGGCATCGTCTTCATGGGCAAGTCCCTGGTTCCGCTTGGCGGACAAAATCCCCTTGAGGCGGCGTTGCTGGATTGCGCCATTCTTCACGGACCGCATATCGCCAACTTCCGGGAAATCTTTTCCCGCCTGAAGGAGGACGGCGGCGCCGAAGAGGCCGACGGCGAAGCGGACTTGGCTCTCAAGGCCGAAAAACTGCTGGCCAATAAGAAGGACCGCGACCGCATGGCCAAGGCGGCCAAGGATTTCGCCGCGGCGGAAGCAGGGATTCTTGACGCCATCATGGCGGAGCTTAAGCCGTTGCTGGATCAAATGGGAGAACCCGATGAAAGAGCCTGACTTCTGGCGTCAGGACGGCGGCCTGCTGGCGAAGCTGTTGAGCCCCCTTGGGTGGGTCTATGGAATGGCGTCGCAAACCCGCTTTAACTTAAAAAAACCCTGGAAGGCCCCGATTCCTGTGCTGTGCATCGGCAACCTGGTGAGCGGCGGCGCCGGCAAAACCCCGGTGGCGTTGAGCCTGGGCGCGCGTCTCAACGCCACAATGGGCCCCGTTCACTTCCTCACCCGGGGCTACGGCGGCAACGCGCCCGGCCCGCTTCTTGTGGACCTTGAAAATCATACTTCCAGCCTGGTGGGCGACGAAGCGCTGCTGCTTGCCGAACAGGCGCCGACATGGGTTTCCGCCAATCGCAAGGCGGGCGCCCACATGGCGGCGGAGGCGGGCGCCAAGGTTATCATCATGGACGACGGATTTCAAAATCCGGGTCTGGCTAAGGACGTCTCCTTGCTGGTGATCGACGGCGGCTACGGATTCGGCAACGGCCGCGTCATTCCCGCCGGTCCCTTGCGCGAACCGCTGGCGGAGGGGCTGGCCCGCGCCGACGCCCTGGTGATGATCGGAGAAGACGAAACCGGGGCCCTTGATGGGCTCGGCCGGGACATTCCGCCCGTCCTCAAGGCCCGGGTCATTCCCGGCCCCGAGGCCGCCGGCGTCAAGGACAAGGACGTGGTGGCCTTCGCCGGCATCGGCATTCCGGAAAAGTTTTTCGATTCGCTTCGCGCCATCGGCTGCCGCTTGGTGGCGGCTCACCTCTTCCCCGACCATTACCCCTACGAGGACGAGGACCTCGACCGCTTGCGGGCGCAGGCGAAGGTGACGGACTCGGTCCTTGTGACCACAGCCAAGGACTTGGCCCGCATGTCCGAGCATCAACGCGACGGCATAGAAGTCTTGACAATCGACATGGAATGGGACGACGAAACGGCATTGGAAGCCATTCTTGAACCATTGAAGGCCCACCCTTTGAAAGATCATGGCGGATAAAAGCCGTTTCCAGCGCTTGCTTCAAAGGCGCCTGCTGCATCCGTTGCAGGCGCTGCCGTCCTATTTGCTTTTCGGACTGGTCAAGCTGCTGCCCCTTGATTGGGCCTCTGCGCTGGGCGGCTGGATCGGCCGCACGGTCGGCCCCCGTCTTTCCGTCACCAAGGTGGCCCGCCGCAACCTGATGCGCGCCTTTCCGGAAAAGAGCGCCGGCGAGATCGAGCGCATCATCCCCGCCATGTGGGAGAACATCGGCCGCTCGGCCTTCGAGTTTCCCCACCTGCAACGCATGAAAATGTACGGCGAGGGCGATCGCGTCGAGGTGGTGGGGGCCGAGAACATCGACAAGCTGAAAAATGACGGCAAGCCGGGAATCTTCTTCGCCGGCCACCTCGCCAACTGGGAGGTTCCGGCCTTGAGCGTCGACCGCCGGGGACTGCCCATCCACCTCATCTACCGGGCGCCCAACAACCAATTGGTGGAGGCTTTATTCCGCCAGCGCCGCCCCGGCTCCGGCGAGTTGATCCCCAAGGGCTCGGAAGGGGCCAAACAGATCCTGAAGCTGCTTAATCAAGGCGGACACTTAGGCATTCTTGTGGACCAGAAAATGAACGACGGCGTTCCCGCCCCCTTCTTCGGACGCGACGCCATGACCGCCCCGGCGGTGGCCCAGTTCGCCCTCAGGTTCAACTGCCCAGTGGTTCCGGTGCGCGCCGAAAGGCTTGAAGGGGCGCATTTCCGCATCACCCACTTTCCGCCCATGGACCTGCCCAACACCGGCGACCGCCAAGCCGACATCACCGCCATCATGACCCAAGTCAACGCCATGCTGGAAGACTGGGTGCGCCAACGCCCCGAACAATGGCTATGGGTCCACAAACGCTGGCCCGATTAATTTGCAGTTACGGTGTGCAGTTACGGTGACAGTTTACTTTTCTTCCTCCGCAGTTACT
>ENA-ORDP01000866-ORDP01000866.1-marine-sediment-metagenome-genome-assembly--contig:-NODE-866-length-18257-cov-2.939842_pt1 | contig 18257 bp, 12 predicted proteins | sample MGYA00248627_ERZ508539 | MGnify/ENA primary metagenome ERZ508539 (study PRJEB26208, sample SAMN05571518) | marine sediment metagenome | biome: deep sea; feature: Hydrothermal vent; material... | reverse complement strand
AAAGAAATCAATTCAGATTGTGTGGGATTTAGAGGGAAAGAATAGAATTCGTATAGGTTCTTATTAAACCTTCTGATCAGAGATCAGTTTTATTCACCAGAAGAAGTCTAATGGATAGGGCTCCAGGGAGCTTAATAGCTTGTCCTGTGATTGGCCTGACATCCTCCTGTCTTTTGCCTATGGGTTAGGGTGGTCATAGGATGTTAAAGAAAGGGGAAATAATTTAACTTTTCTCTTGACTTTTAACACAGTTGCTGTCTCTGACCTATGTGTCGGGGTGGTCATAGAATGTCAAAAAAAAGGAGACATGATCTTAATTCCCTTGACCTTTAACAGAGTTGCTGTCTTTTCATGCAAAAAAGTGAAATATTTGTGAAATGTCTAATTGTAGTGATATATTATAAGATACCTTGATTTTTACTGGAGACAAGCCATGAAAAAATGGATCACAATCACTTTACTATTATCACTCACCCTAATGCTATTCTCACAAAGATCCAATATAAAACCTGCAAAGACTTTATGGAAGCAGGGATCAAACTATTTCCAAAGACATAGTTATAAAAAAGCCTTAAACAATATGAACCAGCTTCTTAAGCACTACCCACGGTCCAAATATCGTTTGGAAGCCAAAATAATAAAAGGCAAGTCTCATATCGGCCTTCGACAATACTCAAAAGGGATAGTCTATCTTGACAAGCTGATCAAGAAAAACCCAAAACTCAAAAGACGTGCTGATCTCATGGAGTCCATGGGACAGGCCTACCAAAACTGGAGCGTCTACTCATACGCTAATCAGAGCATTAGTTATTATAAAAAAGCAGTCTCACTCTATCTCTTGAGAAGGGGTAAATCAAGGAAAAAGGTCATTGACATTTACTATAAAATGATCCAGGTCTATCAATATAAAAACTATTATAAGGAATATCCCAAGAATTATAAAAAGCAATATACTGCCAGAGATCGGGACGTAACAAGAACTTATGATGCCATCGTAAAGATCGCCAGAGAGCAGGACACAAAAGCAACGGCTTTATACAAAAAAGCTGGCTATATCCGAAGTTACTTCTATTATAATCCCAGAAAACAAGAGCTGGCTATCAAAGCTTATAGGGAAGTCATCAAGAAGTATCCAAAACATAAGTTAGCGGCTCAAAGCCAATATCAAGTGGCCAGCCTCTACAACCAGTATGGGAACTATGTGACCGCCATTAAAGAGTTTAATCGATTTATAAGAACCTATCCGGATCATAAACTGCTAAAGAGTGCTGAATATACGCTGAACAGCATTAAAGCCCCCCTCGTCTCTTTAAGAGCTTTTGGAACAACCAAGCCTGGAGAATATAGCAAATTAACCTGGTCCACACGTAATGTGAAAAATATCCAGCTAAAAGCTTACAAAGTCAAGCTCTTTGATGTGGTCAAGGATATTGAGCGATTGAATGAGATCGCTAATTACTCCCTCAAAGGCTTTCAGGCCGTCAAAAAATGGTCCTTTAAAACCCCCGATCAGGGAATACACAAGTATCACTCTAGCAATAGCCTCTCCAATAAAAAGCTAAATCCCTATATCCAGGTTCCAATCAAACAAAACGGTGCTTATATCATTAAAGCCTTTGGCAAAAACCCTGAAGGAAAGGGCTATGAAGTGACCACCCTCATTATGGTATCCAATCTAGGGCTTATTGTTAAATCTGGAAAAGATAAAACCCTTTTCTACACAGTCAATTCCCTGTCCGGAAAGCCTATTGAGAAGAGTCAGATTCTTAGTCAAGAGTTGATTAAGAGTAGTTACAGCTCTCTTTTCAAGAAGTATAGTTATGATTATGATTACCGCCAATTTAGATCTGGACAGAATGGCCTTGTTTTTCAAGACTGGAAAACCGCGTCAAAGGAAAAAGGCTATTATTGGTATCGCAATTTACTCATTCTAGCCAAGTCAGGAGATAATTACGCCATAAGCGGCAGCAACTACTATTACTACTGGTACGGGTATCGACGGAATTATAAAATCTATGGCTACACAGATCGCCCTGTCTATAGGCCCTTTCAGAAGGTTCACTTCAAGCAGATCGTCCGAAAGTACGAAAGGGGCAAATATGTCAACTATACAAATGGCAAAGTCCATGTTCTGATCAAAGACCCCAAGGGGAATAAGCTTTTTGACAAAACCCTGAACACCAACGAATATGGGTCGGTGAGTGACTCCTTTCAGCTGGGTGAGAAAGCTACTTTGGGAGTTTATAACATCCAGGTGAAGGTGAAGAATGAAAATTACGGCTATTGGTATTCTCGTGGAAATAACTTCCGGGTGGAGGAATACAAAAAACCTGAATATAAGGTCAACGTGACAACAGAAAAATCAACCTACAAGATTGGCGACAAGATCACCTTCAAGATTCAAGGGAAGTACTATTTTGGCTCTCCTGTGGCCCATGCTAAAGTTGAGTACACAATCTATAAAACACAGTTTTATCACTCTTATCGCCCCTACCGACGTTATTCATGGTTTTACGACAATGGCTTTTACAATCGTTGGGCCAGCCGTGGATTTGGATATTATTATCCCTATCATAGCTATAGACGGGAATTAGTAAAACGCGGCAAACTAAAACTTGATAAAAAGGGTGATTTGTTTGTGAGCATTAAATCCAGGCACTTTAAAAAGGCCAAACATGCTGATATCAAGTATACCGTAGAAGCAAAGGTTGTAGATCAGTCCAGAAGGGAAATCAAGGGATATGGTGAAGTGAAGGTCACGAATAAAGCCTTCTACGTTTACTTAAACCCTGAGAGATACCTCTATGAAAAGAGTGAGACAGCAAAGATCAAAGTGACGGCCAAAAATCCCAACGGTCAGCCCGTTTCTTTTAAAGGAGTCATAAAAGTTTACCCTGTTAAATACATATATAAAAAGGTAAATAAACGTCAAGTCCAGGTAGAAAAGCTTGGTAAGGCCATACTCACTGGGAAAGTATTTGTAGGAATGCGCGGCGAGACAGTCTTTAAGTTTAAACCCAGTAGAGAAGGGTATTTCAAGGCGATCGTTACCACTAAAGACTCAAGGGGGGCTGTGATTACTGGTACCAGCTACCTTTGGATCGCCGAAAAAAAGAATGTCTTTGATCATTACAGGTATAAGGATATTGAAATCATTGTGGACAAAGATACTTATATGATGGGAGATACGGCTAGAATCCTGATCAACACCAAACATGAAAACTCTTATGTCCTCTTGACGGCCGAAGCGGATGATATTTATTATAAAAAAGTGATCTACGTTAAGGGCAAGTCAAAACTTGTGAAACTCCCTATCACTGAGAACTTAAGCCCCAATATATGGTTAACGGCGAGTACCTTCAGGGCAAATAAACTTTATCGGGATTCACTGGAAGTGATTGTCCCACCGGAACATAAATACCTGAAGGTCAAGGTGATTGCCCCAAAACCCACCTTTAAGCCTCAGGAACAGGCTGAGTTCACCGTTATCTGCAAGGACTACAAAGGAAATGGGGTTGAAACCGAACTCTCCATTGGATTTGTGGACTCCTCTATTTACTACATTCAGAGTCCCTTTCGGGAAGATATACGGAAGTTTTTTTATGGGCAAAAACGTTATCTTCAGGTCAAAACAAGTACAGGCTATGACTATCGACATTATGGACGTGGCAAAATAACGGCCAAAACAGAAGACAAATCAACAGCTTCTCCCCAAAGTATAAGAAACGCAAAGAGTGGTGCTAATGGTGATGAAGCAGATGGTTCGCCTCGTGATTCTAAAACGCGTTTAAAAAGAAAGGGACGGCCATCCAAGGGAAAAGGCAAGGATTCATCAAGAGAAAAGAATATAGATTACAAGAAAGCTCGCGTGAGAAAGGACTTCCCGGATACCATGTTCTGGAAAGCCCATGTGAAAACCGATAAGAATGGAGTCGCCAGAATCAAGGTGAAATTTCCCGATACCTTGACCACCTGGAAAGTAAAGTCCACAGCCATCACTAAAACTACCGATGTGGGTGTCTACGATCTGGACATCATCACACGAAAGAACCTTATCGTTCGCCTCCAGGCCCCACGATTCTTCCAGGAGAAAGACCTGGTCTATGTGAGCGGCATCGTTCACAACTATCTGGGCAAAGACAAAACAGCATTAGTCAAGCTCAATGTGACTTCTCAGCTTGGTATCAGTCGTGTCATCACCAAGGGAAGCTCTTCCAGGAAAATATCACCCCTCAGACAAGAGTTCAAGAAGGAAATCCGTGTTCCCAAGAATGGCGAAAGACGTGTGGACTTTGTTATCAAAGTCAGGACTAAGCAGAAAACGCCTGTTGGTCAAAAAGATATGGCGACCGTAACCATCTCTGCCCTCACCGATGAAGAAAGCGATGCCATGCAGCTTAAGTTCCCTGTTCTGGAATACGGTGTTGAGAAGTTTCTTGCCCAAAACGGTTTGTTGAACACAAAAAAGAGAAACACAGTTGCAAAGCTCTCTTACAACATCCCTCGGCAGATAAAACCGGGATCCCAAGAGATCAAGGTGATTTTAAACCCCAGTATTGCCAGTGTGATGATAGACGCTCTTCCCTACCTCATAGACTATCCTTATGGCTGTGTAGAACAAACTATGAGTCGCTTTCTACCAACTGTTATCACCCGCAACACCCTGGATAATTTGGGAGTCTCTCTGGAAGAGCTTGGTGAAAAGCATCAGAACGAGTTCGCCTACCTTAAAAAGAGTCCTATCTACAAAAGCAGCGAACTCAATAAAATGGTCGACTTGGGCTTAAAGAGATTATATACTTTCCAACACGGAGATGGGGGATGGGGATGGTGGCAGCATGGCCGTTCCAACTCATATATGACCGCATATGTTGTCTATGGCCTTGCTGCAGCTGGGAAAGCTAATGTCAAGATCAATCAAACCGTTATAGGAAAAGGAGTTCAGTTTATCACCACGAGACTAACCAGTCATGAAAAGATCAGCCGGTACTCCTGGTATCGGGATGATGACAATGTCCGGGTATACATGCTCTACTCTATCTCTACGGCAAAACCTGACGCTTATAAGAATAAGAATCTCAAGAAAGTACTCAATAAAATATGGGCGAAACGGGATGATCTAAACGAATACTCCAAAGTCCTGTTAGCCTTGACCCAGTCCAATATTGGCAATAAGAATAAGGCTGAAATCATGTTGGAGAACCTGGAAGACTTCATTAAAGTCAATAAAGAACTGAAAACAGCTAACTTTCAGGATATTAATCGTTATTGGTATTGGTATGAGAACGGGGTTGAGAGTACAGCCTTTGCCCTTAGGGCCTATCTGAAGATCAAACCGAAGAGTCCCTATATCCCCATGATGATGAAATGGTTGGTGAGAAACCGAAAGGGCAAACGATGGTTTTCCACAAAGTCGACAGCCTTCGTGGTTTACGCATTGGCAGAGTATATGAAATCAACCGATGAGCTGAATCCTGATATGACCGTCCAGGTAAGTTATGGCAAGAACTTTAAACGTAGATTCAAAGTGACCAGAAAGAATCTTATATTAAACAAGCCAGAGTTCACAATCCCGGCAGCTATAGCGAAAACAGGCCGTCAGTCCATGAAGATCGAAATCAAGGGACGTGGAAGGATTTACTACAGCAGTTATCTCAAATATTTCACTAAAGAAGACCCTATCAAAGGAGCGGGCCATGAGATCTATGTAAAGAGAAGCTATTTCAAACTGATCCCTAAAGAAGTGAGACGCTATAGAAGCGAATGGGACAGTCAGAAGAGAAAATATGTACGAGTGGCCTATAAAGATATGGATTACACCCGTAAAGCCCTGAAGTTTGGAGACCGTCTGAGGAGCGGCGATCTCATTGAAGTGGCCCTATCCATCAAGGCGAACAATAACTTTGAGTATCTCATGTTTGAAGATCCCAAACCGGCAGGCTGTGAACCTGTAGCCCTGAAAAGTGGGGCGACTTATCAGGGAGGCTTCATCTCAAACATGGAATTAAGGGATACGCTGGTCTCTTTCTTTGTCACATACCTAAAACAGGGCAAGCATGAGATACGATACAAGCTGAGGGCGGAAATCCCCGGTATATTCAACGTGATGCCCTCTCAGTCGCAGGCCATGTATTCTCCCTATGTTCGGGGAATCAGTGACAGTTGGAAGATGAATATCAATGAAGCTTTGGCCAGATAATCGTCCATTGCCAGGGTGGTAAAATCAAATCCCGTGATTTTCCTTTTAGCACTTGACCATTTAATATTTTGTTTTTATATTTGAAGATGTGCATTCAGTACAAAAAAATGGGGATTGTTAATCCCCTGTGCATAAAGACAGAGATAGTATATCAATAACCGGGGGGTGTGAAAACATCCTCTGGTTTTTTATAAATAAATCCTTCACGGCTATTTAGACCTTAAAAGCTTATTCAATAATCTAGTCTATTATATGATCTTGAGTTTCTTGCCAATTCGGTAAAAGGAATCAAGAGCTTTATCCAGTTGTTTATCGGTGTGGGTTGCCATGTAGCTGGTTCTGATAAGACACTGTCCGGGTGGAACAGCAGGTGGGACAACCGGGTTGACAAAGATCCCATCATCCGTTAACATTCTCCAAAAAGTAAAGCAATCCTCCATTTCTCCAATCAGAACTGGGATGATAGGCGTTTCACTCACCCCCGTATCGTAGCCCATTTCCTTTAAGCCTTTATACATCTTGTGAGTATTATGCCAAAGCTTTTCAATACGCTCTGGTTCACGATTTATAATGTCCAATGCCTTAGACACAGTCGCTACAGCAGGTGGGGGCATGCTGGCACTAAATATCAGTGCCCTAGAATGATGTTTCAGGTAATGGATCACAGGCTCACTGGCCATAACACAGCCGCCTAAGGATGCAAAGGACTTGGAAAAGGTTGTCACCAGAAGATCGACATCTTTCTCCAAACCAAAGTGGGACGGAGTACCACGGCCTCCACGGCCTAATACTCCTGTGGCATGGGCGTCATCCACCAGGATGCGTGCTTCATACTGTTCAGCCAACCGAACTAGCTCAGGAAGCTTTACAATATCTCCTTCCATACTGAACACACCGTCCACGACTATCATCTTACCACGCTTTGGATCGTCACCACATATCTTTAAGACCCGTTCCAGGTCTTCCATATCGTTATGCTTGAACTTGACTGTTTTGCCATATGAAAATCGTGCGGCGTCTATAATACTGGCATGATCCATCTTGTCCGTGATGATATAATCTCTTGGACCAATGAGACAGCCAATCACACCAACATTTGTCATATACCCTGTACCATAAAGGAGAGCGGCTTCTGTCCCAAAGAAATCGGCAAGCTTTTCTTCCAATCGGCAGTGAATATCCAGAGTGCCATTCAGGAAGCGAGAACCTGCATTTCCTGTCCCATACGCTTGTATAGCCTCAATAGCGGCCTGCTTCACTTCAGGGTGACTGGTAAGACCCATATAGCTGTTTGATCCAAGCATGAGCATGGTCTTTCCATTGATCTCGACCTCAGTATCCTGTCCTGAACTTATCTCCCGAAAGTATGGGTATAGACCTTTAGCCATGACTTCTTTTGCTTCTGTATAGCCAAAACACTTCTCAAAAAGGTCTGCTACCTTTTCTTTCATCATAAGATACTCCAAAAATCAATACTTCGCACTCGCTTTATCTCAGGTTCCTGCACTATAATCTGTAGCGTATTTGATCTGGTCATCTGTCAGTTGATCAATTGAGATTCCCATGGCCTGAAGCTTTATGAGGCCTACTTCTTCATCGGTTTCAGTGGGGAGGACATAGACCTTCTTGTCCATCGATTTACCTTCCTGAGCGAGCTTAACGAGGCCCAGAAACTGGTTGGCAAATGACATGTCCATCACTTCGGAGGGGTGTCCTTCAGCGGCTGCGAGATTTACCAAACGTCCTTCTGCTAACACATACACATTTTTGCCATTGTTTAAGGAGTATCGTTCATTGCTGTCACGTATTTCCAGCTTGCCTTCCGATATGGACGCTAAATCCTCAAGATTTAACTCACAATCGTAATGCCCGGTGTTACAAACAATAGCACCTTCTTTCATCTGTTCAAAATGACGTTTTGTAATGATATCTTTCATTCCTGTAGCTGTAATAAATATATCTCCTATCTTACAGGCTTCATCCATTGTCATCACCTGAAAGCCTTCCAGGGTCGCCTTTAACGCAGCTGTCGGAAGAATCTCCGTTACAACCACATTAGCCCCTAATCCCTTGGCTCTCATAGAGACACCTCGTCCACAGTGGCCATATCCAGCTACAACAAAGGTTTTACCGGCAATCAATACCGACGTCGCTCTGAGAATGCCGTCAATCGAGGATTGTCCTGTCCCATAGACATTATCAAAGTCCCATTTGGTGATCGAGTCGTTCACGGCAATAATAGGATATTTTAGTGCCCCGTCATCCGCCATAGCTCTTAATCGGTGAACTCCTGTGGTTGTTTCTTCCGTTCCACCATACAATTGCTCAGCCAATTTGGGGTTTTCCTTATGGATTGTAAAAACCAGATCGGCACCGTCATCCAGTGTCAAGGTAGGATTGATTTCCAGGGTTTTGCGTATACACCAATAAAAGTCTTCAGTATTCATTCCGTGCCAGGCATAAATCGGAACGCCTTCATGAGCCAGGGCAGCAGCCACATCATCTTGAGTGGATAGGGGGTTACACCCGCTCCAACTAACTTCAGCACCGGCGGCCACAAGGGTTTTCACTAATACGGCTGTTTCTTTAGTGACATGGATACAGCCAGCTATTTTCATCCCTTTCAGGGGTTTAGTCTTTGAATACTTTTCCTTCAATGTGGCCAATACAGGCATACGGCTTTCTGCCCATTCGATTCTCAAAAGGCCTTGTTTAGCGAGATTTTCATCTTTTACTTTGTAATTCATTATTCCTCCAAAAAATACAGTAACTGCCTATCCTAATCATCGGTTCTCTAAAGTAAGTGGATAATTATAAAGATATATTTTGGGCAGGTACGAATGACAAATATATCAAATATTTCATTTTCTATCAAGAAAAAGTAAAAAAAAATCCAGTTTTACCGAAAAAGCACTTTATGAGACACCCGTTTTTAAAAGGTTTTCTATCGATCATTTTACTTATCCTTCTGATAGATTCATCCTATACTTATTACTACAAGATCAATGAGCTTTCAGCCAATGATGGGGTTTTCAAAGACTTTAGGGAAAGTATTTTGTTCCATAATACACAGTTACTGTGGAAACGCCAATACTATAAAGGACAACAGCATAAAAACAATCCTTTTTTAAGGTTGAAAATGGCTTATTACACTGTAAAAAAAGGAGATACACTAAATAATATAACTCGAAGGCTTTATCTAGACACTGATACACTCATCTCATTAAACGCACTCTCTAGTCCCTATGACATTTACGAAGGGAAAGAGATCCTGATCCCTAATATGAGAGGGATCATTCATGAGATCAAGCAAACAACTCACTTAAGATCTCTCTCTGCTCGATACCAGATTCCTGATGCCATATTGTATTCTATCAATCAGTTAAAAGCTAATGATTTATATCAAGGGCAAAAACTATTTATACCCTACAAAAAGCTTTCCAAACAGCATAAACGGTATTTTTCCAGAGGGATTTTCCTGCTCCCTGTATCAGGACGACTGACTTCTGGCTTTGGCTTAAGAATCGACCCATTTAATAACAGATGGACTTTTCATGGTGGTGTGGACATCGCGGCGAAGACTGGTACTCTGGTCCATGCTTCTCAAGCGGGTCAAGTGATTTTCTCAGGCTATATGGGGGGGTATGGCAAACTTATCATTGTTAGGCATAAATATGGATATAACACGTTTTACGGACATTTATCCAAAAGACTTTATAGGAAAGGACATTGGGTCCGTAAAGGACAGGTCATCGGGAAAGTAGGTTCTACAGGACGTTGTACAGGACCTCACCTCCATTTTGAAATCAGACGATTTAATTTACGTAAAAATCCCCTCAAATTCACCCACTTTTAGCCCATTAAATAATGGGAAGTATAAATTTCCCATTGACAAATACCGTATGAACATATATAATATTTTGTTGTTTTGATATTCCCTTCAAAACCAGGGTTTATTATTGTTATATCTCTATTTAATTTAGATGAGCAGTTTTTTTATACTCTAAATTAATATTATTGTAACAAATATCATTATTTTATTTGAAAAACATGGTGTTAGTGTAAACTAAGTATATAGGTCATGAAAATGAGCCTTAATGATGTACTTCTCGTTCGTGATAAAAAATGTTGTAAAAGAGATTTGCCTTTGACTATCCATCCAATTTTGTTCCAAAACCATATTAATATCAGGAGAACAATATGAAATCAACACAGACAGCAAAATTCAAACAAAACCTACTGGACAACCGTAGAGAGCTCATTGAAGATCTAATGATCACAAACGAAAACTTTTCCAATCTAGACCACGTCAAGGTTGGAGACCTGGTTGATCAAGCCTCCAATTTCTATCAAAAAGAATTGCTGATTGGCTTGTCCACATCAGAAAAAGAAACTTTAAGCGCCATTGACAAGGCTCTGGAGAAGATTAATAACGAAATGTTCGGTCAATGTGAGGCTTGTGGGGATACTATTGATGAAAAAAGACTTGAAGCTATCCCCTATACGCCCCTTTGCGTAGAATGTAAAAAAAATAACAATAGCAATAAAGTGAGGAATGAAGGCTATAAAGTATAGTAAACCAGTATCTTATGATCAACAGTTCCTTCACATTCTGGCCGATTTCAAAAATTGGGTCTATCAAGAAAGTCGTTTTGAGATACACTCTAATGATGATCCAGGCTTTTCTTTGAATGACACTCAATCAGGAGGACTTCCTGAATTGAGTGTCATCCATCAAAAAGTGAAAACATGCCAGAAATGTCCTTTGGGACAGTCACGTAATAAAGCGGTCTTTGCCGATGGCAATCCTAATAGTCCGATTATGCTCATTGGTGAAGCCCCAGGCTCTGAGGAGGATCGTCTGGGACTTCCCTTTGTGGGCAATGCGGGAAAACTGTTGGATAAAATGCTTCATAGCATTGATTTAAATCGTGAGAAAGTCTATATTTGTAATGTTTTAAAATGCCGTCCACCTGGCAATCGTAATCCCAATGATCAAGAAATAGAAAATTGCTCGCCTTACCTTGAACAGCAAATACAAATGGTAAATCCAAAGATCATTATGACCCTGGGTAACTTTGCCACCCAGTTTATTTTAAAAGTTGAGACCGGCATTAGTCGATTGAGAGGGAAAACATACCAATTAGATGGACGCATCATCTTACCCACTTATCATCCTTCTGCTTTACTCCATAATAATCAATTGAAAAGACCGGCCTGGAACGACCTTAAGCTACTTAAATCACTAATCCTGAAATTAAAGCTTGACAATAATACTTATTGAAACGATATTACATAAATAACTTATTTTCTGAGGTTTTAGGATAATGACTAAACAAGAATTATTAAAACTAATCATGAAAGAAATTGATAATATCCCTCCCATCCCTGAAAATATCAATAAGATTAAAAAACTCATAAAAAGCACAACGTCTAGTGTTCAGTCTATTGCAAATTATGTGAAACGTGATCCGGCCCTCACTGCGGATTTATTAAAGATAGCCAATTCCGCCGCCTACATGACCCGAAATCGCGTCAATACTGCCGAACGAGCTATTACAACGATAGGCTTGGTTCAGCTTGAAACTATCATCTTGACAATTGGTGCAAGACAAGTCTTGGAGGGCCGTTATGAAGCAGCTGAAAGCATCTGGGAGCATTCCTTTAAATGTGGCTTCTACGCTAAACACCTTCTGACAATGAAAAGATTAAATGATGATGCCGATAGCGTCTATACTGCTGGACTCTTACATGATATTGGTAAACTTGTTTTACTGAGTCTGAGACCTGAATTAGTGGATAAAATCAACAAATTAAGTCTGGCAAAAAATGTCCCTATCCATCAGATAGAGAAACTAGCCATTGGATTGAGTCATGCTGAAATTGGCGAAAAAATAGCCGCAAGCTGGAATTTCCCAACAAACCTTGTGAAAGCCATTGGAGATCATCATCAGCCGAGGCTCAGCAATGAAGAACATCGCCCCATGGTTTATACCACTTACCTAGCCAACATCCTTTGCAAAAGGCCTGAAGCGGAGAGTGTCTTCAGTACCATTGAAGAAAAAGTCCTTGAGTTTTTTGAAATTGACTCAGTAAAGACTTTAGAAAGTATCATCCATACACTCGATGAGTTTTATCTGACAGCTAGTGAGGCTTTAAACGTATGATGGACTATTCAATAGAACCAGAAGTTTAAATTAATCTTTTATCTCTTTCGTTTAGACAAAATTACATGATAGCTTTTAATTTTATCAATCCTTAATAACGCATTTTCCATATCTTCAATGAATTGTATGCGTTCAGGTTCAAATAATTTCCTTTTAATCTTAGAGATCATCTTGGTCCTGAGATTAATGTAACGTCGGTAGGATATGCCGTAAAGGATATAGACCCGGACTTCTCGATGGCTAATTACAGGTCGGCTATTTTGAATCTTTTTGATGACACCTATTTGCTCAGTATAGCTATCAATGAGTGTCATGCCTTTAAGACGAATACTTCGTTTCATAAGAATGATCTGGTTTTTTATAGTCTCCATTTCACTTGTATTTTTTAATTCTAATCTTTTCCAGGCATCAAAAAATTGATGGGCAACTATAATATTAAAGGAATAAGCCGCTTTTTCACGAGCATCATCTTTTGCCATACTAATAGCTGATTTACGGAATTTAGAGTCCCCTTCTCCAACAAAGTATATATATTTCTCACCCTTAATTTCACCAATCCCCCCATCGTATTGGGTCCAATAGGGTTTACCCTTCTCTTGACCAAGTATAAGTTTTTGTCCTGGAGCAAATAACCTTCTATGTTCCCTTAGCTTTACTGATTTCTCACTATGGCAATAGCTAAACAGGATAACAGATGATAATATTAAGGTAATGAGCTTGAAAGTTTGGCTCACCCGATGCCTCCTAATAGTTCTATCCTTTGCCGATTCTTATTTAATCATATTCAAAAAGAATCATTCAAAAGATCATAAATAATATAGCTCATACTAGAGTAATTTACTAAATAATCCTAAGGAAATATAATAAAAGATTAACTCAACATTAGAAAAAAGCAAGTTCTACCCAACTTAAATATAAGAGTCCATCTCTATTTCCTAATTATTATTCTATTTAACATCAGTTCGAAATGGTTATTTCTTTTGCCACAGAGGCACAAAAACACAGAGATTGAATAAATCAGTTTCTAATGGCTATAAAGGAGAGTATTATCTTATATTTTTTGCCAACCTCATCTGTTCCATGTGAAATTAATAAACTCTTTCCCTTTAGTTTCTCTGTGACTCAGTGTCTCCGTGGCATCTTATAAATCGAACTCACGTTATTTATAGAAATAAGAATATCTCTTTTCAAGACGTAGAAATTGATTATATTATAAACATATTGGCCGAAAAGATTGGTTAAATGTAAAATAGCTATTGTAATTACCAGGAGAATATCATGAAAACCCATTTCCTTGGCAAGTTCCTTGTATCTTTGATTTTAACTTTACTCATGACTAGATGCTCTTTTCAAAGTGATTCTTCCAAAAATAGGTCACAGCATCTAAAAGACAAATCCACTCAGACGAATCAGAATAAAAACTCTACAACGCTGGATAAGGATAACAAATTCGACACCCTCGCCCAGGACGCCGAATCCATGGAGTCCACCACAGAGGCTATCAAAAAAGCAAAGATCATTAGAGCGGATGTCGTGGCTCATAATCCCATGACCAGTATATCCGTTCGTGATTTTAAGGTAAATATCAGTCAAATCGATAACAGCAAGTTCCCCGACGTGAGCTTGGTTGTTAGTGTCACAGACAAAAACGGCAACCCACTGGTGGTCAATAAGGATTTTTTCCAGATCATAGAACACGATGTGATAATCCCTAAAGAAAACATCATTAGTGTTCTGCAAAAAAAAGATTCAAAGGATAAAACATCCAAAATACCATTAAACGTAATATTAGCCATCGATAAGAGTAGTTCAATGGCCGGTGAAGGCAAATATAAAGAAAAGATACGCGAAAAACAACCCCTATGGTTTGCTATGCAGGCGGCCATCAATTTTATCGATCGGGCCAAAGAGAATGATCTCATATCAGTCATAGCCTTTGATGGAGATATTCACCCTCTTGGGACCAATCAAAGTGCCATCCCAAAAATCAAGGAACTGAAACCAGCAGGTTACACCGCATTATACGGAGCTCTCTTCACGGCTGTCAAGCGTTTGGAGGCAGGAAGCGGAATAAAAGCAGTTATCTTGTTAAGTGATGGAAAAAACGATACAAGGGGAAGTATCAATCGGACTCTTAAAAAGATTCGTCTCCAAGATGGAATCTATATCGCTGAAAACCTGGCTGTTCCTGTGTTTACTATAGGATTTGGAAAAGGATTTAATGAAATCACTCTAAAAAAAATTGCCCGCGACACCCATGCTTTGTACTTTAAAACAGCTGAAAAAGAAGAAATAATTCAGCTTTATAAACTTATCCGTAGGATTATTAATACACAGTATGTCATTACTTATCGATCTAAATCCCTTCGAGAAGTTACGAGAGTATCCTTAAGACTGGGTCGATTTGAGGATGAAAGGGATTTTACGACTCCTGAACACGTCATTCGTCGTCAAAAAGAACTCCTGGAAAAGATCTCGATTGTTAAGAAAGAAAAAGACAAGCTCAAATTGTTAGATGAAAACTTGAACCGACGAATGGGTGAGTTAAACAAAACTCAAGCCGACCTGGATGCCAGGGAAAGCAAAATATCAGACGAAAATGCCAAACTTAAAAAAGCCCTAAGAGACCTTCAAGCCAAAGAAGATAAACTTAATGAGTCGAAAACGGCTGTACTAGACCTTAAAGCTTCAAACGAGGAACAACAAAGTCGTTTAACGGAACGCCAAAGGGACATTGACAATCGCGAGGCCGCTTTAAACGACCAGGAAAAGAAACTCGGTGAAATGACTCACGCACAAGATAATCAGGAAAAATTGCTTGAGAACAGAGACGAGAGTCTGAGAAAGAGAGAAGAAGTTTTAGCCAATAAAATCAAAGAGTTAAAAGCTGAAAAAGCTGAGTTGAGACAGCAGTTATTAGTTGTGGAAAACAAGGAAGCGAAGTTGGATAGGGAGATCAAAGAAAATACTCACCTTAAAACCAAATTGGTTAAGGAAAAAAAGGTACTCTCTAAAGAGAAAATCCGTATAACAAGACTCAGTAAAAAGTTAGACGACATTCTTTTGGATATTAGATCAAAGTATAAAGAAGCTTTAGAGAACGTGACGGAGCAAAAAAGAGAATTGGAAGGCATAAAACCTTAATCTCCAGTGATTTTCGTTCATAATATCTTTTTCATTGTCTTTTCCTGGACTTTGATTATATTAACTCATACATTTACTGGATAGGAGTCAGGAGAGACCATGAGTGAAGGATTTCCCATCGAACCGGCAAATAGGCTAAAACGCCTGCCACCCTACATGTTTGGCGAATTAAACAGGTTGAAATTAGAGAAACGCCAACAGGGTATCGATGTCATTGACTTTGGGATGGGTAATCCGGATCAACCCTCGGTTCAGGTGGCCGTGGATAAACTTCAAGAAGTCATCAATGATCCCAAAACCCATCGCTACTCAGCATCTAAAGGCATCCCACAACTTCTTAAAGCTGTCAGCGATCGATATAAAAGACAATACGATGTTCATTTAGAACCCTCAAAAGAAGTCATTGCAACCATCGGCAGTAAAGAAGGGATCTCTCATTTGTCCTTAGCCCTTTTGGGGCCAGGGGATAGCGCGATCATCCCTTCGCCTTCTTTCCCTATCCATGTTTGGAGCGTTGTTTTAGCTGGCTCCAATGTGATCACTGTTCCCATGTCTAATAAAATGGATCACTTCCTGCAAGATCTGGCTCACATAGTGGAAAACCTGTGGCCAAAACCAAAAGTCATGTTTCTTAATTTCCCTCATAATCCCACTACCACAGTGACTACCCTGGAGTTTTTTGAGGAAATCGTCCAGTTTGCTAAAAAGAATGAAATCATTGTGATTCATGACTTTGCCTACGCTGATATCACCTTTGGAGACTACAAAGCCCCTAGTTTCCTGCAAGCAAAGGGAGCGAAGGATGTGGGTGTCGAGTTTACAAGCATGAGCAAGTCATTCAACATGGCTGGATGGCGTTGTGGCTTCTGTGCGGGAAACGAAAAGATCATAAATTACCTGGCAACTATCAAAGGGTACTACGATTATGGCATTTTCACTCCCATCCAAGTGGCTTCTATCATGGCTTTACGCAGCAATGATGAGGAAATGGCCAATGTGGCCCTACAATACGAAATGAGACGTGACATCCTGGTGGATGGGCTGGGGAAATGTGGCTGGCACTTTGATAGACCCCAAGCCACTATGTTTGTATGGGCCCCAATCCCTGAAAAGTTCCGATCCATGGGATCCTTTGACTTCTCAAAGCTCTTGCTGGAAAAGGCTGAAGTTCTTGTCTCACCCGGTGTGGGCTTTGGCGAAACTGGGGAGAACTTTGTAAGAATGAGTCTTGTGGAGAATCCTGATAGAATCCGTCAAGCCGCCAGACAAATTGGTAAAACTTTAAACTTGTTGTAGCAGACAGTTGATGGTAAAGAATATAATGAAAGATTACAATTACTTTATTATTGCCCGTGTACTCCATGTTCTAGGCATTGTAATATGGATTGGAGGAGTTGCTTTTGTGACTACAATTTTGATCCCATCCCTTAGAAAATTGGCAGACGCTGATAAAAGGCTCGAGTTATTTGAAACTCTTGAAGGAAGATTTGCTTTTCAGGCCAAAATAGTTACTTTAATCACTGGTCTATCCGGATTGTATATGATCTACTATCTCGACGTATGGAGTCGATACCTGGCTCTATCCTTCTGGTGGATGCATCTGATGACTTTTGTATGGTTTGTGTTTACTGTTGTCTTATTTATTTTTGAACCCTTATTCCTGCATCAGTGGTTCCATAAACAAGCTCTCAAGAACTCAGAGAGAGCATTTTTCTTCCTTCATACCCTACACAAAATATTACTGACCTTAAGTTTAATCGCAATATTTGGTGCGGTAGCAGGAGTTCGAGGATTCTAATAGAGCCAATGGAGATATTAAAGATATACCATCCTAATCTTCTTATTAACAAGTTTATTTTAGGGTAAAACATCGTTTTTTTTGGAGAGGTAGGTCAGCGTCCTGTCTGACAGTCTGATAGGCGTAGGGGAGGATGAACAGACAAGACGCTGTTCTACTATCATAAATATCCATATTATCTGAATCAGCCTGTAAGATTTAAAATGACCAATATTTTTTACCCTAAAATAAACTTGCACCCATTTCTAAGGATTAGGTTTATTACGAGAAACCTGTTGATTCCCTTTTTGCTGGTGTTCAACATTTGGTCATCCAATGATCGATCCTCTTGATTGGTGCCATGATCTGTATAAGTTTTATTAATCCAGGATAATTTTATGCTTTAAATTAGAGATCATCTTGTTCTCCTGAGTGGGATTTGTTATATTTTCCCTATGAGTTCACCAAGTCTTAAAAATCCTGTTGTTGCTAATTTAGTCTTGTCTGCTGCGATGCTTGTAATCATGTTTGTTCTTGCCCTCGTGGGTATCAACTCTTTTGGGATCCACCCTCGGACTGGAGCAGGCTTGTTTGGTATATTTACCTCCCCTTTTCTCCACGCTAATATGTCCCACTTCTTTAATAATGCAACGGCTTTGATCATTCTTTTACCTACTATTGCTCTGTTTAACGGGAAAAGAGCGAAAATCGAAATGCTTGTGATCATCGTTGTCGGTGGACTGGGCGTGTGGTTCATTGGTGGGCCCAACACAAACCATATTGGGGCCAGCGGTCTTGTATTTGGCTTGATCACCCTATTGTTTCTAGGAGGGATCATAAGACGTGACCTGAAGTCTGTTTTAGCCTCAATCGTTGTCTTTTTTGCTTATAGTTTTTTAGTCATCGGGATATTTCCCAGTACTTTGAGCAATGTCTGGTTCGCCTTAAAAGGAATTGGAGGAACCTTTTT
>ENA-ORDP01000865-ORDP01000865.1-marine-sediment-metagenome-genome-assembly--contig:-NODE-865-length-18275-cov-11.766081_pt1 | contig 18275 bp, 18 predicted proteins | sample MGYA00248627_ERZ508539 | MGnify/ENA primary metagenome ERZ508539 (study PRJEB26208, sample SAMN05571518) | marine sediment metagenome | biome: deep sea; feature: Hydrothermal vent; material... | reverse complement strand
GCAGGTGGTAGCGCTGGTCGTCAAAGAATTCACTGGAGGCGGGATCGCAGGCGATGCCGACATCCTGTCCCGGGCGCAGTCCCACCTGGCCGATGGCCTCCACAATCAGTTCAAAAGGCTCTTCGTTGGAGCGGACATGGGGCGCGAAACCGCCTTCGTCACCTACACCAACCGAGAGCCCGCGTTTTTCCAGCAGCGCTTGCAAGGCATGGTAGATCTCGCTACCCCACTCCAGCGCCTGCCGGAAGCTGTCGGCACCGAAAGGCGCGATCATGAACTCCTGAAAGTCCGCTCCTTGCCAGTGTGCGTGGACGCCACCATTGAGGATGTTCATGTGCGGTACCGGTAGACGGGTGGCCCCCGGCCCCCCCAGATACTGGTAGAGAGGCAGGCTGCATGCGCTGGCAGCAGCACGGGCCACGGCCAGTGAGACACCGAGTACGGCATTGGCGCCGAGCCGGGCCTTGTTGGGGGTGCCGTCCAGTGTAATCATGGCCTGGTCGATAATGGCCTGCTGGCGGACGTCCTGACCCAGCAGGATCGGCGCAATGCTATCGTTGACGTTGGCTACCGCCTTCAATACCCCTTTGCCACCAAATCGCCGGGCATCGCCATCCCGTAGTTCGACCGCTTCACGGCTGCCGGTGGAGGCACCCGAGGGCACGGCCGCCCGGCTGTGCACTCCGCCTGAAAGCAGGCATTCCACCTCCACGGTCGGGTTGCCCCGAGAGTCAAGGATCTGGCGGGCCCGAACCTGCTCTATTTTGAATAACTCATCCATACTGGCCGCCTTCTCCCGTGATCCCGCCAGCAATGATTGGGCGGATACCAACTGGGATGCTCACCAGCAGAATATTGACGGACAGGGTAGTCATGGGGGTTCTCCTTGATGGGTGGTGAGTACCGTTACCGCTCTGGTAAATAAAATGTATTATACATAGGTTATGCTTCATATTATCTATGGCTGAAGAGTGTCGGGGATGAGAACTGCCTTCTGGATATGTTCTGAACACAGCCGGTTGATATTTTCTGTGAAACTGTATTGGCATATGAAACAACATCTATCGGGGTTACTGAACTGGATTTTTGCTGTTCTCCATGATAAAGGTCATAGCATTGCGTAGTGAATCTATGATTTTGTCATAGTCTTTTGGTACTACTAGTTTGTGATTCAGATAAGTTTTGGAAACGAGTCGTGCATGTTCATCGAGTGCTATCTGCAAAGGTAGAGACAGCCCGTCACAGGTAATATAATGACGTGCTTTTCTGAGTTCTTCTAACGGGTCGCCCGTTCCTTCTCCCTGCATAAGTGTCTTGGCACGTCCAACGGCATCCTCGGCTGCACTTTGGGCCCTGCCATTTGGCAGGGTAAGAATGGCGTTGTGAAGTAGAGGGAACCATGTCAATAATTGCTCATAGTTATCATTGGCTTTGGCCAGAATAATGCTGTGTATTAGTAATGCGGTTCGAGCAGCAGCGCCGCGGCTTGCGGCCTGTTGTAGTGTGGCCCCTGCAGCAGTAAGTGTGCTAGCCATTTCTGCGAAGTCACCTTTGGCCTGTGCTGCCCGGGATCGCATTAAAAGTTCCAGGCTGGAAGACAGATCTTCGGCGGATATCAGAAGGATATCTGCAGCTGGGCAATAGTTGCCCGGTGCGGGTTGGCTGGAGTCTGCTTTTACCATCTGTAATGGTGAAGAAGATATCAACAGAATGAGCAGGCTGCATAGATAACGGCTGGTTGACTGGATGTGTTGCGGCATGGTTTTTCTCCCTGTGGTGTGTGAACTGATAGCCTAATCAGAGGTTCCTAATATTATGTTCTCGGTGCTAAATAGGGAATACCTATTTTCAGTTTTTCGGCTTCTTCTCCCAGCTCCAGAAGCTCTCGTCTGAGGATCCCACCGTAACTGATACCATGGTAGACAAGTTCGAGCTCCGAGGCCGAATTTAGAAAATATGCTAACCCCGATCATGGTTCCTAATGCCAATGCAATGGTTTGCCACAGGCTAATTTTTTACTATCTGGCATTGTTAAGGAACCTCTGATCAAACCGCGTGTGCTCGCTATAATGCCATAGTGAGGTGCTTGTCACACAGATTCATTCTTTAAACTGATAAGACTCGGTGACGAATGGAGTGACCGGGAAGTGCATCACTGAATATAATGTGTCATTTTATTTCTGTCCACAAAATGACTCGCATGGGGATATGATGGAATCCGTCAACACAGAAAATCTGGCAGGAGGACCTGACCATGCCGCGATATAAAATTGATGAAATACTCGATCACATACACAAACTCCAGCTTCAACTCGAACAGGAGTTTGAACAGCTACTGTTCGAGAAGCGTGCCCAATTTAAATACACACTAAAAAAAGGCAGGGTTATCTTTGATGAGGGTGTCCATAAATTTAATCAACGTTACCGTACCGGAATCTGGGTTTATCTGCGCAATGCCAGACTGGTACATCTGTTGACTGCACCTGTGATTTACAGTGTTGTATTTCCACTTTTGTTGCTGGATCTGGCGATTTTTTTCTATCAGCAGATCTGTTTTCGTGTTTATGGTATTCCTCTGGTGAAGCGTGCGAATTATCTGGTGATAGACCGCCAACATCTCGGCTATCTGAATGCGATTGAGAAATTAAATTGCGTATACTGTGGTTATGGTAATGGTCTTATCGAATATGTTCGTGAGGTCGTTGCAAGAACAGAGCAATACTGGTGCCCGATTAAACACGCGCGCCGAACCCCCAATCCACATTCTCGGGTCGAAGACTTCGCTGATTATGGCGATGTCGAGGTATATCAGGAGAAGCTGAGACAGTTACGGAAAGCACTCCGCGGTGAGTAGTCAGTAAAACCCTGTGAGGGACGCAAATTCTTCTTGATGCGTGGCTGAGTTTATATTCTCCATATCGTGTTACTCTCTTGCCAACGGGCAAGGTGCAGGAGCACTATGGGCGACGAATTTATTCCATCCTGGTCATTGCTGTATTATATCAGCGAATGGCTGATAAGACTGGTCATGCTGGGCCTTGTGATCGAGCGCCATCCACCCCGTGCGGCGATGACCTGGTTGCTGGTGGTCTTTTTCCTGCCCTGGCCGGGGCTATTGTTATACCTGTTTATTGGCGAGAACCGGTTGCCGCACCGCCGGCTGATGAAACGAAAGGCGCTGCTGGCAAGGCTAGAAGGTGTACGCAAGCGGTACATGCCCCACAGGGAGAATATATCCACAATTGTTGAACAGGAATTTCTGCCGATAGTCATACTGGCTGAACGGCTGGGCTACATGCCCATTATGTCCGGAAATCAGGCGACACTGCTGTCTGATACGGCTACGGTGATTGACCTGCTGGTCGAGGATATCAATGCCGCACAACATCATGTGCATATTCTGATCTATATCTTTGCCGTAGATACGACAGCACAACGCATTATGGCAGCGCTTGAACGTGCGGTGTCACGGGGTGTCGAGTGCCGCTTGCTGGTAGACGCACAGGGTTCCAGGCATTTTTTGAAAATGATGTCACGACGGCTGATCAAGGCGGGTGTCAAATTATACCCGGCATTGCCGGTCAGTTTATTACGTGCCTGGGTTTCGCGCATTGACCTGCGCAATCACCGTAAGATTATTGTTATCGATGGTCTGGTCGCCTATACCGGATCACAAAATATCGTCGACGCCGGTTACGGTCACCGGAATTTACGATGGCACGACCTGATGGTGCGTCTAACTGGCCCGGTGGTACTCGAATTGCAGGCCGTGTTTGTAGGTGACTGGTTTGCAGAAAGCGACGAACTGCTGGATGGGACTGACACATTTCCTGACGTCAACCGCCCGGTTAAGGATGGTGTTGCCGTACAAACACTGCCCAGTGGCCCGTTGTTTCCTTCAGAAAATTACCAGCGCCTGGCGGTGGCTGCATTGCATGCCACGCGACACAGGGTCACCATCACTACCCCCTATTTTGTACCGGACGAGGTCTTCCTGGAGGCCATGGAGACCGTCGCGCTGCGAGGTGTCGTGGTCGAGTTGATTGTACCGTTGCATTCCGACCAGATACTGGTGGGGAATGCCGCCCGGGGTTATTATGAGCGACTGCTAAAAAGTGGTGTCACCATCTATCTGTTTAACAAAGGGCTGTTGCATGCAAAGAGCATGACAATTGATGATTCACTGGCATTTCTGGGTTCGAGTAACTTCGATATCCGCTCGTTTGCACTTAATTTCGAAATCAATATGGTTATTTATGATGCCAGGTTTGCTGAATCATTGCGCCAGCAGCAGGACTGGTACCGTGCACGTTCACAGCGGCTGGTGCTGGCAGAGTGGCAACAGCGCCCCCGCTACCAGAAAACTATGCAGAATGTTATAAAGTTATTGAGCCCGCTGCTTTAACCCAGATTTAACTACCGGAGTATTCCAATGAATATGGACTTTTTTATGGTCGGCCCATCACTGATATCGCTGCTTTCAGGCATCGCCATCCTGGTATGGCCGAAGCTGTTGAACTATATTGTTGCCTTTTATCTAATCCTGTTCGGGTTGGTGGGGCTTGTGCCTTTGGTACTGGTCTGACGAGAAACGATAGACGACTCGGCTTGAAGTCGAGTTCTCATGGTGTTCTAATATTTCGTGGCGACACGGTTATTCCTGTGCCTCGATCCGGCCTGGAATAACGGTGTTGTAGACAGCCCGATGTCTGGATGCACACAACACGGACGAAACTCGGCCAACCTTATACCAACTGTAAAAGAAAGGAACCTTGATGGAACATAAACTACCAGAACTGCCCTATGCAAAAAATGCCCTTGAACCCCACATCTCGGCCGAGACGCTGGAGTATCACTATGGTAAGCACCACGCTACCTACGTTTCCAATCTCAACAAACTGATTGCCGGCACCGAATTTGAGGATACCACGCTGGAGGGTATTATCAGGAAGGCCCCGGCCGGTGGCCTGTTCAACAATGCTGCCCAGGTCTGGAACCATAGCTTCTACTGGAACTGCCTTAGCCCCAACGGTGGCGGTGCACCGTCCGGTGCCCTGGCCGCAGCCATCGACAGTGCCTTCGGTTCCTTCGATGCCTTCAAGGAAAAATTCTCCACTTCCGCCGTGACCAACTTCGGTTCCGGCTGGACATGGCTGGTAAAGAAGGCCGACGGCAGCATCGGTATTGCCAATACCAGCAATGCCGGCAACCCGATGGTGGACGGCATGACCCCGCTTATGACCTGCGATGTGTGGGAACACGCCTACTATATTGATTACCGTAACGCCCGGCCCAAATACGTCGAGTCCTTCTGGAACCTGATCAACTGGGATTTCGTCGCTGGGCAACTTGGCTAAATGACTGTGCGCGGGATCCATGGATCCCGTGCAATACTTTCCACATTTATGGGCTAATGGTGTTGTGGATAAAGCGGGTTGAGGCCGTCATCCTGGTTTGTCCTGGCCATCTTTTTTTCTTGCAGGCCGTGTCTGAATTCATCCCATAGCGCCGCGCCATTCCAGTTGCTGGTATCGGCAGCGTAGAGGTTGCGATCCAGTTCTCTGAGTTGCGTCTGTCCATTTTCAATGCGTGCCGCCAGAGCGTTGAGGCTGCGCGGTGGCGCGTCGGGCCAGTGCGCATGACCGAGGCTCAACAGAGCTGCGACGGCGGCATGCCGATCATTGGCGGTGCAGGCTTTTTGCAGGGCACGTAAGGCTGATTTCTGATTCGGCCTGATCTGTTGTGTGGGTTGTGGTGTTTGTTTTACCGTGCCTGGTGCACTGACCTGGCGGTGCTGTTTTGTACGTCGGATCATCAACCCCAGCAGAACCAGGATGAGCAATAACCCGCCGCCTGTTAACAACCATGACTCATTCGTTTTGATCGCTGCGAATATTGTCTCGGGTAGCCCACGTTCATTGTTAACTTGTGTCGCTTTGTTTGCCGGGCTGGTCGCTGAGCTTTGTTGCTCAGCCGGACTGCGAGGGGCGGCTTTCACTTCGTTCGCCGTGCCGGCTGCACCGGGCAATACCTTGAACTGTAAAGCAGGCAGGATGGTGCTGACTGCCTTGTTGCGGCGCGTGTCCCACCAGTCGATGGTGATCGCCGGTACGTTTAGCATACCCTGCGCGCCGGGAATGTAGGTCAGAGTTTGCGTGCGAACACCGTAAATGGTCTTGCCGTCGGTACGGCTTTCCTGTTTCGGTGTTTCCGGGTACAGCCGGGCATTGGCCGGGGTTGCGATAGCCAGTTCGGGGATCTGCGAGCCGGACAACCCTTTGGTCTCAATGGTAATGGTACGTGAGACCGGCTCACCGGCTCTGAACTGTGGTGGCTTTTGAGTCCAGCTGTCATCCAGGGTCACCGCTTCAGCTGGCAACCAGTTGCGACCAACCGTCACAGGCCGAGGTTTGATATTCATATTGATAGAGCGGCTGCGGGCAGTGATGGGTTTGGTGGAACTGCCAAACGGACTGTTGCTGAAAAAGGGATCGTTGAGCAGGCTGTTACGGAAAAAGGGATCGTTGGCAAATGGGCTATTGCCAAGAAATTCTTCCATCAGGCTGCTACGTCGACGGCTCTGTTTGCGTGGCTGTGGAACCTGTGGAACCAAAATGCTACCAGTAAAGGTGGCTGGTGCAATATGCAAGGAACCACTTTTTTCTGGCGAGATAACGTACTGGCGTTCGACAACGTTGTACTCCCGACCGTTGCGTACGGCGTTGTAGCTTTTGTCTTCACCTAGCTGCTCAATGATGGCATTTTGTAGTTTCGGTGCACTGAGTTCGCCCTCTTGCAGACGCCCATCGTAGTAAAGGCGAACGGTGTAGGGGATCTGTTGCTGCACATAGGTTTGTTTGCCGGCAGAGTTGATCTCAGCCTCGACGAATACGTGCTGCCCGGCCTGCGTTGTTGCCTGTTGTGGTGCCTTACTGATTTTCAGCTGAAGTGGTGCAGTCTGTTGCCCGCCAACACTGAGAGGCGGGATACGTAGCTGACCGGTGTGACGTGGTTGAAGCTGCACCTGCCACAGGGTTTTGTCGGAGCGCCGGCCGTTAATAATTCTCACCTGGGTACTGGTGCTGGTACCCAGCACATCGAAGTTTTTTTCCAGTGGTGTTAGATCCGGCTGCAGCCCCGATTGCAGGCCATCGCTTTCAATGGTCAGGGTAAAAGTGTTGCCCGCATAGACCGTACTACGGTCGAGTGTGGCGCGCACGGCCGCCTCGACCGGGCCGACCGCCAGCATCAGCATCAGCGCCAGCAGGAAGGCCTGCCAAAGTGGCCGAAAGTGATGCTCCTGCATTGAAGTGTATGACCTGGATTTCATTTCATGTTCTCCTTTTCTGATTACCATGGCTGCCGACTGCCGGTGCCCTCGCGTTGTGGCCGCTGTTGATACTGATAAAGGAACTTGCGTCGCAGCAGACCACCGGGGTCATCCGGGATACGTCGCAGCCATTGCTCGGCCGCTATTTCTTCCTCAGTGCTGAGCGATTCTGCTCGAGCCGGTTGGCCGTTGGCCTGAGCCTGCTGCTGTTCAGCCGGTGATTTACCACCATTGTTGTTGAGGCCTTTATTTCGATTCTGGTCGGTTTTCTTTTCTGCAGCGGACTTTTCCGCTGCGTGTTTCTTTTCCAGTGCTTTGGCTGCATTGGCAAACTGATTTTTATCGGCCTTGCCGTTATTTTGCTGGTTCTTTCCCTGCTGGTTCTTTCCCTGTTGGTTTTTTCCCTGTTGGTTTTTTCCTTGCTGGTTTTTCCCCTGCTGGTTCTTTCCTTGCTGGTTTTTTCCCTGTTGGTTCTTACCTTGCTGGTTTTTTCCCTGCTGGTTCTTTCCTTGCTGGTTTTTTCCCTGCTGGTTCTTACCTTGCTGCTTCTTCCCCTGCTGCTTCTTGTTTTGCTTCTTCTGCTGGCGCAACAGAGCTTCGACCGCAGCCTTGTTGGCCAGCGCATCTTTCATCCCTGGTGCGGATTTCAGCGCAGTTTCGTAGGCGGTGATGGCCTCTTTGTAGCGACCAAGTTTCGCCAGGGTATTGCCCCGGTTATAATCAGCTGTGGTGCCGCTCGCGCGTGAAAAGTCCTTCAGTGCCTGCGCGTAATTCTTGCGTTTATACTCGGCGCTGCCTCGTTGTAAAGGATCCTCCGCCACCTGGCTGGCACGTGCATAATCCTTTTCCGCCAGGGCTATTGCTGCCTGCTGATCGGGGCGCTGCCAGAGGTCTTCCCAGTCGGCGGCCATGGCTTGCTGTGGTGGCGACAGTACGCCGACCAGCAACACCAGGCTCAACAGCCAGCCGCGACGAAAAGCCAGTGCTGCCAGCGGCAGCAGCAACAATGCCAGCCATGGGCCGCTGTCTTTCCAGTCCTGTCCCTGCATCTCACTATTGATCAGATTGTTTTCTGTACTCAGTGATGGGCTATTGTCCAGCAGGCTCCTGATGTCGCTATCGCTGCTATTAAAGGTGTGGTAGCGACCACCACCGGCCTCGGCCACGGCCTGAAGGGCCGCAGCCTCAAGCTGTGGCACGATGAGTTTACCGTCAGCAGTGGTGCGCAGTAGTTGGCCTTGTGCATTGGTCAACGGATCAGCAGTTTGAGTGCCGACACCGAGTACCGAAATACGGTAGCCCTTTTTGCGTAATTTTGTGGCGGCCTTGCGTGCTTTGTTGCCGGTTACGCCATCGGCAAACAGCAGTATCTGGCCATTTCTCAGTCCTGCCTGCTGCAGCAGTTCACCCGCTTTTTCCAGACCCAGATCAGCACGACTGCCCTGCACAGGCATGAGGTCGGGGTCGAGCGATTTGAGCAGAGCGCGAATGGTATCCACATCACGGGTCAGCGGTGTAACGGTAAAGGCATCACCGGCAAACACCACCAGTCCGGTCTGGCCTTCATCGTTGCGAGCGAGGATGTCCTCGATCTTGAAACGGGCTCTGGCTAGCCGTGAGGGTTTGAGATCCCTGTCGAGCATGGAGCGTGAAAGATCTAGCACGATGACCCGTGCCGCACTGGTCTGGTAAAGTGGCTGCGGTTGCTTTTCCCATACCGGATTGGCCAGCGCCAGGGTGGCTAGCAGCCACCCCAGGCCGAGCAGCCATAACAGTGAACGGCTGACCTTGTGATCCTGACCGGCAAGTAACAGGGGCTGTAGACGGGCGTCGATGATACGGGCCCACGGGTTATCGCCAGTGGCGGCGCGTCGCAGTCGCCATACCAGCAATGCCAGCGGGATTAGACTGAGTAGCCACAGGGGCTGGAGAAAATGAAATTGCTCAGGCATGTTGAACCTCCACAGGAGTCGGTGTAGCCCGCCAGCCGAAGATGGCGGAGAGGGCGATCAGCATGCTGAGCAGCAATGCGGCGCTCAGTGGCCAGAAATAGAGTTCGTCAACCGGTCGCCATGTCTGCTCGTCTTTAGAGACCGGTTCGATGCGATCCAGCAGGGCGTAGATTTTCGCCAGTTGGGCGGTATCGCGGGCACGGAAAAAACGTCCGCCCGTCTTGCTTGCGATGGCCTTGAGGTTGGCCTCGTCGAGGTCGCCGGTAGCCACCCGTCGAACACCGAAGGGTGTCTGCACCTGCATTTCACCACTGCCTATGCCGATAGTGTAGATACGCACACCTTCCCGGGCAGCCAGATCGGCAGCCTTGAGTGGATCGACGTTACCGGCGGTGTTGGTGCCGTCGGTGAGCAGGATTAGTACCCGGTTACTAGCTGGTTCCTTGCGCAGGCGCTTGATCGCCAGGCCGATGGCATCGCCGATGGCGGTGCGCTTGCCGGCCAGGCCGATCTGCGCTTCGTCAAGCAGGGTACGCACTGTGCTGCGATCAAAGGTCAGCGGTGCCTGCAGATAGGCCTGGTCGCCAAACAGGATAAGTCCGATGCGGTCACCCTTGCGCTGTTTTATAAACTCACCGGCCACCAGCTTGACGGCGCTGAGGCGGCTGAGCTGGCGACCCTTGATCTGCATGTCCTCGGTCTGCATAGAGCCGGAAATGTCCACCGCCAGCATCAGGCTGCGGCCACTGATCGGCAGGTGTACGGTCTCGCCGATCAGTTGCGGGCGCACCGCTGTCAGCACCAGCAACAGCCAGGCCAGTAATGCCAGTACTAGCCGCAGCCGTGACCGCTGGCCGGTGTGGCTTTGCAGACTGGCCTGTAGTGCGCCATAAAAGGGAAAACGCAGCGCAGCCGGGGTGGCACTGGCCGCGCGTGGTAGCAATAGTGCCAGTAGCGGCAAGGGCAGGGCGGCGAGTAACCAGGGCCAGGCAAATTCAATATTCATAGCTAGTGTTCCGTGTTCTTTATTACCCAGCTACGCACCAGAGTGCCCAGCGCCCGGGTATCCAGATCGCTGGGCAGGGTGGGTTGATAGGGGCCGGTGGCCAGCACCTGTCCGGCTCCCTGGCTAAAATTACCCTGGCCACCGGATTCATCCAGGAAGCTCAACCAGTCAGCACCGGTAAGGGCAGCAACTCGCTGGCGGGGATAGCGCATCAGTGCCAGACGACGTAGCAGGATGGAAATTTGAGCGATTCTTTCTGGCGTGGTGTTGTTGTTGGCTTCCTGTTCCAGTTCGCCGAGCATGGCGAGGATACGTTGACGCGAGCGATGCAGATGGTAGCGACGCACAGCGATCCACCCCACCCATGCGAGCAGGGCAAGTAACAGCACAGCGAGGATCCACCAGCCAGGTGCCGGTGGCCAAAAGCCGGGTTCGACCGGCAGGTGAATGTCACGTAGTTGCAGTACTGATTGGGTGGCCGGGTTCAAGCTAGCGCCTCCTCTGCAATAGTGATCGGTGACTGGGTAAAGCCGCGCCGCAGTACATTGGCGATATCATCCCCGGTGGACAATAGCAGCAGGGGGATGGCCCGGCTACGCATGAGATCCTGTACTGCCTTGTGGTGCAGGCTAAAAAAATCACTGTAGGCTTTTCGTGCCGTAGCCGAGCGGGTATCGAGAATACCCTGTTGTCGGCCATCGCTGACACCATAGCGTGCCGGGGGTGGTGGGGTGAGTTCCAGTGCATCGATTATCTGGATGGCAACCACATCGTTATGCTGGCGTAGCCGCATCAGATGGTTACCGGTCTCGTCATTTATGCCATAAAAATCACTAAGCAGAAAGATCAGGTTACCGGGTCGGCTGACCCGGCGTAGTCGGGCCAGTGCGTCGTTGAGTCCTTGTGGATGGGGCGGGTGTTTGAGATTTTCCAGCGGATCACTCTGCGCCACCAGCTGGCGGATCAGGCGCAGCACACCGTGCTTACCACCGCGAGGTGCTAGCTCGTGGTGGTCTCCGTTAAACAACAGGGCACCGATGCGGTCGCCGTGGTTGATAGTCGCCCAGCCGATCAGACTGGCGGCGCGGACAGCGACCACCGATTTAAGAGCACCCTGGCTGGCGAAAAACATGCCCGGATTCAGGTCCACACACACCACCACTGGACGTTCCCGTTCTTCCTGATAGAGTTTGGTGTGAGGCCGGCCGGTGCGGGCGGTGACCCGCCAGTCCATGCTGCGGACGTCGTCGCCTGGCTGATAGATACGCGATTCCTGATAATCCATGCCACGACCGCGAAAACGCGAGGCATGGTTTCCAGCCAGTTGCGCAAGCGCTCCCCGCTTTCGGATTAGATTGAGTTTACGGGCTTGCTGGCCCAGGGTAATGAGTTCGTCGAGACTGACCCGGGTAGCCGGGTTGAGGGCCGGGTTCGCTGGATCGGACCCTCGATCAACGATCCTGGCGCCGGATCCATGGCGGTGTTTTTTGGCACCCTGAAAGTACCTGCTTACGAGTTTCATGTCAGGCGACCGGGATCAGTTTCAACAGTTCGCGGATTACATCGTCAGAGTCCATGCCTTCGGCTTCGGCCTCGAAGGAAACCAGTACCCGGTGGCGCAACACGTCGAAGGCCACCGCCTGTACGTCGGCCGGTGAGACATAATCACGGCCTTCCAGCCAGGCATGAGCACGGGCACAACGGTCGAGGGCAATAGTAGCCCGCGGGCTGGCGCCATAATTTATCCAGCGGGCCAGCTGCTCACTGTAGGGCGCCGGGGCTCGGCTGGCCAGCACAAGTTGTACCAGATATTGTTCCACTGGTTCAGCCATGTGGATGCCCAGCACCTCGTGGCGGGCGGCAAAAATCTGCTTTTTACTCAGTACCAGTTCGGTTGCCGCCGGTGTGGTATCTTCGCGCTCGGCCTGTTGGCGGGCCAGTCTTAGAATGGCGTATTCCGATTCGGAGTCGGGGTAATCGATGCGAATGTGCATCAGAAAACGATCCAACTGGGCCTCGGGCAGAGCGTAGGTGCCTTCATGTTCGATAGGGTTCTGGGTAGCCATAACCAGAAACGGACGTGGCAGTGGATAGGTATGGCGACCAACGGTGATCTGCTTTTCCCCCATGGCTTCGAGCAGCGCCGACTGTACCTTGGCTGGAGCACGGTTGATTTCATCTGCCAGAATCAGGTTATGAAACAACGGTCCCTGCTGAAAATGAAAATCACCGGTATCCGGCCGGTAGATGTCGGTGCCGGTAAGATCACTGGGCAGCAGATCAGGTGTAAACTGCAAGCGGTGAAAGTCTCCTTCCAGTACCGCCGCCAGCTCCTTGATGGCAGTGGTCTTGGCCAGCCCAGGGGCACCTTCTACCAGCAGATGGCCGTTGGCCAATAGTGCAATGAGTAGGCGGTCGATAAGCACCTGCTGGCCGATGATGCGTTGTTGCAGATGCTCGCGGATCTGGTGGAAGGCCTGATAGTGGGTGCTGCTGGCGATTTTCAGGTCTGCCGGTGCGATGTTTGCGTTCATTTTAGAATGACTCCTTGATTGTGTTGCAGGGCACGTCTACCCGACCGGGTTTTCGTTTACGGAATTAACGATAATGCTATCGTGAATCAGTCCTGCTTCTGCATCAGCCAGAATCTTACTGGCCTCTTTGGTGTTTTTTGTGGAAAGCAACTTAAGGGCAGATTCTACTTTCCCAAGTGTTGCTACAACGGGCAGGTCGACAAAACTGTACTGCAGTTCGACGTCCACAGTCTTCAGTGCCTCGACGACTTTCTTATGATTCCCACGGAGGACATCCAGATGAGTTTTTCCCAACTGCTGTTTTAGCTGGTCGGTGATTTCCACGCCTTTTTTGATACCCATTTGTGAATAGATAGACACCAGTGCAGGTCCATTTTCGTCTCCTGCAGGGACTTCAGATTTCAGTTTCGTCAGCAGGCCTTTGGCCTGTTCAAGATACTGATTGGCTTCTTCTCCGTGTTGCTGAGAAAGTAGCTGGCGCGCTGCGACAATGTATGACATGGCCTCACGACCTTTCTGCGCCAGGGCGTCTGCCTGATGGATTTGTTCTTGCTCGAGACTCAATGCCGTAGGTACGTTGGCAGTGGTGACTGCTGCCGGTGCCTGTGATGGTGTTGGCGTAGCGGCCATCACGGCTGTGGCACCGAACGCCGTGTTTGCGAGCAGAAATAATGTGGCCGCTGATATTTTTGCGGTAGAGTTCATGTGATTTTCCTCGTGTCAGTTAAAAATTAGCCGGGTTTGCTTAATTGACATGTATTGCAATACCGACTTTGGTGACAATACTAACTTGTCCGGGTTTAACTGGAGGTGGAGAGGGGATTAAGATTCGTTAATGTTCGTGATGTGGATTGTCGTGAACTCACAACGTACCCGAAATCTGGCGTGGGAAAGCTTCCGGCTTGACGGATGTTTCTCTGAATGCCCGTGGCTGGAGTCAGGTGCGTGAACTGGGTCAGGGTTTAAACGGATCGGAACCCACATGGCAGATGTTTTTACCTCACTCCTGATCATAACCGGGGGGACGTCTGGATGGAGCAAACTTGTACAACGCAGGACAACAGGCGTACCATTCCGCCGTATAACTCATGTACGTTCTTTCATATTTCTCACTGGTTATTTTAAGACTGAGTGCTCACCAAAATGTTTTCCGAAAGTCCTTAAACTATTCTGTTAAGCAAATGAACTCACGTATCGTCAGGTATTTGGCCCAGCTAAGCGTAAGTAAAATTATTCTGTGGAGCTATCTGATATGGTATCTGGTGATGTCGAGTTTTTACTTTGATCCCAGTTTGTATTTATGGGCTACCGCATCAGGGGTTGGCGGAATTGTAGGTGTGGCGCTCATGTTAAGCACCGGGGATATGACCTGGCACCGAATACGTACCCGTTTCTGGGAATCTTTCCGCCTTTTTTTTATTCCATTTTGTGTATCGAGTTTTTCCGAACTTGTAAATGGGCACGGATTTATTTTTTTCTTCTCGCCTGTTCTAGTGCAGGATTTAGTAGGTCTTGGTGCTATCGGATTATTTACCGTGCTGATTCTGAGGATAAAGAATCAATGGCAGGGGTCTGAAACCTGAATGACCCAGCAGCATCAAATGCCCGGGTCTTTTACCAGAAGGGCGGTTACTTCTACATATCGATATTTCATTTTACTTCCGTAAAATTGTTTTTTATTCTTCTAATTCTAGTCACGGGGCCAGCCTGTGGCGCACATAAGCGTCAGTTCGCCGTTCGGGTTTGGTGGGGGGATTAAGATTCGTTAATGTTTGTTGAGTGGGTGGTCGTGAACTCACAACGTACTCTAAGGCCGGGCTGGTTATCTTCCAGTTTCAGCGACATGCCGTGAATTCTTGCTACGGCTGCTACCAGGCTTAGGCCTAGCCCACTGCCAGGGGTGGTGCGGCTTTTTTCAAGCCGGTAAAAACGTTTGAATACCTGCAGTCGCTCGTCTTCAGGTATGCCGGGTCCACTGTCGGTAATAGTGATCCAGCCGCGCTCGGCCTGTTCCCCGAGTGTGATCTCAATGCGTCCCTGCGGTGGGGTGTATTTGATGGCATTGTCCAGCAGGTTGGCCATGGACTGGAATAGCAGGTCACGGTCGCCCTGTATGTAAACGGTAGTATCCACCTGCAGACTAAGGGACTGGCCCTTTTCTTCGGCCAGTGGTTCGTAGAGCTCAATCACGTCATGCAGCAGAGTGCCCAGGTCTATCTTTTTGAATGCCTCCCTATGGTGCAGGGTTTCGATACGGGCTATACGCAGCAGAGCATTGAAGGTTTTCAACATGCCGTCAGCATCGCTTATGGCCTGTTCGGCCAGGGTTGGATCCTGACGGGTCTTTTCCTGTTCGGCACGCAGCAGTTCAAGGCGGTTGCGCAGCCGCGCCAAAGGGGTGCGCAGATCGTGGGCGATGCTGTCGGAGACACGTCTCACGCCTTCCATCAATTCCTCGATCTGGTCGAGCATGGCATTGAGGTTGCCTGCCAACGAATCGAATTCGTCACCGCTGTGCTGTAGAGTGATGCGGCGCGACAAATCGCCATTGATGATTTCACGGCTGGTAGTGTTGATGGCTTCGAGACGTTTCATGACCCGGCGGCTCAGTACAATCCCACCGATGCTGCCCAGTACCAGAGTGATGACAAAGCCGAGGATCAGGGCACGAATAATGCGCCGCTGGGTTTCTTCCAGCTCGTATATGTCGCGACCAACCAGCAGATGAAAACCGCCAGTCAGGGTAAAGCTGCGTGCCCGCGCCAGGTGGATTTCATTCTTGTCGCGGCCGGCGTTTTCCAGCTGGAAGTTCAACCAGCCTTCCTTGTCCGCCTGGATCCCTGGCCAGCGATTGAGATTGCCGGCGATGGGCGTGTTTATCGTCGTGGTCAGCAGGTAGATGGATGAGCCGGTGGGTTTGCGCGACAACCGTTCGTTGATGACATTGATCAGGCCGGTGAGGCCATCTATATCATAACGTTCCGACAGACCAGTGATCTCGGCGGCAATGGTGGCATCAGCCTGTCTGGACATATAGGCCGCTGTCGACCAGTAGATAAAGCCCAGCAGCAGTAGTACCGAAAAGCCAAACAGCACCATATAGGCAAAGGCCAGACGAAAGCTGAAGCTGTGTAATAGACGGTGTTGCATGGACCAGGCGATTACGCCGATGATTCGCGAAGGCAATAGCCGGCACCGCGCACGGTCTGCAACAGGGGTGAATCGAATTCTTTGTCTATCTTATTGCGCAGCCGACTGATGTGCACATCGATGATGTTGGTTTGAGGGTCGAAGTGATAATCCCAGACACTCTCCAGTAGCATGGTACGGGTAACGACCTGGCCGGCATGCTGCATGAAAAATTCGAGAATCATGTATTCGCGCGGTTGCAGGTCGATAGTTTTACCGGCCCGTTTGACTGTATGGGTCAGACGATCCAGCTCCAGATCGGCCACTTTCATCAGGCTGGTATCGGGTTTTATTTCGCCACGTCGCAACAGTGCTTCGATGCGTGCAAGCAGTTCGGAGAAGGCAAAGGGTTTGACCAGGTAGTCATCTCCTCCGGCCTTCAGTCCTTCTACCCTGTCGTCTACTTCACCCAGGGCGCTGAGTATGATTACGGGTGTCTGACGCTCTGAAATGCGCAGGGTTTTCAGGATGGACAGTCCGTCGAGTGCAGGTAGCATGCGATCGAGTATGATGATGTCATAGTCATTTTCCAGCGACATAAACAGGCCATCCTTACCGTCAGAAGCCTGATCGACCACATGACCGTGTTCCTTCAGGCCTTTGGCAATGTAGCTTGCTGTTTCGATATCGTCTTCGATGACAAGGGTGTGCATTGTGTTTGTCTCAAGGGATCCCGTCTTCTTTTACCGGAAATGACAGCAAAGCAGTATACCTGTTTGTCGATGAAGTGAGGATGGATAAAACATTAAACATAATTAATCAGGTTTCTTAACTCAGCTGTTTGCCAAATGGATCTACTGTTGGTACGGAGTAAGAGTGTTTCACTGACAGGCCGGAGCAGGCACACCCAGAAACTACACATAGTTTGGTAAGGTCTAGCGTTTTTCGGGTGGGGGCTTTTTGCGGATGTGCCTTCGGAAAAGGTATGCGGATAACGCGAAGATTGAAAGACCTGTGGCAATCCAGGTATAAGGTGCAGCAGATTTTAAAACCTGTTCAATGATGCGAATATGCTGACCAAGGTAGTAACTACCGAGCCCCCAAAACCCAACCCATAGCACTGCTCCTGCACTGGTTGCCAGGAGAAAACGAATAGTCGGCATTTGCAGGCTGCCGACGACAATACCTGTGAGTTGACGGGGGCCGTCGATGAAGCGTGACAGGATGACGAGTACTGTGCCGTAGCGCTGACAGAGGGTATCTATGCGATTGAGTCGGGAGGGGCTGAGCGGCAGACGGAGAAGCAATTTTCTACCGCCGACTCTGCCGATAATATAACCCAGCGTACTTCCGGTAAATGCTGCAAACAAGGCTGATATCAGTACCAGGCTGATATTGAACTGCCCACGTGTGCTCAATAGCGCACCTGCGATAAGCAGGCTTTGACCAGGAGCAGGTATTCCGAGGCCCTCTAGCGTGATGGCGGCAAAAATGATGAGCAGGCCATATTCTGTGAGCACTGGCTCATAACTTTGCACTGCTGTCAGGATGGATTGTGCGATCTCGGACACTTTCTCATCCTCGTACATGGTGCAATCGGTTTATGTGTGTTCATGATATGTAGATTACGTCTTCACATGATGGGTGCTATGTACCATAAGCCGATGAGTGCAATAAAAGAGCAAATGATAAGCACTGAGCTTGATAACCTAACTATGGAAAGAGGGATCATTTTGACATCCAGGTGTGCCATTCCGACGTGTAGATGTTGGTAGCGCCAGGCCGATAGAAAGAATGAAGCCGCACTAAAAAGGATGAGTATTGCTGCAATAGTGTGGATGCTCCATAGCGGCATGGTGTCAGATAAGAACCTGGCGATACCGAGACCAGTCGCAAGTGATGTGAGGCCAGTGCGAATCCATGCCGCATATGTTCTTTCATTTGCGAGTACTGTGCGATCCAGCGCAAGTGTGGTTGGGTCGGGTAGTTGGCTCATTTGTGTTCGGCCCGAACGATCTTGTTGGGATTATCGATGAGAATCTCATCGACTATAACATTCATCAGCCTGACAGAGATCTGCATATATGCTGTTTCAGCAACGGCTTCAAGCTCATCGGGTGGGTTCAGATCGGAGACAATGTAAGTATTTTGCCCGTTCATAGTAATTTAACCAGAGTTGACTTTGTTGCTGGAAGTATAAAACAGATTGTGGGTGAGGGGGGCGAATTTAAGGGCACCCTCTATTAATTATGAATATTCATTTCACATACAAAATCGTCCATCTCTGCGTTAAGAATCTTCGCAATAGCTAGCTATTACGTGCG
>ENA-ORDP01000864-ORDP01000864.1-marine-sediment-metagenome-genome-assembly--contig:-NODE-864-length-18276-cov-3.011086_pt1 | contig 18276 bp, 30 predicted proteins | sample MGYA00248627_ERZ508539 | MGnify/ENA primary metagenome ERZ508539 (study PRJEB26208, sample SAMN05571518) | marine sediment metagenome | biome: deep sea; feature: Hydrothermal vent; material... | reverse complement strand
ACAGCCGTCTGACCTTCGTCAGCCGAATTCACGATGGAATCCATGATCAGGATACGCGGAATCTTCCACAACGCAACCAGCTCACCAACGTCAACCGTCGATACAGAACCTTGAGAGTCCTGCGTACCGTATTTTACACGGTCAACGATGTCAGGGTGATCGATAAGCGCGTCGAAGACCGGTCGCGTCAGTACCAACGTGTTCGGGCGGAACCCGGTGCTGGCCTGCTGGATGGTCATCTGCGAACGAATGTCCTCGATCGGAGTTGAGGTAGGATCGCTCCACTGTGTAACGCCAGCGAGAGTGATCTCATTGGTCCACACACCGGTCACCAGATAGTTGGCAGCGAAGATGCTTTCTTTCTTGATGAGAGCTTTGTGAGCGTTGAACTCGGTAGCCTCTCGGTCAAGTTGAAGAACGCTATCCGCGTTGGCGCGAATCTGGTCAGGAACGTCTTTGTGGAACGCATACACGTCGGCGAAGTACGTCGGCGTGTTGTCGATGTTAAACCCACCACCTGCTGACTCTGTGCCTGGGGCACGGAGTTGCATCTCGTCGCGGTTGAAATCACCACGCTCGTAGGTGTAATAACGATCAGACTGTTTCGTAACGTTTACGGCAGGGAAAACCCGGCTGGCGACGAAAGCTTCTGCGCTTTGAAGGAATGCGATGCTGATATTAGTTAACGGAGTGTTAACGTGAACATCGCGTGCTGTTGGATTAGGCATCAGTGCTCTCCTTAGTCGAGCAGTACAGCGATAATGCTACCCGAGGCCGAACCGGCTTCAAGTGCTGTCGCTACTGGGTTACCGCCACCGGAGACGAAATCTCCCGCTGCGTCGGTGCTCAATCGTGCTCCACGCACAACTGCTCCACCTACTCGTGCCTTCGAGACACCCTTCGAGCGCACATTGGCGGCCTGGCCAATTGCATCAGGGTTGTTTTGAAGAACACCGTTAATGTCGGCGTCCAGACCTGCGACTGCGGCACCGGTAGCAGATACAATCACTGCTCGATAGTGTTCAGCCGAAAGGTCCGCGGACGCTTCGATCGTGTAATTCAGGCCGTCATTATCAAATGACATAACTTACTCCCGCTGGGGTTGTGATTAGCCTTCGTAAAGCTCTGGGCTATTGTCCAGAGCCTTGCTTACGGCCTGTTGTTCGGTCAAGCTAGGGTCTTCCTTACGAAGTTCCGCTGCTGCTTTCGCGATTGCTTTGGCATTGCCGGTGTCTGCGCCTTCAGGCTGTCCGTCGCCACCATGTACTTCAAGGACTGCGCCCTTCGTAATGGTTTCGAGTGCCTTCGTTAACACTGACTCAACCTGAGCATACGCTTCAGGTGCAGCCTCGGAAAGAGCCTTCAACGCTGAACCGAACTCTTCGGAAGCGTCTTTGCCCTCTTCTACTTCAGGAAGGATCGCGCCCTTCTCTTGATAGCCTTTGGCCTTGGTGATAAAGGTCGCCGATACGCGAACATCTTCTGCTTTCAGAAGCTTGTCGATCTGATCGGCCTGCTTTGTGATTGTCGCAGTGCTGTCGTCAAGTGCTTTCTGGACAGACGCGGGTACAGCCTCAGGCACATCACTTTCGGATGCGGCCAGGGCTGCGGCGTCGTCAGCAGCTTTCTTTTCGATGGCATCAGCGGCAGCTTTCTCTTCTTTGGTCATTACCGTTTTCTCCACTAAGTCTGGGGCTGAAGGGGATCTCCCGGTTTGATTCCCCGGTCAAGGAATTCATTCATAACCTGCGCGGCGGCTTGTAGTGCGGTCATCGCACCGGTATCAAGCTTGGCAAGTTTATCCTGGAATGCCTCTCGTCTGGCCGTGAAAACATCGAACGGAAGTGCGCCGGGATTCTTTTGGATATGCTCCGCAAGCGCGTCGATCAGTTCGGTGCCGTCTTTGGCTTTCTGTATGGATGCGGTCAGAACTTCAATGTCTTCAGGGAACAAGTCCGTGAAGAACATCATCATGTCTTCGAGCGACATGTTGACCATCAATCCAGATTCTTCTAACGGAACGAACTCGCCCGACTCGTTGTCGAACTTATCGTGATCCGTGAAACGTTTGGTGATGAGGACTTTCAGCCCGTTAGCCGCCGCGTCCACAAGGGCCACATGAGCGTCTTCGCCGCTGAAATCAAAATTCGTTAGTTTGCGAGTTGCCTTGGGCATTATATTGCCTCCACGTTGGCGTCACAGCCGACAGAGAATCCTGTGAACTCTCCCGCCTTCACTGCCGTCCATACCACTGGGTGTGCAACAGGATCAACGTGCATCGTCGCGAGCCAGTCACCCTTCAGCACAGTACCTTCGCCTAACTCGGAGTCAGCTTTAACAATGAAGGATTCGGTGAACGGAAAGTTGGCCATCTGTTTATGTTGAATGTTTGATTGGCCGCAGCGAGTGTTGAAGTTGAAACAAGCTTTCTCGACTTCGGCAGCATCGTAGATGTCGCCATGAAGATCGGTTACGTTGGGACGAAGAACAACGGCGGTGATCAGCCCTTTCTCTTCGTCGAATGCTTTGACGCAAGATACGTGCGTCTGGATTTGCTTGGTGCCCGCGCTGTCTTCCGGTGCCTCGGTTGTAGTCACAAGGTCTTTGATCTTCTGGAGTAGAGTCTGTGTAGACTCTGGCGAGCGTTCTTTTGATACGCCGTCTTTCTTCTTCTTCTTGCGACGACCTCCGTGCATGGCTTTTTCAGCACCGTAAAGCGCCTTCTCCATCGCGCCGAACAGGCCATCCATATCGGACTTATCGAAGTCAGGACCGTCATCGTCCGTGCTTCGACCGTGCAATGCGTTGTGGAGCATAAGCGCAGTCATACCAATATCCATTATCTCCGCCAGATTGGCAGATTTAGATACTGGCCGTCCGTGCGCAAAGTCTCGTAGAGCTTGCATTCGGTCCATAAAATTATTCTTCCGGTGGTCGGCCTGGAGCTACTAAGATGACTGAGCATCGACACGTAACGTGAGCCGGGGTTGTCAAAGTCGTTCCGCCTGTACCTTTGTCAAACGGTTCGTTAAGACCGCGGATTTGATTGTGCATAGGCCGACAGATCGGGCATACAAATTCATCTTCCGCTGTGATCCATTTTCGAAGCGTGGCCGGATCGAGTTCGCCGTTAGCTACGAGCTGCTCCCAGTACATTTGCCGACCTTGTGCAACGGCCGTGAACGATTCGTTCCTGGCTATCGCGAATGCTCGCTCGTCAAGCATCCTCTCGGCTCGTGCCGCCATAGTTCTGTCAACGACAGCCTTGGTAGCACCGGCTTCACTCATTGCCTCTCGAAGCCGTTGAAGGGCCGCCTGCTGCGGGTTAGTCAGACCAATAACATCTCTGATTCTACGCGCCGCTGCTCTTGCGCCTTCGCCACTCGCCAGTTGGTCGGCGATGATGGACTGGATGGCTCTACGTGAACCACCGCTAATTTGGGTGACCTGGCGCGCGCCGTTCTGACGTATCCAACGCTGGGTTGCCGCGTCCTGCAAATCGAATGCCGGAGCGGTCCGAGCTATGCCAGACGGAAGTTCTTCTCTTCCAAGCCCAGCACCGGTCAGTAAGGCGGCGATGACTCCCGCGGTTAACGGGCCAGAAAGCTCTTCTTTGAGCTTATCGATGCCAGTAGCCTCTAAGGCTGCCTCTGCATCATCTTCGTTCAGAGCGCGGGTGACGCCAGCCAGGACCATCGTGTCCTTAATCTGGGCTACCGCTTCTTTGATCGCCTTTCGGAGGTCGGGCTCGTTCTCTTCGGCCTTAGCTCGAAGCTGATCCGCCTTCGCTGTTTGAACTTTGCCCGCCATCTGCGTCGTCCTCTCCTGTGTCTAAGAGTGTGGATTCATCGTCGCGTCGCGGTGCATCGGCCTGGTCTCTCAACCAGTTCTCCAATTCTTCGTCAGCCAGTAGTCCGCCAGAGGCGAATAACTTCGAGAAGTAATCGGCGAGCTGCATTAGATCGCGTTTCTCGATGTCGCCGGTAGTGAGCTTCGGCATTGTCGCCAAGTCCCACTCATTTAAGTCCCACAAGCGGGGCAAGGCTTGGCTGTTGAAGACGGAGGCTATGCTCTCCAACCACGCGCCAATAGCAGCGGCGAACAACTTCGTCTTATTGTCTGAGAGGGCGAACGACCCAACGGACTGTTGCCCAAGCAGAATAAAATCGGCCAGTATAGTTCCGGCAATGCGCTTGTCGTAACGCTGGATAACCTGTTCGGTGTCGAACGACTTACCTGATCCGTTCTCACGTCCCAGGAGCTTGAAGTCGAATTGCTTGTTGCCATTGTCATCATACGATAACGGAAAGACAACACCGGACTGTTCGTTGTTCCGGATACTGGTGACGATCTCCTTGACCGCTACGAGTACAGCCTTCTGCTCGGCAGTTGCGTTCGGACCCATGTAGCTGGGCGGAAGCAATGCGATCGGCAGACCGGCGAGGTCGCGCTCGATTCCGATCGCTTCGATTTCCTCAATACGCTTCTTGAAGTACCAAGCGCGATAGGCGTTACGAAGGATGGAACGCGACTCGGGGTTGTCCTTCTTACTATCCGCACGGAACAGAAGAAAACGTTCAACGGGGATAGTGATTTCAGGCCCACCTTGCGGCGGCTGCTGCTCTACTCCCCGGAGTACACCCCGGTTGACACCATCCTCATCTTCTACGAATATCCAACGAGTGATGGAGTCTTGCGCCCGACACGGTAGCTTACGCCACGCCCAGGCACCATCAGAAAACTTGCTGTTGAACTTGGGATTCTTCCCAGGCCCGTTCCGTCGTTTGTATACCAGTTCATTAACGCTGAACCCAAACGGCAGAAAACTTAAAATGTCGTTGATGACTTCCGACCACGGCTTTTCCATGTCGTCCATCATTGAAGTCGCGAATTCGGCGCGCTCGTTAGAAACGGCGTCGTCTTCGTCAGCGGATTCAAACTTCCACTTGACTCCTCGGATGAGCATTTCCACTGCGAACAGTATCGCTCCGACTACGGAGTCATTGTCGCTCATCTCCCGCCAGACCTTATTGCCTAAAGGCCACTGTAGGCGGCGATTGATCTCTTCGTGGATTATACCGTCGAACTCGTGGAGGCCGGTAGTGCCGATCTCCGCGCTCGTCGGAATCCGAGGAATCACGTCTTTGGCTCTTATTACCATCGTGATTTCCTCTTCTTTATCGAAGTTGTACCTCTATTATCGGTGTTTGTTAACATAATGTCAAGGCTTTTTATTGGGACTGTGCCCAGTGGTTTTCTTGCTTGCCGAAATCGAGGTCCATTTCAAACTCTTCGATCACATCGTCACCGTTCAATTCTTTGAATGCACCGGAAGACGCATCGCATTGATCGTCCTTGGTTTTATCATCGAATGCACAGTTCTCGTTCTCCTTGTGATATGCTTCATTCCACTGTCTCACAAGGTATCCAACTTCACCGTTTTCGCAGGATGCAGAATACGGCATATATCTGTCTTTCTTCTGGCCGGTCGGTCGCCGTCTGCGCGACTCAAAACCCGCTTTCGATAGTTTTCCGATAATGTCCTGCGCATCTGCTAGCCCGGACGCGCCCGGCTCCTGCTCGATTACGATTCGACCTCGACGGCCGTCCCGAGAATCCTTCTCAGCAGTTTCCAGGATCATCTTCCTGACTCCCGCCGCCTTCTGCCGGTCGCGAACAACGTCGCACACCACATACTGCGGCTCAACCCCAGACGGTTGCCTGGCCATAAGCAGGCCGACTGTCCAGTCAGGGTCCGGGTAAACCTCAGACGGTTCCGATGCGGCTCGATCCCAGAAGCGTACGAATACGCTGCTCGGGTGCAGACTCTTGACCTTTCGCATCCACGACCGTTGGTAGTAGCTGCCAGCCTCGGGCTTCACATCCCAGTTGCCACCAAGCAATCGTTCTCGATCGACTCGGTTCATTGCCTTCAGCGACGCGAGGTAGCTCGGATCGTTCTTGAGGAGAATCTGGTTATCGTAGATCGTTGCCGGTATGAACGTGAAGCTCTTCGGCAGAACTTGATCTTCGATACCCGCGCCGGGAGCCTGGTACTTGTTGATCAGCTCTTCTCGGCTTGAGGCCCAGATCATCTCTTCGTTGATTCGAACGAAGTAACGAATAACGCCGATGCGCTCCGGTATCGGGAATCCCTGCTCGTCCTCGGGATAGTCTTCGCCTTTGATCCACCAGTCGATCCATCGACGGACCCAGCTATCTGGATCAGGGTTGCAAGTGCCGCGCATGTAACCGGGTACGCCTGACGCCGATCGGTTACGCGACATCATGTAAACAAATTGTGTCTCGGTGAAGTGAGTGACTTCATCGAATAGGAACAGAGGAACCTGCGCGCCTTGCCAGTCGTGCTTATTCTTCTCGTGCTCCATGTGACGGAAGGCGACCTTCATGCCGTCCTGCCATTTCCATTCCATCGCAGAGGTTAGCGGCTCGCCACCGGTCTGCGGGAACATCTTTGAAGCTTCGTCCCAAAGCCCGCCTGGGTTCGTAAGCTGCGGCGAAGTACGCCGAAATACTACTGCTGCGAAGTTCTCGTTGTCTTTGTGCCGGAGAGGCTCCAGTAGGAGAGCATAGCTTTTACCGCCGCCTGCGGCACCGCCATAGATAACGATGTCCGCTGTCGAAGCCAGGAAGTCCGTCTGTGGGCCGGGCTGCGGACCCAATACCTGCATGGCCACTTACTCGTCCTCGCTCTCGCGCATCCAGTCTTCGAGTTCGTCATCTTCATCTGGTCGGATCAACTGATCGGCAATCTCAGGAGAGAACGGAATAGCAACGCCCTCGCCGTCTATCGGTAGAATAAGAGCAGGCTGTTTTTTGGCCTCGCCTTGCTCACGAGTGTTCGCCGGTAAGAATATACGAACGCCGGTTGAGTTGTCATCATCTCCTTTGGCTTTGACCTCCACTGACTTCAGCTTCGGTGCCATATACGTCAGCAACTCTTGCGCGCACTTAGCTCGGAGGTTTGCAGAAATACGATCGGACTTTCGCAGTCCGAGTGCCGATCGACTTTCGTCATCAGCATTCATGATGTAGAACAACACTTCGATTGGACTTAGGTTGTTCTTGTGAGTCAGGTTCGCTACTACCTCGCGCACGTTAATTCGGTTGGCTGCGCCTTTCTTGATACCGCTAGTTGGTCGCTTCGGGTCTCCGGCGCGGAATAGGTGTGGCTTCGCAACCTGATTCGGCGTCAACGGACTACCGTTAGGAGCGACAGTATTGCCTTCGCGGACATACTCGTCAATAGATAACACAACCGCACCTTCATACGGATCAGGAACTTCTATACCGAGAGCGCCTTCGTCATCGACAACCATGTATGGCTCCTCCGCTACCGGTTGATCGGAAGCGGGGATTACCGTCACGGATGGATCGACTGACAACGGAACGTCAGCCGCGGATACTACTCCGCCGCCGAATCCGTCATCGTCATCTGGGTAAATGTCGTCTGTCAAACCGTCGTTACCTTTAGTCAAAGAAAAAAAAGAATGGAGCCTCCGGGAAGAGGCTCGACATTCAGGTGCCCCTGAGCAGGGCGAGGAGGAGAGTTCCGTCGAAGGTGGAACCAGGCCATTACCAGTAGTAGAGCCACGGCTTGCGGTCGAGAGGCCAATGCACTTCGAGTTCTCCTCTTAATACTCGATGCTCGCATTGTCTTGCACGAGCCCGTTGAGGCTTGTGCTTGAATTCCTTTCGCCACCACCTAGGTTCGTTGCGATACCAGTAGTCCATCTTCTGATTTCGCTCGCGAGCCTTGGTGCCGTGATGATACGTGCGACTCATAGTTGAAACTCCGTGAGGAAAATTACAACATGGTCATGGCTCCTACGTTATGTTAAATCGTGCGAGTAAAACAAAACCGACAGAGGCCATTGGGCTTGTCGGTTCCATAATGCCACTATGCGAATCCAAACACCAATAAGGACTCTTATGATGGAGAGGCTTCGAATAAGTTTCTCCAGAGCAGTCAGCGGCCAACCGCAGTGTTCTAAACGCAAGGAAGGGCTCGAACCTTCAACCTCCCGGTACAATCCAGGGCTCTGCCAGTTGAGCTACTTGCGATTTATTGCAGCACCCTTTCGGTCCTGCCCTAGAGTTTCTACGGCTCTACTGATTTAACAGAGCTACCGCTTCGAGTCGAAGGCCATATATCTACAATAAGTACGCCCCTACCTTACCTTTTCGGTATTCCTTGGCTGTACACAGGGACGCCAGGAACTTTTTAGACCATCCAGTTTGTCGCTCTCGCGTTTTGTCGGTGGTCAAACAACGCCCCTCTTGAAGAGCGTGTTCCCGAAGCTGGTCACTGGCACGAAGCCATGAGAGCACATCTCCGAGGATAAATAAGTTCCGGTTCTGTTCACAGGGACATCCGGACAACCCCGGCACAAGCTTTGCTGTTTAGGCCGCGAGTGCAATGTCGGCTGACATTCCGTGGAAGGCGTCGTTAGATGCCACCAGCGGAAAAGCGATTACGTTATCATTGTCGATTAACGATTTAGTGATTAGGTCACTAACCGGTCGTCACTCGTGCTTCCGCATACCCTGTCGAATTCCAAGTCATCCCCGTCAAACTATCCCTTGTCTGCTTTCGACTCCGCATTCAAGACCCGCCACGAGGGTCAACAAAGGATAATTTGGTGGAGATGGCGGGAGTCGAACCCGCGTCCAAAGTACCTACTTACACAACTTCATACAACCATATTTGTTACCAACGAATTAGGTGTCCGATTAAGTCTCTTGGCGACGGGACGGACGGAACCCATTTGTTTGAGCAGGCTCATAGTTTCCTCCACTCATGGCTATATTATATCCCGCCGTCGAACTGATGTCAAGTTTTAATTGTCATACGACTTCGGTCCGTCAGGCAGCGAGTCGAGTAATGGCGTGTCCATGAATTCCACCAACGGCCCGGTTCCGGTGTCCCTGGAAAGGTTTATGCAGATTCGACACATATCCTCGTGCTCTCCGGTCTTCGGGTTTTTAGACAACATCTCGTAGTCCTGGAGGGGCTTGTTGCAACACTTGCAGCGCATGATTCTTCCTTTAGTATCTGAATTTCATTTGAAGGGCTCCGCTGTGTTCATTGAACCACAGCTTAATACCCTGGATGACCGAACCACTAGGATCGGTGACGAATAGGTTATGCTCTACGGCCCAGTGCCTGATCTGCTCATTGACGATGTTCTCGATTTCGTTCAGCATTTCCGTGCTGATGATTTCGATACCGATAAACTTCTTCAGGATGACCCTGGCTCTGCCTTTAGCGACTCGTAAATCCATAGAACAACTCGTTAAATCGTTTGATGAAGACGAACTTCGCAATCCGCCACTCGTGGCATCGAATTTTAGGGTAACCCGGCTCCGGGTCGCCGTGATAATCCCACCACTCTTCAGCAGCATTATGGCACAGTTGATACCTCTCTTGCAAGTACACGAACTCATCTGCTTCGTGAACGCACGGTGCGAGGATGTCTTCCTCGGAGTAAGGCTTCACCCCGAACTTCTTGAAGATAGCCAGCGTGATCCCTTTGTCAACGATTCGATGAGCGTCAGTGAATCTATCCATGTACTTCTTGAATGGTGAAGTCCAGTCGCCGGTATACGCCTCCGCGGAGTCGTGCAACAAACCCATCAGTGCGTACTCACCCGGAACTGCGTAACTGACTAAGACCGAATGTTCGGCGACAGAGTAGAATTTTCCTGGCGTCTTGCCGGTGTAACGCGCATCCTTGGCGAGAGATTCTGCCATGTCGTCAATATGGATGTGGGCTGGGTCCGGGTCAACAAAGTTGAACGGTTGCCCGATCGTTGTAGAGATAACCGTCTGGCTTCCGATATACTCATCTCTTTCAGGCATTTTGTTTTCTCCTCAAACCTCTCGGCGTACATTGGTACCACGGTCGATAATCGACTGCGTAATCTTCGGCCAGCTCTTCCATGAGAGCCAAAGACGTGGAGTCCAGTTCGTACCGCCACTTCAATAAGCACATGTTTATGCCTACAAATATAGAACCGTGATCCGTCCACGCTTCTAAACCCACACGGTTCCGAGGCGCGATGTTATTCAATATGATGTGTGACATCTCGTGGATCATCACTTGGTCGAACATTCCGTCCGGCCGAATTTCAATTAAGTACGTTCCGTGAGCGAGGCCGACCGCATTCAACTTGTCCATCTCTTTCGGGTCACCGATCGAAAAGTCAACCGCGGTCATCAAGATTCCGGCCTCTTCGTAAAGTTCCTTTATCTCATCCATCAGCGAAGTCATGTAAGGCGTACTGTGCAACGTCGTACTACAGTTGATCAGTTCCCAGACTTCTTTCTCCCAGGCGTAGACGCGCTTTGCTTGGTAGTCTTTAGACCGAGCCATCGGGCTCACTATCGGAGAGATCAGTCTTGTCTCCTTCAGCACTTGATGGATAAAGGTTGGATTCTTCCACGTAATCATGTCGTTCGCGATCGTCATCGATCACATCGTAACGATAGTGAGCAGTTCCGATCGGTCGCCGGACTCTGATCACTACCGCGTAGCATGATAGCTCTGACATCCATACGTCGTCGCCTTCGTTGTACAGGTTATTTTGCATTACCCAAGCGCGATGACCGCGACTACGAACAGCGCAATGCCGATACCGGCGATGACGTTGCTGACGTTCTTGTTAGCAATTCTGTGAGATGCCGCGTTGGCGATGATTGATGTTGCGAATGCTGCTGTGATCATGTCGTTCTCCAGTTAATTGAGCAGCCACTGTATCAACGTCCTTGACGTTTGTCAAGTCCTTTGAAGCCGGTTCTATCGTTGAACCGGAACGTAGTCGGCGTAGCTCCCAGGATACGCTTCCAGATCACGCCTTTATCATCCGTGAAGTCTTCTTGATACTCGGATATAGGGCGCAGCTCGGAGCGCGTGTCGCCGGTCTCAGGGTGTTTGTACAGGTAGAACGGCATTATGTTAACTCCCTTCGCCGCCATCAACTTTAATGATGAGGTCGGCCGGTTTGCTCTTCGCCCTCTCGGCTTCGATCTTTTCGATCAGCGCCCTGGCTTCGCCGTTGAATGTTTCCTGTAGTCGAAGCAGGCTGCCTGAGTCCATTACAGTGTTGAGTGTTTGAACTCTCTTCAACTCTCCCTGTCCTTCGACTTTTTTGTGGATCAACACTTGCGCACCGTTAGTTGCGACTCGGTAGATGTCAGCTTTCATGTTTCTCTCCTGAAGGGTCGGCCGCCCGAAGGCGGCGTCACCGATGTTACGTTAAAAGATTTTTCGCCATGCTTTGCGAATGAATCCTACTTTCGATTGCTCTCGAACAAGAGCCAAGCCTTCGTTCTCGATTCCCTCTGCCTCTGCGTACAGTTCAGCTCGGCGACGTAGGCAATCGGTCGAGTTAGCGACGGGCGCGGAGCCCTTCACAACGCTTTCCTCGAAGTCAGCGCAGATCATACCGGCAGCGAGTAGATACTTACCTGCTGACTGACGAAAGAACTGACACGCCGGGTCTTGTCGAATCACTGCTACTCCGAATTTGATCGAAGACAAGTCCGTACCGTTCTGACAGTCGTTGACCAGCAAAGTTGCACGGTTCGCGGCCACTTCGTAGTCGATAACTTGCGAGTAGTAGTCGTTGCTGTCCACTTGCACAGTGTTATCAACGGCACCACCACCAGCAGACGCAGAAGAATCGCCGCTGTTAGCAAAACTACTGCTACGACTATTACCGCTGTTTCGGATACTGGCTTCAGCATCGGACCAAGCTTTCGCATTCGCGTCAGCATCGGCTTGACTAAGGCTCTTGTTGTACGATCGGTTGTAGTTCTCAAGCGTGACATCAACAGTCGATCCGTTCTGACCAGGACACATGCCTTTCTTGAACCACGCCCAGTCACACGGCGTAGCAAACGCTGACGAACTCATCAGCATGAGAGATGCTATTAGGATAATCTTTTTCAATTTCTAACTCCTCATTCTCCAGCCCTCCTGAGTTATCTCCACGTCGGTCAACCAGGCTAACCCTCCGACGCTTCACAGCAATTTTATACTTGAGCCCAGTTCTGGCCTACATCGATCTTCCAGATCGCGGCCCGACTGACTCGAAATTCTTCAGCGACTTCCGCTTTAGAAAACCCTCGCGCGAGACGCGATCTGATTTTCGGAATGTCGCTTTCAGTTAACTTGGCGTTAGGGGATTTTGATCCTTTCAAACTCCTCTGCCTGCCCTTCGCATCTCGGTCTGCGATATTCACCGCTTGTGTTCCGAGAAACAAGTGACCGGGATTACAGCACGGAGGGTTATCGCAATCATGGAGGACGTTCATGCCGTCTGGAATAGGGCCGATGAAAACCTCGTAACTGATCCTATGAGCGTAGTGATGACTTCCGTCATCGTATATCGATCCGTATCCCATCTGGCCTGCAAGAGCCCGATCCACTCCCAACAACCATTCATCGGATTCTCTTTCCACTTCTTGTTGAACTTTTCCAGTAGAGCACTCATACCAGCCTTTTAGACTCAACATAGCACAGTGTTTCTAATGCTCGCGTTACCGCAACATAGATTAGGTTCGTCTCTTGCTTGCGCTGCCACTTCTGTTTGGCGTAAGCGGACGGCATCAAGTGCGAGTCCAGAATAAATACGCGAGGGGCTTCTAAGCCCTTGGCGCGATGTACGGTAGCGAACTTAGGTCCGCTGTGTCCGTTGAATAGTGAGTTGATGACATTGACCAGTTCTTGCAACGTGTCCAGGTCACCACCGCTAATGATAGCGAGAAGAGACTCGGACTTGTCGTTGATGCCTTCGATCTTGTTCTCTTGATCGCGACGAGTGACGATTTCGATCTGCTTGTTGCGCCACTCATTAACGCGCTTCTCGAAGTCTTCCATAGAGATGGTGGTGAACTCTCGCTTGGCGAGCTTCTTGATCAACGACACTAAGCCCTTGCCAATGTCACGGCCCATCACACGAACGGATTGACCGTTTCGAATGAGTCGGTACGCAGACGAGATAAGTGGCGCAGTATTGCGACACACAACCAAGTCTGAGTCAATAAAGTCCGCGATGCTGAACTTATCGCATTCGATAACCTCGCCCTCGGGCGCGTCGTCCGGACAATTGATCTCCGGAACATAACGTTGAGCCACTTCAACAACTTTCCGAGGACAGCGGTAGGTCGTATCAAGAGGAAGTTCATCGGCGTTAAACTCGGTAACGATTCGTTCCAAGCTCGAAGAATCAGCACCGCGGAAACCGTAAATCGCCTGGCGTTCATCGCCAACTGCGATCAGTTTACCGCCAAGAGCTAAAAACTTCTTCAGCATCTCGCGGTTAATGTGAGAAAGGTCTTGCGCTTCGTCCACGATGATCCATCGATACTGTGGAACCATAAGATCGAACGCGACCACAAAGTAGAGTTGGTCATCGAAGTCAACAATGTTGGTCTGTTGACAATTCACCTTCAACGCTTCAAGCGCGAACTCGCGAATGACTGAATCCGGAGCGTCAGCGGTAATGTCGTAGAAATTCATTAGCTCTTGAAGACTGGCGTCGGTAGCTAGCTCGCCATTCAGCTTCTCAAACGGAACTAAACCGTGTGCCTTGCACTTGGCGACGAGATTAGCAATCGCGCCGGTAAGGTACTTAGCAACGTAGTCTTCACCAGTATCAGTGGAATAGATGTCGTCCAGGCTTTTGATAATCTTGCGAACCTTGTCGCCGTCAACATCGCAGTTCGGGAATTTAGCTTTCACCGCACGGAAGCCAAGGCTATTTAACGTGCGCGACTCGATGTTGCGCGGCAGACGGTTGCCAAGCTCCGTAGCGATCGCTTTGTTGAACGCCAGGAAGCAAGCTAAGTCGCCTATCGGAATGAATCGTGCAGCTTCAACGATGGTTGTGGTCTTGCCGGAACCCGCGACTGCCTTGACTACCAGTGCGCGTGATACTGCTGCCATCAAAGGCTGCGCGCAGTCCTTGAACCAGTTGAATACTGCTTGTTGATTGGTGCTCCACTTCATGATGCTGTCCTCATCATTCGTTGATTGAGGAACAATAGTATCTTGTTCTCCGAAGCCCTGCAAGCCGTGTTTGACATAATCATCGAATAGAGTCGCAGCGTCAGCCGCCTCCGGATCGTCTAATCGATCAACACCTGTCGGCCAGCGCCCGTTCATGAGTCTGGGTATCTGTCTTTCAGCTCGATAGCGACTGCGGTCTCGTCTCCGCGTAGCCACTTCTCGAAGAACATCGCGTCTGTTAGAACCTTGCGCACGTTACCTTTGTTAGAGGTCATTTGCGCGGCGGCGTTCAGCGCAACGCGGCGGTTCTCTGCTTGTGCCTTATTCATTGAGAATCCTCAGCGCCTTCATCGCGTGCTGAACGGTCATGCCCTCACGCCAGGTTGTGTGAACGAAATTATGTTTCTGTTCCGGTAGCATGTCGGCGTCGTCATCCAGAATTACATACGAAGTCACTCGTTGGTTATTATCAAGCCACCATTTAATCTCCTTTCCTCGGATGATGTGTTCGCTGAATTTTTGGCCCGGTAAACCTATCGGGGTTTTGTCAATAAACGCTTCCCGAGGGAAGGATATTCTTCGATTAAAGTGACTCTGAATGCACTTATCGAGCAGTCGATACATCTCGTCCAGGTCGAACAGAGTTCGCCAAGTAGACGACAGCACTATTCGTGTGTCCTCTTCTTTGATTGCGAACGCCATCAGGGACTCAAATGTTGTAACTAGCCACGGTGACAGATCGTTCGAGTGATGTTCAAAAACGGATTCAGATTTACTGTCATCCTTGTCGCGAGCCTTGAACCACGATGCTGAGTTCAGCACGCCGTCAATGTCTAGGAAGATTACTCTCATACCTCGAACACCAGGTCATATTTGAAGTTTACATTCTCGTTCGGCCACTCCGGTCCGTGAGAGTAACCACGAGGGTTACAAGTGACTTCGGTGTTGCCGATCTGAACGTCCATTGTATCGTGAGTGTGGCCGAAGAACCAGTACGCTGCATCGACCTTCTTCACAGTCGCATCCATATCGTTGTGGAAGGCGAAGTTCATAAAGTCGCCTGCGTACTTGTCGTGGACGCAATCAAAACTCGGGCTGTGATGAGTGACCACAACCTGTCCTGGTAGTGCGTGCTTCTCGATGAAGCTACGATGGAGTTTGTGGATTCCGTGAACCGCCTCGGGATGTAAATCCTTCGTCAGACGATAGTCAGTCATGTACCTCTTCGCCATCTGTTTCTGATCTTCGTCCATCGCGGTCCACAAGCACGCGCCGGTAAACTGCACCATGCGCTCTTTGCCGTCAGGTATCCAAACCTCGCCGGGATTCAAGAAGTGAAAATTCGGCCGATCATCCGACACACGACGCCAGTATTCGTCAACAAGACGAAGCTCGCCGTGGTAATACTCGTGATTGCCCGGTACGAATACGATGTGTAGGCCCGGAGTCTTCTCAAACTCGCGATTGAAGAAATCGATCGCCTTTCCTTTCTCTGCGAACGAAGATAAGTCACCTGCAACTACGAGAACGTCACGATCGACTCCGGGGAGATCGATGTGAGCGAACTCAAGGTGTAGATCAGATACAAGGTGTATTTTCAATTCAATCTCCTCCGCAGAACTTTCCGAGCCCGAGATCGCAGTTATTGAAAACGGCGCTGCCGTGCATGGCGATGTTCGCACCCTGCCAGTATGGCCTCCACTCCTTCGGCAACGCTCGGGAGATCATCCAGTTTGATACAGCCAACGTACCGAAATACATCACCGTATCTCTACTTGACGGGTTATCTCCGAGGAAGTGATTTGCAACCGGACCGACCTCGATCAAGTCAGGTCGGTGTTGTATTTGTGAGGTTTGCATTGCGTCCATAAGCAGCGTCGCGGTGTAGACTGATTGCAGAACAGTATCCTGCTTCGACCAAGGATCGCTGTGAGCACATCCTTGTAGCAGTATGATAACTAGCATTGCCGTAATTATTTTCATCAGTAGTCGCCTCCCAGCGCTTCTCTAAGTGAAGATAGATTATCCCACATCTCGTTCGCTACGTCAACCTGACTCATATTTCCGTAGCAGTGCCTGTGGCACCACTCGGATATTACTTGCTTTATGTTAAGCTCCGTCTGATGCTCAACGGCCACAACTCCGTCATCGTGGAGTTTTCCATCGGTAGTCTGAAAGGCTTGGACAGTAATCGGCTTGTTAGTAGGCATCAGAAGTTCTCTTGGACGACGTGCAGCTCGGTACGAACTCGAAGGACGCGAGCGGTCTTCTTTATAGCTCACCAGCGCGCGCTTTTCCAGGTCGTAGCCTTTAGGATACCCGCCGTCGCCGATGACTATATTCAAGTTTCCTCGCCGGGGCACGAAACCGGGCGCAGTATCACCAATGATCGGACGAAATGTGTCATTCGGCTTCAAGTTACCGAACGATTCGGATGAGTGAATGATCTTCATGCTCGTATCCTCGATTCAAGTGTTACGAATTCGCTTTCAGCTCGCGCCAGCTTTGCGGCGGCGGCCTCGGGCGTGTAGCCACGATCCATCCACCACTTCGGACCCGCTGCAATCGCGTTCTTCAATCTGTCGAAGGCTCCTTTCCGTCGTTCGTTCCTTCCGTGGTTCTTCGGTCGTGAAATCATGTTGCCATCCTCCGTCGTAGTGGCACAATCCGATGACAATAACGTCATCAGGTTTAGTGTAAGTGAACTGGGCTGATAGACGGTCTTCGACTCTCACCGTCATTGGTGGTTGTCGATCCCTCTTCACCGATACCAATGTCCCGATCTCGGGCCTCTTCGCCATCGATGTCTCCTTTGATCACCAGCCCTGCAATGTAATCTTTGTATTCAATCATTTCGTTCAACCAACATGCAGCGTTCCCACGCATCGTTCCGTGGGTACTCGTGCTTCTCTTCGTCCCAGGTCGTCGGGTCAGGCTTGCGACTCAGATGTGCGCACCGCTGCGGTAACGTCAAACGGACAGTCGTTAGGTTATCGTGCTGTGTAGTCGTTAGGTTATCGTGCTCTAACAGCGTAGCCGTGCAACTGCCGATAAGCAATAACGAAAGGGCGAAAATAGTCTTCACGGCTGCCTCAGTTCCCTGACCATGCGTAACACAGTTGCTTCGGTGTCGCGGGCTTTCTTCTCTGCCTCTCGGCGACCGCGTAAGTATGCTTCGGCTAAAGCATCAGGCTTCGCCGGGCGAATAGACCAAAACCAGAACTGCCGAGCGTAGCGAACGATCCAGTGAAGCGGGACGGGATACGCGACTATGTAGTCTCCGTAGGATGAGTAATGTGAGAAGCCATACCCAAACGGAGCTTTGCATCCCTCTGCAATTTGCAGTCCTGTTATGATCATGTTCCTTGACTCAATACACCGCGCACGGCATCGCCCAGGATGTCTGCTTTTGGAACACTAGGGATCATCCGAGGTTCGAGATACGTTTCGTGCTTCTCTCCCTTCGCCATCGACAAAATGGAAACTTCGACTTCTATCGCTACGCCAGTCGGAGTCACCATCTGCATCACGGTATTGATCACTTGTCGTTCGACCATATCCATAACGACGCCGGGAAGACTCATGTCTTCTACGGTAACTTCTTTGAGATCGTCTGTCATGCTGTAATCCTTGTGTCAGTCGGTGCGTATTTCTCGGCGCGTCGAGCAGCGAGAACGCACAGTTTTTGATAATAGCTTCGCCACAACCCACCAGCAGGTTGCTCGAACATCTTAGCCTGATACGTGTGGAACTGCGCCCGGTGCTTCCGGAACAGTGCCTTGTCAGATTGCAATGTTAGCATCAGTGAATCCTGGGTATGGGTTGTTTCCAGAGGCGACTAGATCATCGACCTTCGTCCGCCACGACTTAAGATTCGCGTTGTTGTACCGCGTCAGATAGTTGAACGGCTGCTCTGGTGAGGTCGGCTGCGATTGCGTCCAGTTGGCGCTTCTCTGCGTCACTAGTCTCGAATCGTTTTCCGGATTCGAGCCCAGCGGCAGCACATTCAGCATTTCTAATTCGTTTGACACAATCAATGCCATGCTCCGCAGGCGCACGGTCCGTTGTCAGTATCACAAACTTCGTCGTTGTTAGTTCCGTAAATCCGCTTGAAGGTTTCTGACTGCGCTCTGCCGCGTTCTTTCGCAGCGACGGTCGATTGTGACTTCGATTGTTGTCGAGAGCCTGCTACCTCTGGTATGAACCAACCACTAGGAACGAACTCTCTCCATTTGTTTTT
>ENA-ORDP01000863-ORDP01000863.1-marine-sediment-metagenome-genome-assembly--contig:-NODE-863-length-18284-cov-2.387789_pt1 | contig 18284 bp, 10 predicted proteins | sample MGYA00248627_ERZ508539 | MGnify/ENA primary metagenome ERZ508539 (study PRJEB26208, sample SAMN05571518) | marine sediment metagenome | biome: deep sea; feature: Hydrothermal vent; material... | reverse complement strand
TAAACATCATTTCTTTTTGACTTTAAAATTGACATTCCACTAATAATTATCTATATCAATAATAAATTTTACCGATTTGAATTCGGCAATAGATTTAAAGCTGTCTCTAATTTTAAGTAACTGTGTTTTTGACAATTTTAATTGTTTATTTTTAAACAACTTAAAATCAATAAGTTACAAAAATATATCGGCCCAAACAGGATTTAGGCCATGAAGAGCGATCTTACCGGGGGAATGTGTAATACAGATGACATACTGACTATCTGCCCAACAAGGTGACAGAAAAATGAAGCCCTGATGACCGTGCCTAACCGGGCTGTACTGGTGGCCATATTTACCCGGAAATACCTGAATTGACTGATGGTTTTGCCAGAATTTTGCCTTGCCCAGCAGATCGATATTGTTTCAGGAATGTCTTGATCTGCGTAACATTTTTCATCGCCCTGGGGCATTGCATCTGACAGCTTGCAATATCCTGGGAGATGGTCAAGCCATCGTTGATCTTGTGTTCAAGATTACTGCCACGATCAATGAGCATTTTCATCAACTCAAAGTCCGCTTCACGTGCAGCGAGGTTGATTAAGGTCAGGCCTTGCCTATCAGCCATATCGAATAAACGTTCCAGCCCCATCCCCTTATCCAGCAATTGTGTGATAACACGGTGATTTCTCTCCTGCAGCAACAAAAAAATGACCTCCTGTTCAAAAGTATCTGCCGGTGTGGCATTGTCCAATAGATAAGAAGTAACGTCCCAGTGTTTATTGACTGCGGCATAGTACACCGCCCAGACCGCTTTGCGTTTGAGGAACTGACGATAAGCATCCAGCGTCGAGGAACTGACAAGTCGCTTGATCTGATCCAGATTGCCAGTCTTCGCAAATTTAGCCATTTGATTTTCGATCGTGCGTAACCTGGCAGTAGTGTATGGGCTACGCAGGTATTTCCAGATCAGCTTGCCCTGCGGATAGTTCTTGATGATCAGGCTGTCATGCCCTTCAAACTCAAACAGGTATTTGGTCTTCGCAATAAGCAACACAGGTTTGCCACTATGTGCGTCTGTCTCGATTCGCCATGGTAGTAAACTCGTCTTACTGAACCATTTATGGCCCCATTTACGACCTGAAAAAGATCCATCTGTCCTGAACTCACTAATTTTCAGATCGATGGAATCCGGATCCATCCATAAACCAGAAATCACCTGGGCAGGGTTATCAATGATTGTGGCACAACCAGACAACAATAACGCAAATGCGAAGATCATCAATCTTGAAATTTTAACCATACAAAGGCCTCTATGTTTCAATATAAAACCAGGAATGACCTATATAATCCTATTTTGTGAAGCTACGATGACAAACTAACCGCACAAATAACTGTTCCGAAAAGGTGGCCACTTTAAACAGGGAAAATTGCCGGGCAGGTTCATGTAGGAGCGGGCTCAAACCGCGATTATATCCTGGGCTCTGTGATATCGCGACCTGAGCCCACCCCTACAAAATAAAAACGATATGATTATTTACTACAGTCTTTGTCTTTTTTTGGATCACACTCTTCATCCTCACCGTAGCCAAGCACCTCAACCAGTAACAAGGCCAGTTCGTTATCTTTGACCGCGTCTTTGTTGTCCAGAGTTTGCCCCTGTTCCCCGGCGGAACGTTGCGCACCGGTTGCCACCTCTGTTCCACTGATACTGAAATTGAGTCCCCCGGTATCCGTTGGAATACCCACGGCAACACCGCCTACATTTACGTTATCGGCACCCAACAATTGTTCAGCACCGGCAAAGAAATTACCTGCAGTACCAATACCTGCATCACCGGCATCGATAATGCCATTGGGTGCAAACAGGAAGACGTCACCGGCTAAACTACCTGGCGGTGCGAAGTTACGAATACCACTACCGGCAATAGTCGGAGGAAAGACTATCTCAAAGAACGAGGTAACCGTCCCATCGGGGTTTACATCAAAACGTTCTTCCAGCCGTGGTGGCGGCGAAGACAGGGCTGATTTGGCACCGCGACCGGCATCGATGTCCCCGTCCCGGGAGAACAGCGTGATATTACCACCACGTAAAGCAAATACCCGAGATGCATTGACCTGAAAGTCATCACGTACATAAGCATTGACGCTGCCGAACTGCTCCACCAGCACGCCCAGCTCATCCTCTGCCTTGTTCGAGTTGGCCAGTGAGGCAACACCTACATTTGCGCCACCGCCTGGTATCAGGATATTAATGTTTCCATTGTCCTGGGTATGGATGCGGCTTTGCAGCATGGACAGATTCCCCACTGCCTCCGCATTACCCGGGAACAAGGTATCAATCGCTGCATAGGCGGGATCGTAGTTATTGCTGCCGGATTCAACGGCCTCGACACCCGTGGTCCTTAATACATTAAAGAAAACGGCATGTATGAGTGATTGTCGTTGCCGCAATGGCAAGGCATCAAAGGAACTGCTGGCAGTATCGAAAATCCGTGATATCTCAGTTTCCGTCAACGCCATATCTCGTTGGCGTACCAGCAGGTTACCTACCGCCGTTTGATACAGGCCAAGATAGACAAACCCATCATCGCCCACCGTCGCACCCTGGCCAGAGGCGATGGCGATCAATTGTCTGGCGGCACTGGTATCAGTAACCGTCACGTTTAACACCAGATTGTTATCGGCTAGTTCGACGCTGGTTTCATCTACCGCCAGCCCGCTCGCACTTTGCAGTGCTTCAATAAGCCCATTTACGGCACTTTCGTTATAACGACCGTTAGAGCGGGTAAAGGTAAAGCGGGTAGTAACCGGTTGCAGCAGCACTTCCTGTAGATTATTGATGTACTGTAGCGCAAAGTCCTCATAGTCAGCGCCCTGTCCTACCCCAGCCAACACCGTCACATCGGCACCATTAGACGGCAATGCCTCGTTGGCCAGATCGCCGATGGAGGTAATGCCATCCGAGGTTGCCAGATCTATATTGCGTCCTGCCGCCACGGCCAATGATCCCGGCCCCATCACCATAATACCTTCATCACCGGATTCATACTGGCCGGTATTCCGATTGCGGTTGGCTTCGAACACAATATCGCGGCCCGCACTGATAACACTGGCATCATTGGCAGAGACATTCTGGATCTGCACGTCCAGATTACGAATGTCCCGCCCGGCTGAGATCACTCTGCTCTGCGGTAAACAAGCGAAAGCCGACGGCGTTACCACCGGCATCACCGATGTCTCCTGCGCCGGAAATAATCCGGCTGGGCTGGCTATCACCGATATGCAAAGGACCCGTGATAGCATGCCAGTCACGATTGAGGATGGGTTGTAAAACCCGGCCTGGTCCATATTTGGACGGTTTAAATAACGTTTGAACAACATTGAGTGTACCTGTAGTAACCGGGTGCAGTACATTCGGCAGGCGCGTGACATCGGCGTCCGATTGCACAATCTGAATAGGACGATTCGTCAGAGACGCTCTGCCTGCTACATCCGTTGCCACACCCGCATCAGTGATATCGTTTAGCGCAATCAGTTCCAGGGTACCGTTGGGATCCGGTGCGGTGACAAATCCGCGCTCGATAATCACGTTGCCTGCCAGAGCCCGGGCCGCAAAGGAACCCGGATAAACCCGCAACGCCAGATCCTGATTAATATCCTCCACGTCTGTGAAAAAAGGTGAGGTCTGATTCGTTGCGTTGCGCAGGCGCACATCGCCCGCAAGACTGTTAACTGCCAGTGAATTGCCCGGTTGGTAATTAAAGAAACGGGCACGGGTAGAATCATTCAGTGGTATATAACCAATTCCACCAGAACCATTTGGGAGCACCAGAGGGTTGCCAGCACGCATACCAAAATCGTGGGCCGCCTCTAACACGGCGCCACTGGCCGCGGTCATTTCAATCTGGCTATCGCCCAGCACAAGGATTGGCGCCCGTTGAGCGCCCGTTTGTGCGTAGGTAATCGCAGCCGCACTCTGGATCTCTGCGTCCCCGCGCGCAACCAGCACCGTACCGCCATAAATCGAACCGGCCACCTGCATATTCAGATCCCCGCCACCGAATATTTCCACCGCCGACTGGGCCGTACCGGGTTGCTCGATAAAACTTTTCGAGATCGGCTCCCACACCCAGCCGGTATCTGTGGTCCTGCCTGTGGTGGGCAGCATCACCGCGAGATTGTGTACATCACCGCCGACATCGAGGTTTATATCACCGCCACCCAGCGTACCCAGGGCCTGCCGGAAGGCATCATGCTCGACGGTCCACATGGTTGGCAACATTAAATCTGAAACAAAACTGGAACCAACGCTTAGCCTTGGTTCAGATATTGCCCCCCCCATCTTGATCAACCAGTCGGTGTATTGCTGTTGGCCGTTTTGCGCCTGTATATCACCACTGACCTGAATGCGCAGATCGCCACCGTTTCGACCAAAGCCGGCATTCGGCATAACGGCATCATAGAAAAACGGATGATCACCGATAAAACTGGTCCAGAATGCGAAGTTCTCTACCGCATTACCGTAACCCGCACTCTCTCCCATGGTGTAGATTGCGGCCTGGTTGTCGGTATAAACAAGATTGCCTGCGGTCGCCAGATCGATATCGCCCGTACCAGTACGCACACGCACACCACTATTGATAACAATATCCCGGCTGATGGGATCAGCCATGGTGGTTTCAAGCAGGGCCATGGGATCAGCCGCATTGTTATCCGCACCGGCGACAAGACGATAACCCCATGACGTCCCCTGCATTAATTCAGTTACGCTGCCAAAGTCACTCCCCCCAAAAGTGGTAGCGGTCATCGAGTTCGACCTCGATACAAGACCATCACTAATATCATTATTAACCGCTATTTGCCGCGCGGCGCGCAGGGTCATCACGCCTGGCTCATTATTGCTGCCAAAGCGCCAGTTGGCAAAATCAATCGGTGTGTTGACTTGCAGGTTACCGCTTGTCTGTATTTCAAATCCCGCCAACAGATGCAAGGTACTCGCATAGCGCCCAGTCGGATCAAGTACCGCCAACAGGCTTAGATCGTTACCCCCTGCCAGAAGGCCCGTGGCACCATCTATATCCGTACGAATTTGATCCAGGCCAATCTGGTTGGTGTCTGTGGCGATATCTGTCGCGTCCAGATAAGAATCGCCACTCGCATCCTCGGTCAGTTGGTAGACACGATTACCGATCACCTCAATGCGTTGAGCGCCATCCACCTCCGCATAAATCGGCGCGACATTAATAGCCCGGTTATCGGCGGTGCGCGAGGCGCTGATCCGCAGGACACCGGTATCACGATTGTTCTGGCCACCATTGACTTTAATCAAGGGATTGAATGTATCGCTGGTCGCACCAATACTCACCGTACCGCGACGACTGGTCAGTTCAACCAGACCGCCCTGTTCGTCTGCGTCCCTGGCAAAGGCGAATACCTGAGCACCATCGGTGAGGCTGACATCATTACCGGCGTGCAGTCCCACCCGGCCAGCCTTGTTACCACTGGCATCGATGGTCCCCGCAACAGAGATGGTCCCGTTATCTGTCGAGAGATTCAATTCGTGGGCACGCACATAATCCGTGGCGGCTATTACGAGATCACCATTAACAATGTGCACACTCTGCCGCGTTCCAAAACCTGCGTTTAACAGGGATTGATTTAGGGCGCTGTATCCGGACGCAGCAAGGTTATCGATGTGTAACTGGAATGACGCACCATCGGTAGCGGCGCCAATATTAGCCAATTGCGATGCGTCAAACTAACCCCCGCCTGTTGCAAGGTATCCGCTAATGCCTGACGCTGTGTATTACGTGCGCTGACAGAGGCCAATGACTCGATGTGATCCAGTTCGGCCGGATTGATATGGACAAGTTGTCCTGCCTTGCTACGTGTCCATAAACCAGCGTTGAGATGGTTACTGGTCGAAAGGGAAAAATTATTCATATTTGGTGCGTTGATACTCAGGCTACCCGCATCTGCGGTACGCAGAATACCATCGACATCTTCAATCACGGCCCCGGCAACGTCGATTTGCGCCGTATCAGAAATCGAGATCACATTGGCCGCCGTCAATTCAACACTACCGCCATAGGTCGGAACATCCAAATCTGCAAAAGTTTGTATGGTCCCCGCCACATCAATGACTGCGTTAGCTCCGAGGGTGATGTCATTAGCGGATGTCATGCGCAACTGGCCAGATGCCAAGACGATCTCACTGTTGTGATTAATGTTATTCGCACTAAGGTGCATACGCCCACCAAGACTGTTCAGGGTGCTGGCGATCTTGGTCGGGCTATTACCGCTAGTATCGTAACGCGAGGCCAAATTACGTAGCGACGAAATGTCCAGATTACCCTTCGTCGTCAGACTCAACAGGCTACCACTGTCGCTGGTTAATACCTCGCTGCTGATATTTACATTGCCATTGATGTCAACCAGGGCTTCACCGCGGGCGGTCACCACATTACCACCCACAAAGACATCACCACGTTGCTCGCCGCCTATGCTAGTTTGTGCAAAACCACGAACCTTGACATCGCCTGCACCAAACACAAAGGTATCCGCAATAATATTCAAGCTACCGCTGCTGCCATTATCCGTAATATCTACTGCCTTTCCTGAATTGGCCAACATGAAATTGGTAGTCTCGATATTCACATCGGCAGCGTATCCAACCAGACCCTGGGTGTCGAGAATCAGGGTATGGGTCTGCGCATCCACCGCACCGTAAAAGTCGATAGTGCTACGGCTAATCAGTTCCAGTTCACTGGCATTGAAATTGCCCAGGTCAGCCACGACCAGGCCCGTCGTGCCGATCGGCGCCTCACCGATACTGATTCGCCCCGTCTTTAATCGTACCGATCCTTGTTGGCTGTTAACCTGGCCATCGATTAACGTATCCTGGGAGGCATCGATCGTCACAGAACCGGCACCCGTGATCTGAGCACCCGCCTCGATGTTCAGGTTGCCGCCCGTTGCCAAGGGATCATCCTCGACCAGGGCCCGTTGTTTGCCACCGGATACCCGCAGGAAGGCACGTGTGCCCTGCGTGCCATCGGCCTCTGGCGCAAAGCTGATCTCACCCGTTGCAAGGACTTCACCCTGGGCATCGATCACTGCACCGCTTTCCACGGTGACTGTGTCCTGCGCAGCAAGCATTAATTCGGGCAAGGAAAGCGTCGTTCCATCTGAAATAGTTAGATTGGTTGCCGTGATATCGATATCGATGCCACGCTCAGAAAAACTGCGTACGCCACCCAGTAATAAACTCTCGGCGTCCAGGGCATTGAGCTGTGATGCCAGTATTTCGACACGACCGTCCGTAGCAGAGGTTAAACTAGTTACAACGGCCAGGTTCTGACCCGTTATATCGATTTGCGAACTTCGGCCTGTCCCGTGGTTTGGTGCCAGGGTTCCACCCAGCGTCAGTGTTTGTTGCGCACCAATAATAAACTGGCCGCCATCACGGGGTAATTGTGCCGGCAGGGCATCGCGCACCAACGCACGCTCGGTAAAGAATTTGTTACCGGAAGCGATGAGATACTCGGCACGGCGCAGGGTCTGACTCTCATCCTGCGTACTGTCCGCCGGCGCCAGCCATTGTTCGCGGCTTTCGATGGCCAGTGCAACAGCGGCCCCCTGTGAACGTATTGCCGTGCCCGCGACCCCAAAACGACCCGTCACCACGGTCACACCATCCGGGCGCAGATAACGGGCATTATCACCCAGGCTACTGGTACCCAGTGATGTTACCAGATAGGCACCAGGTACCACGGCATAACCGCGGGGTAACACGGCATAGGTCCCCGCCGGGAGAGCACTGCCCTGACCGATCTCAACCGTGAGATTAAGATCGGCAAGTGGCACATCCGGCAGACCCGCTGCAAATTGTGAGGCCAGGATCTCACTATGCCGCAATGAAGGATCCAGCGGCGCAAACTGACTCGCGAGCAAAGGCAATAGTGCAAATGAATCAGGATCACCCTGCTCACCCAGAATATCCCGTGTCCCCGTGGTGCTGGGACGAAATTCAGGCGCAATGACGTCACCACCACCCGATAGATCCAGCGTGGCGCCCTCGACAAAGTTGATGTTGTCCGCGGAGGCAATAATACGTTTGTTCCAGGGGCGATCGCGTTCAGCCTCACCAAGATCAATGACCTTCGTACCGGTAGTAATAGTCAACGCGGCGGCATCGAATGTCCGCAATCGGTTGGCATTAACTTCGTAAGTCCAGTTAGATCCCCATAACAGTTTGCCCAATGGAATGATACGATCCGTCGCGGCTACCGAGGTCAGGCTGCCGGCCAATAATGAAACCGTATCTGTGCTGGTAAAAGTACGTTCGCGGCTAGCCTTATCGATCAACGGTCGACCAGATGCATCCGTTGCCACCTGTCCCAGGCGTATTTCACCCAATGGCGCACGTAACACACCACGCTGAATAATTTGATTCGCAGACAGGGTCATGCGACTGCCAGCCGATAAGGGCTCGGCCATTGCCAAGTATACCCAGGGTTCCCAATGTGGAAACGGTAAAATTACTCAGGCTGGTGGTATACACCTGATCCGCCTGCAAGGTGATATCGCTCAGTGAAGCGAGCGTACCTTCGATTCGCCCAACTGCGAAACCAAAAGGCAGGCCGCGTAAACGAATGTCGTTATCCGCCTGGAAAATGACCGGGGCCTCAGCAAGCAGGACGTTGCCTTCTGCGTCCACGGGCGCGGACTGGGCGAACCCCTGCAGGCTGGTATTACCGACAATGTCAATCACGGAGGCCTGGATCCTCAGCGTACCGGCGCCGAGACCGGGCGCAAACAGGCTGATATACCCATCATCACTAACTGGAAAACGCTGATTGCTGGAACCGAAAACAACATACGGTGCACGCAGACTGGCTTGCCCACCATCCGAACCGATCACCGCTGCATCCAGTACCAGGCTGCGGCTCAGTTGCAGATCCACGTCACCAAGCAGACGTATCTCGGCCTGCTGGCTGGCCAACGTTTGCGTGGTGTTGGTACTTGAAACGCCTGCAACCGACTGAATACTGCGTAGGGTAACCGCATCGAAGCCTGCAGCGGCTATCTGTGACGGGTCTATAACGGCACGACCGTGCCAGGGCACGCTACTGATCACACCATCGCTAATACTGTCGCGCAGGATATTACCAGACGCAAAGGCACTGTTACCAAAGGCCAGATCAAACCCCGGACTATCAAAATCGAACCAGGCTGCATCGTAGTCAGGTTGTGCGCCCAGACCCAGTACGCGCGCATTTACTGGAAACGGTGTCCCTACGTCAATAGCCTGGTTCGAAATTCGCCGTAGACGCACATCCAGATTGACAGACAGCGTGCCTCCGGCCGCTCCATTACCCCCCGATGCCGCGCTAAATTCAGCATACGGCAAGATACCTTCTGATGCGGAAAGCGAAATTATACCGCCTGCACTACTTTGCGTCTGTCGCTCCAGGCGGGAACTGACCCCCGGCCCCTCGATCAACACATCCACTTCATCGCTGCTACCGGATACATCGATTTGAGAAGTGGGTGCTAATACTAAATAACCTGCATGGCTGGTTAACTCCACCTTGCCACCATTCAGCACCTCACCGGTTCGTTGCAGGAGTGCATTCAGCGGTTGTTGTAGCACTCTTGAAATGCCCGCAGCATCCAGGCGCGCGGTGTCACTCAACCAGATACCGCCCTGGGCGGAAAAGTCCTGCCCCGGATCATTACGCGTGACCGTGATCTCGCCACCGGGTGAGCGCAACCTACCCTCGATCAGGATCCGATCATCCGCACCCAAGGCAATACGCCCATTGGCCTCGGTCTGTAGCAGAGATCCCTCGCCGATGTGCAGTCCGGTTGCCAGTACACCAAAATCGATTACACCCCTGGTTGTATTTAACGCCAGTGTAGTTGCACTGCGTAATTGCGGCGGCAACAACAATCCCTGCTCGGCCTTGAGGTCATCGATATCGGTACCGGTTACCTGCATGACGGCATCTTTACTGATTGAAAAGACCTGGTTACGAACGTCTATTGTTGTCTGAGCGGCTACATCTATAAGGGTATCGCTACGATTACCCTGTGTGCTGTTGGCATTAAGTGTGAAATGGCCGAAGCCATGGTCAGTGAAAAATTCCGGGGTTAGCACCAGGCCCGTCATATCCGCCAGTGTGCCGGGTTGATCCTGGAGACGGAATCCGGCCGTCGTGAGCGTCAGAGATCCACCTTCCTGCATGGCAAAACCCCGCAACTCACCATCGAGTCGCAGTTGGGTTTCATCATAACCAAGGTTCTTGTTAATTTGTTGTGAGCTGAGTGTAATGCTGCCGGCCTTGCCGCCTTGCAAGCGGTTGCCTGCTGCCAGATAGGCGCCAGACCCCACATCGATCACACTGCCCGCTTGCAGATCCAGGTCACCTTCGGCCTTGAGTGTTACCGTACCGCCATCAATATACAGCGGGACAAAACGTTGATTGCCCGGCAGGAACGGGTTGTCATTAATCCAGCCACCCTGAGTGTCGATAGTGCCCGTGAGGATAAGGGGGGCATCACTATTTCGGGTATCATCGTTTTGATCAATTGCCCGGGTACTGAGTTTGATGGTGCCACCCGCCGAGTGGATATCACCATCAATCGTCATGCTGTTCGCTGTTATGCTGACGTCTGCCCCGGCCCCTAATTCAAGATTAACCCCGTCGGTAAGCGCCACCCGTACGGCGTTCAACTTTAGACGTTTAATACCACTGGCCTCCAGCAACTGCTCACTTAAGCCCGTTGCAGTGGATGCCGGGGTGATGGTAATTTGATCCGGCACATTGATATTGGCATTAGGATCGGCTTGCAGGTCTGCACCGACACGCAACAGCCCCGCCAACGGCACTTCATTGAAAAGGCGATTCAATTGCGCCGTTGTCGCCGAGCCTGGCAAACGCTGATACTGACCCACGGTTGTGGAACCGTTTAGGCTACCTTGCAGGTTTGGATTTTGGCTATAGACGTTTAGCTCACCGGCATCTCGTCCTTGCTGATACCCAGGCACATAGAGACGGTTGGCCGATGACCGGGTAATCAGCCGTGAATAGATACGATCCGGACTGGCATCACTGAAATTGATCACCTCACCATTGGCTGTCAGCAACTGGGAACGATCGATAAAACCCGTCGTATAATTCACTACACCACCGGAAAAATCGACGAGTGAACCGGCTTGCAGATCCACATTACGGGCATAAATATCGACTATGCCACCCACACCCAGACGCTCTTTGACCGTGCGCTCGACGGTATCATAGGCCGCCTGCACGTTGCCGATCCCGGGGCGGTCACGCCGGTCAAAATAAACGGTCTCACCACGCAATATACCGGAACGTTGCAGGGGGAAATCGGCCAGCTCACTACCGCGTAATTCGGTCACAGCCTGGTTGCGCGATGCGTCCAGGGTGACATCGTAGCCCGAGACATCAATCCGTGCACCATAACAAAGTCACCCACAGGATCAGTACCATCCCTGGCACCGACTATCCTGACCTTGCCACCCCTGGCATTGAGTTGCGCACCCGTACCGTTATCATCGGTGCCCTGCATGATAACGCGTGCAGCATTGAGGCTAATGCCTGGCAATTTCTGGCTCTGTTCATCCAGCGCCATCGCCGGATCGGTAACCTGCTCACCATTCTCATCTGTAACCGTATTGGCAACGACCTCGGTCACACTCGACGAACCGAGGGTGATACCCGATTCCTGCAAAGGATCGCTGACCGCCGGATCGCCAGATAGAACGGACGTGTTAATCGTATTCTGGGTTCCGCCGGTATTAATGGCGCCGAAGCCACTTGCACCATGGCGCGCGACCAGGCGAATGGAACCGTTAAAATCCACGGAACTCGTCGCCCGCACCACGCCTTGTTGATTGACGGCCAGACCGACCAGTGAGACATTGCCACGCTCGGCGATGATACTCCCCAGGTTTTCCCCTTTACCGCCGGTACCCACTTCCACCAGCATGCCGCCGGCATTGGTATCGGTCTGGATCAGCACCTGGTCATAACTGCCCGCCAGGATGGCCTGTCCACCCGGTGTGTAAATCGCGCCGGAGTTGATAATATGCGGTGCAAGAATCAGGACACGACCCTGCTCCTGGGTGGTGATAATGGCACCTTGCTCAATCACAATCGTCGCGTCAGGGTCACTTCCGCCTGAAAAGGCGTAGCGTTGGGCCGGATCAGCCAGGTTGATCGCACCGGTAATACCCGCGTTTTCGAATACGGTGTCACTAATATTCAGCGTCGAGGCCACCAGGCTATTTACATTGACACTTGAATTTTTACCAAACAGAAAACCGTTGTTATTGATCAGGTAGACGCGACCGTTGGCATTGAGCGAACCGTAAATCCGACTGGGGTCCACCTGGTTAATGCGGTTAAGTGCGATCGATTCGCTGGAGGGTTGGTTGAAATTGACCGTGCTGCCATTACTGATGTTGAATGATGACCAGTTAAACGTATCATTGGTCCGGTTCTGATTTACGTCGAGTCGGGTATTCGCGGCATTGTAAGTAGCCGTGGCGGTGCCACTGGCCGACCAGCCGGGGTTAGTGGTACTAGAGATACTATTACTCGCCTGTCCGCCCTGTGCTACCGGCAACTCGGCGCGCACCGGCATCCCGGCCAGCATCACCATACTCGCAAACGAAAAACCAAGGCCCAGCTTGCTAGTTACTTTGTGTGAAATAAGCCGTCTGGCAAAACGGACGAATGACAGTAGCTGAGAAAAAAAACGGCTCGGCCTGCAACCATAAACCTGCATACGCATTACTAAACCTCATCCTGTAAAATCATCCTGTTGTACGCTAACGCATTAATTTTGTTGTTATATACGTTCATGCGGCCGATGTCTGCCATCGAAGCGGACAGGTATATCAGAGCAAGATGACAGTTGTGTAACAATTAATAATGGCGAATAAAAATAAATTTGTAATACATTCAGACTACAAAAGTAATGCCGGTCAGTCGTATTCATAATAAAAAAACCCACCCCCTTTCGGGAGTGGGTTCTTGCTACACCTACATCCATGTAGCGTTTGTCTACCTTTTGTAGCCAGTGACTAGTTCAGGCTGATAGTACCAGAAACCTGATCAACCACCTTACCCGGTTGGCAGGTCTTGCCACTACGTGTCCAGGTATTCACTGGTAAAGGCGCATTCGCGTCCATCAGTGAAGCCGGGCTCAACGGTGCTTCAACCACCGCGTTGGTATCCGAACCCGGGAAACCATCGGCATCCGGAACCACCAGCCAGCCTGTCGTACCAAAGGCGTGGATATAGTTCAGGTTGGACTTGAAGATGTCCACCGGACCGGCAGAGCAGAGGAAACCACCCAGGGAGGCCTTGAAACCGGCAGGAACCACGCGGCCTGTCTCATTCGTAGCCGTATTACCCGACAGGGTTGCATCAGCCGCTATCAATGAAGACACGTCTGCCGCACCTGCATTCCATTGGCAGGTGGCCTCGGCCACGTCAAAGTAATCACCGCGCCAGCTATTAGCCAGGACGGGAGCCACTTCCTGCACCTTGGCAAAACGCCAGCCACGACCCAGGTTAACGTTCTTCTCCAGCGACTGGTAGCCTATCGCCCAGGCGAGGCGGGGATCGTTAAGTGGGCTATTATCCGTGTTATCGAACAGTGGACCTGCCGTGTTTCCCGCAGGGGCGTTGTTCTCCAGTGCGTCCAGGCAACGGCCCAGATCAGATGACCCCTTGTTCATACAGACAACAGAAGAACCTGTGAAGAAGCATGTATTGGGAGCTGTTACAAGAGCTGCCTCTGCCTGAATGCTGCCACCGACATTAGCACAGGGGCGATTCAGGAAGATCGCCTGGAACTGTGCATTGGTACCGGAACCGGAGTTACGCCGGCAGATGTGGACGCGCTGGTTGTTCAATGCCGGTACGGCATTTGAGGTCGGGATGTTGACCACGGTGATCCCCGCCGTCGTGTTGGCCTGGGTGGCCGTAGCAATCAAAGACATTGTGGATTTGTCCCCAGTCAGTAATACCGCCGGTGAACAGACCTACGATCTCCGTCTTGCTCAGGCTGGGCATACAGGCCTCGGTATCCAGCAAGCTTGCTGTACCTGCGGACGGTGAGGCATTATCGGTTGGATTAAAGCTACCGGCCATAACACGCGCGACGTCGTAGGTAACACCGTTCACTTGTGCCGGCAGTAAAATATTACCCGGTAGAGCCGTTCCTGCCGCACCCGTTGTGTAGGTTGGGTTACCCGCAGTATCGAACCCACCGAAGGTCAAGGCTGTGTAGTTAACACTGGTGGCTGGATGACACATGCTACCGCTTGCAAATTGCAGGGATTGTAAGGCACGCGCCAGGCTCGTGGTGATACCCACGCCGAACTCCAGGGCCGCCAGCGGTTTAATGGTCATGGCGTTGGTGGGATCGTTAAAGACGTTACCCGTCGATGGCGTATTCACGTCAAAGAACAGGTTCGGCTCAACGTCAGACAGCCCCATGTCACCACCCGGTAGAGAGACCACCGGAAAACCACAAAGGCTGTAGTAGCTGTATGATGTCCCCAGGCCGGTGCTGACAAGACCATTCACGGTACAGGTGCTCAACAACGTATCGTCCAACGGTGCCTTCTGATAGGTAATGGGATTGTTCACAGGGTCAAGCACCGGTGTCGTACCATCGCCCGAACCACCGCCTTGTTTTACGAACATGACCACATCACCCGCCGTGGCCGCAGGAACGGCCGCCGGATTCACCTGGCAAATGACATTCCAGTCGTCCCCATCTACCTCATACATGGTGATGTTTTTAGTGGCTCCGTTCGCGGGTGTCAGACATACGCGATCGATCAGTCCGTTCTTCACGAACTGGGCCGAGGCCGTTGCACCCGAGAAGTGGATAGTATAGTTGGATTGGCTGGGCAGATAGTCCGCCGCCTGGGCCACGCCGCTTGTCGCAGCCATGGCGCTGGCAACTGCTAGTAGGCCTGCTAGTTTCAATTTTTTCACGTGTAATTCTCCTTCGTAAGTATAAAAATCAGGTTAGGCAGAACGACGGCGAGCAACACCCACCAGTCCCATTAAACCGGCACCAAATAACCACACGGCCGCTGGCAGCGGTACTGTGGAGAATGTCAGGTCTCCGGTTGCGCTGGCCAGGGTCCAGCTGCCGAAGTTCGCAGGGACAATACTGGCAGGGGAGGGATTAGTGAGAGTACCGGTATTACCATCGGGACCGATGAAATAGAAATTCAGCGCCGAGTCGAAAGTACCTTCTGTCGCGAAACCAAAGATGGTCTTGTTGCCCCAGTTGACGCCGTCATGGAAGGCCGGACTGGTTGCATTTGCACGCATGGAATCATTGGTTGCAAAGCTGGTACCTGGCATCAGGTTATTGACCTGAACGGTATAAAGGCCGATATTATTTGCAGCCTGATTAAAGGCCGTTGCACTGCCCTGTGGCCCGTCTCCGGCAACTAACGGATTAACCGTTGAAGTTAAAAAACCGGCGTTAGCTGGGGCATATGTGGTGGGGTTTACGGTCTCGTCATTATGCACCGCCAGCATATTGTAGCTGATGCTGAAATCCGTGCTGCTGTTATCGGTGATAAAGGCGTTATAGTTGGCGTCCGCGCCGAGAGCCACGTTCATGCCGTTGAGGCTACCCAGGGTACCGCCAAGCCAGGCGTCAACAAAGGTGCTGGCAATAATCCCGGTATCGAACACGTAAGAGTTATTGAGAGTAGAGTTTGTTGCACTACGGGCGATCATGGAGATGAACAACTCCCCGATACCACCACTATCTACTGGGGCATACGGTTTAGCACCAAAACCTGGCATGCCATCGGAATCGATATCCGCCTGGGCAGCACCGGTAATACCCAGCGCCACCGCGACCACGATTGCTTTCATTTTCATTTTCATTTAAAAACACTCCATTTGTTCCTACACTAATCAAAACATGTGACACATAACCGTTGCTTCTTGCACCTCGTATGTGATACATGGGCCTGCCAGACTGCGCGATTTTCCTCACACCCTAACCGGAGAAACTTGCCGCATCCTTGAGCCTGCAAGAACATCTACTCTCCAATCGCCTGACACGGGTAAAACTAACCGTGTTTTGTGACAGTATTTTTAAATTTTGGGAAGATAATTATGGAAAGGAAAAATGATGTGTGTTCAGAATCAGTTTGCAATACATATGTAATACATTTACATCCTGTTCAGAAAATAATTGCTAGCAATAATGTGTTTTAAGTTGTTGGTAATGAGACAACACGCTTAGTAAAAACGTTCAGGATGAATGCAAAAAAAATTATTGGCCCGTTGAGCTGGTCTTTATTTTGTCCTGTGTCACTGATCTTGGATCAAGCGTCAGGTCTTCCATGCGAAAACGATATTCCTGTACGGTATTTTCGATATCCACACCTGTAAGCCCAAAAACAGGTTCGACCTTGAGCGATGCTTCTTTCTCATACAGCTTCAAAACTTCTACCCCGGCCTCATAAAGTTTTATATTCATTCCCATACAGTGACTGAGTTCGCCTTTGGTTTTGTCACGGTCGGCCGTCGTCGTGTTGAGCGATACCTGGAGTTCCCGCTTTTGGGTATATATTTCCTTAAGTTTATCGTAGGTTTCCAGAAGTTTTTTGGCTAACTTCTTGCCCTGTTTAGTAGTCTTATCAAGGCGCGCCCGGGTACTTTTCAGTTTATCCTTGTTCTTTTTTAGATCCTTTTTTAGTTTAGCGGTGTCCGCTTCCAATTTTTTATTCTGGGCCCTGGCAACATCACGTTCTGCCGCAATCTGGCGCATCAATAGTTTAAGTTTAATCGCGGCATCCCCTCCGCCACTATTGTGATCTCGTAACTCGGCATGCGCAGGGGACATGACTGCTAACACAATCACTGCTGTTATAGTCGCGATTTTTTTACGCATAAAAAATACCTCCTCAACGCCTTAGAATTTTGCATTGAGATTAATTTGTAATGTATTGATCTTGTAAGGGCGATTTTCTTTCGCAGTTGTCGGGTCAAGTGCAAACTGTTCGCCATTGATGGTTTCACTACTGATCCAGCGCGCATCCAGCCAGACGTTTTCATTAAGGCCATAAGCGCCACCAAGAATATAACCTTTGGCATCGGTGCCCCCCAGATGGAAATCCGAATCGGTAAAACTGGCCAATGTCGCGTCACGCTCCAGATACTTGTAGCTCAACCAGACTCGCCAGTTGCCACGCTCCCGCACATAAGGCCAACCGATATCGAATTTAAGCTTATAACCGGTCGACTCCTCGGCATAATTTGCCGCGCCGACAAACGTAGGATCCACAGTACGGGCATCCTGGTTAATTCCGTAACCAATGTTCTTCACATAATCGGCCGTAAAATAATAATGAATAGGTGCAAAGTTAGCCAAATCATACGATAAAGTGATATTCACCAGATTGTAGTCACTGGCCAATGCCATTCGTCTGTTCGAAGTAAGTGGATCTGCAATATTAAATAAGGTATTTCCTGCCTGCATGAACTCTGGTGCAGTATAGTCGTAAGTTGTTCCATCCCCGCTCTGGTTTCTTGTCCCATCTATATTTTGATAATCATAGTACGCGATGGCAAAACGAAGCCTGGATTGACTCAGTAATTGCCAGTCAAAACCGGTCTGTAGACCTAACAACCACTTGTCACTATGAAGGTTCGATTCCGATAATGGGAAGGCACCAACGGACAAATACGGTTCAATCTGATTTTCATCAACATCCAGAGGATTATCGGTCTTGGAAAATCTCAGTTTGGTGGCGATACCATCAAAATTCAGATCACTATCCCAAACCAGATCGGTACCAAACCAGGGATTGGGCATGCGCCCACCCAGAAAAGTGTAATACTCTGTTTCTGAAGTATATTTCAAATAAGCCTTATTAAGCACAACCCTGAAATTACGATTAAAATTGCCCAGTGTCTGATTGGTGGAAACCGGATCATTGAAACTGCCCGTAGCCAGCCCCATGCCTGCCATCCATTCATTGGTAACTTTTACCTTTAACCCGAGCCGGGCACGAACACGCAGACGATCACGATCTTCTGTCATATTAAATGTCGCATTTTCACCAGCGCCACTAATACTACCTGCATCGTTGATCGCCTGATAATTATAGTAACTACCGAATACGTTCTCGCTCGGAAACATATCACTCTGGGCACGTAGTCTGATATCACCTGTCAGACTAATGCGATCGATCCAGGTCGGCACAACGCCCGGCA
>ENA-ORDP01000862-ORDP01000862.1-marine-sediment-metagenome-genome-assembly--contig:-NODE-862-length-18293-cov-3.941660_pt1 | contig 18293 bp, 13 predicted proteins | sample MGYA00248627_ERZ508539 | MGnify/ENA primary metagenome ERZ508539 (study PRJEB26208, sample SAMN05571518) | marine sediment metagenome | biome: deep sea; feature: Hydrothermal vent; material... | reverse complement strand
GTATTTTGGGTGCAGTGGCCGGACCTGAGCGAGTGCTAGTAATCAAGTCGATATTGAGACTGCGACCATCATCACCGGTTTTAACAGTATAAGAAACAGTACGATTAAAGTTTAGAATCAGCTCGGGGCCGTTGGGTAGTGTGCGATCAATTTCGGCAGATATTAGTGGTACCTTATCACTGCGTTCCCAGCCAACCACCTCACTGCTTATCGGTGTGTCGTCCAGCACCTGGCCGGGTAATACCGGTATGGTCAGACTGACATTAATTTCCTTGCCTTGCGAGACCGGGAAATGTCGCAGGTATGTTATAGGAATGTTGAACTGGATAATAATCCGATGTCGGCCATTTACTACTGTGGTTTCAATATGGTCAATGATCTTACTGGCCGCATTCGCAAAGGTTGATACCAGGGAAATGGCCAGGCAGAAGAGCAGTTTGCTGTGCCTGTACAGCAGGGTATAAGAATAAGATTTCATGGTTGTTGAGTTTTATTCGTTTCGTGAGGAGCATTTTTTTCAGTGTCGATTTCTATAACAAGTTTACGCAGGTCAGTCGGATAGACCCTGTATGCAACACTGTTGGTAAATTGTACATACAGCAAACCGTTCCACGGGTCGTTGTGTTCAAAGCTGACTGAATCGATGTATTCATTGGGTGGTATCTGGCCATATTCGATTGGTTTGAACGGCCGAGGTCTTGATACTCCCGTGCGCGTACGCAACGGTATGTGTTTCATTTGTACCAGTAGCGTATTGCCCTCAGTTTGTGGGTAGTGCCACTGGTACATAATCGGGAATCTGAAATGAATAGTCATGATCAGCCGCTCGCCCTGTTCTTGCAGATCCACCCACTCGAATGTATCGGGGCGTCCGGGTCCTGCCGCCTGAAGTCCGCTACTGAAGGCCAGTAGCACTACCAGTCCGCAGTTGCGGCATATGCGCTCAGGCGAGAACCTCCCCGGTACAGGATATGCTGTCATGTTCATATCTGATGCCCCTAGAAGTTGCCATCGTTGGCGCGGTGGCGGCTGTTACGGGTTTTGATTCTTGTGGTGAGTGTGCTGTCGGAATAAACATGGCAGCTACCGGAACAATCGCGCAGCTCAGAAACCGTGTATTTAACACCCGGGTTCTCATGTTTCGGATGGGGACCAGGTTTGTAGTTCTTGGCATGGCAGCCGCCACAATCCGGTTTATACGGAGCTGTGTAGGTGGCTGCTTCACCGTTGCCGGTATGGCAGCGAATACACCTCAGGTTGCCACGATGATCACCAGGGTAGTTAGGTGAGGTATGGGTGTAGCGCACCGGTGTCCAGGCGACATTGTTATGACAGTCATCACATTGGCGTGAGGTTATAAAATGCTGTGCACTCTTGCCAGTGGCCGTCGAACCATTATGACAACTGTTACAGCTACCCGTAACAGCGTTATGGTCAAAGGTAGCTGGCCGCCAGGCAACGGTAGTATGGCAGTCGTCGCAGGTATTACCGCTGGTAATATGAGTGACTGATTTACCTGTTGCAGTGGTACCGTTATGGCAGGTAAAGCAGCTCCCGGTAATCGAGTTGTGATCAAAGTTAGCAGGCTTCCATGCAACAGTTGTGTGGCAATCATCGCAGGTGTTGTTGCTCTGGATATGAGTATTGTTTTTTCCGGTTGCCTGTACACCATTATGACAGGTAGAACAGGACCCGGTTAGACTACCGTGGTCGACATTGGCAGGTTTCCAGGCCACGGTGGTATGGCAGTCATCGCAAGTATTGCTGCTCAGGATGTGGCTGGTCGACTTGCCCGGAGCGTTCACACCGTTATGGCAGGTCGCGCAAGAGCCGGTTACGGCACTGTGATCAAAATTTGCCGGTCGCCAGGCGACGGAGGTATGACAATCGTCACAAGTGTTGGCGCTCTGGATGTGGGAAGGGCCCCTGCCCGTGGCCTGCACACCATTATGGCAAGTGAAGCAGGAGCCGGTCAGGCTGCCATGGTCGACATTGGCTGGTGACCAACCAACGGTGCTATGACAGTCATCACAGGTATTGCCACTCTGGATATGTGTAGCATTTTTCCCGGTTGCCTGTACGCCATTATGGCAAGAAGAGCATGAGCCGGTCAGGCTGCCGTGGTCAACATTCGCAGGCGACCATCCTACAGTAGTATGGCAGTCGTCACAGGCATTACCACTCTGGATGTGACGACTGCTTCTGCCTGTCGCTTGTACACCATTATGGCAGGTTGTGCAGGAGCCGGTTACAGAGCTATGGTCGAATCTTGCAGGGCGCCAGCCCACGGTAGTATGACAGTCATCACAGGTATTGTTGCTTTGTATGTGTCCGGAATTTTTTCCTGTTGCAGTAGATCCGTTGTGACAGGTGGAGCATGAACCGGTTACATTACTATGGTCAAAACGCGCATTCTTCCAGCTAACTGTGTTGTGGCAGTTGTCACAGCTGCTACTGCTCTTGATGTGAGAAGGGTTTTTTCCTGAAGTAATAGTACCGTTATGGCAAGTCTGGCATGACCCGGTTACATTGCCATGATCCATACTGGCATTCCGCCAGGTCGTTACAAAGTGACAGGAATCGCAGTCATTATTGGAGGCAATATGATTCGGGTTTTTATCAGTTGCGCCCATGCGGTTATTCTGGATATGACAGCCTTCGCAACGTCGTGGCAACCCTTTGAATATACCGCCGGTATGGCAGCTTTCGCAGCGCGCCACTTCATGTGAGGCGTTAAGAGGAAAGCCGGTTGAATTATGGTCAAAGCTCTCCATCGTTATTGCCGCCATACTATTGGTAACCATAAACATGGCTAACAGTAGAAAGGCAAACCTGTAGAGTGCCTGTGTCCTGTTGACTGTGCGTAGCATGACTTGATCCCCTTAAAATTTATATATTTTTGTACAGTTTTTAATTATTAGTGTGGTAACGAAATCTCGCGGAAATCGGTAGTGTTATGGCAGCGTGAGCAGTCAAGGCCAAACTGGCCGTCATGGCTATCATCGTCTGCATGGCATGCCAGGCAACCCCTGCTCTGGCTACCGGGTTTCAGTGGTTCCAGGTGGCACGATGCACATTCCAGTCCACGGTGTTCGCCATCCAGTATGAAATCTGTTTCCCGATCGTGATTAAATTGCCAGATTCGCCAGTGGTTTGGCGTATGGCAGCGCTGACACTTCGTGCCCAGCGATTTTTTGTGGAAGTCATCATGGCAGGTGTTACAGCTACGGGAAGTGCCTTTGTACTCGGCGCTCTCATGACATTCTTCACAGGTGGTGGTGGCGTGCATACCATTGAGCGGAAAATGAGTCAGATCATGATCAAAACGTAATTTTGTTATCCAGCCAGCCGGGTTATGGCATTTGTTACAGCTCTTCCCCTGTTTTCCTTTATGCACGTCGTCCGACTTGTGGCAAGACAGGCAAGAGGTTTTCAATGATTGCGTATACAGGTTGCCACTGTGACAATCATGGCAGGCCAGCTGCTTGTGTTTTCCATCCAGAGCGAATTTGGTGTCGACGTTGTGTCGGAAGCGGATAGTCTGCCATTCTCTGTCGTTGTGACAGGTGTGGCAACGCTTGCCAAACTGCCCGTTATGTCGATCATCATCACTATGACAATCGTTGCAGCTACGTGCTTTCTTGTGACGCTTCTGGTTTAGATGACAGGCCTCGCATTCAACTTCTTTATGTCCACCCTTTAACGGGAAGTCGGTTTTCCTGTCATGATCAAATGCGCCAGCATCCCAGTTGCGCGGGGTATGACACTTTCCGCAATCGCGCCCCTGCGCACCGTTATGGCGATCGTTGACGCTGTGGCAACTAAAGCATTTATCCGGTGTATTTTTGTAGCGCTCGTTGATATGGCAGGTATTACATTCTGCCTTGCGGTGTTTGCCTTTCAGCGGATAGTCGGTCTTGTTATGGTTAAAGGTAATCAGTTTCCAGCGTTTCTCGTTATGACAGGTACCACAACGCTTACCCAGTTTTTCCCGGTGCGTATCATCATCCTTGTGACAGCTATGGCAACCATGTTGTGCTTCATGGTAAGCCTTGCGTGGTTTGTGGCAGGCTTCACAGGCCTGATTACGATGGTCGCCGCGTAATCTAAAGTCGGTCTGGTTGTGATTAAAAGTCTGCCGGTTAAATCCGATGATATCGGCATCTCGGCCACGATGTTCAGAATGACAGGCGCGGCATTCATTTTTACGGGCAGATGATGAGCGTCCATGGTAGCCCTGAACATTCCTTCTGTCCTTGTCGATACGTTCGTGACATTTCAGGCAACGAGTATTTTCATCAGGCAGACTGCCGAGGGCATGACAACTGGTGCACTTATCTTCTTCGCGTGCATGACCTTCTATGACCGGTCCGGGCATCATCAGTTTTTCAAGTGTGGCCGCGTAGGCGTTAGTCATCATCATAAGAAGTGCAAAAAATAATAAACCTTTCAGTTCGCGTGTTCCGTTCAGTGTCATTTTTGTAATCAGTTTTTCAATACAGGTGCACAGCGATCACATGTGTTATGCCGGCAGCAATCAGTAACATATACATCGGCATGTGTAATATGTGCCAGAGTGAGAAAAAACGTTCATATGCACTCAGATGTACTGCACGACGCATGGCACAGGTGTATTCTTTGAGAATTATCCGGTACTGGCGACGCACTGAACGACTATATCCCTGTGCGTTAACAGCACGGTCCAGTTTTTTACGTATTCTGTATCGCGTAAGTGAGATGTGTATATTGACCAGTGGCATTTTCAGTAGTGTGACGGGCAGGCTTCTTTCCTTGATTACTGACTGCTCCAGGTTTGCCAGGCTGTTAGCGATAGCCTTGTCCGGGTCGAGCTTGGCCAACGCCAGGCGATCATGAGCCAGCTCCTGTCTTAATAATGGTAAGGTCGCACGCTGGCCATACAGACCCATGTGTATCCTGCTATAAAGAAAACGTCCGATCAGACCGCTAATGGCTACAGCAAGCATCGAAAACAGAGCCAGGTTGCTGTTTAGTGAACCCAGTGAAAAAGTGGAGTGAAAAAGGATCAGCACAGGACCAGCCACACCAAAAATCATATGTGCGCGAAACCAGTGTTTGATGTTACCGAGGCGTCTCATTGCTTTCATATGCTTGCGCATCGGATAGGTAAGCAGTAACAGCATTAATACACCACCAATAATGCCGAGCCAGTAACCGGTACCGGTTTCTGCAGTCAGGTTACTACTATGTCTATTCAGCCAGCCTGCCAGTAACAGTATTGGCACACCAATCCAGGCAAGCACATCAAATAGCGGGAAGCGTAGTTTTTGCCTGGGTGCAGCCGGGCTTTTTTGAGTCGCCGGCTCGTGCATGGTATCAACCAGGCCTTCAACGGCTGGGTGCAGTCCATCAGCGGCTGTGCGGGAATACTGCGTAGCAGACATCTATTAATCTCCGTAGTAAATCATTCACGGCACGGCGCAATCAGCTTTCCGAGTCAGTTGTATAGAATTTATAATTAATATAGAAGGCATGTTGTGATAGCAGTCTCATAAAATGGGAATTAAATCCCAAATCTTGTGTGACATCACGTACATAAAATAGTATATCGGCTTATCTATTTGATAGATAAGCCAAAAAATACAGGGATTTTCGACAGTACAGGGTTTTAGAAAACGGATGCACTCAGCTCATGAATGGCCATGAGCATTTCAGTATCGTCGGTGAGTGCCTGGTTGATAGCACTCTGGCAGGCAGTGACTGGCGTTATGCCGCTGGTGATAAGCTTTCCGGCATGTACCAGCAGGCGGGTGCTGGCACCCTCTTCAAGGCCGCTGCCTTTCAGATTGCGGGTCATACGTGCAAACTTAACCAGTTGGGCGGCCTGATGTTCGTCCAGTGCGGATTCACTCATGATGATCTTCTTTTCCAGCTCGGCGTTCGGGTAGTCGAATTCCAGTGCCACGAAACGTTGCCGGGTGCTCTGCTTAAGGTCCTTGAGTACACTCTGGTAACCTGGGTTATACGACAGCGCGAGACAGAAGTCAGGCCCGGCTTCGAGTAGCTCACCCAGCTTTTCAATTGGCAGAACACGTCGGTCGTCTGCTAACGGGTGGATGACGACAACCGTATCCTTGCGTGCCTCGACAATCTCATCAAGGTAGCAGATGGCACCGTGGCGCACCGCGCGTGCCAGTGGCCCGTCGATCCAGACCGTTTCGCCGCCGCTGATCAGATAGCGTCCGACCAGGTCCGACGCGGTCAGGTCGTCGTGGCAGGAAACGGTAATCAGCGGGCGTTTCAGGCGCCAGGCCATGTGTTCCATGAAACGGGTTTTGCCGCAGCCGGTAGGGCCCTTGAGCAGTACCGGCAGTTTATTGCTGTCGGCCGCTTCAAAAATTTCGATCTCGTTACCTACGGCTTCGTAGTACGGTTCTTCCGTAATAAAATATTCTTCTGGTTTCAATGCCTTAGCAGATATTTTCTGGGTCATGAGCGTACTGGGTTCCTGACGTTAATAGTGCGATATTTTGCGGGTTCTGGCTGCATTTGGCAAATGGCGCTTAAGTCAGCTGCCTACACAGCTCGCCGTTCTATTAACAGCTCTAATAACCATCATATAGCTAATCTATTTGCTTATTGGAAAATTCAATCCCAACTGGCCAGTTTATGCTGGTAACGGCTTGCCGTCAGGAGTAGATTATACGCCTCGTGCCAGCTATACCCGACGAATGCATTTTCAGGCTGCCGTGTCGGGAGTCATGAGCCGGCAGATAACTAATATTTAGCCTGTCCGTAACGGAGGAAAATCAATGTCGGATGTAATCGCAACCAACCAGACAATTCTGGTGGTCGGTGGCGGCATCAGCGGCATGACTGCAGCGTTAGAAGCTGCTGAGTGCGGCAAGCAGGTCATTTTGATCGAAAAAAGCCCCAGCATCGGCGGACGTGTCAGCCAGTTATACCGTTATTTCCCGAAACTTTGCCATCCAATCTGTGGCATAGAAATTAACTTGCGCCGTATCAAGGCGAACCGCAATTTGCGTGTGATTTCAATGGCAGAAGTAACCAGTATTACCGGCGAATCCGGTAACTACTCGGTCAACATCAAGCTCAGCCCGCGCTATGTGAATGAAAACTGCACCGCCTGCGGTGAATGCGCCAAGGTAGTTGAGGCCGAGTTTGACGACGAATTTAATTACAATCTGTCCAAACGCAAGGGTGCCTATCTGGTCAGCAACATGGCCTACCCACAACGTTACGTGCTTGATTCAGGCATCATCGGCAGCGACGATGCAGACAAGGCCAAGGCAGCCTGCAAATACGACGCTATCGATCTGGACATGCAGGAACAAAGCCTGGACCTGACCGTCGGTGCGGTTATCTGGGCAACCGGCTGGCGTCCCTATGATGCAGCGAAGATTCAGCCCTACGGTTATGACCGTTACGAGAACGTGATCACCAGCCTGGAGTTTGAACGTCTGGCCAATCCTCAGGGTCCGACTGGCGGCAAGTTACTGCGTCCGTCCGATGGCAAAGAGGCTAAAGACATTGCCTTTATCCAGTGTGCCGGTTCACGTGACCAGAACCACCTCAAGCATTGTTCACGCATCTGCTGCATGGGTAGTCTGAAACATGCCAACTATGTGCGCGAGAAATACGGCGATGACGGCAAGTCAACTATCTACTATATAGATATACGCGCGATCGACCGTATCGACGATTTCCACCGCAAAGTAAAAGAAGATCCAAACGTGACCTTTACCAAGTCCAAGGTAGCCAGCATCACCGAAGACAAGGAAACCGCTAATCCGATCTGTCATGGTGTCGATACCGAAGGCTATAACCGTTACAGCAACCCGCACGACCTGGTTGTGCTGGCTGTGGGAATGGAACCCAGTGTCGCGAAAGACAGTTTCCCGATTGAGCTGGTTATTAATGAAGAGGGTTTCATCGAACAGGATCCGGCTAATGGTGGCATATTTGCTGCTGGCTGTTCAGCCGATGCGCTGGATGTAAACCGTTCTGTACAAAATGCCACTGCCAGTGCGTTACGAGCTATACAGGTCGTCAACCGCACTGCCGGTATGGAGGGTTAGGACTGTGGCAGACGAAAAGAAAATTGGCGCCTATATTTGTAAGGGCTGTGGACTGGGTGACCGGTTAAATACCTCACAAATCGCCACCATTGCCGAACGTGAGGCCAAGGCCAACGTGGTTCGTGAACATGATTTCCTGTGTAGTGAGGAAGGCGTGGCTATGATCCAGAATGATATCGACAACGAAGGTGTTAACCACGTTGCTATTTGTGCCTGCTCACGCCGAGCAAAGTCCGAAGCATTTAATTTTGATAATATCGCGATGTCACGTGCTAACCTGCGCGAAGGCGTTATCTGGGTACGCCCGGATACCGACGAAGCAAAAGAAACCACGCAGGAAATGGCTGAAGATTACGCTCGTATGGCGGTGTTTGAAGTCAACTTCATGACCCCGCCAGCCAATAGCGGGCAATCAAAAGGTGAAAAAGGCATTCTTGTTGCCGGTGGTGGCATATCCGGTATGACCGCGGCGGTTGAGGCGGCCAAGGCAGGTTACAAGGCAACCATCGTCGAAAAATCTGCAACGCTGGGTGGTACCGCAGCACAAATGCTGAAGCGTATCCCGCAGCACTCGCCCTACACCGACCCGGAAGATACCGGTGTCAGTGAATTGGTCGCTGCTATCGAGGCCGATGACAAGATAACCGTTTACCTGAACGCAACCATCACCAAAACCAGTGGTGCACCGGGGCGTTTCTCGGCTGACATCAGTACCGAGTCTGGTTCAACCGTTACCGAAAACTTTGGTGCTATTATTCAGGCATCCGGTTTCGAGGCCTATGATGCAAACCAGCTACCCGAACTGGGTTATGGTAAAAGTGCCGACGTTATTGACCAGGCCGGCCTGGAAAAACTCGCACTGGAAGCCAATGGCGGTTCGATCAAACGTCCTTCAGACGGGAAGGAAGTGAAGAATGTCGTGTTTGTACAATGCGCCGGACAGCGCAGCGACAAAGAAGGTCATTTGCCATATTGTTCCGGTCACTGCTGTCTGACCTCGATCAAGCAGGCCATGTACTTCAAGGATCAAAACCCCGATATTGATACCACCGTGCTGTACAGCGACCTGCGTACTCCGGGTGCCGGTGGCGAGGATTTTTATCGCAGCGGTCAGGACAAGGGTGTTATTTTCACCAAGGGCACCGTCTCTGAAGTGAAATCCAGTGGTTCTGAGCTAACTGTTAATTTCCACGACATGATCCTGAACGATGACGTTGAGCTGGGCGCCGATCTGGTCGTGCTCGCAACAGGCATGGTTCCGAATGGCGGCGTCGATATCGAAGCGGTTCCGGTTAAAGATGAAGACGGAGATGAAAATGCAGCCGTAGAGGTGTCAGTTGATTCCATTCTTAACCTTGATTACCGGCAAGGCCCTGACCTGCCACATCTGAAAAACGGTTTTAACGATTCACACTTTATCTGCTTCCCTTATGAAACTCGCCGCACCGGTATCTATACCTGTGGCCCGGTGCGTCGTCCGATGGACATGTTGCAGGCAACAGAAGATGCCACCGGTGCAGCGCTGAAGGCCATCCAGGCAGCAGAAAATGCTGAACTGGGCCGCGCGGCACACCCACGCTCAGGTGACCTGAGCTTCCCGACCTTCCGCATGGAAGGTTGCACCCAGTGTAAACGCTGTACCGTCGAGTGCCCGTTTGGTGCGATTGATGAAGATGAAGAGCGCTATCCGCAATTCAACGAGAGTCGCTGCCGTCGCTGTGGTACCTGCATGGGTGCCTGTCCGGTACGTGTGATTTCATTCGAGAACTATTCTATCGATACCGTCGGCCAGCAGATCAAGAATGTGGAGATGCCTGACGAGTTCGACGAAAAACCACGTATTCTGGTACTGGCCTGCGAAAATGACGCCTATCCGGCACTGGACATGGCCGCCATGAACGGCGTTGAATACAGTGCCTTTGCACGTGTGATACCGATTCGTTGCCTCGGCTCAACTAACCTGATCTGGGTGACCGATGCACTGAACAGTGGCTACGACGGCATCGTGCTGATGGGTTGCAAAAAAGGTGATGATTACCAGTGTCATTTCGTCAAGGGTTCAGAGATAGCCAATGATCGTATGAGCAAGGTGGCTGATACCCTGCAATCGCTCAGTCTGGAACCCGAGCGCGTTGCGACCTACGAAGTGGCTATCACTGACACCGAACGTGCACCACAGCTGATCAATGACATGGCCGAGGCCGTTGAGAAAATGGGCATGAGCCCGTTCAAGTTCTGAGGAACCAGGCATGAGTAATCTGAATACCGAAATGGTAGAAAAATATCGCAATAACTTCCTGCAGGAAGTGACCGCGAATGTTGAAGAAGGTGAATGGGTCAAGATGTGCATGCAATGCGGCGTGTGCTCTGGTTCCTGCCCGCTGGGGCCCTACTGGGATCACCCTCCACAGGAATTATTCATGATGATTCGTGCTGGCAAGCGTGAAGAGGTGCTTACCTCCAGTTCCATGTGGATGTGTACCTCTTGCTACAACTGCGTCGCCCGTTGTCCGCGCGGCTTGCCGATTACCCATATCATGCATGGTCTGGCGCATTATGCCGACCGTCTGGGCATTGCACCAAAAGGACAGCAAACGCGTAAGTTCGCAAACCTGTTCTGGGACAACCTGACCAAGACCGGTCGTGTTAACGAATTGCGCCTGGGTATCAGCTTGTACTTCATGAATGGCTTTGCTGCAGGTGTTAAAAAAGCACTCAGCATGGCGGGCATGGGTATGGGTATGATGAAAACCAAACGTTTAAGCCCGATGGAGTACTTTGGTGGTCACAGCATTAAAGACAAAAAAGGCTTGCAGGCTATCCTCAAGAAAGCAAAAGAAATAGAGCTGGCAAAAGAACAGAAGTTCTAGGTCAGCGGAGAACGGAACATGGCAAAGAAAGAATATTCATTTTACCCGGGCTGCTCTTCACAAAAGGCTGCATCGGCTTCCAATTACCAGACCTCAGTCGCCAGCATGTGTGATGAGCTCGATATACAGCTGAATGAAATTCCGGACTGGAATTGTTGTTCTGCTTCTATCGGTTTTGCCGGTGGTGGTGAACTGCCACGTCTGGCACTGTCAGCGCGTAACATGGCATTGTCAGAACAGGCTCATCCTGACCAGGACATCGTTGCAACCTGTGCGGCCTGCTGGCTGGCAACCAAAGAAACCCAGGAACGCCTGCACGGTGATGATGCCTTGATGGAAGAAACCAATCAGGCCCTGGCAGAAGGCGGGCTGAAGGTTAAAGCCAACCAGAACGTCCGTCACATGGTAGAAGTACTGATAGAAGACTTTGGTTATGACGAGCTCGGCAAGCACGTAACACGCCCGCTTGAAGGCATCAAGATTGCCGGTTATGTGGGCTGCCAGACCAACCGCCCATTCGGAATCGATGGTGAGTCGTTTGAAAATCCTAAATACCTGGACAAACTGGTTGAAACTATGGGTGCAGACCCGATTAACAACTACGACAAGAAGGTTTCCTGTTGTGGTGGTGCGCTGGCATTTTCAGAACCGGAAAAGAGTCAGGCGCTGATCAAGGACATTATTGAATCCGCTTACGATGGTGGCGCGGATATGATCGTAACACCCTGCCCGGTATGTCAGCTGAATGTCGAGGCCTACCAGGATCACATCAACGCGAAATACAACACCAAGTTTAATATGCCGGTTGTGTATTACAGCACATTGATGTCAGTAGCATACGGTAAAGACGCAAAACAAGCTGGGCTTGATGGGCAAATAATAAAGGCCAAACAGCTGGAGGAGATTGCTGGGAAATAAAATAATAACCAGCAGATAAATTGAAAATGCCTTCTTTATGAAGGCATTTTTTTGCCCTGACCTATCTCAGATAGGTCAGGAGTGCAACACCTCAATCTGGCCAAACAACTTCACTGCCAGTACATTTAACTCATCCAGCGAATACAGCACATCATCGAGTGGCAGGTCTGGATCCAGTAAATTACACATTTCGCGCGCCGTATGGCTGGGCTCCATGTATTCAAACAAGCCCAGTGATCCGGTAATACTGTGAACCCGTCGAAACAGCTCCTGCCTATGATCAGGCTGGTCATAGAGCAGGGCAAGCAGGCTGGATATAGTCTGGATACGGCCAGGCAGGCCGGCAATAAATTCTTTGCGCAGCGCGGCTATTTTTGAGTCCATTACATCGTCTGCATCAAGATAGGTCATTTGCAGGCCCCCGTTCCATATTCTTGTTACACATTAAAGCACAAGCGGCACTAAACAGATAGAATAGGGTTCATGAGTCGTGACGAATTTAAAAAAACAGAACTTATTGCCGAATCAACGGAAGACTATGCCTTACTGGATTTTGGTAATGGCCGATGCCTGGAGAGAATGGGTTTATTCACAGTAAGTCGGCCTGACCTGAACGCAACCAGTCAGCCGAGTGATGGCAAGTGGCAGGCAGACTGGGAACATATCATTAATGGTGCAACCGGTATATGGCGCCCATGCAAGACAGGGTTGAAGAACAACTGGCAGCTGCGCTACGCTGAAAAGCTGTGTCAGGTCGAGCTGGATGGTAAAGGCGGTACCGGCTTTCAGGCCGAACAGTCACTGTGTGCGCAATGGGTAGAACAGCGCCTGAGTGGTTGTTATCACCTGGAAAATTTACGTGTACTCATTCTGTTTGGGGGTGGCGGTTGTGTTACTGCCAGCGCCTGTGCTGCCGGGGCGACGGTGGTGCATGTCAATCCATCGGATGCACAACTGGAAAGGTCGCGCTCAGTAATAAATGACAATACCGTTGATTGGGTACACGAAGACCCACTGGCACATGTCGAACAGCTGATACGTGAACATCAGAAGTTTCATTTAATCCTGGTCAGGCCACCGCAGATACAACGTGGTCCACACCATCGATCCTGGGATATCAAAGTCGACCTGGCTGCGCTGGTGATGAACATACCGCGTCTGCTGGCAGAACAACACCGCGGAGTATGGTTATCACCACAAATGCATGGTTGGCAGGCAGAGAGTCTGGCAGAGATGCTGTACGCCGCCATGCCTGGCCGGGATATTGAACTGTTGCAGCTGGCAGTCAGATGTGTGGATGGGCGTACGTTACCAGCGGGTGTTGCAGCACGCCTGACAGAGGATGAGGTCCTGTCGGTCGATGGTGTGAGGCCGGTGTTGGATGCAGCCAGCATGGAAGAGCGACTGGAAGTGGCATTGGAAGCGGTGCTGTCTTCTCGGCGTACTGCCAGCAAACCGGCACAGGAACTGGCGGGTTGTGACCGACAACAACAGGAATTTGTTTTGCACTGGGTTGATGTGTTGTCACGCACCAACGCCGAGATGGCCTTTCAGTTTGCTGTGTACGCACACCCGGCCATTTCCAGTATGGATATGGAGGGAGTGAAAGAATGGTTGTTACAGGCAACCGATGAATACGATGTACGCGGGCTGCATGCGGCCATCGTATTACTGAAAGACGTACAAGGCTTTACCGAAAAAAGAACGGCAGGCAAGACCGGTGTGAGTTTTGAAAAATGTGCCACAGTGCTGGACTTGTTTGTACGCGGTTTGTCCGGGCGTAAACGTAGGCTTGATACCGCCGATAAAACAGTTACCGATACTGAAACCCTGTTTCTGCCAGAAACTATCAGCCTGCTTGAATCAACCGAACAAAACTTCGAGTTATATAAACTCATGGCCGTATTTCAGTGGGCTCAGATCTGGTACGGCAGCTTTCGGCTTGATTTGCTCGAACGCCTGTCTGCGTATGAGGATGTAAAAAAAGCAACGCAGTTGTTTCATCGTCTGGAAACCATACGCCTGCAAGCGATAATCAAACTGGAACTACCCGGTCTGCATCGAAGTATGGAAGCGATACTGTCACAAACCGGCGAAACACTCATCCCGGATGGCTGGCAGGATTGCACGGCAGAACTACTTGAAACTAATATAAGCAACGAGCCGAGTGTAGAAAGCAGCCTGAGCATACTTGCAACACTCTACCCTGCAGACGTGCCGCCGGCCTTGTGTTTTCAGGGAGAACTGGATCTTGAGCAGGTTGAACAAACCAGAAAAGCACGGTTACTGCGCGAAAAAAATATGTTCAGAAAAATACTGGCGTCTATGGAGAGCGAAAAAGAACAGAAACCCGATCAGGCTTCCGATCAGGAAGAGCAGGCATCGCCGGACGAAGGCTCAGAATTTAAACTGCTTATCAAGGATAACGATGACGAGAACCCTGTCTATGAACTCAGCCTGGATGGTAAACCGGTTGCACCACCCGATGAGGCACAAGGCCTGATTGCATCAATCATGCAGGACCTGGGAGAAATCCCGCCAGAATACCTGGTGGCAGCCGGGCCCGGTGCCTACAACAAAAACCAGTCGAACGAAGCAGAGAGTGGTCAGGATGTCTGGAAAGGCACGTATCATGAAGAAGGCGCGTTTCTGTATAACGAATGGGATTACAAACGTCAGCAGTTTCGTAAAAACTGGTGTGTGCTGCGTGAGATGGATGGAAAAACACAGTCGGCCGAATTTGTAGATGAAACCCTGCTTAAATACAAAGGGCTGTCGCACAGTATCCGCCGTACATTCGAGATCCTGCGCGGTGAACCCAGCATATTAAAAAGACAGCCCTATGGCGATGATATCGATATCGATGCACTGGTAGAGGCACATGCCGATGTATCGGTAGGCATGGAAATGACAGACCGGCTGTTTACGCGCAAACAAAAGCTTGATCGCAACATTGCAGTCATGCTTATGGTAGACATGAGTGGCTCCACCAAGGGCTGGATTAATGATGCCGAAAGGGAGTCGTTAATCCTGTTGTGTGAGGCGCTGGAAATATTGGGTGATCGTTATGCGATTTACGGTTTTTCCGGTATGACGCGCAAGCGCTGTGAGTTATATCGAATCAAAAGGTTTGATGAAAAATATAATGAGCAGGTGCAGATGCGCATCAGCGGCATAGCACCCAAAGACTATACGCGTATGGGCGTAACCATTCGGCATCTAAGTAAAATGTTGAACGAGGTCGAGGCGCGTACCAAGTTACTGGTGACCCTGTCGGATGGCAAACCGGATGACTTCGATGGCTATCGGGGTGAATACGGAATAGAGGATACACGCAAGGCCCTGATCGAGGCCAGGCAAATGGGCATTCATCCTTTCTGTATAACCATTGATACAGAGGGTGCTGATTATCTCCCGCATATGTACGGCGCAGTGAATTATACTGTGATAGATGACGTGCGAAAATTACCGCTGAAGGTTTCAGATATATACCGGCAACTGACCAGCTGATGTTCGGTCCTCATGACTGATGCTTGTGCGCCTGTATGCAAATAGCACAGTAATCCATTATCGCTGCATAGTCCTGCAGCGCATCCTTGTTACGGGCATCCCAGTTACTGAGAACAATAGCACCTAATATTGTTCCATCGAACTCAATAGAACGGACAAACAAGGTGTTTACTTCCGGGTAACCGGCGGGCAGGCCGGTGTTACCCAGGGCAGTGTCCTTGTCCAGTATCGTCGTTTCAATGTGATAAAGCGCGTGCCCGATGGTGCTGTCTTTATCAGGGCTGGAATACTGGGCGCTCAGGTAAGATGACGACGATAGCATATCATTGGCCAGCAGAAAGGCCAGCGTATAGGCGCTGCGCCCAGGGCCAGCGCCCAGCTCAAGTATCATACCGTGCTGGCTCTGGCTAAGCTTTAATAGCTGTGCAAGACATTGATGCATATTCGCATGCAGGCTGGCATTTGGCCCTGCCCTGGTCAGTATCTCCAGTATGGGTTGTGCACACTGTTTATGCCGGTTTAATTTTGCGTCGTCAGCATCTGTGCCATCATGAGAAATGCGGGTATTGTGATGCCGTTTACGATAAGCGAGAAAGGCAGACAGGATAGAAAACATAATAAGGAAAGCAATTGTCCAGAGCTGACTACTGGAAATAACATTGTTGAGCATGGCGGGTGTATCGCTCTGTGGTAGTGCAATCACATTCCACAAGGCCCCTTGAACGGGGCTGCTGGCAAGAATTTCGTTTTGTTCCTGGCCGGTCAGTCTGGGGTTTACCCCCAGATGCTGACGGCTCCCGCTGGATGTAACCTCGATCAGCTTGCCATTTTCGCTATTGGTTATAAGATAGCGCTGCCCAACGATTTGTTGCTGGAGCAGAACCTGGCTGAATATCTCGGCATAAAAACTGACAAACAGGATGGCTGGCGTGTTCTTGTTTATCATGACACGGGTCATGATATCGATGTGGTAGCCATCCGAATTCGGATGTACCACGGCTGGTGGGGCAATGCCCGTGTTGCTGAAATTCTTGATATCAGTCAGGCAAATATCACCGATGAACCCATCAAAATTGTCCAGTAGTAGTTCGCCATTTTGTGCGGCCAGCGTTACGGTAAACGAGCGGGGGAACTGTTGTGCAACAATATTTTTAAGTTTTGTCTGTAGATCAATATTGTCGGGCTTCGAATATAATTTCTGTAGCAGGGATTTATTTCCCTGTGCCAGCAGGTTAACAGAGCGACGGAGTGCGCCGAGTTGATAGGAGATATTGCTGGCTGCAGCTGTAGTAACCAGGCTTGCAATTTTCCTGTTTTCCAGTTGCACATGGTTATATTGCTGGTATGTAGTGAGTAAAGTAAGTATAAAAAAACTGAGTAAGATAACAGCAGACAGCCATGCCTGCGAGTTATCTTCTACGTTTATTGTTGGCAGGCTATTGTAATTGCTGCTATTGATTCTTGTTTCACCTGTATGCCACGTGCTTACACTTTAAACTATAGGACAGCCGCTTGATGCTGTCATTACTTCAACAATAAAAAAAGAGCATTGTTGCCGCGTCGTATGTTTAGCAGCAGGGACTGACTGTTCACAGCAATCCTGGTCAGTGCTTTGATGGTGTTTACCGGTTTTCGATTAATAGTGGTGATGACGTCACCCTCACGTAAGCCGGCATTCCAGGCCGGGCTACCCGTACTGATCTCGGTGATCATAATACCGTTCAGGTCGGCGCCCTCTGGAATTTCTCCAAGTATCGCGCCACGTAAACGCGCATGTATTTTCTCTGCCTTGATACGAGACAGAACCGGTTCTGTGATAATCGCCGTTAGTTGCAGTGAATTACCACTGCGTAAAATTTCAATATTCACTTCCTGTTCAACGCGTAGCAGGCCAATCGCATTGCGCATCGTGGCGGCGCTTACAACCGGGCGCTTGTTAATGTTCAGAATAATATCACCCGTGCGGATACCGGCATGGTGTGCAGACAGGCCATCCACCACACGCGTAACCACTACACCTCTGCGGGTTTCCAGGCCAAAGGCCCGGGCTAGATCCTCGTTAATATCCTGCACACTGAGCCCGAGCAATCCACGTTTGATTTCGCCATATTCAATCAATTGTTCCATCAGCGATTTGACCATATTCGCCGGTATAGCAAAGCCTATACCGATATTACCGCCGCTACGTGACAGAATGGCCGTGTTGATGCCCACCAGTTCACCGCGCAGATTGACCAGCGCACCACCGGAGTTACCGGGGTTAATGGAGGCATCAGTCTGTATAAAATCCTCATAACCTTCGATACCCAGGCCGGAACGACGCAAACCACTTATAATGCCAGAGGTAACCGATTGCCCCAGACCAAATGGATTGCCGATCGCAATCACAAAATCGCCTACCTGTAGCGAGTCAGAATCCGTCATGGGTAATGCGTTAAGCCGGTCGGCCTTGATCTGGATAATGGCGACATCGGTGTCTTTGTCGCGCCCGATCAGTTTGGCAACCATCTGGCGGCCATCATGCAGTGTGACGGTAATTTTGTCGGCTTTGTCGATTACATGGCTGTTGGTGATGATATAGCCCTTATCCGCATCAACTATCACACCGGAACCGAGGCTTTGAGTGCGTTTCTCGCGTCTACGTTCTGGCATCCCGAAGAACCGGCGTAAGATCGGGTCATCAAAAAAGGGGTCGCGCGCAATACGTACACGTGATTCGCTGGCTATATTTACCACCCCGGGTAACGCATTTTTGAGCATGGGGGCCAGTGTAGGCAGGTTATGACCATTAACCGATACCGGCAAACTGGCGCTGGCGGTAAAAGGCCCTGACAGGCCCAGTATCAGAAAAATGGCGCCAATTCGGTTACGGTAATGCATCTGAGTTCCTTTAATACTATATAAGTGGGAGGTCAGC
>ENA-ORDP01000861-ORDP01000861.1-marine-sediment-metagenome-genome-assembly--contig:-NODE-861-length-18298-cov-11.541468_pt1 | contig 18298 bp, 17 predicted proteins | sample MGYA00248627_ERZ508539 | MGnify/ENA primary metagenome ERZ508539 (study PRJEB26208, sample SAMN05571518) | marine sediment metagenome | biome: deep sea; feature: Hydrothermal vent; material... | reverse complement strand
TCGGAGCCATGACCTATCAGTTCTTCCACCAGCGCAAGGCGAGCATCTTGGAGCATTCGCGGATTTCCTGCGCAATCATACCGATATGGCGCGGACCTACTTCCCGGGTCGTTCCCGGTTTGCCCTGCGCGGAGTGCTGAACATGGTGCATCCATCGCGGGGCGCCTCTCATCTAGGAGAAACGGCGTCGCTCTATCAGGCGGCGGAAGGCGTGACAAAGATGGTGAGCGATGAGACCGCTCGGGGTGCTTCTCAGATCGGAGGGGGCGCGGTGATCGGAATGGGGGCGGGATTGATGAACAAGGTACGTGGAGGCCTGTTCTGGAATTCGATTGCTGCACTACATGACAATTCCCGGCTCACGCAATCGGCGGTATTGCTGAATCGCCTTATCCGGCGCGGGGCGGCGGGTGTGGTTGGGCAACCTTCCGCAAGCGCGCGGCCCTCGCCTTAGCGGAGGAACGCAATTGAAAGGCGAAACGGACAGTGTAGAATGCCCCGAACAATATCGCGGAAAATGCGAGTAGTATCCGTAGGTCATCGTTAGGCACCAATGCGAAGAACGCGACGATGACGACCAAGCCCACGAGGATACCGGCCCCTTCCGCAAGCGCAGGAAGGAAAGCGAGAGCGAGTAGAACGAGTGCGATGATCCCGATGATGCTGAGCATTTTCCTTCCCCTCCGGAGATTCGAGAATAGCCCGCGACGCACGGACTGTCGAGCGCTAAATGTTCGATTTTGTTATCAGTAGGTTATAGGAGCAAAAAACATGACCGCCTCTGTTAAAATAGGACTCACCGGAGCGCCTGTCTCTCTGCTCGCCAACGCCACCGCCGTCGGCCCGGGTCCCTGGGTCCAGCGCTCGGGGCTCAACAGCGCCCACGCCGCCACGGTCACCGGCACCGGCACCGTCAGCGCCACCGTGGACATCCAGGTCAGCCTGGACGGTGCATCGAGATGCGCGCCGTCGGAGCCATGACCTATCAGTTCTTCCACCAGCGCAAGGCGAGCATCTTGGAGCAACTGGAAAAGACAGTCGGCCCCCTGGCCGAAGCGTACGCGATCAAGGTGCTTCGGGAAGGAAGGCCGGCCGGTTACGGGGTGGACATCGCGGTGGAGCGCATCAAGTTCCTTCTGGAGGGTTATCCGTGACGGTTACCCCTCAGCGCCCTGTTCCGGGCTCAGCTTTTCAGTCACGTGTAGTGGCTGCACCCTGGGAGCTTGGCTGAGCAGCAGTACCGACTCGCCTTCATCTACACGTGCGGTAACGGGGCTGCATACCGGCCACGGTGTTATTCGGAGGTGCTGGTCACCCGCGCATGCGCGACTCACGGCCTTGACCGGGGGCCTTCGGTGAGAACGGCGGACGTGACCAAGCCGAGTAGGCCCGGCATGATCGTCACGCGAAATTCTGAGTAGCCCGCCGCGGGGCGGAGGATGGATTGACGTTATCCGGGAGGAGCAGACAGTGCACAAGTATCTGGTCTTGTTGGAAACCTCGGGAAACCAGACCTATGTCTTCGCCACCAACAAACTCAAGGAAAACATCGGCGCTTCCGAACTCACGTGGCGCGCCGGGTGCCGCTGGGTATTGGGCGCGGTGAAGGATGCGGGGGGGCCGGACCTGTGGGACCCCACCCCGGCAGATCTCCGAACCAATCTTGCGCGCCGGCCGACCGGCGGCGGCATCGAGGTCGTCATCGCCACCTCAGGCAAGGCGATCCTGGTGGTTGACGACCGCGCCAAGGCCGAGGGTCTGGTGGAGTGTATTACCCGCCGGGCCCTCCTGGAGGCCCCAGGGCTCGATCTGTGCGGGGCGATCGTTGACTACGATCCAGAGGCCGACGATGCGCACACGCAGATCAAGGCCGTCCATGAGCGCCATGTATGCATTCGCGGCCTACGGCCTCATCCACTCGCCCGCCACATGACGCTGCCTCCGGTGGAACGTTGCGCCAGCTCGGGGCGACCGGCCGCGACCGCGGACAGGGATTTGGAAGGACGTCACCTGCCGCTGTCTCTGGAGGTGTCCTGCAAGCGAGATGCGGCGGAAGGCTGGCGCCGCAGGATCCATAACGTGCTACGCCAGCATGGGCGATCCGGAGACGAGGCAGATGTCTGGGTACCCCGCGACTTGGAGAAGCTCGAACGGGCCTTCCAAGACATGGACTGGCTGGCGGTGGTACACGCCGACGGCAATAGCGTGGGCCAGATCTTCCTGGACTTCAAGCAATGCAGCGGCAGCGAAGGCAACGACGATTACCTCGACAAACTACGCCGTTTCTCCCTCGAACTGGACGCCGCTACTGAAGCTGCCTTCGTCGATGCCTGTCGATCGCTGCCGACCAGCGAGGGTGCCGTCGGCGGTCGGCGTCGCCCCTTGCGCGGCGTGGTGCCGCTGGTACTGGGGGGAGACGATTTGACGGTGCTTATGGATGGTCGCTACGCCCTATCGTTTGCCCGCGCCTTTCTCGCCGCGTTCGAGAAAAAGACCGCCGAGAGTGATCGGATCTCCCAGGTTGCCCGGAAGGCGTTGAAGGCCGAGTGGCTGTCGGCCTGTGCTGGGGTCGCCTTGGTTAAACCGCACTTTCCCTTCCACAACGCCTACGACCTCGCCGAAGCGCTTCTGACGAGCGCCAAGACCGTCAAGCGGCGGGTCACCCAGCGGGGGGCGACCAAAACGCCCTATCCGTGCTCCGCGCTCGATTTCCATATTCTGTTCGACTCGGTTCACACCGAGTTGGACGATATCCGCAAACGACTCTCAACGGATGGAGGCAACACACGCCTCAACGCTGCTCCTTATGTGGTCACGCCCTTGACCAACTTGGCCGATGCCAGCGACACGGGCTGGGCCGAAGACCATCACATGGATGGTCTGTCGCACCGCGTCAAGGCGTTGTCGTCTCCTGGGAAGGACGGTGCTCGCCGAGCGATCCCCAACAGCCAAGCCCACGCCCTACGCGAGGCTCTTTTTCAGGGCCGCGATGTGGCCGACGGACGGTTTGCCGAACTGCACCCCCGCTATCCGGCCCTGGCGGCTTTCTTCGAAGGGAATAAAGTCAGCCTGTTCCGGGAACGGGATGGCAAGCACTACGAGACCCGCTTTCTCGACGCCCTCACCAGCGCCTCGTTCTGGTGTTCCGCCGAAGACCTCTGAGGAGCCCCACCATGGGCGACACCCGTCTGACCCTCTGTGTTCACTTCGAGAGCGATTGGCACGTTGGCGCCGGCACCGGGCAACCGGGCCACATCGACCGGCTGATCCGCCGTCATCCTGTCGACGATTTGCCTTACCTGCCGGGCAAGACCTTGACGGGCATCTGGCGCGACGCCTGCGAACAGGTGGCGGCCGGTCTTGACGACAGCCGAGACGATGGGCCGTGGTCGGCTTGGGTCGATGCCCTGTTCGGCGGCATGGACTATCGGCCCGACCGTGACGAGTCCACCGCGCCCGATTCACGCCTGCGCAGCCCACCCCGCCTCGCCCTGCTGGAGGTTCGACCTGGACGCCTATCCAAGGCGTTGCGCCTGACCCTGGTGGCGCAACCCGCACTGGCGGAGGCCATGGTCTTTCTCAAGCCGGGGGTACGTATCGACAATTATGGGGTGGCGGACGAAGCGAACCTCCGCTTTGAGGAGGTGGTGCGCGCAGGCACGGATCTCCAAGCTGCGGTGCGGCTCGCCTCGTTGGACGTCGCCCAAGGCGACCGCGCCCTCGCCCTGCTCTGGGCGGGGGCGCGGGTCGTCCGACGGCTCGGAGGCAAGCGGCGTCGAGGACTGGGGGCCTGCCGCTGGAGCCTCGAAGGTGGCCCCGACCAGTCGACGGCACTAGCATTGCTCGGACAGAAGCCTGGCCCCGCACCGCAACCCCATCCCCTTGAGTTCGGCCGTTTCACCAAGGAACACGCGGACGACGCCGCTACGACTTGGAATCGCATTTTCCTGGACCTTGAACTCCTCTCCCCAGTCATCGCCTATGATGGGACCGTCGGTAACGTAGTGGAGAGCCGCGACTACATCCCGGGCACTTACCTTCTGGCGGCTCTGAACCGTCGTCTTCGTGCATTCCTGGGTGAACGAGCCTTTGCCTCGGTGGCGTCCGGTCATGTGCGCGTACTCAATGCCTACCCCGTGGTGGGTGGCGAACGAGGATTGCCGGTTCCGTTGGCCTTCCACCACGAGAAGGAGGCGGGCGGTCTCGACAAGGACGGCCCGATCTACAATGGCCTTGAATACCCGGACATGGGCGGAAAACCCCAACTCAAGCAGCACCGTGGCGGCTACGTAAACGGCAGTCAAGGTACGCGGCGGCCGGCCTTCTATCACGATGAACCCATGGCCGTCACCCACGGCACGATCGACGATCGTGTTCAGCGTCCCACGGCCGACGTGGGCGGCGTCTACACCCTGCGGGCGTTGCGACCGGGGGTCCGGCTGCGTGGCGAACTTTGGCTATGGGGCAAGGCGCCCGGGCAGAAGTGGATCGACGAACTCGGTGGCGAATACCGTATCGGAAAGGCCAAGAAGGACGACTATGGGCGGGTGCGTATCCGCGCCACATCAGCGGAGATCACCACCACGCCGAGCACGGGGGGCCGGCTCGATTTGTGGTTGATCGCGCCCCTGCTGTTGCGCGATTCACGATTGCGCCCCACGACTGATCTAGAGGTGTTGCAGCGGGATCTGAGCGATCGCATTGGCGTGGAGCTGGTCCTCGGCGATCGGCAGTACGTGCGCACTGACCGTAGCGAGGGGTGGCACTTACCCTGGGGGCTTCCCCGACCCAGCTACGTGGGGCTGGCCCCTGGCACGTGTCTGAGTTTTCGGGCGGCCGCTGATATCGACCCCGCTACACTCGCGGTACTGGAGCACAGCGGCCTCGGCGAACGCCGGGCCGAAGGTTTCGGTGAAGTCCGAGTCAACCCGCCGCTGCTGAGGATGCGGGATTTCCCCAAAGTCGAGGCGACCGATAACCCGCTCAATCTGGAGTCGGGGCTGGCGCCCGGCCAAGTTGAACCTTCGACCGACGATCCTTTCGCCCGCGTCCTGGCGTGCCACGCGTGGTGCGCCGCTATCGGCCGCGCCGCCCTGGTGCGGGCCGCCGATGACGGGTTCCGCCGCGATACCTTGGGTTGGACAGGAGAGAAGCCAAGCAACAGTCAACTCGGCACCCTGCGCAGCTTGATCGAGGAACCCGATGAACAGAAGGCGCGCCGGCGCCTGCGCAACTGGTTCAAACATTTGCGCAAGGTCCCGAGGCGTTGGGACAACTGGCCGAGTGTCGCACAAGCGGCTCTGCGCCAGTTGGTCGAGGAGCCGGACGAGGTATGGGCATGGTTGGACCTCGCCCCTCGGGATCTGCCCGTACCGCGGGACTCTGACGCGCCCCCCCTTCGCGACGCGCTACGCTGGGAGGCGGCCCGTGTCCTGTGGTTTGCCGCCATTCACGCCGAGATTCGTAACCGCGAACAACACGAAGGGGATTGAGCATGGCCCGAAAGCTACACCGCAGGCTGCTCCTGCGAGGCACTTTGGAGGCGATCGACCCGATTAGCATCGGCGGCGCCGCGGCCGGTATCGATGTCGATCTACCCATGGCGCGTGACGGCGAGGGCCGTGCCTATGTCCCCGGCACCTCGCTGGCCGGCGTGCTGCGCGCATGGATGAGAGGGCGGCTGCACCGTGTCGATACGGACAGGTGGTGGGGCTTTCAAGGGCCTGAGGGCAGCGATATAGGCGCGGCCAGCCGCATCGTGGTGGAAGACGCCCCGGTCGAGGCCGCTCGTAGCGAAATCTGGCATGGGACCGGCATCGACCGACGCACCGGAACGGTTGCCGAGGGCATCAAGTTCGAGCGCGAGGTGTTGCCCAAGGGAACCAGTTTCCCCCTGCGGCTCAGCGTGGACGTGGAGGGCGATGATACGCTCGGCACTGCACGCGGCGCACTCTGGCATCTCGTTACCGCGCTCCGCGAGGAGGGCATCACCCTGGGAGCCGCGGGTACGCGGGGCATGGGTCGAATCGGCCTCGGCGAGTCGGTTGCCTGCCTGGAACAGGACTGGTCCACCAGGGCGGGCGTGCTCACGGTGCTGGCAGATCCCGACGACGGGTCGGACAACCGCTTCGTGTGGGAAGCGGCAGCCGCCGAGGTACCGCTGACGCCGTCAAACGTGCTGGACATCGAGATCGAGTGGCGACCTTTGGGACCCCTCATGGTCAAGGCTCCGCGCGACGGGCTCGCCGTAGATGCCCTGCCACTGGTCACGGCCGATGGCGATGAGCAACGCATGGTGTTGCCGGGTAGCGCCATCAAGGGGGTCCTGCGAAGCCAGGCGGAGCGGATCCTGCGCACCGTATGGCAACTGGATCTCGCTCCCAACGCCGAGCATCTGGAGCAGGTAGATCTGCCGCTGGTGCGCGAGCTGTTCGGCATCGCCCGACCCGCCGGGCACGGTCGCGAAGCTTTCGGGCGGCGAGGGGCGATCGAGGTATCCAGTTGCTACGCTTGTGCACCCCGCATCACGGCGGCGCAATGGAATGCTGTGGCCGACGCCGAGCCCCATGACGACCAACACCCCGGTTCCCCACTTCCCCCTCTGCTCGATGAGCTACATTTGCCGGACTTCCAGCACGCCTACCACGCGGCGGTGGATCGTTGGACCGGAGGTGCTGCGGATCAGATGCTGTTCAGCGGCCTGGAACCCTTCGAGGTGACTTGGGAATCCATTTGCCTGCGCCTGGACCTGTGCCGTCTCAGCTCTCCGGGGGCGGGCCTCGCGCTGCTATTCCTCGTGCTTCGTGATCTCTGCGCCGGTGGGCTGGGGCTCGGCTGGGGAGTAAACCGTGGCTACGGCGCCCTGAAAGTGACGGCAATCGACATCAACGGTCCCTTGCCGGGGCCCAACCCGCCGGTCATGCGCCACATCGAGGTTGCGGACTGGAAGCCCGTCTTGGATGGCTGGCGCGACTGGCTGCGTTGCATGGAAGGCACTTGGCGCATCTGGCTGGAGGAACAACGACAGGAGACGACCCATGGTCACGATGCTGCGTAGCTGGCGGGCCGAGGGGCTCACCCTTGAAGGTGCGTTGTCCTCATTCGTCGGGCGAGCCCTCACGGGCCTGTGTTACGGGCCGGGATTTTGCGCCTGGGCCCTGTTGAATGGCGACCAGGCGCAGTGCCCGGAAGAAGGATTCGAGCTCGGCCAAGTCTTCGAGGCCCGGTTCTTCGACGCCGACGGCGAGTTGCGTTGGCTGCGTGATCCGGCGGGCGAAGGCGCGGGGTCGGCCGTCTACCTGAGTGAGGGCACGACTGTACCCGCCGAGGGCTGGACGCCCCAGACTGCCATTGAAGACTGCGCGGTGCAGCCTGGCCGTTACCTGCTCTGGGGTCAGGGGTGCGACACTCAGGAATTTCTCCAAGGCTGGTCACGTGTCAGCGCCGCCTCCATAGGCACCCGAGCAACACCCGTCTCCGGCCTAGTGGCAGGCGGTAACGTCTATCTGTGCTACTGCGAATACATCGGCCGCGACTCCGGCTTGGCCGGCGAGGACGGCAATGCCGCCGTACTGGAGCAGCGGTTTCTGTGCCTCGCCCTCGATCGGGAGTCCTGTTCGTGAGCGAGACCCGTAGCGCCACTATCCGGGTGCGTCAGGTAAAGAAGGGACTCCAAGCCATCATCGGCGTCACCAACAAGAAGGGCGGCGAAATAGTCGTGGCGCTAAACCCGACGCACCTCAGTCCCGTACTGGCCGAACTCTTCAAACAGAACCTGACGTCCCTGGCCGGAGTGGCCGTTGAATACGAATGGGCCGGAGGCCAAGTGCGCAAGGTATGCCGCGCGGGCGAAACCTGGAAGGAGCCTGCGCCCACCCCGGCCACCCGGAAGCCCTCACCGGAGGAAGGCAGCATGTTCGAGAACCCTTACAACTTTGTTCCCGCGCCACCGCGCAAGACCACGGGCACCGACCTGGATGACGCCCCTCCCGCGGGTCAGCACCGCTACCACCGGGGCCGCTGGAGCGGTCGTATCGGGGTGCGATTGACTACCATCACGCCCTTGCTGATCCCCGACGCGGCTCAGTCTAGGAGCGCGGAACAGGACAAATTGGCAGACCCGCGGCATCGCGCCTTTGGCCTACGCCTGGACCCGGACGGTGTCCCATACCTCCCCCCCACGTCGGTCAAGGGCATGCTGCGCGCGGCCTACGAGGCCGTGACCAACAGCCGTATGGGAGTGTTTGCGGGACACGAAGAACCGTTGGCGTTTAGACACGCTGCCAAGGAAGGCGCCAGCTTGGTTCCCGCACGCATTTCCGACTGTGGTGGCTTCGTCGATCTGCTGCCCGGTTTCACCGACATTGGTCATGACGGAGTGCCTGAGAAGGTCGACAATAATAACCACCCCGTTCTCTACGCCGCCTGGATTCCGCAGTGGAAGGGTGCCGGGAAGCTACTCACGAGCGGCAATCACTTGGTGAGGAATCGTCAACCGGTATGGGCGGAGCTGGAGCTTTGGGAGCACTGGATATCTAAGTACAAGAAGCCTTGGACTAATAATTTCGATCTCTGGCGGGTAGTCCGGTTGGAGCCCGGCGCACCCAGCGATCTGACCAGCTTCTCCCCTGCCAATGCCCCGAGGCCGCTACCGCCGCACGAGCCCGGAAAATCTCAACGGCACCTAACCCCCAAGAAGGATGTTGACCATGCCTGGAAGTCAGGTTGGGTCTGTGAAACGTATCAGAATATCGGGAACAAACATGATGAGCGTTTTGTATTTGTAGAAGAAAATCATCCGCAATCCGGCCTATTACGCGGGTCCCTCACCCCTGACTTACGCCGCCGATGGCGGGTATTGATCGAGAACTATCGGGCTGAGCATGAGAAGGAAATCCAACAGGGCATTCAGTCCCCGCCTGCGCTGCACTGCGCGCCGTGCCGCTGGTCGCGCCACATCTGGAAAGCCAAGGATGAGAAGCGGTTGGAGCACGGGGCGGTTTGCTACGCTAAGGTCAAATCGCGCCCCAGCGATGGCTTTGAGATCCTCGGCCTCTACCCCGTCACCATCTCCCGCGACCTGTACTGCTGCGCGCCGCACGAGATCCTAGACGATACTCTCCTGCCTGCCGTAGGACCTGGAAACTTCTCTCCCGCGGACCGCGTCTTTGGCTGGGTCAAACAGGGGGGGCGGGGTGCATGGCGCGGCCAGTTGCGGGTCGGTCCCGTCAAATGTGAGCAGGGGAAAGACGCCATTAAAAAGTTCGATAAGGACGGCGTCGCCCTGGCCATCCTCGGCCAGCCAAAGCCACAGCAGGCCCGTTTCTATGCCGCCGAGAACAAGGATGGTGCGCCTCTCGCTTCAAATCGCCGTAAGGGCGGAGGGTACAAGAACCCGAAGACCGACGGGCTGCGCGGTCGCAAGATCTACCCTCATCAACGGCAAACCTTGGTTTCAAACTACTGGGAGGTGGATGGTCCGGCCATTTCCGCTTTTGCGGAACGCTTCGAGGAACGCGAGGTGTGGCCCGAATTTATGCGGCAGCCCAACCCAGACAAGAATAACCAGACTCGGAGTAGCCAGAATCGCTCGGTCACCCAATGGGTCAAGCCGAAGATGGAGTTCACCTTCGACGTGCGGGTGGAGAACCTTTCCGAGCTGGAACTCGGCGCACTGCTCTGGCTGGTTACCCTGGACCCGGACCTCTACCTGCGCTTCGGCGGTGGAAAGCCCCTGGGTTTCGGTTCCGTTCAGATCAGCCTCACCGGCTTGGACCTGCGCGACGGCGCCGCCCTGGCCGAGGACTATGGGCGGCTCCTGGAACGCGGCGGTGGAGGGCAGCGCATGCTCGTTGACACAGATCCCGCCAAGTGCTCCGGCGTTCGACATGCCATTCAGTGCTTCGAAGACGCCGTGGGCCATCACTACGGCAACGGTCGTTTCCTTGGCGCACCCTTTATCTGTGCTTTTGTCAACGCCTGCCACGGCGGCAGCTTGTCGGTGCACTACCCACGTGTTGGCGGGAAACCGAATGGTAGAGGCGAGAACTTCAAGTGGTTCGACGAAAATGAGAAGGAGGGTCGTCGATATGCCTTGCCCTCCCTGGACCAAGACGAAAGGGGATTACCCGATTACAAAACGTGAAGTGTGGCCACCATGACGGATAAGCGTACCCCTGCACTCGACGCGAAAAAGGCCTCGGCGCTTCTGCGCTGGTACTTCGGCGAGTACACGGGGGCCACGTTGGGATTCGCCGTCGCCCTGCTAATCTTCGGGGGACTGTTCGTTAATGGACTCTTCCAGCTCATCCTCGACGGCATCACTTTCTGGCAGGGCGCACTGACGCTCGCGCCCTTTCCACTCTTGGGATGCTATATCCTCCGGAAGGCGCGCCAAGACTTATCCAGGGTGCACATCGGGGTGGAGGAACGCGCCCACCCGGGAAAGGCAAGGGCGCTGATCCTGTTTCTGAGCCCGCTGAAGTCCTGGACTAGAGACGACACCGACATGGTCCGTGGCTTGATAGAGGCCAACGGACCCCCGGACCATGAGGGCTTTCTCTCCAATACCTTGCGGGACCAGTTCCAAGGACCCTGGCGCATGCCCCTCGAGGCCATCGCCCACCACTACCCGGCTCTCGAATACCTGGTCACCATCCCTTCCGCTGATCGCATCGATCACCGAACCGGTAGCAACGAACGAGGCACACATGCAATAGAGGCCGATTTCCATAAACTAATCGCATGCCTTACCCCCGCCAGTGGCCACCCCATCACCTTGCACCCCATCGCCAAACTTGACGACAGGTGGCGGACGGGCGCGAATTTCGAATCCGTCGCCGACTTGGTGGGATGCATCGAAGCAGCCTACGGGTACCTAAACCATCAGGGCCTGAATGACGCCGACATCCTCGTCGACATCACCGGCGGCCAGAAGCCGTCCACCATCGCCGGTGCGATCGTATCCTTGGCAGAGGGGCGGCGCTTCCAATACGTCAGCACTCACGATTTGACCATCGCCCGCTATGACGTGACCTACTCCGTATGAACGGTCCCAGGCCGATGAAGATTGTCCTCTGCGGTCCCCCGCATTCTGGAAAGTCTTGCCTGCGCGATGGGCTGAAAGAAGCGATTCGCGGTATCGCGGGTGCACCCTACCCCTATGTCATCACTGCCGTTCCGGACGGCGAAGGAAGTTGGTACCAGGAAACCGCTGGTGCGAATCCGGACCTTGCTGCGGAAATCAAGCGTGCAAACAAGACAGAGTTCACTGATGCGCAAGCCGACAAGTTCGAGGTGTGGGTGAACCGGTGTGAAGAGCCCTTGGTGTTCATCGACATCGGTGGCATCGCCGACGACAAGAATATCCAGATCTGCAAAGGAGCCACGCACGCGATCCTGATCGCCTGGAATATGGATGCGCTAGAGCCCTGGCGGACGTTCTGCCGGCAGAGTGGGCTCGAAATCATCGCCGAGCTGCACAGCGACTATCATGCACAGTGCGATGTCCTCGTTGATTATCTGGGGGACGGTATTTTTCGTGCTTCCATCCATCATCTCGAGCGCGGCGATCTCACTATTCGGTCCCGACCGGCGGTTCAGGCTTTGTCGAAGTGTATCGTCACCCAACTGACCAATTGGAGCAACAAATGAGTGTCTACAACATCATCTTTGAAAACGGTGTGCTGGTGATCGGATTTGGCGATCCCGCCCAAAACGACGAAATCCTTCGCGCCGCGGTTGCCCGGCTCAAAACGCTGACTGAGGACGGCACCCTGGCGGGCGGGGAGATTATTCGTATAAACGGCCCGGCGTCTCTGCCGGTCGCCATGGCCATCGCGCACAGCCTTGCTCACCTCTACCAAGCGGTCGCCTGTTACGACCCGAAACTTGCGCGATACGTCGTGGCTATTGCCCATGGCGATAAGTACCATGTCGGCGATCTTGTAAGCTGATCGCTGCGGTGGACCGGCGGCCAGCAATTTTATTCCCTTCTCGGAGGCCATCTATCCGTTCAATTCACTTGGCCTCCGTGATGGAGGTCGAAGTGGTTCCACTTGGCAGGACGGCTTTATGTCGCCCGACTGGCGGTGGAACGGACACCCGCGGCTATGATCGGTCGTGGGGAATCGCACGTGCGCTGTCCGACCTGTGGCTCCCTCCGTCAAACTGACCCCAACGCGCGCGACAAGCTTGCCGGTGCCCATTTCTCTCCCTCCCCTCTGAGATACTCCAGCTCGCTGGTCGGCACAGGCGTTTTCCCTACAGACGAAGGCTCACGCGAGCAACCGCGCCTCAGGTGTGCCCTTCGGCTCTACAGTAACGGGAAAACGCGATAGGGACAGCCACCGCGTGCTGAGTTGCCGCATGGGCCAAATGAACAGCCGACGAACACGGGAGTGTACGTGGAAACCTGGTTCTATCGCTTGAGCTGGCACGGGCAGCTTGCCGCTGGAGCGCTGCTCTTCGCGATCTCGTTCGTTCTCGAGCAGCAGGTCTTGGCCCGCTACCTCGGGAGCATGCTGCTTGGCACGGTGCTGGCCGCGGGCCTGGAGGGCAGCAAGGTGCTTACCATTGTGCTGCACCGTTTCCTGTCCGGCCAGCGCGAGACCGCATATCCGCCAACCGTGCGCTATCTGGCGCTGCTATTCCGCACCGGCCTGCTGGTGCTCTCCGCCCTATGCTCAGTGATGTACCTGGGGAACCGGCTGGACCGACCGGCCATGGAGCAGGTACGTCAGGCGGACATCGAGCGGCTCCAGCAGGGGGCCGTCAGCGGACGCAAGGCTCTGGACAAGGATGAGGCGGAGGATGCGGCGCGGGCCGAGCAGGCGGTGAACGAGAGCTACGCCGCCCTGCGGCACGAACTGGATGCGCGCTACCTTCCGAGCATCCGGTCGCTGGAGAAGGCGCTCAGCGCGGAGATGGACCACGTGGTCAACGGCGTGTTCGAAGGGCCACGGTATCGTGCCCTCGATGCGCGCCTGACGCAGGAGAAGCAAGCCTACGACCTGCGCTTGATCGCACTGACAGCCCGCGAGCAGAGAACTATCTCCAGAGCGGTTCGGGCCGTGCAGAGCGACTACCGCAAACGGCGCGCTGACTTGGCCCGACGCGCGTACGCGGCCCTTGCCGCAGTGCGCACCAGCGACTACAGCGGCGATCCGCGGGTGGAGGACCGTATGGTGGCGACCTTCCTGCGTACTGTGGCCGCTGTCCTCGGAGACCGTTTCACCCCGGTGCAGTTTGTATTCGTCTTCTCGCTATTCCTCAGTGTCCTCTTGGAGCTTGGCATTTGGGTCAGCTTCGAGAACCTGACCGGTGCGCGGTTGCCGGTGCTGGCGGCCGAACACAAGGTGAGCCTGCGCAGGGGGCAGTGCCGGGTCGAGACCGACGGGGAACTTGCGGAGGAATGCATCCACGACACCGCTCGGCGCACCCGGACCCGCGCCTGGGTGGGCGATGCCGTGGCGGACCTCGGGGTTGGGCCTGTTACGTGACGGCAAGCTTTCCGGAACGACCGCCGGGGCTGAGTCCCGGTAGAGTGGACCATCAGGAGACACGAGAAAGTAGCCCGACGGAGGTAGACCACGATGAATCGGAAAGACGACGATCGGAACGCCTATACGTACAACCCGGAGCTTCTGCATGTCCCGGTGACCGAGAGCAATGCGCGGGTGGAGGCAGCCATGGCCGCCCACCGCGTGAGCTTCGTGCGCCGGCTGTTCCCCAATGAGGAAGAGCGTGTGGTCAGGGCGCATGAACTTGATCAGATCAACAGTGGCTTCGAGTTCCGGCGCCGGGCCCTGCAGATGGCCGTGGAGACCAAGCTCCAGGCCATGGAGGAGATGTGCAACCACATACTGGTTACCGGAAAGAGCGAGATCCGGCGCCAACGCCAGGAGTTCTTCGCCGACCAGATGTTGCGGCTGCAGGTGGCCATGAACAACTGCGCTGACCGCTTCAACCAGGATTTGGAATGGCGGCTCGGGGAGTTGGAACGGTACAAGAACCCGTACCTGCGCGAGCGCGAGGAGCAGCGGCTGCTGGCGGTCGTGGACCAGCTCCACGCCATGTTGGCACGGCTCGCCGAGGATTTTCTATCCATCATCCAGGAGGGCGTACACCGCTGAGCGTGTCGTGAGCACCCGAACCGCCATCGTTGCCTACGACATCGCCTGCAGTCGGCGACGCCGCCGTGTGCGCGGGGTGCTGACCGAGTGGCGCGTGGGTGGCCAACTCTCGGTGCATGAGTGCCGACTCACGACCGTCCAGGCCGAGGAACTGTTCACACACATCGCAGCAGAGGTCGACCCGGCGCACGATCGTCTGCTGCTGGCCTGGATCGTCCCCGGGCGGCGCGTGCTGGCCCGCGGTCGGGGCCGCACCGACGCCTCGGGGCGTCGGATCTGCCGGGTGGGATAACGGTGGATCAGGGAACCTGGTACTTGGTCGCCTACGACATCTGCTGCCCGAGGCGCCTGCAGCGGGTGCACCGCCTACTGAAGGGGCGTGGCCTCGCGGTGCAGTACTCCGTGTTCTTCGTGTTCGGAACCGAGCGGGCACTGGTGGAACTGCTGGATGAGATGGACGTGATTATCCATACGCGGGAAGACGACGTCATCGCCTGGCCGATTACGGCGCCCGCCGAGGTATGGATATACGGCCAGTCACCGCCGCAAGGGCTGGTGCTGCCGGAGAGCGGGCAGGCCAGAACACGGGCGCCGCGCGGCTGGCTGGGTCGGCTGAGGAGCGCAGGCCGTGGCCGGTGAGCTGATGCTGGTGCTGGACCGGCGCGACAGCAGTGTGCGTCTGGAAGGCCGCGCTGTGCGAGTGGACACCCCCGAAGGCTTCGAACGCGTGCCGCTAGGCCTGCTGGGCTTGGTCGTCGTGCACGGCAGCCCGACCGTCTCGTGCGACGTCTGGCGTGCGTTGGCCGAACGTAATGTTCCGGCCGTGCTGCTGCCGGGACGCGGCAAGGGACCTGCGGCCTGGACCGGTGCCGGGTTGTCCACCAGCGTCCAGGTGCGGCGTCGCCAGCACCGGGCGGCATCGGAGCCCGGTACGCGGCTCAAACTGGCCCGGGAGATGGTGCATTTGAAGCTCGCTGCGCAACGTGTGCTCGCCGGGCGGCTGAACGCCGATCCTGCTGCGTTCCTTGTGACCGCGTCGGTCACCTCTCCCGACCGGGTGCTCAGCGCGCTGGACCAGCAGCTTGCGGCGGTGAATGCCTGCCCAAGCATCCCGGCGTTGATGGGTGCGGAAGGGGCGGCGGCATCGGCTTGGTACACGTGGCTTGCGGAGTGGGTGCCGGCGCACTGGCGCTTCAAGGGGCGCAACCGCCGCCCCCCCCGCGACCCGCTCAACGGTCTGTTGTCATTGGGCTATACGCTTGCCATGGGTGAGACCAGACACGTCATCGAGACCACCGGCATGGACCCCGCCCTGGGCTTCCTGCACGGTGTGGTCCCGGGCCGCGACTCGCTCATGCTGGACGTGGTCGAGCCCCTGCGCCCGGCGGTGGATGCCTTTTCCCTAGGTCTGCTGGATGACCTGCTCAGCCCGCAGGACTTCCACTACAGCAACCAGGACGGATGTCGGCTCAACAAGGACGCCCGAGGGCTGTTCTACCGGGCCTGGGCAGGCCAGCGGCTCTCCTGGCCCAACTTGATGGTGGACAGTGTTAACGACCAGATGCATTCGGATGGCGATCAGCCTCCACCGGACGGTCAAACGCTGGCCAGCGCGTCTCGTCGGGTGCTGCACCGGTTGCGTACCCTGTTGCCGCCGCTGCCCGAAGGGGACGGCGATGGGTAAGCTGCTCGATGCCGCATTGACGCCTGAGGTCATCAATCGCGCCTGGCGCGCGGTACGAACGGACAGGGTCCGTTGGGCATGCGGCATGCGTAGAGAAGAGATGGAGCGTGACTTCGCTGCCCACCTGATCACACTGGTCGACGAGCTGCGCAGCGGTCGCTACCGGCCCGCGGCGATGCGCCAGTTCACAATCGCCAAGGCCGACGGAGGCCGGCGCATCCTCTCTTCCCTCAGTCTACGCGACAAACTCGCGCAACGGGCCGTGCTGTCCGTCCTCGAGCCCATCGGCGAGGCGCTGTTTCACCACGACAGCTTCGGCTATCGGCCGAGGCGTAGCGTGGATATGGCCCTGGAACGGGTCCGCGAGCGCATCCAGTGCAACTTGGCTTGGCTGGTGGATGCCGACATCCGGGCATTCTTCGACACCATTCCAAACCGAGCGCTACGCAGGATCGTCGCGCGCCACATTCCGGACCGCGACCTTCTGCGCCTGATCGACCTGTGGCTGGAGGCCGGTACGTACCAGCGGGGCATCCTCCGCGGCCCGCGCGGCATTCCACAGGGGGCCGTGATTTCCCCTTTCTTATGTAATATCTACCTGCATCAGTTCGACCAGGCATTGGCGCAGCATAACGTCCCATTCGTGCGGTACGCAGATGACTTCCTGCTCTTCGCGCCGAACCAGACCACAGCGCAGAGAGCAATGGAGTTCGCTCGGAAGCGGCTGGAGGGCCTGGATTTGGAACTGCACCCGGATAAGAGTCGCGTGGTGCGCGCCGGCCCGAATGTAGTGTTTCTCGGCAAACCGTTACCCCGTTCAGAGCCGTCGCCAACCAACAGGCGCCGGCGCAAGCCGTGGGCTATAATGACAAAGAGTTCGGACAACGGCCCCGGGAAGAGCGGAGCAAAGTCGCGGGTGCAATAATGATGTATCAAAAAACACTCGTAACCTGCTTCTCTAGAAAGGGATTTTTTACACCGGGGGGGGCGAACGCAGACCTGATGAAGAAGGGATTGAGACATTTCTCTATGACCACTTTCAAAAAGAAAGTGGGGGCGAACGCAGACCTGATGAAGAAGGGATTGAGACTTGAGCGGTAATGCACTTCATTTTTCAGGAAAAGGGCGAACGCAGACCTGATGAAGAAGGGATTGAGACGAAGTTTTGCAGCGGGCTCTGTGGAGAGGTCGTGGGCGAACGCAGACCTGATGAAGAAGGGATTGAGACGGAACCCGTTGGACCATCTTAACCTGTAGTCCGGGCGAACGCAGACCTGATGAAGAAGGGATTGAGACAGTTTATTTCAACCCGCATAACATGTTTCCTGAGGGCGAACGCAGACCTGATGAAGAAGGGATTGAGACTTATTTCATCGTCCTTAACAGTAGCGTCGTGTGGGCGAACGCAGACCTGATGAAGAAGGGATTGAGACTAAAAGGAGCAGCGCGCCCGGCGACTTGGAGGGGGCGAACGCAGACCTGATGAAGAAGGGATTGAGACACTATCAGAACCTCTTTCCTCCTGTTTCCACGGGGCGAACGCAGACCTGATGAAGAAGGGATTGAGACGCAACTAAATACCCGACTGGGAACCCGAAAATGGGCGAACGCAGACCTGATGAAGAAGGGATTGAGACTATCCATACCTGTTCATAGCGTTCCCCTTTATCGGGCGAACGCAGACCTGATGAAGAAGGGATTGAGACTGAAAGAAATAAATACCAAAACAATGAGAAATGGGCGAACGCAGACCTGATGAAGAAGGGATTGAGACTTAGTTGGGGGATACGCCCCCTGTCGTTGACCAGGGGCGAACGCAGACCTGATGAAGAAGGGATTGAGACAAATGGGCGGCGTGGCATACCCCGGAAGATATAGGGCGAACGCAGACCTGATGAAGAAGGGATTGAGACACGCCGAAAGGGCCGTCCTTCGAAAGACCCCAAAGGGCGAACGCAGACCTGATGAAGAAGGGATTGAGACCTTGCCGAAAGGGCCGTCCTTCGAAAGACCCCAAGGGCGAACGCAGACCTGATGAAGAAGGGATTGAGACAGACTCACCGAGTTCGAGATGCTGCTCCAGCAGGGGGCGAACGCAGACCTGATGAAGAAGGGATTGAGACAACTTGCATTCGCGCCGAAGATCGCCGTATGTGGGCGAACGCAGACCTGATGAAGAAGGGATTGAGACTCAGCGGCTATCGTGTGCCCTTCGTTCCCCTTGGGGCGAACGAAGACCTGATGAAGAAGGGATTGAGACCGAACGGAATAGCCAACATACCGACGGCAAAGGGGCGAACGAAGACCTGATGAAGAAGGGATTGAGACCGAACGGAATAGCCAACATACCGACGGCAAAGGGGCGAACGAAGACCTGATGAAGAAGGGATTGAGACCGAACGGAATAGCCAACATACCGACGGCAAAGGGGCGAACGAAGACCTGATGAAGAAGGGATTGAGACCGAACGGAATAGCCAACA
>ENA-ORDP01000860-ORDP01000860.1-marine-sediment-metagenome-genome-assembly--contig:-NODE-860-length-18309-cov-4.137833_pt1 | contig 18309 bp, 16 predicted proteins | sample MGYA00248627_ERZ508539 | MGnify/ENA primary metagenome ERZ508539 (study PRJEB26208, sample SAMN05571518) | marine sediment metagenome | biome: deep sea; feature: Hydrothermal vent; material... | reverse complement strand
GATTTTCAGACTCATTTCATGTTGGAAAAGGCTAACGGTCACATTTTTCCATCTTTCGGTGTACAATGCCGGAGTCATTCTCTGTCGCCTTGAGAGTTTTAACGGAAATAACTTCTAAATTAAGAGCTTTAAAAAAATTGATTGACCTGCACACTCACACGCTTTTTTCAGATGGCGAGCTTCTTCCTTCGGAGCTTGCCAGAAGGGCCCAGGTGATCGGTTACCGGTTTTTAGCCATAACAGATCACGTTGACATGTCCAATTTCGAGAATGTCGTTACCGGTATCGTCAGGTTCTGCTCCGAATATAAAAACAGCTCCATCAAGGTTGTGCCAGGAGCCGAGATAACCCACGTTCCCCCCGATCAATATAAAAAACTTGTCGGACGATGCCGGGAGCTGGGCGCAAAAGTAGTCGTGGCGCACGGGGAGACCATTGTGGAGCCGGTTCAGCCAGGGACGAACCGGGCCGCTATAGAGGCTGGTGTAGACATAATAGCCCACCCTGGCCTGATAAGCGGCGGCGACGCCTCTCTGGCCGCTGAAAAAGGGGTTGCCCTGGAGATAAGCGGGCGCGGCGGGCACAGTTTTACAAACGGGCATGTGGCGGCCCTGGCGCGAAAGCATGGCGCAAAACCTGTTTTTTGCACAGACGCCCATAAACCGTCTGACCTTATGGACCGGGCGACAGCCGAGAGTGTATCGCGCGGCGCCGGGATGGAGGAGAATGAAATAAACAGTATGTTCGGATACGCCGAGAGCCTGGCCGCCCGTCTTTTAAAAAATTAGGAAATAGTTATGGGTCATTACAAACGAATTGTCAGGAAAAAAGAGAGGAAAAAAGAGCTGTTGATCGATCCGACATCGCAGATCCAGGATTGGCTCGCCGAAAACTCTGGACGGCTCATGCTTACAGCCGCCGGGGTTTTTCTCGCCGGAGTGATAGCGTATGGTGTCGTTTATTATCAGAAAGTCAGCCTGAGCGACGCGCAGATGGCGCTCTATGAGGCCGGGAGAGGTGGCAACCCCATATCGGAGCTTGACGCTCTTGTACAAAGCGGGGGGCCGGTCAAAGTAATCAACCAGGCCAGGCTCCGGCTCGCGGCTCTTTACGTGGAGGAGAAAAAATATGACGAAGCGATCACAAAATACAGGCAGACAGCCAGCGCCACCCAACCCGGAGAGTTAATCAACGATCTTGCTCTGGTTGGCGAGGCGTCCGCGCTGTCATTATCGGGAAAAGAAGATGAGTCCGCCAACGTCTTCTCGAAACTGGCCGAATCGACGGGGAGCTATCCAGGCAATGAGGCGCTTTTAAGCATGGCCTACGCCTCGGTCGTCGCGGGCGGGAAAGAGAGGGCGGTTAAGGCGCTAAAACGGTTGCAGTCAGAATCCTCTTATGCGCTTCCATCCGAGCAGATAGAAGCGACCATTAAAAGAATAGAGCGCGGCGATCTTGAAAAAGCCGTGGCCGGACTGGCAAAGGTCTCCGCCAGCGAACCCGTCCCGTCCGGGCCGGCGCGTATCGGCGAAGAAAACATCCATCAGTCGAAATAACCATAGCGGCCAGGCGCCTCGATTCGGGAAGGATTAAAAAAGACTTTGGTTCACTGGTTCGACATTTTCGCTGTGACTTTTCTGCTGATATCGGCTGTGTGGTCGTGTTATCGCGGTTTTGTCCGTGAGATTTTTTCCCTGGTGTCTTTAATCGCAGGTTACGTTACAGCCTCGATGTTTTCCGGCGCCATCGCCCCTTACTTTAAAATCATTGTGGACCAGAAGCATTACCAGGAAATGGCTTCGTTTGCGCTTTTGTTTATCGTATCGTCCATTCTCGCAAATCTTCTCGGACTGCTGATCCGCAAATCTCTTCACATCTCCAGCGCCTTCGGCCTCATGGACCGTATCGCCGGTGTGGGCGCAGGTTTGGTCAAGGGAACGCTGGTTCTGGCCCTGCTGGTTTATCCGCTTACGGTTTTTCCCGGCCTGCAAAAACAAATCGCCGATAAATCCATATTTACGCCTGAGTTGGTCGAGGTCAGCGAATATTTGATGACCTCGCTTGCCCCCGGTTTCGCATCCAGCATGGACAAGGCGGCCCGGAAAATAAAATCTTTAAAGGCCACTTCGAAAACGGCGAAAAAATATATCCAGCAGGTAGAGAAAGTTAAAACTGTTATAACGGGTAAGGCGGAGCGGATAAAAGAGAGGATCGGGCTTGCCGCCGAAAGTGGCGCGAAGAGTAATGGCGAGCCGCAAAGCAAGATCGATGAGTCAGATCGAAAAGAGCTGGATAAGCTTATCAACAAACTTGATTAAACCTGAGCCTGGGATCAAATAAAAACAATGATTAAAACTGTTGAGTGGAAAGACGGCAAAGTCTGGCTGATAGAGCAGGGCAAACTGCCATTAATAGAGCAATACCTTGAATGCTCAACCTATCAGCAAGTGGCCACGGCGATAGAAACGATGGTCGTTCGGGGCGCCCCGGCGATTGGGGTGACCGCCGCCTTCGGAGCGGCTCTATCAGCAATGTCGATTGAGACGGGCGATAAAGATGAGTTTTATAAAGAATTCGACATCGCTTTAGACGTGCTATCAGCCACGAGGCCGACGGCGGTCAATCTTTTCTGGGCCATCGAGAGAATGCGCGACTGCGCCCGGCGGAACGCGGATTTAAGTATTGGTCAAATCAGCGAAGCGCTAGAGCAAGAGGCGATATTGATTTATGAGCAGGATCTTAAGATAAACAAACGCATGGGCGAGAATGGGGCGGCCATCCTTGATGACGGAGACGTAGCGCTCACCCATTGCAACGCCGGGGCGCTGGCCACGGCGGGCGATTATGGCACGGCGCTGGGGGTTATAAAGGCGGCCCATCTCGCCGGGAAAAATATCTCCGTTTTCGCCGACGAGACCAGGCCCTGGTTACAGGGGGCGCGCCTTACAGCCTGGGAGATGATGAAAGAGGATATCCCGGTCACTCTTATCTGCGACAATATGGCCGGCCATTGCATGAAAAAAGGGATGATCGACAAAGTAATAGTCGGCGCGGACAGGATAGCGGCGAATGGCGACGCGGCGAACAAAATTGGCACTTACCAGGTCGCGGTGTTGGCGGATCGGCACAACATCCCTTTTTATGTCACAGCGCCTCTGTCCACCATCGATTTCAGTCTTGAGTCGGGCGACCTTATCCCGATAGAAGAGAGAGATCCAAAAGAGGTTACACATATAATGGGAGCCCAGCAGATAGCCCCGGACGGTGTGGAGGTCTTCAACCCGGCCTTTGATGTCACCCCGAACGATCTGATTGCCGGGATCATCACCGAGCGGGGGATAGCATACGCCCCTTACAGAGAATCGCTGGAAAAACTGAGAGCCGGTGGTTAAAGGGGCGCAGTCATAATGACTGGCGCAGTATCTGGGAAATGCGTGATCCTTCACGGAGTTTATCCTGAGCTTTAGCGAAGGGTTCAGGACGACAGGATGGAGGGTTTGGGCCGCCGCAATTTAATTTGCCCGCCTAGCCAATAAGGCGGATTGTTCCTGTAATCCACCCTTTTCAAGCTTGCGGTTGAAAAAATCCGCCAATAAAGGTAAAATCAAGCCTTTTTCAACATTTTATGAAGTTTGGGGGCCGCTAACGCCAATAGTAAAAGCGGTTTATACATACAACTCACGGGGACAACATGATGGAAACTAACGAAGTCATTAAATTGGCAAAAACATATCTTACTCCCAATTACAATCGCTACCCCCTGGTCATAGTAAAAGGCAAAAGAGCCACGGTATGGGACGCTGAAGGTAAAAAGTATATCGATTTCGTCTCCGGCCTGGGCGTAAATAACCTGGGGCACTGTTTTACCGCAGTAAACAAAGCCATAGCAAAACAGATGGCCAAGCTTATCCACACTTCCAATCTTTATTATACGGAGCCGCAGGCCCTCTATGCGCAGGCGCTTGTGGAACAGCTTTATAAAGGAAAGGTTTTCTTTTGCAACAGCGGCGCCGAAGCGAACGAGGCGGCCATAAAGCTCGCCCGCCGTTATTCCATAGAAAAATATGATAAATCAAAAACAGATATCATAGCTTTCGACGGCTCGTTCCACGGCAGAACCCTCGGCGCGTTATCAGTGACATCCGGTAAAAAATTCAGGGACGGCTTCGGGCCTCTGCTCTCCGGCGTGAAACATGTTCCCTATGGCGACCTGGAGGCGGTTGAAAAAGCGATTACAAAAAAAACGTGCGCCGTGATTATCGAGCCGGTTCAGGGCGAGTCCGGGGTTCACGTTCTCACTGCCGCTTTTTTAAAGAAACTGGCCAAAACCTGCTCTTCTAAAAACGTCCTTCTGATTTTCGACGAAGTGCAGACAGGGTTCGGGCGCACAGGCAAGCTGTTCGCCCTGGAGCATTCCAAAGTGAAACCAGACATAATAACGATGGGCAAAGGCGTGGCCAACGGGTTTCCTATGGGTGTCATGTTCGCCAAAGACGCGGTCGCCAAAAGTTTCGAGCCGGGAACGCATGCCTCCACATTTGGCGGCGGCCCCGGAGCATGCGCCGGAGCGTTGGTTGTGTTAAAGGAGATTTCAAAGCAAGAGACACTCGATAACGCCCGCAGTATGGGCAGATATATGCTGATAAAACTTACCGGAATGAAAAATTCCATGCCGGCGAAAATAAAGGAAGTTCGCGGCCTCGGCCTTCTTGTGGGCCTTGAGCTTACGTTTCCATGCGCCGAGGTGGTGGAAAAATGTATGGGCATGGGCCTTTTGATCAACTGCGCGAACGAGAGCACGCTCCGGTTTATGCCGCCGCTAACCGTTTCAAAAACGGAGGTGGACAAGGCGTTAAACATTGTAAGTAAAATCCTTACAGCATGAAAAGAGACCTGCTCCGGGTGACCGATCTGAACCGGACTGATATCGAGTGGCTTTTTAAAGTCGCGGCCCGGCTGAAAAAAGAGAGGATCGAAGGAGTGTCCCACCGCCATCTGGAGGGGAAGACTCTTGGGATGGTCTTCCATAAATCGTCTACCAGAACCCGCATATCTTTCGAGGTGGGGATGGTTCAGCTGGGCGGTCATCCGATTTTTCTGGAGGGGAAACGGCTCCAGATGAGCCGTGGCGAGACCGTCGCCGATACGGCGCGTATTTTCTCAAGGTACCTCGACGCGCTGGTGATACGCACCTATTCCCAGGCCGAGGTTGATGAGCTTGCGTCCGTGGCCACGATCCCCGTTATAAACGCGCTTACCGACATGTTCCACCCGTGCCAGATACTGGCCGATCTTTTTACCATCGCCGAAAAGCGCGGATCGCTTGACGGCGTTAGAGTGGCCTACGTGGGCGACGGGAACAACGTGGCCAACTCATGGCTGTTGGGCGCCTCGATCATGGGGATGAGCCTTTGCGTCGCCACGCCCAAAGGGTACGAGCCGGACAGCGAAGTGACGGCGAGCGCCATGAAGATCGCGGAAAAATCGGGCGCGAAAATTGCGACCATGACCGATCCTGTCGAAGCGGTGCGCGGCGCCGATGTTATCTACACAGACACCTGGATCAGCATGGGACAAGAGGACGATCAGGCGGACGAGAGGCTGATCGCTTTTGAAGATTACCGGGTGGATGAAAAACTTTTGTCAAAAGCCAAAAGCGACGTTATGGTGATGCATTGCCTGCCCGCCCATCGCGGCGAGGAAATATCCGCCGAAGCGCTCGACGGCCCCAATTCCATAGTGTGGGACGAAGCGGAAAACCGGCTTCACATACAAAAAGCCATACTTCTTATGCTGATGCGCGGCGACGCGAAGACGCTTTATCCGTAAAGCGGGTCTTGAGTATGGTGTCCCCGGAATTCTAAGTGTTACAATGAAAACTGTAACCACTGGGATATATGGCCTGTACAAATGAATGACCAAACAATAGATGAAATAAAAGCAAAGATTCTGCCTGTCTTAGAGAGATACGAGGCAAACCGGGCAGGACTTTTTGGCTCTTGCGCCAGGGGAGAATTAATCAAAGATAGCGATATCGATATTGTTGTTGAGATTAAAAAAGATATCAGCCTGCTTGATTTTGTAGGATTAAAACTTGAACTTGAAGATGCCCTGGGCAGAAAAGTTGATTTAGTGGAATACAGCGCAATTAAACCTCAAATCAGAGACAGAATTCTAAACGAGCAGGTTGCTATAATATAAAAAAGGACATTCTGGTTTATCTTGAGGATATTCTTGAAAGTTCAAACAAAATCTCTTCCTACATTGAAAAAATCAGCAAAGTCGAATTTCTTGAAAACGATCAGGTTCAGGACGCGGTTATTAGAAGGCTTGAGATTATAGGCGAAGCTGTAAAACATATTCCGCAAGATATTCGGAATGGTCACCCCAAAATCGAGTGGCGAAAAATAGCTGGCATGAGAGACATTCTGATTCATGAATATTCTGGAGTAAATATCGAGCGGATATGGAAAGTCGCTATTGAAGATATTCCTGCGCTTAAATTAGATATTGAGGATATCAGGAAAAAGGTCTGAAAAAGAGACTCTAACTCGGTGGTGTGGGACGAAGCCGAAAACCGGCTTCACATACAAAAAGCGATACTTCTTATGCTGATGCGCGAAGATGCGAAGACGCTTTATCCTTAGAACTGGCTACCACGCGTAAAACCGTATAAGCAATAGCTCGAACGAAGAATAAAAAAGCCGTCTTCAGAATGGGGACTGATTCGGGAAATGATGAGGTAACTGATGGCGACTCATCCGGATTATGAAGTATTGCGGCGACGGATCGAGGCTTGTGGGAATCTTGGTCAATCTTTCAGAGGACACGTGTACCGTTGTTCTGCTCTGGAATATGCCGTAGAACACAAGCTTGTATCTGGAGAGGGTAGCAAAATAAACGGAGGACGCTGGAATGCGCCGGGTTCTTTCCGCGCAGTGTATACAGGCCAAGCGCCAGATACGGCTCTGAAAGAGGCGCAAGCGCAAGCTCGTTATTACGGTTTGGAAAGATACACGATATTCCCGCTGTTTTTTGTCGCATTAAATGTTTCCTTGCATAATGTTTTGGACCTGACCTTGGGTTCCTTGCGTCAACATTTGATCGTTTCACAGCGCCGCATGTTGAAGACCGATTGGCGTAGCGAGCAGGACAATGGCAGAGAAGCTCTCACGCAAGCGATTGGACGGGCGGTTTTCAGCGCCGGATTCGAGGGGCTGTTAGCTCCTTCGGTAGCTGATCCAAGTGGAAAAATTTTGGTCTTTTTTCCGGTAAAACTCAAGAAATCAAGTACAATCCAATATATATTAACACGGCCAAGCTAACTTTAAGGCCCCGCAGGGGCTGGAATGATATGCATAATTGCAGGCTATTTTGCTTGTATAATTGCCTGTACAATATATACTGGTGTGTATAAACGAGTGTAGATACGTTTTATGAATACGGCTGTAAAAAAAGAAAAAATTGAAAATTCCATTCTGGAATTACGCAAAGAGATTGCTGTGCCACGCAAAATATTCAGCCGTCTATTGTCAGTTTCAGAGCGATCACTTGCTGACTTGGAGAGATCGAAGCGCCCCCCTAGCGAAGCTGTTCAGAGAAAGTTGAATGAATTGTCGCGATTGGTAACGGAACTCCATAAAACCATCGCTCCAGGTTTTTTGCAGGAGTGGTTCATGAAGCCCAATAGCGCGTTCGGTGACCTAAAACCGGTCGAAGTCATTGAACGCGGTGAGATTGACCGCATCTGGCGAATGATCTATTTCATCAGGTCGGGAAGTCCAACCTGAATACCCACTTTAATTTAGGGGACACCACGCTTAATTGTCCCTGAGTTCCGAAATGCAGGCTCCTCCACTCCGCGAATTAACTCCTGCTGTCATGCCAGACTCGTGTGACCCGAAGGGTTATGATCCGGCATCTAGACCCCGGATCGGTGTCTACCCTAAAGCACACGCAGGGTGACATTAGGAGATTGCCACGTCGCTATACCGGCGCGGCCGCGCCACCTCCTCGCAATAATAGCAAAAAGCGGGGCGTCTCGTCTCAAATTCCCATATCGGGTATTTTCTCAACAGGGTCAAGAAGTGCGATAAAAGCCTTCAAAGGATTGGATAAGTATTTCTTATGTAAAAGAATCAGGTTCAGCCGCCTCTCCATCGGGTGCCCGCTGATTCTGGCTTTTTTCAAAGTTTTTTCCTTGAGTTCGCGGTTTATGGCCGATTGGCTGATGACAGCGACCCCGATACCAGACTCCGCCGACTTTTTTATGGCTTCCGTGTTTCCGATCTCCATAGCTATGTTTAAAGGAGCGCGGCTTTTGCCCATCATGTCTGTAAATACTTGCCTTGTTCCAGACCCTCTCTCGCGGATAATGAGCGGCTCGCGCTGGAAATCATCGAAAGATACGCTCGACCTGTTTTTCCAGCGGTGCCTGGTCGAGAAAATCACGACAAGCTCATCGAGCATGAACAGATAGGAGTTGATTCTTTTAGTGTTACCGATGGGGCCTTCCACAAGGCCCATGTCGATTTCACCTTTTAAGAGCGCCTGTTCGATCTGGTTGGTGTTGTTGACCATCATCTCTATTTTGCAGTTGGGGTATTTAGCGTTATAAGCGCCCAGGTATTCGGGCAGTATATAGTTTGCGATGGTTGTGGAGGCCCCTATCTTCAGGGCGCCTATAACCTGGTGGGTCATGTCGTCGACCACCTGTTTCCCCTCCCGCAATGTAGAAAGGGTCTTTTGGACATATTCTTCGAACACGGCCCCCACTTCTGTCATCTCGATTTTTCTGTCGATCCGGTCGAACAGGGGCGCGCCCAGGATCCTCTCCAGTTTGATAATCTGGGCGGAGAACGCAGGCTGGCTTATGGCCATCTGGTCGGCGGCGCGCGAGAAGTTTTTCAGCTTGGCCGCCAGCAAAAAAAGCTCCAGTTGATGTATCGTGACCTGGTTAAGCATAGACTATTATTTATTATATCTATTCGAACTATCTATTATAAATATTTTACAGATGAGCGCATAATTTAAAATCATTCGCAGGCACCGGGCGTATAATCGCGGAGTGGCGGTTTCGTCGCTTCGGGCATGGCGTTTACCGAAAGGGGCGGATGACGGGGATTATCATTAGACGATGGTTTTTTATTAGCAACCGAGTAACCTTTTTATAAATAAGAGGGAGGATCATATGCCTACGTTTGTTATAGCGGAAAAATGTGACGGATGCAAAGGGCAGGACAAAACCGCCTGTATGTACATCTGTCCGCACGACCTTATGTATCTCGACAAAGACAAGATGAAGGCCCAGAATCAGGAGCCGGATCAGTGCTGGGAGTGCTACTCGTGCGTCAAGATTTGTCCCCAGCAGGCGATAGAGGCGCGTCCCTACGCCGATTTCGTGCCTATGGGCGGCACATCTATTCCAATGCGGTCTTCCGACTCGATTATGTGGACTATCAAGTTCCGCGACGGGAAGCTTAAACGGTTTAAATTTCCGATAAGAACCACTCCAGAGGGCTCCATCAAGGCTTACGAAGGCAAACCGGATCCGTCCGATACAGACCTAAGCAGCCATAACCTGTTCACCGAACCCGGCGTCGAATTGCCGAAAATCAGCTAAGAAAGGGAGTTACAGAACGATGGTTACACCTGTTGAAAATTATCACGCGGATTTCGCCAAGAATCCAGTCATCGAAGTTGTAGATACCGATCTCCTTATCGTCGGCGGCGGCATGAGCGCATGCGGCGTGGCGTACGAGAGCGTTCGCTGGTCCAAAGGCAAAGAAAAGATCACTCTGGTCGATAAGGCCGCCATGGATCGCTCCGGCGCCGTGGCCCAGGGCCTTTCGGCGATCAACACCTACCTGGGAGAGAACTCCCCGGAGGATTATGTAAAGATGGTCGCTAATGACCTTATGGGCATTACTCGCGACGACCTGGTATACGATGTGGGCCGCCATGTCGACAACTCTGTCCAGCTCTTCGAGGATTGGGGCCTGCCGATCTGGAAACAGCCGGGAGACGAGGACAAGTCCCTTAGAGACGGCGGCAAGCCGGTGCGCTCCGGTAAATGGCAGATCATGATTAACGGCGAGTCGTACAAGGTGATCGTGGCCGAGGCCGCCAAGAACGCGCTGGGTATCGACAACATCATTGAGCGCTGTTTCATTGTCAAACTCCTGCTCGACGACAAAGAAGACAACCGCATCGCCGGGGCCGTGGGCTTTTCCGCAAGGGAAAACAAGATATACATTTTCAAGGCCAAGACCGTATTCATCGGTTGCGGCGGCGCGGTAAATATTTTCCGCCCCCGCTCCACCGGCGAAGGTATGGGCCGCGCCTGGTATCCGGTGTGGAACTCCGGGTCCACCTACGCGATGGCGGCCCAGGTCGGAGCCGAGATGACCACCATGGAAAACCGCTTCGTCCCTGCCCGTTTCAAAGACGGCTACGGCCCTGTTGGCGCGTGGTTCCTGCTTTTTAAGTCAAAAGCCATTAACGCTCTGGGCGAGGACTACTCGGAAACCAAAAAAGAGATGCTGTTCGAGTATCCTCCCTATCCGCAAAATTCCAAGGGTGTGCCCGCGACATGTTTGCGCAACCACCTGATGCTCAATGAGATGAAAAACGGACGCGGCCCCATCCTTATGGACACGCCCACCGGCATGGCCAACCTGACCAAGGACATGGACAAAAAGCAGATCAAGCATCTTGAGGCCGAGGCATGGGAAGACTTTCTGGACATGTGCATCGGCCAGGCCAACGTCTGGGCCGGTATGAACATTCGTCCGGAAGAGACCGCTTCTGAGCTGATGCCGACAGAGCCATATCTGCTCGGCAGTCACGCGGGCGCCTGCGGCATCTGGGTTTCAGGCCCGGAGGATATGGCGCCGAAAGAGTGGCAATGGGGCTATAACCGGATGACCACCGTCAAGGGGCTGTTTACCGCCGGAGACGGCGTGGGAGCCTCCGGCCACAAGTTTTCCTCCGGCTCGTTCACCGAGGGGAGAATCGCCGGCAAATCGATGGTGCGCTTCGCCCGCGACAACGCTGACTTTACGCCGACAATTAATCTGTCCAACGAAGAGCTGGCGGCGGAAATCTACAAGCCGTTCCAGACCTACCTTGACCACAAAGATTATTCTGTCGATCCGATGATTAATCCAAACTACATCAGGCCGAAGATGCTGATGTTCAGGCTCAACAAGCTGATGGACGAGTATGTGGCCGGCACGTCTACCTATTACACCACCTCCGAGAAACAGATGGACGTGGCCCTGCACCTTCTGGGCATGCTCAAGGAAGACTCGAAGAAGATGGCGGCCAAGGATCTGCACGAGCTGCTGCGCGCGTGGGAGAACTACCACCGCATCTGGACGGCGGAGATGCACCTGCGGCACATCTATTTCAGAAAAGAGACCCGTTATCCCGGTTTTTATTACAGGTCGGATTATCCGAAACTTGACGAGGAGAACTGGAAATGTTTCGTCAACTCAAGGTTCGATCCGAAGACCGGCGAGTGGGAGTTAAAGAAAGTCCCCCACAAGGATCTGGTTCCGAAAGACTGAGTAAGCTTAAAGGTTAATAAGGGCCGCGAAGACGAAACTTACGCTTCGCGGCCCTGTTCGATAATGGCCCGCCGCCCGCCGGTGGGCGTTGTTTAAGGTGTTGTTAATGCAAAGCAGTGTCCTGGTTGTAGGCGGCGGCATCAGCGGCATGACCGCCGCTATCGAAGCGGCGGAGTGCGGACGGCAGGTATACCTGGTCGAAAAAGAGGCCTACCTGGGTGGCCGTGTCTCTAAAATGAACAAATACTTTCCCAAATTGTGCCCTCCCTTATGCGGGCTGGAGATAAATTTCCGGCGCCTTCGGGTCAACCCTCTCGTTACGGTCATGACCGGCTCCAAAGTCGAAAAAGTCACCGGGGCCAGCGGTGATTTTACGGCGGTGATTAAAACCGCTCCGCGCTATGTCAACGAGAAATGCGTCGCATGCGACGATTGCGTCAAGGTTTGCCCGGTAAACCGCCCTGACGATTTCAATTACAACATGAGCGAAACCAAAGCGGTCTATCTTCCGCACGCGATGGCTATGCCGGCTAAATACGTGATCGATATGAGCGTGTGCAAGGGGGAGGCGTGCTCTGAATGCGTGAAAGCTTGCAAGTACGGCGCTATCGAGCTGAATATGGAGGAAAAAACCACGACGGTAAAAGTGGCCGCCGTGGTATACGCCACCGGCTGGAAACCGTATGACGCAGGCAAGATAGAAAACCTCGGCTACGGCCAGATCAAAAACGTAATCAACAATGTGGAGATGGAGCGCCTTTCAGCCGTCAACGGCCCCACCGGCGGCAAAATAGTCCGGCAAGACAACGCCGAGCCTGTAAAAAAAGTCGCGTTTGTCCAGTGCGCGGGATCGCGTGATGAGAACCACCTCCCCTACTGCTCGTCCATCTGTTGCCTGGCGTCGATCAAACAGGCCAACTACGTCCGCGATCAATATCCGGAAAGTGAGGTGTCTATCTTTTATATCGACCTTCGCGCGCCGGGCAAGTATGAGGCGTTTTACAAAAAAATGGAAAAGGACAAAAACGTAAAATTTATCAAAGGCAAGGTGGCGCGCATAGAACAAGACGAATCGGGACGCGCTACTGTCACCGTCGAGGATATTTTGGGCGGTGGCAAACTTAAAGAAAGCTTCGACCTGGTAGTGCTCGCCACCGGCATGGAGCCAACCATGAAAACGGACAAAGCTGTGGATGTTGTTTTAAACGACGACGGTTTCATGGAGCTCGACAGGCAGACGGTTGACGGGTTTATACCCGCAGGAGTGGCAAGTGGCCCGGTCGATGTGACCACCTCTATACAAAACTCCACCGGAGCGGCTCTTCGCGCTTTCCAGTGCGGTGTCGGCAAGAGGGGATAGAATGACACAAGAGCAAGCGCCTAAAAAAACCGGGGCCTATATCTGCTCCGGTTGCGGCATCGGCGAATGCCTGAATGTCGATGAGCTGTCGAAAGTGGCTAAAGACGAGCTTAAAACACCGGTTGTAAAGACTCATCCGTTCCTCTGCGGCTCGGAGGGAGTCGAGCTTATAAAAAGCGATATCGCGAATGAAGGCGTTAACACCCTCTCTATCGTCGCCTGCTCCGTCCGGGTCAACTACGACATTTTCGATTTCGGGCCGGAAGTTTTGCTTGACCGTGTTGACATAAGAGAGCGTGTGGCGTGGTGCCATGAGCCAAATGACGAGGAGACCCAGGCGCTGGCCGGGGATTATATCCGCATGGGGCTTGCGAAAATCAAAGAGATGAACCATACGTCTCCTTACAAAATAGAATCTGTCAGCGAAACCATCATGGTGGTAGGCGGCGGGATAACAGGGCTTACAGCCGCTTTAAATGCCGCCAGGGCGGGCCATAAGGTCGAGCTGGTCGAAAAAGAGGCGCGGCTGGGCGGGTTTATGAACAACCTTAAGAAAATTTTCCCGCAGACCGCCCCTTATGACACCGTGTCCGTCAATGATATCGAGGATCGTGTCAAAGAGGTGGAGGACGATCCTGATATAACCGTACACCTGAACACAACCATCAAATCGATCTCCGGCGGGCCAGGGATGTTTGACGTGTCTCTCAAAGACGGCTCACAATCCAAAATCAACATCGGCGCGATTGTGCTGGCCACCGGTTTTAAACCATACGACATGAGCAAACTGACCCATCTTGGCGCCGGACTCCCTGACGTTATAAGCGGCGTCGATCTGGAAAAAATGGCGCTGGACGAAGCTATAAAACGTCCGTCGGACGGGAAACCGGCCAGAAGAGTGGTCTTCGCGCTATGCGCGGGGTCGCGGTGTGACGAGCACTTGAACTACTGCTCGTCGGTCTGTTGTTCAGCATCGCTCAAGCAGGCTGATTACATCCGCAAGAGCGATCCGGACGCCTCGGTGACTATCGTCTACAGGGATATCAGAACTACCGGGACTACGGAGCATTTCTATAAAAGCATTCAGCAAGATCCAGGAATTTTCCTTACAAAAGGAGATGTGGACAATGTAAAGCATGAAGGGGACGAGCTTTACATCACCATCAAAAACACCCTTTTGGGAGGGCCTGTCACGATAAAAGCGGACATGCTGGTGCTGGCCACCGGCATTGTGCCAACCGCTTTTGATGAAAAAGTTGTAGCCACCATCCCGAATGACCAGATGCAGGATTTCGACAGGGAGCAGGTCGGCAAAGCTTCCATACTCAACCTTGAGTATAGGCAGGGGCCGGAGTTACCCGATCTGGCCTACGGGTTTGCCGACTCTCATTTTATCTGTTTCCCATATGAGACAAGGCGGACGGGAATATATTCAGCAGGGGCAGTGCGTCATCCGCAAGATTCCGCCACGGCCAGAAACGACGCCGTTGGAGCGGCTTTAAAAGCGATACAATGTGTGAAGATGGTAGGGTGGGGCAGGGCTGTTCATCCTCGATCTGGCGACGACAGCTATCCTGAGTTCGCGATGGAAAGATGCACCCAGTGCAAGCGGTGCACGGTGGAATGCCCGTTCGGCGCCATCAACGAGGATGAGAAGGCAAACCCCATTCCGTTTCCCACCCGTTGCAGAAGATGCGCCACCTGTCTTGGCGCCTGCCCGGTGCAGATAATCAGTTTTAAAAACTATTCGATACAGATGATAGGCGCGATGATTAAGTCTATCGACATGCCGGACGAGTTCGACGAGAAACCAAGAGTGCTTGCGTTTATTTGTGAAAACGACGCCATGCCTGCGCTGGATATGGCGGGAATCAATCGTCTTAAGTATAGCCCGGTAGTGAGGTTTATCCAGCTGAGGTGCCTGGGGTCGATAAACCTGCAATGGGTGGCCGACGCGCTTTCGTCCGGCTGGGACGGGATCATGATGATCGGGTGCAAACATGGCGACGATTACCAGTGCCACAACATCAAAGGCTCCGCCATCGCCGAAGAGCGGACGAGCAAGGTGCAAGAGACGCTCGACAGGCTCATGCTCGAATCGGACAGGATAAGGGTGGAGAGCCTGGCAATAAACGATTACCACAGAATTCCAGAGCTGATCGACGGTTTTGTGGAGGAAATCGGCAATATGGAGCCGAACCCGTACAAGGGTTTTTAAGAAAGAGGGTTTAATGGATCAGACGCAGGCGCCGATCATAGAGCCGGATGTGTCGTTCGCGCGGCGGATAATAGAAAACGGCGGCGATACATTGAAAAAATGTTTCCAGTGCGGAAACTGCTCCGCCGTATGCAACGTCACGCCCGACAACGCTCCTTTCCCCCGCAAGGAGATGATATGGGCCCAGTGGGGGCTTAAAGACAGGCTCATCGGCAACGCCGACGTGTGGCTTTGCCACCAGTGCAACGACTGCTCCGCCCATTGCCCCCGTGGCGCGAATCCGGGCGATGTTATGGCGGCCATACGGAACATAAGTTTCGCCCACTTCGCCCCGTTTGGTCTCGGCGCTTTATTTACCAGCAAAAAGTACCTTCCACTTCTTCTCCTCCTCCCGGTGGTTTTGATCGGCGTCGCTGTCTCTTTTGGCTCAAAGCAAGGGTTTATGTCGATAAAGCCTATCGTATTCTCGAACATGATGCCGGTTCACGTTATAGACCTGGTCTTTTTGCCGACTGTCGGTCTCGCGGCTTTGGCGGCGCTCATCGGCGTATCGAATATTATGAAATCCTTCAAAACCGGAACCCCCGGCGTCACCGGCCAGGTCGGCTCCATGTTTCCGGCGGCTGTGAAAACGGTTTTAGGAATTTTAAAGCATGAAAAAATGGCCCAGTGCGAGGCGAACGCGCCCCGGACGATAGCTCACCAGATGCTTTTTTACGGATTTTTCGCCCTGCTCGCCACCACCACCCTGGTGGCGATCATGTACTGGATAAACAAACTTGGGATCGGCTCTGTCTCGGCCACGCCCCTTGCGCTCGCTCATCCGGTTAAATTGCTGGGCAACGCCGGGGCTTTACTGGCGTTTATCGGTGTATCGATAATCTATAAGAGGCGGCTTACCGGCGACCCGAAGAACGTGGGAAAAACAGGCTATTACGACTCGTTTTTCGGGACTGTTCTTTTCTGGACTATAACCACCGGGATTCTGGCGGAGATTTTCAGGCTTATAGATATCTCCCCGGCCGCTTTTGGCGTTTACTATATACATCTGGTTCTGGTGTTTACGCTGTTAGTCTACGCGCCTTACTCTAAATTCGCTCATATGCTCTACCGCTTTATGGCGCTGACTTATTCGAACGCCGCCCGGCGGAGCAAAGAGCGGGTGGAATAAAAATACCCGGCGCTAATCTCTATTAAAATTAAACTCTTGTTAAAAAGGAGAAAATAATGGCAGGACTTGTCAAACCGCACGGCGGCGGCGCCTTAAAGCCGCTTTTGCTTGAAGGGGACGAACGCGAAGAAGAGATTAAAAGGGCGGGAACACTTCCCAAAGTCGCAATGACTTCGCGGGAGACCTCCGACCTTATCATGCTTGGCATTGGCGCGTTTACTCCCCTTGAAGGGTTTATGAGCCACGCTGACTGGCAGGGCGTGTGCGATGACTATAAGACTGCTTCCGGCCTGTTCTGGCCCATCCCCATCACCCTGTCCACCTCGAAAGAAACCGCCGATTCCTTTAGTGAAGGGGAGGAAGTGGCGTTGGTGGATGACGATTCGGGCGAGATCATGGGGACGATGGCGGTTACGGAAAAGTATAAAATCGACAAAGCGCATGAATGCATGTCGGTTTTTAAATCTACCGATACCGAGCATCCCGGCGTCGCCAAAGTCATGGAGCAAGGAGAGATGAACCTGGCCGGGCCTGTGAAAGTTTTATCCGAAAGTTTTTATCCAGAGACGTTTAAAGGTGTGTATATGCGCCCTGCGGAGACCAGGGCCGAGTTTGAGAAAAGAAACTGGAGCAGTGTCGCCGCTTTGCAACTTCGAAACCCTATGCATCGCTCCCATGAGTATCTGGCCAAAATCGCCATCGAGATATGCGACGGGCTTTTAATCCACCAGCTGGTGGGCAAGCTCAAAGCCGGGGACATCCCGGCCAAAGTGCGGGTAAAGGCGATCAACACGCTGGTTGAAAATTATTTCGTGGACAACACCGCCATCCAGGCCGGATATCCAATGGAAATGCGGTACGCCGGGCCTCGCGAAGCCCTGCTTCACGCCGTGTTCCGCCAGAACTACGGGTGCTCGCACCTTCTTGTAGGGCGCGATCACGCAGGCGTGGGTGATTATTACGGCCCCTTCGACGCGCACCATATATTCGACGAGATTCCGAAAGGCTCTCTTGAGTTACAGCCGCTAAAGATCGACTGGACGTTTCATTGCTACAAGTGCGACGGGATGGCCAGCATGCGCACCTGCCCCCACGGCAAGGACGACAGGCTTTTACTATCTGGTACGATGCTCAGAAAATCGCTCTCTGAAGGATTGGATATACCGCCAGAGTTTTCGAGGCCGGAGGTGCTAAAAGTATTGCGCGACTATTACGGGGGTCTTGAGGAAAAGGTCGAAGTAAAACTCCATCGAGGCGCCACTGGTGAATGAGATTATTCTGGCGACGGGAAACAAGGGGAAGCTACGCGAGTTTAACCACGCTTTTAAAGGAGGCGGGATAAAGTTCGTCTCCCTGATCGAGATGGATGACGCTCCGGATGTGGAGGAGACCGGCCAGACCTACCGCGATAACGCCCTGATAAAGGCAAGGTGCGTATCGCGAAGCTATGGCATACCTGCGGTTGGAGAGGATTCGGGAATAGAAATAGACGCGATGCCGGGCGAGCTGGGTGTGAGGTCGGCCAGGGCATGGGGAGACAAGCCTTATTCCGAAATAAACGAAATCATCCTCGACCGCCTGAAAGGGTCGGACATACGATCCGCCAGGTATGTCAGCGCCATCGCTTTCGTCGATCCCGCCTCAGGTGAAGAAAAGGTTGTCGAGGGGCGATGCGAAGGCGCAATCCATGACAGGCGCGAAGGGGACGGCGGCTTTGGCTATGACCCGATTTTTTTCGTTCCTGAATATGGCAAAACCATGGCCCAGCTTCCGCTTGATGTGAAAAACCGGATCAGCCATCGCGCAAAAGCCATTGAAAAGCTCAAGAAAATACTTCCCGGTTTCTAAAAAAATCTCTTTTCTACCATTACCAGATCAAGTGTATTCATTTCCTCCAATCTGAGAATGCAATATGTTAACTCATAGAAAGCTTTATGGGGACCTCTAAAAAGCGCTTTCGTAGCGAAATCGAGCGAAAAGTCGTCAGGCG
>ENA-ORDP01000859-ORDP01000859.1-marine-sediment-metagenome-genome-assembly--contig:-NODE-859-length-18341-cov-4.596413_pt1 | contig 18341 bp, 14 predicted proteins | sample MGYA00248627_ERZ508539 | MGnify/ENA primary metagenome ERZ508539 (study PRJEB26208, sample SAMN05571518) | marine sediment metagenome | biome: deep sea; feature: Hydrothermal vent; material... | reverse complement strand
ACCAAATCTGGCACAAATGAGAAGGAGAGATAATAACAAGCAGCCAATCTTCCGATACAACCACTTGTTATTACTGAAAAATATTGGCGCGCCCGGAGAGATTCGAACTCCTGACCGCCTGGTTCGTAGTTAGTATTTTAGTTGCTAACTAATTGTATTTAATAGTGAATACTGGAGCGTCCGTTGCCTATTTTGCCTGACAATGCGGAACGATTCATAGCTGAATCCCGCAGAAGCCCCGCACGGCTTACTTGTCATTATTTGCGGTTATTGGGGAAATCTCCCCCTGTAAGCCTCATGAACGCCAAGTTTCATCCCGGTAATGCACAAAAATTTATGATACGAATTGTTTATGAGATTACGGAAATGTAAACCTACGGTTTACGTTTTTGCAGTTTGAAACATCACCCTCAAGGCCTCGATGGGGAACACCTCCTTGATTGCGCGCATCGGCATACGATTGAGCTGGCGGATGATCCCGGGTACGGCAGGACTATGTACACCGCCTGCTTCCAAAATATTGTACTTGTAATGAAATGCCAGCTCGTTCATCGAACCGAGTACGCTTTTGCTGTTCGTGTTGGCAAAACCGATCTCTTCATACTCTGAAAGTATCCTGGCCCGATCTGCCTCGGCAATGCCCTCGGCGGTAAGGATACAACTCATGTAACTTATAAACAATCTGTCCAGATCCCTGATCGTTTCCCTCGAAACATCCGGTGCGATGAAATTGAACAGGGTCTTGTCATTGACAAACAGGACACACTTGCGCCGGTCAATGTGGACCAGGTTGGCATGCCAGGGACCGAGATATGAGAGGCATGGGTCCTCATCGCACAAGTCCGGTTGCTTTAGCCCCATCTCCTTCTGGAGCTTTTTTGTGCATCGGATCAGTTGCATCTCTCACCCTCAAACCACCTTGACTTGCTCATCACGGAGTCGATTTCCCTGTGCCTAACCATTCAACAGCAATTCCGCCATACCGTCTAATCGCCCCTTTACAGCCTCCCATTCCGGCATCTGTTTTTTGAGCAGGCGGTAGAAGTTTCTGCTGTGATTATGAAATTTCAAATGACACAACTCGTGTAGCAACACATAGTTGATACACTGTGAGGGAGCCTTTACGAGGTGTGGATTTAACGACAAAACGTCTTTCGGAGAACAACTTCCCCATTGTTTCTTCATGGCACGTAATTTCCAGGCTGGTTTTTCTTCAACCCAGCTGGTTTCCTGTGACAGAGTCTCCAGACGCCGGTCGAGTTGCTTGCGGGCATGGTCTTTGTACCAGTCCCATAACAGCTGCTTGACCGCCCCCCGCGCCACATCGTCTGTTGTAACCTGCAATAATCCCCGGATTAACTTTACGTTGGGCTGTTGCCGTTTGATTTTGCAAACCTTGAGCACGTATCGCCTGCCCAGATAAAAGTGGCTTTCGCCGCTCACGTACTCCCTAGGCAATACCCAGCTACGTTGTTCTTTTATACGTTCGATATGATCACACAGCCATCGGCTGCGCTTAGTGACAGCCTGCTTGATGTCGGCCAGTGATGTTTGTGGCGGCGCGTCCACCTGCACACGCCCGTTCGGGTGAACGTGGATGGCGACTTTGCGTTGCCTGCCCGGCACAAACAACACCTGGTAGGGAATATTAATATCCCCGTACCGCAGACACTGGTCAATCAATGATACTCTCCACGACTAATACCCACGCGGGTGATCTGAATGACCGATTCAATGATTTCCCTGGCCTTGTCCATTCCAGCCAGTTTGAACAGTCTCGGTAGCAGGCCTTTACGGATCGCGGCCTCAAGACCCTGTTGATTCAACGAGTGTTCCGCAACCGCCTGATCTACAATCCTGTCAATGGCTAGCGCTTCATCCGCCAGTTCCTGCGAACGATCATCGCCCATTGCCAGATGCATGACACCATAATAAGCCCTGGCATGGGGGTTTCCGTTCAGGGACTCAGGAATACCTTCGATCTGACGTGCTTCGAGCTTTTCTTCAAAGGCCTTGAACAAAGCATATTGTTTCAGCGGATGGTCAAACAGGGCCTCCGCCTCCGCAATGGCCTCTTTCAGCAGCTGGGAAAACACCTTTTGCGCGTAGGGGTCGCCGGCCAAGTCCTGTTCAATGGTTTTCCTGGCGCGCGTGCGAATCAGATCGGTTTCGTTTCGGGTTTTTTCTTCGGACCATTCGTCGGGCTGCTCCTGACCCAGTTCATTGACGATATAAACGCCTTGCGATTCCTTCACTTCATTGCCAACGACCTGCTTGTCTACCAGACGCCGGATTTGCTCTTCATAGCTGCTGTAATCCACGGTTTCCTGGGCATCCTGTCGAGCAATCTTGCGCAGATTGGTAAAGAAACGTAAATCCGCTTTCCAGGTTTTAATCATGTCTTCAGTAATACTGGCATCTTCAAAAAATGACTGGGAAGACAAAGCCAGTTTCAGACACAGGCCAAAATCGGTCAGGGCGGAATAAAAATCCTCACGAACCTTTTGCCGCTTGTCATAGCTGTTGCCATCGCTGTCTTCAGCATACGCAGGAATCAGAACCTGTCGATACTGTTCCAGATCCTGACGATTCTTCACATCCGAGAAAATCGCCCACAACCGGTCGTGCAAGCGTGGCAGGCGTTTATACTCCGTACTCATCTGGCTGTATAAACCATCAATATCATCAATGTCATAGCCGCCCTGTGTACGGCTGGCCAGATCCTGGAATTGCGCAATGGCGGTATCGAGTTCTTCGAGGATGCCGCGGTAATCTATGAGCAGGCCGTATTGCTTTTCTTCGTGAAGGCGGTTGACTCGGGCAATGGCCTGAATGAGGTTGTGCTCCTTTAATGGTTTGTCGATGTACAACACCGTGTTGCGAGGCTCATCGAAGCCGGTCAGCAGCTTGTCCACCACAATCAACAAGTCCGGATCACCGGCGGTAGAAAAATTGTCCAGTACGGAGCGCTCATAGGCCTCCGTATCATAGCCAACATGGTCCTTCCACCATTGCTGCACCTCCGGCAGTTTGTCCTCATCGACATCCTTATGCCCCTCACGGGTATCAGGCGGGGAAATCACCACCGCGCTGCTGACCAGTTCGGTATCATCCAGGTATCGCTTGTAGCGAATGGCGCTTAACTTGCTGTCACAGGCAATCTGCCCTTTCAGGCCATGGTTCAGCTTTTTGATATTCTCATTAAAATGCACCGCAATATCCCAGGCAATGAGTTCAATGCGATTGGCGGATTTATACACGGCGCCTTTGCGAGCGAATTTCTTCTTGAGGTCGGCCTTTTGTTCCTCCGAAAGCGCCACCGTGATCTTGTCGAACCAGTTATCGATAGCCTTTTCATTGACCGCCAAATCCGGCTTGCGTTCTTCATACAGTAGAGGCGTCACGGTACCGTCTTCTACTGCCCGCTGCATGGTGTAGGCATGGATGATCGGGCCAAACTTGTTCGTTGTCTTGTCGTCTTTCAGCAAAGGCGTACCGGTAAACGCGACATAGGCTGCATTGGGCAGCACCTTGCGCATGCGTTCGTGGTTTTCGCCGCCCTGGCTCCGGTGGCCTTCATCAATGAGCACAATCAGCTTATCGGACGGGTTGTAGCATTCGGGTTGTTTCGAGGCCGTGTTGAACTTGTTGATGATGGAAAAGATGATGCGCTCAGTGCCTTGCCCGATGCGCCGGGCCAGTTCCTTTCCGGAACGCACCCGGGCCTTCTCGCCTTCTTTCTTAGCCGCAATCAGAGAGCCGAAGGCGCCCCCGGACAAAAACGTACTGGCCAGTTGTTTCTCCAGATCGACACGGTCGGTGACAACAATAATGCGGCTTTCCTTCAGGGCGGGATGCAATAACAGCGCCTTGCACAACAACACCATCGTAAACGACTTGCCAGAGCCGGTGGTGTGCCAGAGCACACCCCCCTCACGGCCACCATCGGGCCTGTGCCGGTTTACCCGGTCAATCAGCGCCTTGATACCAAAGGCCTGGGGATAGCGCGCCACCAGCTTGCCGATTTTCTTGTCGTACAGCACAAAATAGCGCACAAATTCCAGCAGCCGTTGCGGCGTCAGCAGACTGATTAACAGGCGGTCCTGTTCGGTGGGTAATTCTTCATCGGACCACAGTTGCTCAAAGTACTGACGTACCCTGCCCGGTTTGTCTGCAAACAGCGCAGCCTGCACGTCGGCTGTCAGAGGCGTGTTCTTGACGTGCTGGAAGTGTTCTTCAGAAAATTTCTCATCCCGCCAGCGCGCCCAGAATTTCCTGATAGTTTTAATCGTTCCGTAACGCCCATCGGTACTGCTGATTGCTAACAGTAACTGGGCATAGATAAACAGGCCGGGAATCTCGTCGTTCTTCTGATTACGGATGGTCTGGCTGATACCCTCGTTGATCATGTTCTTGTTGGGATTACCGGAATCCGGGCGCTTGGCCTCAATTACGACCAGCGGCAGGCCATTAACAAAGCACACCACATCAGGACGGCGTGTATGTGTGCCCGCGGTGCTAAGCACCTCCATTTCCTCGGTGACCTGAAAGCGGTTCTTTGCAAGATCCTCCCAATCGAGAATCGGGATGGTGGGCGAGTGTTTCTTGCCGTCGATAAATTCTGTAACGGTGATACCTAAACAGAGCTTGTCGTAGATTCGATGGCTGGCAGTCAATAAGCCTTCATTCAGGCCGGGAGAAGAAAGCTCACGCACAATTTGATCGATGGCATTGGGGGACAAAGGATATTGCTCTCCTTTATACTCGAAACGTCGTTTCTTCAGACTTTCGATCAACTCATCCTTGAGTACCACCGAGCAGTTGCCACCGCGTTTTTCCAGACAGTCAGCGGGCAAGATATACTCCCAGCCTAAAGCCAACAGGGTCTTTAATGCAGGGATGTGGCTGCTGTATTGTTCTTTGGTTTCGGGTCGTTGTGTATCAGTCACCGCTGGCTCCCGAATTGTTTTTGCCTTTTTCAACCGATCTTCCGGCGTCTTCCAGTGCCTTGATCGCGTCTTTCTCACCGAGGGCTTCCTTATGCGCCCTACGATATGCTGCAAAACGCTCGTATTCCTGCCGAGCCTGTTCATCTGCAGTTTTCTTGCTAACCGACCCGGCATCCGGGAGCACGTTTCGTTCATTAAAGCGCAGAAACGCGTCGAGTTTCTGCTCCCACACTTTCATGAAGATCTGTTTTCGGCGCAGCGCCTGATCCTCGGCAAAATCCAGCCACATGGTCACGATTCGGTTTAGCTCTTCAATCTCCTGCTGGTTGAGATAATTCTTTGCAACCGTGACATCCGTTTTTCGTACTTCGTCGTCCTTCCAACTCGTGAGCCCCATATTGGGCAGGCGATGATCGACACGACGCTGAATCAGCTCAGCTGCAGTCATTCCGGTGGCTGCAAAATGGAGCTTGTTCTGGATAACTTTGAAGAATTTCGTGGTTTCCGGCCATGAAGGGTCGTAGTCACCGGCCATAGCGAAGATTTCTCTGACGCGCAGATACATGCGTCGCTCGCTGGAACGAATATCGCGGATACGCGCCAGCATTTCATCGAAATAATCTGGTGCAGAGGAACCCGCTACCGGTGGGTTTTTCAGGCGTTCATCATCCATGGTGAAGCCCTTGAGCAGATACTCGCTCAATCGCTCGGTGGCCCAGCGGCGAAACTGGATACCCCGCTGACTGCGAACCCGGTAGCCAACGGCCAGAATGGTATCCAGATTGAAGTGCCTGACCTTGTATTCCTTGCCATCTGCGGCAGTTGTTCGGAAATCCCGAACAACTGCCTCTCTCTGTAACTCACCGTCCGCAAAGATATTCTTCAGATGCTCACTGATGGTGGCCTTGGATTTCTGGTACAACTCACAGAGCATGGCCTGGCTCAGCCAGATAGTCTCATCCTCGAACCGGCATTCAAGACGGGTACGACCATCTTCGGCCTGGTACAGCAGGAAATCGCCCCTTTGCGAGATAATGTCCTCATTGCCGGATTTCTGGTTCAATGTCTGATCTCCGTCCGTTTCCCGCTCAACTCACCTTTATCCGGCGCTGGTAAATCTTCCGGCATAGTACCGCCAAGATCCCGGATGGTCTGGCGTACTTTGCCACCGACTTCAAAATGGGTCTGGTTGGCTTTGGTTTTGCCTTTGGTATTCTCCCGCTTGAGTTTGTCTTCGGTCTGGGTAGCGCAGAACAGATTGGCGGCCAGTTCGGTACTGCCCATGTGGTCGAGGATCTTCTGGCTTTTTTTCAGCCCTTTGTGCTGGTGTATCGCCTTGTTATCGAGACCTCCATACAAGCCTTTGTAGCCGTGGTTTTGAAAGATGGCGTAGTCCAGACCACTTTTCACACCGGCATCCTTTGCCACTGCAGCCAACTGCTTGCTGTGGGCAGCCAATTCGTTACGCAGCATGAGGCGTTTCTGGTCTTCAGGTAGCTGCTGAAAGCCAGTATCATCTTCCAGTTCCTTGCGACGGGTCTGGATGGCGAAGTAGGTTTGACCGTTAGCGATGACCGGTTTACTGGCGTCAGCGTTTTGTACATGGTGCTCTATTCGTTGGCCGAACTCTCCCTCCCAACCCAAAGCCAGCGAGGTCTTCAGCACCGGGATGTAGCTTCTGTATTGTTTCTTGGTTTCCGGATTCATTGGTTTCCTGCCAGTTATCCCCATACATTTGCACTTGATGCATCAAAGAATGTCAGCTTCATGGGATAGTTGCGCCTGCGCAAACTTGCGATAATCTCGGCACGTTGAATGATTTCCCTGTTACCTTTCGAATCGGGATCACCATAGAGGCTAATGTAGACTTTCTGGCACTTCCCACGGCCGATCTGGTTTAGGATATGGCTATCGTTTTCAGCCGGAGAATGGCCGAAAATAAACAGTGCCTGGTTGCTCTGGTCCATAATGGAATGAAAGCTTTTGAACGAGTGCTGCAAATAGGCGCTATGCCGTACCTTCGCCATCTTTGCTGAACTTTCTCCTTCTGAAACAAACAAGGGATACATGCCTTGCTGCATGGCATCACGGGCCTGATCGATTAACGGCAAACCACTCCTGACCCAGGTGTATTTCTTTAACTCTGAACCAGCGTCATAGAGATGAAGTGCGCCATGTAGATAATGCACGCACTGCTGATTAGCACGTGTCTCGGCTTTCCAGATTACGTAGTCAGCGTCAGGGTCGTCATAGTCCTGCCCAAACCCATCGATGGTAATGATGTCGGCCGGATTATCCTCGAATGGATTGTCATCGTGCATAAGTGCCCAGTAGAGAAGCAAATCATAGTTGATCGTGTAGACCCGGCCCCGATTGGGGCCAGATAAAAAATGTTTTAGGAATTCCCGACAGGCCCAGAATCGATCATCACTGATATGGCCGGGATTCTCAGGATGATTGTGAGCAACGGTTGAAATTAATAATTCCTTGAGCTGTTCCGCATGCATTGCCATCCGTTCAGCGGTTTCAGTAGCTTTGGTAGCGTAAATGGGAACAAGGTGCGAGCCCTGTTCAAGCGCACGTATTACAACTTCAAAATCCTGGGTTCCAAGAGCATCAAATGCCTGCCTAGCCTCCGGTATGCTTGAAAAATCTGCCTGACCAAAAAGCGATCCGTAATGAAATATGTCAGGTTCACATGCGATACTAAAACCGTTTCCGAGCATGAGATTACGCTTTGTGCAATCCGCAGAATCCTGAATTGCCTCATTAAAGGTTATAACATCAGGCATGCATCTGCTCCTCTAATTCAACATTTACACGCCGCTTGCCAGTGAGTAGTTGCTGCATGAGGGCTTTTTTTTGCTGTACCAAGCACCCTAATTGCAATGTTAGATTTGAAATCTCATCATCTTGGGCCATTATTATTTCTGCAATCTTTTTTTGCTCCTCTATTTCCGGGATACTAAATATTGCGTTCTGAATCGAGCCAATCGATAACCCAAAACGTGTGGCGCCATTTGCCAAGGTGAAGAAGCAATACCTGATTCTTGCTAATGCAAAAAGGATGTTTAGAAAACCGCCATCAGCTAGTTCCGGGGCAGGTCGAATTATAGCCAAATGATACCCACACAAGACCCCCGGTAACTCCTCACGAACCAATGCTGGAATAGCGATATCATCTGGCGACTCTGAGTCTTTGGTAATAAGGACATCACCATACTCCAAAGAAAACTTCTCAATTTCCCGCTGGTTGGCTGAAGCCTCCATGAAGGAGATATTGCTGGTTATGTAATCGTTGTAATAAACATCTGTGTAGTTGCACAGCAATACCGAGTCTTCACCATCATAGGATTTTTTATCAACGTTACTAGCTAGCACGTTTGCAATTTCTTTTAAGCGATACTCCTTCCATTTTACTTTAAACCCCGGAAACCGCTTCTTCCCCGTCAGTAGTTGCTGCATCAGCGCCTTTTTCTGCGCCTTGCTGTTTTCAATCAGCTTTTCGGTGATTTCAATGGCCCTGTCCCAGGTGGAGAGGATTTGGGCGATTTTGGTTTGTTCACCCCCCTCAGGCATGGGAAAGCTGAGGTTTGCGAATTCTTTTTGCCCCAGCGTTTTATTCCTACCTGCACCGCCCGGTGAGGCAAGTTCCAGTAGGTATTTACCCCGTTTTGTCTTAAAGAAATAGTTAATGAAATCTACGTTGCTTTTCCCTTCAATCGGCTTGTACATAGGGAAACGATGCGATGCAATAAACCCAATCTCCTTTTCTGTCGTTTTTGCAACAGCCTGCTCCCAGGCGAACACGATATTCACGACAAAACAATCTGGAAGCACCTTGAATACACGTTTGTTCTCCAGTGTCTTTCCAAGTACAGATTCTTTATGAAAAATGCCTTTTCCATGGGATCGGATGCCAATCTCCCTATATTGAGAATCGGACTCAGGGCTCACAGGCACAGCCACTCGCTCTAAAACAGAGCCAAGTCGTTTTTCGTTCCAACCCTCAGGCACCATACCCCAACTCCTCAAGATACTTGACCATCTCCTTTTCCAGGCCAGCCAGTTCCGCTTTCAATTTCTCGCGCTCCTTCCGCATCGCAACCAGATCAATCTCCTCCTCTTCCTCAAAGGTATCCACATAACGGGGAATATTGAGATTGAAATCGTTTTCCCTGATCTCGTCGAGGCCAGCCAGGTAGGCGTATTTATCGACGTTTTTACGCGCCTCACAGGTCGAGATAATCTTGTTGATGTGTTCTTCGGTGAGGTGGTACTGGTTCTTGCCGTCCTGGTATTCCCGGCTGGCGTCGATGAAGAAGACACCTGGATTCCGGCCTTCGCCGGAATGACGGTGTTTTTTGAACACCAGAATTGCTGCGGGGATGCCCGTCCCGTAGAAGAGTTTTTCTGGCAAGCCGATCACTGTATCCAGCAGGTTTTCTTCGATGAGTTTTTGGCGGATCTTACCCTCGGATGCACCTCGGAACAGCACACCATGCGGGACCACCACGCACATACGCCCAGTTTTTGGTTTCAGGGTTTCGATCATGTGCAGGATAAAGGCGTAGTCCCCCTTGGTTCTGGGTGGGATGCCGCGACGGAAGCGACCGTACTTGTCATCTCCTGCGGACTCTTGGCCCCACTTGTCCAGGGAGAACGGTGGATTAGCAACCACCACATCGAAGTGCAGCAGGTCTTCATTCTTGTCCAGCAGGCGCGGGTTGCGCAGGGTGTCACCCCATTTGATGATGTGATTGTCTTCGCCGTGCAGGAACATATTCATCTTGGCCAGCGCCCAGGTGCTGCCGATGGCTTCCTGACCGTAGAGCTGATATTTCTTCGAGCCGTTGAAATTCTTTTTGACCTGCCGGCCGCATTTCATCAGCAGAGAGGCGGAACCACAGGCCGGGTCGCAGATGTCGTCACCCTCTTTGGGCTGTACCAGCTCGGCGATAAGCTCGGACACGACAGATGGGGTATAGAACTCCCCGGCCTTTTTACCGGCGCCGGCGGCAAATTTGTCAATCAGGAACTCGTAGGCGTCACCGATGACATCTTTCTTGCCCACCCGGCTGGGGCGTAGATCAAGTTCAGGTCTATTGAAATCTTCCAGCAGGTGGCGCAGGACATCGTTTTTCTGGGCCTCGTCACCCAGCTTGGTGGAGTTAAAGGAGATATCCTGGAACACGCCGTGGTCGCCGTCGCGCAGTTTGCTGCTGTTACCATCTTCAATGGCATGCAGGGCTTTGTCGATACGTTCGCCATTGCCCGGTTCGTAACGTTTCTCGTAGAGCGAATAAAAGTTGGCGGATTTGGGCAGCACAAACCGCTCGTTCTTTAGCAGTTCCTCGATGAGTTCCGGACTGTCGCCATGCTCTTTCTGGTATTCGTCATAGTGATCCTGCCAGACATCGGACAGGTATTTCAGGAACAGCATGGTCAGGACATAGTCCTTGTAGACGCTGGAATCGACGGTGCCGCGAAAGGTGTCGCAGGCCGACCAGACGGCATTGTTGATCTGTTTTTGACTGATGTTGTCTTTGGACATGGCGTTTATGTTTCCAGTAGTTGTTGGAAAATGCCGTTGAGCATTTTTTCACGATTGATCAGTAACTGTTCGGTCAATTGTTTTTCCTGTTCCCAGCAGCGTTGTACCGACACGATTTTTTCCTGCGTAGCCAGTGGCGGAATCGCTACCGGCAGTGCGCCCAGGCTTTGTTTGTTGATCATGGGCATGCTGGTGCCGCTGCGATGGGTCAGAAAATAATTCTGTGCCACTCTCTGGTTCATGTACCAGCTAAGGTACTCCGGCGTGATGTCTTCGCTTGTGAGTCTCATGACAAACAGCTGACTGGTCGCGATGACCGGCTCATCGCCCTGCAAGACCGACGCCCGGTAATACTCGCCACGGGCAGGTAACAGAATGTCACCGGCTCGCGCGGTCGTGGCCTCCTTCGCGCCTTGCCAGTTAATCCTGGGCAGCTGATCCGCGGTGAGCATTGCCTGATCCTTGAGATCCTTAATTTGCAGCACGGGAATATTCCCCGCTGGATCTTCATCGATCCTGCCACGGAAGGTGTGTCCTGCCCGGATGTCGGCAATTGTGTTGAGTGGTTTGTGCATATAAGTAATTAGTTTCTTCATTAGCGCCATCCTTGGCACGCCTGTTCCGTTTTACACCGTTGCGGCTTCCAGTTTCTCCTTCAGCCACTGTGAAACCTGGTCACCCAGATTTCGCCACGCAGCTTCCCCACTCAGGCGGGTAACCAGCAAGCCATCATCCTGATCCATCACCTGCGGCAGGTGGCAGCCTGCCGCATATCCCACTTCTTGAATCTCTCAAAATCTATCACAGTAGAGACTCTATTGCACAGTGGTTGATGTTATTTTGGCCATTCTGCCGCAAATGTCAAGCAACAAATTGCAGTAGGACTTCTACTTCTCTAATTGCTTTATCAGAATACTGGTGTAAACTTCCAAAAAGTGGAAGTTTCTGGAATTTTATGCTCTAGAGGGCATTCAAAGACATACCAGCCATGCAAACACTGACGAAGAAGCTTATTGACCTGGATCTGGCCAACCGGGTATTTACAGATGCTCTGCTGGAGCGAGTCATTGAAGGCAGCAAGCAGCGCCGCTATCACCTGGTGAACCGGGCAATCAAAGCCGGTGAACTGCTGCGGCTGCGCCGAGGCAGCTACCTGCTGGCCGAACCCTTTCGGGATTACCCCATCCATCCCTTTGCGCTGGCCCAGGCCTTTGTGCCCGGAAGCTATGTGTCCTATGAAACCGCCCTGGCCCACCACGGCTGGATTCCCGAGGCTGTGTATACCACCGCCAGTGTGACACCAGGGAGAAAGTCTCTCGAATACGAGCACACGAAGTTCGGACATTTTTCCTTCCATCCTCTGGCTTTGCGGCCAGGATATTTTCTGGAACTGGTGGAGCGAGAACAATCCAGAGAACAGACGATGCTCGTGGCCAGGCCTGTCCGCGCATTGATGGATCTGGTCTGTTTGAAAAAGGCTGAATGGCAAGGGATGGACTGGCTACAGGAAAGTTTGCGTATTGATTACGAGTATCTACGACAGGTAACAGGTGCGGAGATCCGGACCCTGAAACTGGTTTACAAGCATAAACGCGTCATCCGGTTTCTCGATGCTCTGGCCAGGGAGTTAGGCAATGATTGAGTTAATCCAACAACGACTGGACAGTTACAAAGCCAGCAATCCGGTAGAAGAAGAACAGGCAACCAAAGAGATCCTGCAGGAGGTTGCGTTGTATTCTCTGTGGCGCACAGGGTTTTTTGAGGTGGCCGCATTCCAGGGAGGCACCAGCTTACGCATTCTGCACAAACTACCGCGTTTTTCCGAGGATCTGGATTTTATCCTGAAGGAACCCGGTCCTGGTTTCGAATGGAGCGGTTATCTTCAAAAACTCCAGGACGGCTTAGAAGAATTTGGTCTTCAAACCGAAGTGCTGGATAAAAGCCGCATGGATCAAAGCGTGAAAAAAGCGGTATTGAAAGATAACTCAATCAGCAACCAGTTGAATCTTTCTTTCTATCGGGGCCATCCCGAACAGAAACTTAAGATCAAGCTGGAAATTGATGTCAATCCCCCGAAAGGTTCCGGCTATGAATATGCCTACCTGGATTTCCCACTGGATTTTGAGGTGTGTCATCAGGATCTGGGAAGCAATTTTGCCCTGAAGATTCATGCCCTGCTTTGTCGACCTTACTTAAAGGGGCGTGACTGGTATGACTTCAACTGGTACGTGAAGCACAAGGTGCAACCTAATCTCCCTCATTTACAGGCTGCCTTGCGTCAGTTCGGTCCCTGGAAGCATGAAAACATCAAGGTCGACATGGACTGGCTACATCATGCGATGATGGAAAAAATTGCCTCGGTCGACTGGAAAGAAGCCGCCATGGACGTTGAGCGATTTCTAAAACCCGCAGAGAAACAAAGCCTGACGCTCTGGAGTGAGAAGTTTTTCCAAAGCAAGGTTGAGAGCTTAATGCAAAAAGGTTAGCTGGAATAGGGCCGATATTTAACGCATCACTCAGCCAGGTCTTTCTGAGGTACCGTTGCCATTTGCCAATTTATTCAAAGCTTTCATCCCGCGCACGGTCCCGCTGGTCTTCCCGTTCGCGTACATTTCTTATTTCTTCCTGTAATTTTGTATACCGACTTCTGGCCCATGCCCTCACCTCTTCGTTGTCGTGCTCATAGAGTTCTTGGTACAAAACAGCTCGCCTCTGGAGGATATCTGCTCGCGAACCGCTCCATGACCTTGGCCTCAGTGCATCAGCAAGATTTTCCAAGACACCTTCTAAAACAGGCGCTTTATCAAAAATCCTGTAAACGAAAGGCTTCCATTCATATTTTCCCGTTTCATCTGATTTTTTGAACGCCTTCATCACAGATGCGACTAATGGATAACGAGAAGGCGGATCTTTCTCGCACCAGGATAAAAGCGCACTGTCTGGAATTTGACTGAGCGGATTTTCATGCCGTTCAAAATCATCAATGAACATCCTTTGGCGCTGATAATCCTCAACATCATCCCCTTTCAAAAAAACATCCAGAAATACTGTGGGCTGCACTTCTGCTAATTTGTTGAGCAGCCGGGGATAGTCAAAGGAATACGCGCGGTTTTCTGAAATTGCCTGCTTAAGGTTCTGGCACATTATTGTGGCAGCATGAATACCCTTTGATCCGTCAAGTAAAATGCTGACAACTTCTGCCAATTCATAATCATGGTTATTCTGCCTCCTCCGCTCTTCCCCAAAGGAGTATGCTAATAGCATATCCCGCGCCACTGCCATTACGCGATCGGAATATTCCGATGAATCCTTTTTTCGCCCATGAAAGCGCATATTGAGGATTTCAAGGGCAGCATCTACACCACCCTCTTTAGAAAGTATCTTCCTCAATATTTGAGCCAAATCATCATCATTTATGGGTTCATGTACACGACCCCACGCGAGATACTTAAACTGATAAACCGGAGCTTTTCCAATATCCAGGGATTCGTGCAACCGCTCTATACCTCTTTGGTCAATAGTGGAGGTCGTCTGTATAATTGGAAAATATTCTCCCAGCACATCATCTTTGACCAAATCATCAAGTGTTGCGTTATAGAACGGTGGGTCTGTTTTTGCGCACGATGAGAGAAATCCTAGCAAGACACTAATCTGGCGTTTATCAGGCAGAGTCTTTGCAAGCGCACCATACAGAGCCTGAAAAAGCTCTTTTTTATCACCACCCCCTTCTGCCAAACCCATACCAAAACTTTCCAGTCTTGTCGTGTGCGTTGACACCAGGTCTGGTAGTAATACATTCAATGTCGCAGCATCTTGCGCAACTTCTGCGCCGATCTTGCGGGTCGTTTCTTCTGCACGGCGATAGCCGACAGAAGCATCTTCCTCATCATCAAAATCGTCTTCCAAATCAAAGGTGCCATGTTGACCTGAAAGCGCAAAAGTACGTGCTTTTTCTAAAAGGTTATTCGGCTTTAAAAGTTTCTCAAGCTTATAGAGCCTTTCCCTGACTTCATCATCAAAGCCTTTGCTGTCGAAACGTATAATTCCACGCACAGCAATCCAACCATCATTCCAGGCTCCTTGCTCCAGAATTTTTTTGGCTGAATCCTCCAGCGCGTCAAACATAGCGCCTTTTGTCCATAGACCACGCAGATTATTGGCCAGGAGTTTTTTTGCCTGCTCTGAAATTGGTCGGTCTGAAAGGACCGCACGCATGCATATTCTGATAACGGCATCAAACCAGTGGATTATCTCTTCTTGTGTATTTGGATGATACCCGTAATCCCGGGGCCATGCCCCAAAACCAAACTCATGTGATGCGCTAAAATGCCACGTTTCCAACGCAGCATCGAGCAGTAGAAGTCCTAGATCCTGTTTGTCCTGATCTTCAGATTCCAACAGATTCTCGACAACCTTTGCTCTGGCTTCAATAGGCGCATGTGTACCGGATAGATAAATATAAAAAAGTGATTTGAGCACATCACATGTGGAGTTATTGTTTTCGTTCTTATCTTCCGATTGCGCATAACGGCACAGCAGCTCTACACTTCTATCGAATAGTGCGGGATCGTAAGCCAAATGCCTGAGCAGGCGCACAAACTCATTGGAATGGGTATTTTTTCTTGAGGTAAATACGCTTCCGTCGCTCCCGTTTGCGACTCGCTCTATGGCTTCAAGCGTTTTGCCCGGTGATACCGGTGCAATATTGTTGAGAACATTGATTCCCAGACTATCGAGGTTATTGATTGACTTCCCAATCCAGCCATCATGATCGAGCCAATCATTAACGATATCGATAGCTGCATCACAGTCATGAAGATAACTTAAACGGCGCGTAAACGACCTTATCAGCCTTTCTGAATTCCCGATAAACCCATCCACGATGGTGTCTTTTGGAATGGATTCAAGTGCACGCCTAGCAAGGCGGTTTGCGATAGCGTGCGGGAGTACAGCCCGCCAGACGCTTCGCGATTGAACAAGATCCCGTTCTTTGAGCTCGGAGATATCACGATATAAATCGGCACAAGACTTACCCACAAGAGAAGCGAGAAACTTAATCTCTGATTTTTCGGAGCTTGTGTCTGTTCCTTCGAATGAATAAACAAGTGAGCATACTTGCGCTGAGACTAGCATGCTTTTATTTGGGTTATGGCGCTGCCAGAAAAGTCTCTCGAATAGCTGCTCATTACGAAATCCTGACAGGGTCTCGCCCTGCTGAACAGTGTTTGCAAGTGCGATAGCCACGCGCGCATTACCGCCAGAAAAACTTGCAATTGTCCTTGCGTCGACTTGTCCAATATGGGCAAATCGTTTATTAATCAGTTTTTCAATAATTTCTTCACTGGCAGGTTCAAGTCTGAAAACACTTGTTTCTTCTGGAAGATCATCCCGCACATCGTATTCGACTGTAAGCAGACTGACGGTGCTTTGCTGCCTGGAACAGGTTTTTGTCAAACGGTGATGTAAATCCGGAGGACAGTTATCGATAATTAGTATTGCTCGTGTTTTATCGTTAATGAGCTGATTGGCGATCGTGACTGGATCAGGTGCAGGGCTATCAGATATGTCAGTATAGATTGCCAGGTATTGGTCGAGCGCGTTCCCCCCCACTCTATTATCAAATAACGCCTGAACAAGCCTTGTTTTTCCAACGCCAGACAATCCAGTCAACCGCACGGATGTTCCTGGTGTCGATAGGGCGGAGCGAAGTTTCAATAAACCGTCTTCAACTGATAATCCCTTCTCAGCAGCTTCAGCTCCATCATGCAGCCGCAACCCATCATCGAGAAGATACTCCTCATCAATTCCGCCCGGAGCGCTCGCCCAGTTTTCATATGGCCGCCACCCTTTTAGAGGCTTTCCTATTTTGTTGCGTACCCATAGGATCATGGATGGGTGAGAGCGGACCCACGTTGCAATGCGCCCACGATCCAGAAACTCCAAATGAAGGTTTTCGTGGTTAATTTCATTGGCCACTGCTTCCTTCATAGCATGAATTCGGTTTTCAAGAGCCTTATCCGTTGTGGAACCGGTCGAACTGACAATGATATAGGCCCCATTTTCTTGTATAAGCGCCTTAATGGACTCCCTCAAGATACCCTTCGGGCGCATTTCCTTGATGATTTCCGCCCTTGGCATATCAGGTTTTTTGACCTGAAAGCCTGTTATATTCTTTGGGACAAAACTCGTGACAGGGGGCGATATATTGTCTCGAACAATAACATCCAAACCACCATCAGCGGCATCCTGATGGCCACCCCATTTGATTCCTTTCGTCGGCAAACCTGCAAATCTATAGTCCGCTTCACACAATAAGCCTATTAGATCACGCAGGTCTGCGTCGCCCAATGCGGCAATATCATCTCCGGTAATTTCAACTAATGTAGACATATATTTTTATGCAACCCGGGATAAGTGAAAACTTCATATACAGAAAATGGGATGGAGGAATCAAATTTGGATTCCCTTCGTCACCCTTCTCTTTCCTTCATTCACAAATATCGATCATTCCCGCCCGCTTGTTCACACCGGCCAGTATCGAGCTGGACGTTGATTCCGGCATACCGGCATCGGTAGCCATTGTGGCTACCTCAGCGATCGCATCGTCCATCCGCGCGGCCAGGTCCGAGAAGATACTATCCATATCCTGCTCGCGCAGCCCGGCTTTTTGGCCGGCCTGGTACAAATGCCGTAGCTGGATCTGATTGATGCGATAATAACCCTTGTTTCCTATCGCCATCGCCAGTTTGACCTTCTGAATCGGGAATTCTCGATAAGGTGCGGCAGACATCACGTCATAGAGTGGCGTCAGCCGGTAGCCACCCGGGGCGAGAAAGATGGAGAAGTTCTTGGCGTGGCCGTCGATGGCGGCCAGCAGCCAGAATACGATTTGCGTCTTCATGAAGGCCAGACGGTCTTCATACGGGGCGATCGCACCGTTCAGAAAAGCCAGCACATCAACGATGCCGGGACCGCCATCGCTTTGATATTTCCGTAGCGGTGGAACACCCAGCGCCTGGCAGAGATCCTCCTGCGGCAACCGGTACAGCACACCTTCCTGCCAGGTCCGATCGAAACGCTCCACGACAATCACGGGCTTGTCATCAAACAACTGCACTTCAGCGTTTGCCGTCTCAAGGCCTAGCGCACGGCACAGCACCAGGCACAGCCATTCATTCCAGGGAGTGTCGGAAAAGTCAGCACCGTCCGGGCCTTCCTTCATGGCGGGTTTGAAGATATGGGATGTCGGTGTTGGCCCGAGCGGCAGCTGCCACTGCTCGTCGACACGGAGAAAGGCGGTCTTTTCCTGCACCCCGGCGATAGAGATACGAAAGTCATCCTCGTCAGCAAAAATGCCGAGCGGGTTTGTGGCCAAAGAGGCAATCCGGGTTGCGATTTCATTATCACTGATCGGCCTGTATTCCATTGTTGCCGGGTCTCCAGGATCAAGTCCCTCGGGAACAAAACGCAGCGCGCCCACGCAATCCCGCCCGATGACGGCCAGCAGATCAAAGATACCGGCGCTATCGGCATGTTCACGTGCAGCGATTTTTTCTCTTACAGTGCGATCATCAGGCAATAGCCCGTCGAAGTAGCTGGTCGCACCCTCCCCTGACCAGATACGATCGGACAGCGGCATGGACAGGGAAATGGGAAATGCTTTTTTAGACGATAACCAGTCAGGGTCATAGCGAAATGAGGTGGCACCGCCTGGCTCACGGGAATACCTGCCGACTTTACTTGAGCCGACATACACATCCAGCACGCGTCCCTGACGTTTACGTCCCACTCAATACTCCGTTGGGTCGAACCCGGCTTTCCGGCGCGGGACGATGGAC
>ENA-ORDP01000858-ORDP01000858.1-marine-sediment-metagenome-genome-assembly--contig:-NODE-858-length-18362-cov-32.508931_pt1 | contig 18362 bp, 22 predicted proteins | sample MGYA00248627_ERZ508539 | MGnify/ENA primary metagenome ERZ508539 (study PRJEB26208, sample SAMN05571518) | marine sediment metagenome | biome: deep sea; feature: Hydrothermal vent; material... | reverse complement strand
ATCGACAAGCTGTTTATCGCCAGCACCCACGACACTATTTTATGCTTTAGCAGTAGCGGCAAGGCCTACTGGCTGAAGGTGTACCAGCTGCCGCAGGCCGGGCGCCTGGCGCGCGGCAAGCCGATTGTCAATCTGCTGCCGCTGGAAGAGGGCGAGCGTATCAACGCGGTGTTACCGATCCGCGAATACAGCGACGACCAGTTTATTTTCATGGCCACGGCGCAGGGTACGGTCAAGAAAACCCCGCTGTCCGATTTCTCGCGCCCGCGCAGCAACGGTATCATCGCCGTTGACCTGCGCGCCGATGACTACCTGATCAATGTCGACATCACCGACGGCAGTCGCGATGCGATGCTGTTCAGCAGTGCCGGCAAGGCGATCCGCTTCAAGGAATCTGATGTACGTCCCATGGGTCGAACAGCCTGCGGCGTGCGCGGTATCCGCCTCGCCGCAGACCAGAAAGTGATTGCGCTGATCATCGTCAGCGAAGGCACGGTGCTCATGGCGACCGAAAACGGCTACGGCAAGCGTACCCTGGTGTCTGATTACCCGAGCCACGGGCGTGGTGGCCAGGGTGTAATCTCGATTCAGGGTTCGGACCGCAACGGCGACGTGGTCGGCGCAGTGCTGGTCAGCGACGATGATGAAATCATGCTGATCAGTAATGGCGGTACCCTGGTGCGTACGCGCGTCAACGAGATTTCCACGATGGGTCGCAACACGCAGGGCGTGCGTCTCATCAATCTGCATAATGACGAACGGCTGGTCGGTGTCGAGCGCATCGTCGAGGTTCAGGGTGATGACGAAGACGAGAGCGATGTGGTCGGCGATCAGGAAAATACCGATTAATTCGTCATGCCGGCGAAGGCCGGCATCCAGGGTATTGAAAACACTGGATCCCGGCATACGCCGGGATGACAAGAAACGACACATCAGAGCTTCCCCAGGTTTCTTTTTACTTCTCAGGAGCAGTAAAGCATGACCAAGATGTACAACTTCAGCGCCGGCCCCGCGGTATTGCCGGCAGAGGTGCTGGAGCGCGCGCGTGATGAGCTGGTGGACTGGCACGGCAGCAGTATGTCAGTCATGGAAATGAGTCATCGTGGCAAGGAATTCCTGTCCATCGCGCAGCAGGCGGAAGCCGATCTGCGCGAGCTGATGAAAATCCCGGACCACTACAAGGTGTTGTTCCTGCAAGGCGGCGCATCCAGCCAGTTTGCCATGGTGCCCATCAACCTGCTGCGCGGCAAGGACAAGGCCGACTACATCTGGACCGGCGCCTGGGGCAAAAAGGCCATTGCCGAAGGCAAGCGCTACTGCCAGGTCAACGTCGCGGCCAGTTCCGAGGCAGACAAGTTTACGACTATCCCCGAACCCGCCGGCTGGCAGCTGGATGCCGATGCGGCCTACGTGCACTACACGCCGAACGAAACCATCGGTGGCGTCGAGTACCACTGGATTCCCGATGTCGGTGAGGTGCCACTGGTCGCGGATATGTCTTCAACTATCCTGTCGCGGCCGATCGACGTTAGCCGCTATGGCGTGATTTATGCGGGTGCGCAAAAAAATATCGGCCCTGCGGGTCTGACGGTAGTGATCGTGCGCGAAGACCTGATCGGTCAGCCGGTTGATGGCCAGCCGGTCATGTTCGACTATGCTACCCATGCAAATAACGAATCCATGTACAACACACCGCCGACCTATGCCTGGTATCTGGCAGGGCTGGTGTTCGACTGGCTGAAACAGAAGGGCGGCCTGGAAGCGATGGCCATGACCAACCACAGCAAGGCAAAGCTGTTGTACGATGCCATAGACGCTGCGGATTTCTACGCCAACCCGGTCGATCCGGATTGTCGTTCGTGGATGAATGTCCCGTTCACGCTGGCCGACCCGGAACTGGATGGCACTTTCCTGGAAGAAGCCAAACAGGCAGGTCTGGTCGGCCTTAAAGGTCACCGGTCAGTGGGTGGTATGCGTGCCAGTATTTATAATGCCATGCCGGAAGAGGGCGTACGCGCACTGGTTGATTTTATGGCCGGATTCGAAAAAAACCACGGTTAATGCTAATGCTGAGTACCGATGCCGGGTGTAACAACGTTCCGGGACCGTTGGCAGCAGGGATGCTGCCATCGAGCGTACAGGGATGTATTTACCGCGAGTCCCGGAACGTTGTTACACCCGGCATCGGTACGGCCTGACTACAAAGAAGAGAACATGCACAAGATTCTGACACTGAATAACATCTCCGTTGCCGGCCTGGAACGACTGCCGCGCGACCGCTACGAAGTTGCCTCCGAAATGGCCAGTCCGGATGCCGTCCTGCTGCGTTCATACAACATGCACGATATGGATATTCCCGCATCGGTAAAGGCCATCGGCCGGGCCGGTGCCGGTGTCAACAATATTCCGGTCGACAAGATGAGCAAGCGGGGTGTGCCGGTATTCAATGCGCCGGGTGCCAACGCCAATGCGGTCAAGGAACTGGTGCTGGCCGGTATGCTGATGGCGGCGCGCAACCTGGTGCAGGGCTGGAATTTCGCGCGTGGCCTGAGTGGTGATGATAGCGAAATCAGCAAGCAGGTCGAGAGTGGCAAAAAGAACTTTGCCGGCATGGAACTGCCCGGACGCACGCTGGGCGTGGTCGGGCTGGGTGCCATTGGTGTGCAGGTTGCCAATGCAGCCCAGGCGCTGGGTATGAAAGTCGTCGGCTACGACCCGGACATTACCGTGCAGAGCGCCTGGCAGATGTCATCGGATGTCGAGCAGGCCGGTGGTATCGACGACTTGCTGTCGCAGGTGGATTTCGTCACTTTTCACGTGCCGCTGGTCGATGCCACGCGTCACATGATCAATGCCGAGCGGCTGCGTTCCATGAAAGACAATGTAGTGTTGCTCAATTTCTCCCGCAACGGCATTATCGATGACGTGGCTGTGGTCGAGGCGCTGGACGAAGGCAAGGTGTATGCCTATGTCTGCGATTTTCCGAGCAACCTGCTAAAGGATCATCCGCGTGTGGTCACCCTGCCACACCTGGGTGCTTCCACCAAAGAGGCGGAAGACAATTGCGCCATCATGGTTGCGGATGAAATTCGTGATTACCTGGAAAACGGTAATGTGCGTAATTCGGTAAACTTCCCCAAGGTCTACATGAAGCGAAACGGGGGTCACCGGCTGGCGGTTGTGAACGAGAATGTGCCCAACATGCTCGGGCAGATTTCCACAACGTTGGCCGACTCCGGGTTGAATATTATAGATATGATCAACAAGTCACGTGGCGAGCTGGCCTATACGCTGGTGGATGTCGGCAGCGAAGTATGCCAGGAATGTGTTGAGCGGATTTCAGCAACGGAAGGCGTGCTGGGCGTTCGGGTGCTATAGGACACAAAGACGGATGTCTGAGTCCAGACTGGATAAACTGAGGAAGCGTATTGATACGCTGGATGAAGAAATCCAGAAGCGACTGACTGAGCGTGCGGAATGTGCGCAGCGCGTGGCGGAGGCCAAGCGCAGCGACGGTGACGATACAGAGTTTTACCGACCGGAACGGGAAGCAGAGATTTTGCGGCTGGTGCGCGAGCGCAACCAGGGTCCCTTGTCCGATGAAGAAATAACACGTCTGTTCCGCGAAATTATGTCTGCCTGTCTGGCACTGGAACAACCGTTGACCATCGCCTATCTCGGCCCGGAAGGGACCTACTCCCACGATGCCGCGCTGAAACACTTCGGGCATTCGGTGAAGCTCGTATCGCTGGGCGCCATCGACGAAATCTTCCGCGAGGTGGAAGCGGGCAGCGCCTCCTACGGGGTGGTGCCGGTCGAGAATTCCACCGAGGGTGTTATCAATCACACACTGGACATGTTTATTCGCTCGCCGCTGAAAATCTGCGGCGACGTAGAGCTGCGCATTCATCATCAGCTGCTTGCAGCCGGCAGCGACCTGGATACCATTAAGCGGGTGCGTGCCCACCAGCAGTCACTGGCACAGTGCCGCGAATGGCTTGATGCCAATCTGCCGGGTGTCGAGCGCGTGGCAGTCAGCAGCAATGCCGAGGCCGCGCGTCTCGCGGCTGAAGACGATGGCAGTGCCGCCATAGCCAGCGATGTGTCAGCTGAAATATACGGGTTGCAGATCCTGGCGGGAAACATCGAGGACGATCCCAACAACACCACGCGATTCCTGATCACAGGAAAGCAGAAGGTGGGGCCGAGTGGCAGGGACAAGACCTCGCTGATGGTCGCCGTGCATAACAAGGCGGGCGCGTTGTACTCACTGCTGGATCCGATAGCCCGCCATGGTGTCAGTATGACGCGTATCGAATCGCGTCCGTCCCGGATCAGCAAGTGGGATTACGTATTTTTTGTCGATATCGAAGGACACGTTGAGGATGAGAATGTGGCAGCAGCACTGGCAGAGCTGGCCTCGACGGCATCGCAATTGAAGGTTCTGGGATCCTATCCAAAGTGTGAGCTCTAATGGGCCACCCGATCGTAAAGCTGGCGACTTCAGGCGTTCAGGCGTTACGACCTTACGCGCCGGGGAAACCATTAACCGAGCTGGAGCGCGAGTACGGTATTGTCGATGCAGTAAAACTCGCTTCCAACGAAAACCCGTTGGGACCCAGTCCACAGGTACTGCAAGCCTTACGCAGTGGTTTCGATGATCTGGCCCGCTATCCGGATGGCAATGGTTTCACCCTGAAAGCCGCATTGGCCGGCAAGCATACAGTAGCAGCGGATTGCATTACGCTGGGGAACGGCTCCAACGATGTGCTTGAGCTGGTCGCACGTGCTTTTCTGTCACCCGGATCGTCCGCAGTTTTTTCGGCGCATGCCTTTGCGGTTTATCCACTTGTAACCCAGGCCATTGGCGCACAGGCCAATGTAGCGGCAGCACACGATGGCAGTACCGGGCCCCGCTATGGCCACAACCTGGATGCCATGCTTAAGGCGATCGATGCTGATACCCGCGTTGTTTTTATCGCCAATCCGAATAATCCGACAGGCACCTGGCTGGACAGCGCGGCATTGCGGGCCTTTGTTGACGCCGTGCCGCAGAATATCATCGTCGTGATCGATGAGGCCTATTTTGAATACGTCAGTGAGCCCGACTACCCGGATACCATGGCGTGGCTTCCGGACTTTCCCAATCTGCTGGTGACGCGCACCTTTTCCAAAGCCTATGGCCTGGCATCGCTGCGCGTTGGCTACGGTGTTTCCCGGAGCGGGTTGGCCGATGTGCTGAATCGCGTTCGCCAGCCTTTCAATGTAAACAGTCTTGCACAGGCCGGCGCCGTTGCGGCACTGGAAGATGAGGATCATTTGCACAAGAGTGTGCGCGCCAACCAGGCCGGTATGCAGCAGCTTGTCGACGGCGTACAGGCGCTGGGCCTGTCGTACATCCCTTCGGTGGGTAATTTCCTGCCGGTGGATATCGGCCGCGATTCCGGCGAGGTCTACGAGGAGCTGCTGCGAGAGGGTGTCATCGTAAGGCCGGTGGATAATTACGGCATGCCGGGTTATTTGCGTATCAGTATCGGCCTGCCGGAAGAAAATCAGCGCTTTTTACAGGCGCTGGACAAGGTGCTGGCGGCATGATCAAGCGACTGTGTGTTATCGGCGTGGGTCTGATCGGTGGTTCGCTGGCGCGTGCATTGCGCGAAGCGAAGTTTGTCGATGAGATCATCGGCGCCAGTCGTAATGCCGGTCATTTACAGAAGGCCGTGCAACTGGGCGTCGTCGACCGTTATGAAACCGATCTGGCGGTGGCCGTCAAAGGCGCAGATATGGTGTTGGTGTCCGTGCCACTCGGCGCTATGAACGCAGTGTTCACCGCCATAAAAGGATCGCTGGGGGTTGATGCGGTGGTAACGGACGCCGGTAGCGCCAAGGCCGGTGTGGTTGAAGCTGTAAAAGCCGCTATCGGCGAGCAACCGGCCTGGTTTGTACCGGGCCACCCTATTGCCGGAACCGAACAAAGCGGGGTCGAGGCTTCGTTCGCTGATCTGTACAAGGGACGCCGGGTTATTCTGACTCCGACAGAAAAAACCAGCGCAGCAGCAACACAAAAGGTTCGCGCCATGTGGGAGGCGGCCGGCGCCATCGTGAACGAGATGGATGTCGACCACCATGACGAAGTACTCGCGGCGACCAGTCATCTTCCGCACATGCTGGCTTTCGCGCTGGTTGAGAGCCTGGCGCGCATGAGCGAACAGCGGGAAATATTCGAATATGCGGCAGGCGGATTTCGCGACTTCACGCGCATTGCATCCAGCGATCCGGTGATGTGGCGGGACATATGTATTGCGAATCGTGACGCGTTGCTGGCCACGCTGGAGACATTCAGGGGTGATCTTGACGACCTGGCAGCGGCGATTCAGGATCGGGATGAGAGTAGAATTCTCTCGATATTTCAGGATGCGAAGGCGGCGCGGGATGGTTTTGCTGGTTGAATTGTTGGACCCCGCAACAACATCGGGTGAATACCCTTTACAAGACTCGCTGTAAATACATCCCTGTACGCTCGATGGCCGCATCCCTGCGGCCGACGGTCTTGTAAAGGGTATTCACCCGATGCTGTTACTCATTGGTAAACTGGTAATGGGAATGATTGTGACTGACAATGTGAGTGTACGGTTTCTTGTCCAACCCGGCGGTGCGCTCAAGGGCCGGATCCGGGTGCCGGGCGACAAATCGATTTCTCACCGTTCCATCATGCTGGGATCGATCGCCGAAGGTATAACAAAGGTCAGCGGTTTTCTGGAAGGTGAGGACAGTCTGGCGACGTTGAATGCCTTCCGTGCGATGGGGGTTTCCATTGAGGGGCCGGATGCAGGCAAAGTAACTATTCACGGTGTCGGATTGAAGGGTCTCAAGCCACCCTCGCAGCCACTCGATCTTGGTAACTCAGGCACCTCGATGCGCTTGTTGTCGGGCCTGCTGGCCGGACAGGCTTTTGATGTTGAGTTGACTGGCGATCACTCCCTGGTGAGTCGCCCCATGCGGCGCGTAACAGAGCCGCTGGCAAGCATGGGCGCGCGTATCGGAACCACTGAAAAGGGTACTGCGCCGTTGCAGATCAAGGGTGGTCAACCTCTTGAAGGCATCGACTACAACATGCCGGTTGCCAGCGCCCAGGTGAAATCCTGTTTGTTACTGGCCGGTCTGTATGCGAACAGCCGGACCTGTGTCAGAGAACCTGCACCAACCCGCGATCATACGGAACGCATGTTGGCGGGTATGGGCTACCCGGTAACGACTGAAAACGGGAAGGTTTGTCTGCAAGGTGGTGGTAAGCTCATGGCTGCCAGTATCGACGTGCCGGCTGATATCTCATCGGCGGCCTTTTTCCTGGTCGGTGCCAGTATTGCACCGGGCTCGGATTTGCTGCTCGAACATGTTGGTATAAACCCCACGCGCACCGGTGTCCTGGAAATCCTGAAACTCATGGGTGCCGACATCAAAGTGCTTAACCGTCGTGAAGTGGGCGGCGAACCGGTAGCTGACCTGCGCGTTCGCGCAGCTCAGTTGCACGGTATCGATATTCCGGTCGAGCAGGTGCCGCTGGCTATCGATGAATTCCCGGCCCTGTTTATCGCAGCAGCCTGCGCGCAAGGGCGAACGGTACTGACCGGCGCCGAGGAATTACGCGTCAAGGAAAGCGACAGGATCCAGGTGATGGCGGACGGTTTGCAGGCACTCGGTGCGCAAGCCGAACCGACTGCGGATGGCATGATTATAGAAGGTGGAACACTGAATGGCGGTTGTGTCGATAGCGGAGGGGATCACCGCATTGCCATGTCGTTTGCCATGGCAGGGTTACGAGCTTCCGGTCCAATTAAAATTGACGATTGTGCGAACGTGAATACCTCCTTCCCCGATTTTGTTAGTCTGGCTTCCAGCGTCGGCCTTTCAGTTTCCAATGAGTAAGGTATCAGGCCGGAAATGCTTTACAAGACCGTCGGCCGCAGGGATGCGGCCGTCGAGCGTACAGGGATGTATTCACAGCGAGTCTTGTAAAGCATTTCCGGCCTGATGCCTTACGGACTATCAGGTACCTAAATGCCCACAGACAAATCGATCCCGGTAATCACCATCGACGGCCCCAGCGGTTCCGGAAAAGGAACCATCAGCCGCATGCTTGCCCAGGAACTGGGATACCATTTTCTCGATAGTGGCGCCCTGTATCGACTATTGGCGCTTGCCGCGGAACGACGCGGGATTGCGCTGGATGACGAAGCCGCGCTGGTAGTATTGAGCCGGGAACTCGATATCCGCTTTCCCGCCGCCAGCGATAGCGAACAGGTGTTGCTGGAAGGCGTGGACGTCAATAATGAAATACGCACAGAAGCTGCCGGTGCCGGTGCCTCACGGGTTGCTGTCCTGCCCCAGGTCCGCACGGCCCTGCTGGCCCGCCAGCGTAATTTTCGTCAGGAACCTGGACTGGTCGCCGATGGTCGGGACATGGGGACCGTGGTTTTCCCCGACGCAGGCGCCAAGATATTTCTTACCGCCAGCGCAGAAGAACGTGCAAGAAGACGCTATAACCAGCTGAAAGAAAAAGAAATGAACCTCGTATTTGAAGACGTTCTTGCCGATATAGAAGCGCGCGATGAGCGCGACGCCAACCGTACGGTTGCACCGCTACGCCCCGCCGCAGATGCAGCGCTGGTGGATACCAGCGAGCTCGATATCCCCGCTACCATTGAATGTGTCCGCTATCTGTTAAAAAATCACCTAAACCGGTGAATTCCAAAGACTATACAGTTATAATTCGCGGTTACGTGGTCCGGTATCTGGTTCAGATACCGGTTTTTTAACTCAACCCGCCACCGGTTTTTTATCACTGGTCGGGCGGATTTTGCGATGCCGTTGTCTAGATACAGCGGAAGGATTTTTCACCCATGTCTGAAAGTTTTGCTGAACTCTTTGAACAAAGCCTGGCCAACAAGGAAATGCGCCCGGGCACCATTGTTACGGGTACTGTTGTTGATATCCAGTCCGACGCAGTGATTGTCAACGCCGGCCTCAAGTCGGAAGGCGTTATCCCTATAGAACAGTTTTACAATAACCAGGGTGAAATAGAAGTCTCCGTTGGTGACGCTGTCGAGGTATCCCTCGATGCAGTCGAAGATGGTTTTGGTGCGACCCGTCTGTCGCGTGAAAAAGCCAAGCGTGCAGAAGTCTGGAAACGACTGGAGCGTGCTTCTGAAGAAGGCGAGATCGTTACCGGTGTTATCAACGGTAAAGTGAAAGGCGGGTTCACCGTCGACATAGAAGACATCCGTGCATTCCTGCCAGGATCGCTGGTTGATGTACGCCCGGTACGTGACACCACGTATCTGGAAGGCAAGGAACTCGAATTCAAGATTATCAAACTCGATCAACGTCGTAACAACGTCGTGGTATCACGTCGCGCCGTGGTCGAGTCAGAATACAGCGCCGAGCGCGAGCAGCTGTTGGAAGGCTTGCAGGAAGGTGCCCAGGTCAAAGGTATCGTCAAGAACCTTACCGATTACGGCGTGTTTGTGGACCTGGGTGGTATCGACGGTCTGCTGCATATCACTGACATGGCGTGGAAGCGCGTCCGGCATCCCTCCGAAATCGTTGAGGTGGGTGAAGAGATCGAAGTCAAGGTGCTCAAGTTTGATCGTGAGCGCAACCGTGTTTCGCTTGGCCTGAAGCAACTGGGTCAGGATCCGTGGGCCGATCTGGCACGCCGCTATCCGGAGGCCACGCGCCTGTTCGGTGCCGTCACCAATATTGCCGATTACGGCTGCTTCGTGGAAATCGAAGACGGTGTGGAAGGCCTGGTGCACGTTTCCGAAATGGACTGGACCAACAAGAATGTCAACCCCGGCAAGGTGGTGCACATCGGCCAGGAGGTCGAAGTCATCGTTCTGGATATCGACGAAGAACGCCGCCGCATATCGCTGGGCATGAAGCAGGCCCACGCCAATCCGTGGGAAGAATTTTCCGCCACCCGCAACAAGGGCGATCACGTCAAAGGCACCATCAAGTCCATTACTGATTTCGGTATCTTCATTGGTCTGGATGGCGGCATCGATGGATTAATCCACCTGTCCGATATTTCCTGGAACGAAACCGGCGAAGAGGCGGTGCGTAAATACAAAAAAGGCGAGGAGCTGGAGGCTGTGGTGTTGTCCGTTGACGCAGAGCGCGAGAGAATTTCCTTGGGTATCAAGCAGCTTGAGAAAGATCCTTTCTCCAACTTCTCAGCAGATAACGCTAAAGGTTCTATTGTCAAAGGCGTTATTAAGGAAGTCGACGCCAAAGCAGCCATTGTGGACTTCGGTGACGGCGTAGAAGGTATCCTGCGCGCTTCCGAGCTGGCCCGTGACCGGGTCGAGGATGCCCGTACCGTGCTGAGCGTGGGTCAGGAGATCGAGGCCAAATATATTGGTATGGATCGCAAAACCCGCACCATCGCGCTGTCCATCAAGGCGAAGGACAACGATGAAGAGGCTGCTGCCGTCAAGGATTATTCCCGCGGCTCGTCAGCAACAGGTGCCACATTGGGTGATGTTTTAAAGGAACAACTCGAAAATAGTGGAGACTAATCAATAACATTGGTCTATGCTTGGAAACAGGGTGTGAGGGCGGCCGGTCGGCCGCCCGCAACCAACGGGGACAGTGAATCATGACGAAGTCTGAGTTAATCGAAGTACTCGCGGCTAAACACAGTCATTTAAACCATAAGGACGTGGAATTGGCGGTAAAAAGCCTGATTGAGCAGATGAGCCAGTCACTTTCCACGGGCAATCGCATCGAGATCCGCGGTTTTGGCAGTTTTTCCCTGCATTACCGGCCGCCCCGCATGGGCCGCAATCCGAAAACCGGTGATGCAGTGGCCCTGGCGGCGAAATATGTGCCGCATTTCAAGCCGGGCAAGGAATTGCGTGAGCGGGTCAATATTTTTGCCCACAATGACGCCCCCTCTGAACCTGCTCAGGTATCGGGTGAGAGTGCAGCGGCACCCGCCGGCGAGGGTAGCCTGTTCTAGACGTAGGAGCGGGCTTCGCCCGCGAACAAAGTGAATTGCAAAGCAGGAGAAGATTCCCGAACGGTTCGGGGTTTTCGCGGAACAAAAAAGCTGATTTTAAATCCGCTTTTTTTATTCTAGTATTTGCTGCCAACCGGCAAAGCACAGATAATCAACTTTTCCACGACTACGCATGAGGGGCGGCAATGGTGCGCCTGTTGGGTTTTCTTTTACTGGTTGTTCTGGTGGTGCTCGGTTTGTCCTTTGCGGTGTTGAATTCGCAACCCGTGGCACTGAATTACTATTTCGGCGCCCGCGATATCCCGCTGTCGATGATCGTCGTCGTGTCTTTGGCGGCGGGTGCCCTGATGGGTGTTCTGGTCAGTCTGGGCACCATTATCAGATTGAAACAGCAGGCCGGCAGTTTACGCAGAAGAATGCGGGCCGCCCAAAAAGACGCTGATCAGGCGCGTATCCTCTAACTATGGAAATACTGCTCTGGTTACTGCTACCGGTTGCCGCCGCATCAGGCTGGTGGATGGCGCAGTACAGCCAGAGAAAAAGCAAGGCCGGCTCCCGCGCCAGACTCAACTCGGCCTACGGGCGCGGACTCAACCATCTGCTCAATGAAGAGCCCGACAAGGCCACCGAAGTACTGATACAGATGGTCGAAGTGGACCCGGATACCGTCGAGCTGCACCTTGCGCTGGGCAGCCTGTTCAGACGTCGGGGAGAAGTGGATCGCGCCATCCGTGTGCACCAGAATATCATCGCGCGTTCGAGGCTGAGCAAAGCCTTGCGCTCCCAGGCCATGCTGGAACTGGGCCGGGACTTTCTGAAAGCCGGTTTGCTGGATCGTGCCGAGCAGCTTTTTCAGATTCTGCTCGATCGTTCTGAATATGAGAAGGACGTGTGCCTGCACCTGATTGAGTTGTATCAACAGGAAAAGGAATGGGGCAAGGCGCTCGTGATCGGCGCGCGACTCGTGGATCTGGATTCCGGGGTGTGGAAACTGCGTCTGGCACAATACCATTGCGAGCTTGGCGAAGCCGCATTGGATAAAGAGGCGCTGGATCGGGTACTGGATGAGGCAGAACTTGCACAACAGGATGATCCCGACTGCGTCCGTGCAACTTTGCTCAAGGGGAGCGTATTGCAGATACGGGCTGACTATCGTGCTGCAATAGCCACGTACCAGTGCGTAGAGGCGCAGAATGCCGATCTTCTGCCCGAGGTGATGAGTGAGATTCAGGCCTGTTATGCCCGGCTGGACGACACGAAGGGGTGGGAAAATTATCTGGACGCGCTGGTTGCTCGACACAGTTACCTGGTCTTTTTTCAAAAGAATCTTGTCGACCGGAAGGCGCAGAGCCAGGCGGAGCAACAGGCACGCTATCGGTGCGAGAAATGTGGATTCACCAGTCGTAAATTGTTCTGGCAGTGTCCCGGATGCCAGGGCTGGAGCAGTGTAAAACCCATCAAGGCAGGCAACGCGGAATGAGGGTGGCCGGATTACCCAGGCTGCGGATCCCGTTACTGCGCTGGCGGATATAAAGTCAGGCTGTAAGAAATGGATTACAAGCGTAAGAAAATTCCTACAACAGAATCAGAAAATCGCTATATTCGATGTCTTGACACGCAGGTATGATGCGTTTCGTTTCGATATGCAATCGAAATGGCCACCGGACGAATGGACAAAAGCCGGTGAGCTAACACTTCAAGGAGGATGTCATGAAACACTTGCGTAATTTGCTGGCAGTGGGGTTGTTGTGTATGCCGCTGGCTGCCATGTCAGAGGCGGTTATCAATATCAATACCGCCAATTCTGATTCCCTGGTGGAAGATCTGGTGGGTGTAGGTCCACAGAAAGCGATGGCCATTGTCCGTTATCGTCAACAGAACGGACCTTTCGAACAGGTCGATGATCTGGCGTTTGTTGATGGTATCGGTGCCAAAACGGTTGAACAGAATCGCTCCCGGATGACGGTAGCGGTTCCCAAAGCGAAGAAATAACGATAACCCACCTTGCCGCTGCCTGGCAGGTTCTCCACCCGCCGGGCAGTGGCTTTTCTGAATCAGAAATCAGTGATTATGCCTCTGCCGGGCGGATGATGACATGGATGTCATCAATACTGACAGGGATGTGCCAGACGCAGAACCTCGCAGGGGCATATTCAGTGATTTTTGACCCAGTTTATATCGAGCTTGACAGAGTATCGTATGTGGATAATAATAGCTATCATGTTCCACATCATTTGAGAAGAGCATGAAAACAGTGCAGATGACGCTTGATGATGAATTGGTCGATGCCGTGGATGCCGTGGTAAAAAAACTGCATACCACCCGATCCGCGTTTACCAGAAAGGCCCTGCGGGATGCCATGGAGGACATACGCATGAAGCAACTGGAAGAGAAGCACAAAGCTGGATATCAACGGAAGCCCGTTCCGACATCCGAGTTTGATGATTGGGAATCAGAGCAACAATGGCCTGAATGATGAAACGTGGCGAGGTGCGCTGGTATACATTTCAGCCGCCCGACAAGAAAAGACCGGTCCTGATTTTGACAAGGGATTCCGTGCTTGGGTATCTGGGTGAAGTCACTATTGCGCCGATCACGTCAACGATTAGAGACATTCCCAGCGAGGTTTTGCTGACAAGGCAAGATGGTGTCCGAAAGGATTGCGCAGTTAACTGTGATCACATCCAGACCGTTTCAAAAGGAAAGGTCGGCGCACTTGTCACTACCCTTGCGCCTGAGAAACTTGTGCAGGTGTGCGATGCAATCCGCTTCGCATTGGATATCTGAATTCCGGCTTGATCAAGGTTTAGAAATATCAGGAAATTTAATGAGATACAATCACTGTAGGCCTGGTTTTCCGTTGACCGGTTGTCGGGGATTAGGTATTGTCAGGCATCGGTTTCAGGATTTTCAGGGAGTACAGTGGTGCGGGAACAGGTAATGATCGAGGGAATCCGTTCCAAAATACCGGATGTCGTTGCAATCTACCTCTTTGGTTCGGCGGCAGCCGGTGAATTGCGCGCGGATAGCGATATTGATCTGGCCGTCTTGCCCTCTACCCTCCTGCCAGCCGCACCCCTCTGGTCACTGGCACAGACGCTTGCCGTGTCAGCAGGGCGCGATGTGGATCTGATTAACCTGCAATCGGCTTCTACAGTGATGCGGGCACAGGTTGTCTCGACGGGGAAAAGACTCTTTTGCGCGAACGAGTCGCTCTGCAGCGAATTCGAGGGCAGGGTATACGCGGACTATGCGCGCCTGAACGAAGAGCGACGGCAGTTACTGGACGATGTACGTGAGCGTGGCCACATATATGGTTGACGACGTCCTGCTGAACAAGGTGGCCATTATCGAGCGCTGCCTGGGCCGGCTGGAACAGGAATACCGGGGTCACGAGGATGAGATCGAGACCAATCTGACCCGCCAGGATTCCATCATATTGAACCTGCAACGTTGTTGCGAGGCAGCCATTGATCTCGCTATGCATGGGGTTCGGGTGCGCAGACTCGGGTTGCCCCAGGAAAGCCGTGAGGCATTTACACTGCTTCAAGGCACTGGTCTGATAGATGAGATGCTAATGCGACGTATGCAGGCAATGGTAGGATTTCGTAACATCGCGGTGCACAATTATCAGAAACTGAGTCTGGAGATTGTCCGCTCCATCCTCAACGAAAATCTGGACGATTTCCGCCAGTTCTGCGCCGCGATGTTAAAGCTGGATGTTCAGGCGTAGATGGAGCAGCAAACCTTGTGAGTTTCGCCAAAAATATTTCCGGATTAATTAGTTCTCTATATACCGAAATTTCAATGAGTAATGCTGAGTTATGGCTTAATTGTCAGCGTTCAAATTTGACAATATAATCGTGCAGCACTAAAACAGTGCTATGAAAAATGTGACGATCAAACTTGAAGATGATGTTGCCAACTGGTCGAGGGTATGGGCTGCAGAGCACAACACCAGTGTATCGCGGATCCTTGGGGAGTTACTGAAGCGAATGAAAAAAGAGAAAACGGGCTACGCAAAGGCCATGCAGCAGTTCCTTTCGGTCGAACCCCGGCCCTTAAAGACATCGGGCGCCTATCCTTCGCGCGACGACCTGCATGCGCGCTAATTGCTTTGTCGATACCAATATCCTTGTTTATGTGCGGGACAGTTCCGAGCCTGAAAAACAGCCTGCGGCCGAGCAGTGGCTGACCACTCTCTGGGCACACGAACTGGGCAGGATCAGTGCTCAGGTTATGAATGAATATTATGTGACTGTGACCCGGAAGCTTAAGCCCGGCCTTGCAAAGGAACAGGCGCGGGCTGATTTGCGGGCACTCGCTGTATGGCAGCCGTTGGAGATTTCAACGACGCTAATCGAATCTTCCTGGGATATTCAGGATCAATATGGCTACTCGTGGTGGGATACCCTGGTGATTTCTTCGGCGCTTTTTCTCGACTGCGCCTATCTGCTAAGCGAGGATATGCAGCATGAACAACCTATTGGCAATCTCACAATTATCAATCCGTTTCTTGTTAATTGTGAGGCATTGATTCAGCGCGGCGTGGTTGAGGCCTGGACAGCCGAGAGCTAAACATATCTTATTGCATGCCCTATCGGGATCGCATATTCGCAGAACGGAGAAAAGCATGGATCGGCGCCTGATTGCGGAGAAACTGGAGTCACTGCGTTCCTGCGTTTGCAGAATAGAGGCGAATGGAATTGTCTGTCCGTACGTATGAAAAATGCCGTGGGATCCCACAATATTGCTGTGCACAACTATCAGGCCATGGAAGTAGTAAAAATGAGCATAGTATGTCGAATAAATATCGACATACTATGTTGTTATATGCATAATATGCCGATGTTCCTAATGAAAGTGGACGTCAATAATGGGCGACCTTGTCAGAACCCTGATCCCTTATGAGGAATTTGATTACCAGGTGCTGCTGGGTGCGCTAAAGGAGTATGCCCACCCGCGCGACAGGATTACGACCCTGCTGCGTAAGGGTGCCATCATCCGGGTTAAGAAGGGACTCTACATTTTCGGTGACGATGCCCGTAAGCAACCCTTTTCGCGCGAAATTCTGGCCAACCTTATCTATGGCCCATCGTACATCTCACTGGAATATGCACTCCAGTACTATGGAATGATTCCGGAGCGAGTGGAATCTGTCACTTCAGTAACGGTGGGACGTTCACGCAAGTTTTCCACCCCTGTTGGTCAGTTTACCTATCGAATGATCCCCATGGCCGCATTCAGGACAGGCGTGGATCAAGTGACGACGGGAGACGGTCGCTCATTTCTGATTGCAGTTCCGGAGAAGGCGCTGGTGGACAAACTGCGTTCAGATCGGCTATCCGTGCAAAGCCAGAAGGGGTTGCAGGCCTGGCTTTTTGATGATTTGCGCATCGAGCCGGCCGTTATCCGGGAAATGGATTCCAGGCGCCTGGAAGACTACGCCGGCCGTTATCGCTCCAGAAAGATACACCTGTTGAACCGGCTGGTCCGCCGTCTCGGTCAGCATGGAGGTGTAAACGCACATGCATGAGGCCGTTGCCCGGATGTTGTCGAAATATGCGTGCAGAAGCACAGAAGACTATACGCACGCATTGCGTGAAATCATGCAGGAAATCGCGCTGCTTGGTTTGTGGCGAAGCAAGTTCTTTGAGAAAGCCGCTTTTTACGGCGGCACCGCACTGCGTATCCTGTACGGGTTGGACAGGTTTTCTGAAGACTTGGACTTCTCTCTACGCTCGCCCATGCGTAGCTTCGATATCGACAAGTACAGCCCGGCACTGGAAAAGGAACTGCGCGCGTTTGGCTTTGATGTCCGGGTGGAAAAGCGGAACAAGGCCGTTACTACACCTGTGCAATCGGCGTTCCTTAAAGCCAACACCTTCAGTGAGCTCCTGGTCATATCTACAGATGAAGCTATTGTGCAGACGGTGCCCCGCGGGCAGGTGCTGAAGATCAAGTTAGAAGTGGATACCGATCCGCCAACAGGATTTCTCACTGAGGCCAGGTATCTGTTACAGCCGATCCCCTTCGCCGTACAAACCTACACGCTTCCGGATCTTTTTGCCGGCAAGATGCATGCTGTACTTTATCGTCAGTGGAAAAATCGGGTGAAAGGCAGGGATTGGTATGACCTTGTCTGGTATGCCGCCAACCATCCCGAACTGCATCTTGCCCACCTGGAACAGCGTATGCGCCAGAGTGGTCACTGGACGGACAGCCTGGCGATGGATGAAGATGTTTTCAGGACGTTGTTGTGCGACAAGATTGAAGCCCTGGATGTGGATCAGGCTCGCCGCGAGGTCGAGCCGTTTGTAAAGCAACCGGAAGCACTTGCCATCTGGTCTCGGGAATTCTTTCATGATGTCGGTAAGCGGATTCGAGTGGTTTGAATGTCCAGCTCCATTCGGGCAAATTTCCCGGCACCAGCCTTCCAGCGTATATGTTACCAGCTTCACTTCAAGGAGGTCGGCCATTGATCCTCCTCTTCATTCAATTACCACGTCGGTGTTGGGTCATCCTTACCCGGTAGTGGATCACCCGATCGATGTGTCGGTAGTTGATCCGCTAACCGATATGAAAACACTATGTAACATGCTGCTGGCCGGTCTGCTCACGATGCCACTGGTGGCTATTTCCGGTCAGGTTGTCGATATCAACACGGCGGGTTCGGAAGCAGAAGCCGCCGCCTTTCGATATCAGGTGCGATGCGCTCCATGTCTTTTTCATCGACCTGATAGCTTTGGAATACCGGTATCCAGCGGTCGAATGCGGTGGCGACCTCGCGTAAAACCGACTGCGCTTTTTTCGGCGACAGCCCAAAGCTTTTTGCCAAAACGACCAGGCTTTTAGCTGTCGGGCGGTTACTGCTGTTGCCGAAATTCAGTACATGTTCGCCGCGTTGCGGAATATCCGGTATAAGGTCATACGCCGGTGTCAGGCGCCAGCCTCCACCTTCATTGCGCATGCTGAAATTTTTCAGATGGTCGTCAGTGTTGCCCAGTGCGGCGTTAAAGACGGCTTGACGATATAGGTCTGGAAGATCCTGTTCCGGCGCGCAGGAAATCTGTCTGACGGTATCGGCGAGTTCCGGATAGCCGGTAAGGTAGTAGCCTTCCTCCCCCATTAATGTTTGCAAGCTGGCAATAGGGTAACGGCCCTGCTGGTCCGATACATCGAAACGCTTTACCAGCAAGGCAGCGTGCGTGCCCATAATCTCGAGTTTGAATTCCGGCACGGTTAATCCGGCCCGCCGCGCCAGTGCCAGACAGGCGGCTTCAATGCGCACCATATCGACTGCATCGCGGGACGATCGTAACTTTGCGATCCAGTTTTCATT
>ENA-ORDP01000857-ORDP01000857.1-marine-sediment-metagenome-genome-assembly--contig:-NODE-857-length-18385-cov-9.488216_pt1 | contig 18385 bp, 11 predicted proteins | sample MGYA00248627_ERZ508539 | MGnify/ENA primary metagenome ERZ508539 (study PRJEB26208, sample SAMN05571518) | marine sediment metagenome | biome: deep sea; feature: Hydrothermal vent; material... | reverse complement strand
ACAGAGGATATATTCTTCCATATTTTTCAACTTAAATTTTGGGGCTATAGCTCAGCTGGGAGAGCGTCCCGATGGCATCGGGAAGGTCAGCGGTTCGATCCCGCTTAGCTCCACTAAACTTCAAAATCAATTTAAAAATTTGTTTTATCTTTATATCATAAAGAGCAAAGTGACAAATAAATATTATGTTGGTCAGACTAACAACATAGTAAAGCGAATCGCCTATCATAACAATGGTTATTGTAAATCGACTAAGTCAGGTAAACCTTGATACTATTTGAGCAAAATCATTTTTTTTGTTACTATATGATTTTTAGTCTTAATAGTATAAAAATACACACCGCTTGATAAGTTTGAACCATCAAATATTACAGTATATTTTCCTGCTACTTTATATTCATTAACCAAGGTCTTTACTTTTTCTCCCACAAGATTATAAAGAGTTAAATTGACAAAAGAAAATTTAAAAATTGCAAAAGTAATTCTAGTAAAAGGATTAAAAGGGTTTGGATAATTTTGATATAATTTAAATTGATTTGGTAAATCTCTATAAACTTCTACATCTGTTATTGTAGAATTATCATAATATAGAAATACAATCCACTTTGCGCCGACCGTATTACTAAAACCATTTTGTGTCGGAACACCTACCCCCGGCATATATAAATACATTCCTATCCTATAAGGATATAAATTAAATTCATTAACAATATCCAGATTTTTCAATTCATTCCAAGCTGAATCTGCTTTTTCTCTATATTTCGTACTATCAAGCTTTGGAATAAGATTAAAATAATATTCAATTGATAATGGTGGTCGAATAGCTGTCTGTAATACAATAAACGAATCCGCCGGTTGGAAATTATTTGGAAAATTAATTTTTCCCTGTCCTTGCCATAGTATACTTGCAGAAAAAAGTGTGTCATTATTTATTACGTTGAGAAAAGTAATACTTCCGAAGTCTACGGGGACTTCATATTTACTCTTTATTGGAATCTTACTTATAATAGAATCATTTGCTGCATAATGAGATAGGGATCCCTCTTCAAAATTATAAGTTTGATAATCCGATACAAGAATGGCAATATTCATCGAATCTTTTTCAATTTGCCATTTGTTCTGAGAATATATTGAATAATTTAGAATGACTAATAAAAGGAATAACATAAAATTCTTCATGCTTCAAACCTATTAGTTTTGTAACATAATAATAATTGAATAAACAGATACTGCTTTGAAAATTTTTTAAGAAAAGTAGTACCCCGAAAATGATACTGTAAATTGGGATTATTTTTTTAATAATGCAATAGACAAGTAAATAATTAATACTGGTGGTTTGTAAAGCGAGCAGGTTGCTCGCCTTGGCAGTAGACAGGTTGCTCGCTCAGAAGAATAAAATAATTCTAAATGAGCGACGAACCTCGTCGCTCTACAGAGCAAAAAGGAGTCTTTTCCAATATTAAATAATTATAAAAAGTTTTTTATAATTAAAAAACCCTTGACATTCAGTACTTTGGGGAATAAATTTAAGGATGCAAAGAACCTGGTTTAAGTTATTTTTCGTTTTCGCTCTAATATCTACGGCATTCGCCGGAGCTTTCTTAGATTATTTCCATGTTCGCAGCGAAGGGGACAATGTTGTTGTTGAATGGAAGACTTCAAAAGAGACCAATTTAGACAAATTCGTAGTTGAAAGAAAAAGCCCGCATGGTGTTTTTATTGAACTTGCAACAGTTGCTCCAAAGGGATCAAATTCATTTTATAATTACACTGATAAAGGAGCTTACAAGAAAACCGATTTACTTTTTGTATACAGGTTAAAGATTGTCGATACAAATAACCAGGTTACTTACTCCACTGAAGCGTCAATTTCTTTAAGTATTTCCGGTGTAAAAAGAACTTGGGGAAGTATTAAGGCTATGTTCCGATAATTTTTGTTTGTTGTTGATATTATAATAATTTATTACTTACCCGTATTTTCAAATGCTAATTAATTTTCTTAATTCATTTCAAATTTCCCGTCAAAGATTTTTCACTTATAAATATATTCTTTTTTTTTCAATTCCTTTTTTATTGCTGATCTCTTTTGCCGGATGTTCAAGCAGTAAAAAATTTAGTGATGAAGATTACAATTATAATTCAACTGCAAAATTCAAATCACCTGATATAAAAGTTTTATTAGATGATAAACCCAAAACCAAAAACATAACATTAGGATCTAATGTTGTTTTATCTTCTGCCGATAAGAGGATTGCAATTGTTAATGAAGGGAATACCCTATATGCAAATATTGATGGTGATAAAGTAATTATTACTATCGGGGATAATTCATTTACATCAGAATCTTTTAAAATTGAAACTAAGGATAGAAATACATTTCTAAGCTATAACGGAAAAAGTTACAGGGGGGCAATCAAATTCTTCAGTGATGGTAGTAAACTTATAATCATAAATGAGTTGCCGTTAGAAGATTACCTTAAAGGTGTTTTGCCATTAGAAATGCCTATCGGTAAAGGGGATGAAAATGTTGAGGCTCTAAAGGCTATGGCTGTTACAGCCAGGACTTATTCTTTCAGTAAAATGAATAAAAACAACAAAACTTTTGATGTATATTTAGATGTTAGAGATCAAGTTTACGGGGGCGTGAAAGCTGAAAAAGCCCTCACGAATAAAATAATTGATGAGACCAAAGGACTAATTTTAACGTATGACGGTAAACCGGCAATAGTATTTTATAGTGCTTCCGGCGGGGGATATACAGAAAATTATAAAAATGTTTTTGGTAATTTTGATATTCCGTATTTAAGAGGTGTAAAAGACGGTGATAAACCCTATGGTTCAATAATGCCTAATTTTGAATGGACGGAAAAATATACCGAAGGTAAATTTCTCTCAATGCTTCTTAATGCCGGCAAAATAAAAAATGTTAATTATACAATTGATGATATTGAAATTGAAAGTAGGTTTGCTTCAGGTAGAGTTAACGAACTTAAAATTAGTTTGGAATCTGATGAAAACGGTGATAAAGAAATTATACTTAAAGGCAATAGAATTAGAAGTATTATAAGAAGAGCAAACGGCGGAATTTTAAGGAGCACAATGATTGAAATAGAAATGGATGATGATAAAAATATCGAGATTACAGGAAAAGGTAACGGACACGGGGTTGGGCTTTCTCAGTGGGGTGCCATTTATCTATCTCACGAAGGGACAGACTATAAAGAAATATTATCTCATTATTTTCCCGGTACGGAAATAAAACCAATCTCTTATGATAATTAAAAGCACACCGATCTATCTCGCATCAAAGTCACCAAGGCGAAAAGTTTTGTTGAAACAATTAAACATAAAGTTTAAAGTTTTTTCTGTTGAATGTGACGAATCACTAAAGAAAAACGAATCCCTTATTCAAACGGTTAAAAGGATTTCCCTTGTAAAATTAGATGCTGCAAAAAAAATACACAACGACGGAATAATAATAACTGCGGATACTTTAGTTGTACTTGATAATGAAATAATCGGTAAACCGAAAAACAAAAAAGATGCTGTTAGAATTTTAAAAAAGTTAAGTAATAATACTCATAAAGTTTATACCGGTTTTTCCGTATATAATGCATTAAAAAATATAACAGTAACCGATTATGAAAAAACACTTGTTACATTCAAGAAACTATCCGGCAGTGAAATTAAAAATTATGTTAATACAGGCAGTCCTTTAGACAAAGCCGGAGCTTATGGAATACAAGATGATTTCGGTGCGGTATTTGTAAAAAAAATAAACGGTTGTTATAATAATGTTATGGGACTTCCTCTTTTTAAAGTATATAATGCCATATTAAGAGTAGAATAAATTGTTACAAAAATTAAAGCATAAACTTTTAATATCACTTGCAATTGGCGGGGGAGTATATTTATTCTTTATTATATATGCTAATTTCAATCAATTTCTTCACTCACTTTCACAATTTAGTTTGTGGCTGCTGCCGGTAATTTTACTCCTTTCTTTTGCCAATTTTGCAATAAGATTTTATAAATGGAATTATTATTTATCCCTAATAAAAGTTAAAATAAATAAGCTGGATTCATTTTACATTTTTATGTCCGGGTTGGTTATGAGCGTTACACCCGGAAAAGTAGGGGAATTCCTTAAAGCTTATCTAATAAAAGAAAGAACCAACGTGCCGATGAGTAAAACGTCCCCTGTTATAATTGTGGAACGTTTAACCGATTCTATAGCATTTATACTTATATCCTTAGTAGGTGCTTATATATTTAATTACGGAATGGTAATAACATTAATAATAACATTTGTATTAATACTTTTTATCATAGTACTAACAAGCCCTAAATTATTTCTCATCACTTTACATTTGCTTGAAAAAAGCTCACGGCTTAATAAACACATTATTAAAATTGAGGATGCTTATAAAAGCATGCAAGTACTATTAAAGCCAAGTGTCTTATTCGGTATGACTATTGTTAGTGTAATTGCATGGCTGGCAGAATGTTTGGGATATTATTTAATTCTCCGTAATTTTGGTATCGAAATAAATTTTATGTGGGCTTCTTTTAGTTATGCTTTTGCTAATATCGTTGGGACTGTTTCTATGCTGCCCGGCGGACTTGGTGTAACGGAAGGTTCATTAACATTTTTGCTTTTGGGGAAGGGAGTAAGTAAAACTACGGCGGTTACAACAACATTTATTGCAAGGGTTGCTACGCTTTGGTTTGCAGTTTTAGTGGGTGTTATAGCACTGTCTCTTCTTCATCATAGAAAAAATGATTGTTGTACGGAAGATAATATCGAATAATATTAGGAGAAAAAAATGGCTAAGTATAAAAAAATTTCTATTCCAAATGACGGTGAAAAAATAACAATTGAAAATGGGGAATTAAATATACCTGATAATCCTATTTTAGGTTTTATTGAAGGTGACGGGATCGGTCCTGATATTTGGTCGGCTTCAAAATTGGTTTTTGATGCCGCTGTAAAAAAAGCTTATAAAGGCAAAAGAAAAATTAGCTGGATGGAATTATTTGCCGGTGACAAAGCGGTTTCTGTTTACGGTAAAAATAAATGGTTGCCCCAAGAAACAATTGACGCTATTGAGGAGTATGTAGTTGCAATAAAAGGACCCTTAACCACACCGATTGGCGGAGGCATTAGAAGTTTGAATGTATCATTAAGACAAAGGCTTGATTTATTTGCGTGCGTAAGACCCGTAAAATATTATACCGGTGTTCCAAGTCCTATGAAGAGACCTCAACTTTTAGATGTAACGATTTTTAGGGAAAACACAGAAGACGTTTATGCAGGAGTAGAATTTAGAGCAGGTCAAAAAGAAACAGAAAGACTTATTAAGTATATCAATAAAATGATTCCGGGCAATATCAGAAAAAATTCCGGTATTGGAATAAAACCGATGAGTGAATTCGGTACTACAAGGCTTGTTTCAAAGGCGATCCGCTATGCCATTGAAAATAAAATTGACAGTGTTACCTTGGTGCACAAAGGTAATATAATGAAATTTACAGAAGGCTCATTTAAAGAATGGGGATATAAAATAGCGAAAAAAGAATTTAGAGATTTCATTATTACGGAAGATGAACTTTGGAGCGATTACAAAGGGAAAATGCCTAAGGACAAAATTCTTATAAAAGACAGAATAGCAGATTCTATATTTCAACAGTTATTATTGAGACCTAACGAATATGGTATATTGGCTACTCCTAACTTAAACGGTGACTATTTATCCGATGCAGCCGCTGCACAAGTTGGAGGTTTGGGATTAGCCCCAGGTGCAAACATTGGGTATCATACTGCTTTATTTGAGGCAACCCACGGAACAGCTCCTAAATATGCAGGAATGGATAAAGTAAATCCGGGTTCTCTAATTCTTTCCGGTGTTATGATGTTTAATTATATCGGGTGGGACAAAGTATCTAAAATTATAGAAGGTGCATTAAAGAAAACTATTAAAGCTAAAACTGTTACATATGATTTAGAACGTCAAATGAAAGGTGCAAAAAAATTAAAGACCTCTCAATTTGCTAAAGCTATTGTAAAAAATATGTAACCGGTTCAATTAAATAGAAATGTTTTTATAATAAATGCCCCAATTTCTTGATTTTCAAGATGGGGCATATTATATTCTCAACTCTTGAATATGATATATAGGAGGATAATTATGTCAAACGATAATAACGGCGGTAATGGATTCTTAATCGGGTTAATTGCCGGTAGTGCTTTAGGAGCAATTGTAGGTTTACTGTACGCTCCCAAAAGCGGAAAAGAATTGCGTGATGATATACGGACAAAATCTAATGAATATTTAGATGATGCAGATAAGTATATTGAAGACGCAAAAGTTAAGGCAAAAGACTTAATTAATGACGGCAAGAAAAAATCGGATGGACTTATTGCTGATGCAAAATCGAAGTCGGAAGAGTTATTAAAAGAAGCTCAAAAGATATTTGATGAAGCAAAAAGTAAAACAAGTAAAACTGTTTCAGAGAAGAAAGTAAATTTAGAAGCTGAAGGTACAAGATTAAAATCTGCAGTTAAAGCAGGCGTTGAAGCTTACAAAGAAACAAAAAAATCATAACGGTTCTTTGTAAAAGAATAAACAATTATGAATGCTGCTTCATTACTTATAAACATTCTGCTGATATCGGCTTCACTGCTGTGTCTTTTTTTAATATTCTATATTTATAGGATAACACAATCTTTTAATCAAATAAAAGATGAAGTAAAAAAGATATCTTTAAAATTAGATCCATTCATAGAATCAATGACTGATCTTAGCAATCGAATGAATGAAATATCAGACGGTGTAAAAGAACCGGTCGAGCTTGTACGAACAACTGTAAATGATGTAAAAAATAGGGTCGACACAATATTAAATTTTGAAGCGAAAATACGGAAGGGTGTTGAAGATCCGGTTTTCAGGCTAATTAGAACACTAACTGCCATGGTTAACGGAATTGAGGCATTCTTAAAAAATTATAATAAAAAAAAATAATTACTTAACACTGAACTTTTGGAGGTATATAGTTGAAAGATTATGACGTAAAAGCAATTAGAAATGTCGCACTAATTGGGCACGGAGGCAGTGGTAAAACTTCAATTTCCGAATCATTACTTTTCACGGCAAATGTAATTAATCGAATTGGTTCCATATCAGAAGGTAACACAACATCAGATTATTTGCTTAATGAAATTGAAAAACAAATATCAATTTCATCTTCACTTCTCCATCTTAGTTGGGATAACAAGCATATCAATATTATTGATACCCCGGGTTATGCAGACTTTATAGGTGAAGTTAGTTCAGCACTACGAGTTATAGATATTGCAACAATTGTATTAAAATCTGCAGAAGGTGTTGAAGTAGGTTCTGAAATTTATACTAAATTTGTTAAACAAAATGGAATTCCTGCTGTAATAATTATAAATAAAGTTGATAATGAGCATTCTGGTTTTAACACAACAGTGGCTAAAGCAAAAGAAAGATTATTTAACGGTGCTTCTGTAGTTACTTATCCTGTAAAAGAAGGACCGAGTTTTGATTCCGTTATTGACGTGATTAAAATGAAAATGTATACTTACGGAGAAGCCGGAAGTAGAAAAGTAACCGAAGCAGATATACCGGGCGAAGAAAAAGAAACTGCTGAAAAATACAGGACAGAATTAATAGAAAAGATTGCGGAATCATCCGAAGAATTGATGAACAAATATTTCGAAGAAGGTACTCTATCTGATGATGACTTAGTTACCGGTCTAAGACAGTCTATTATTGAGGGGAGTTTTGTTCCTATCTTTGCTGTTTCTGCATTGAAATCCGTAGGCTTAAATAACTATCTTAATTTTGTTAGTACTTATTGTCCTTCGCCGGCAGATAGGAAACCTGAAACGGGAGTGTTAAAAGGAACAGATAATAAAGTTGAAGTAAAAATAGATCCAAATGCCGAACCGGTTTTATTTATTTTTAAAACGATTGCCGAAAAACACGTTGGAGAGTTATCACTATTCAAAGTTGTTTCCGGTACGGTTCAACCCGGTCTTGATTTAATGAACCAGACAAACGGAAATACCGAAAGGATAAGTCAATTATCTTTACTGAACGGACACAATAGAACCGAAGTCTCAAAATTTTCAGCCGGTGAAATTGGTGCTGTAGTTAAGCTTAAAAATACACATACAAATAACACTCTCTCATCAAAAAATTTCTCTGTTGATCTTAATCCGATTGTTTTCCCTGAAGCTGCAATCAGAGGAGCAATTGTTCCAAAGTCTAAAGGTGATGAAGATAAAATTGCATCAGGTCTTCACACATTACACGAAGAAGATCCGTCATTTAATGTGCGCTTTGACCCTGAACTTTCACAAACAATTATTTCAGGGCAAGGAGAACTTCATTTGACTTTAGCCGTTAAAAGGCTGAAAGAAAGATTCGGTGTTGAAGTAGACCTTGTTGAACCAAAGGTTCCGTATAGAGAAGCAATAAAAGGCAGTGCTGCAGACGTTGAGTATAAGCATAAAAAACAATCCGGTGGTAGAGGGCAATATGGACATGTCCATTTTAAAATGGAACGATTACCAAGGGGTAAAGGATTTGAATTCGAAAATAAGATAGTCGGTGGAGCAATCCCCGGAAGATTTGTTCCAGCCGTTGAGAAAGGAATTATTGAAACAATGGAGAAGGGTGTTATTTCGGGAAACAAAGTTGTTGATGTTAAGGTTACCCTGTTTGACGGTACATTTCATAATGTAGATTCGGATGAAATGTCATTTAAAATTGCCGCTTCCCAGGCATTTAGAAAAGGAATACAAGAATGTAACCCTTGTTTGTTAGAACCTATTTATGAAATTGAAGTTACAGTACCCGAAGAATATATGGGTGATGTTATGGGTGATATTTCAAGTAGAAGAGGTAAAATATTAGGTATGGATTCCGACGGACATTTTCAAGTAATTAAAGCAAACGTTCCATTAGCGGAACTGTATAAATATTCTTCTAACTTAAGAAGTTTAACTCAAGGAAGAGGAAGACACAACAGGCACTTTGCTTACTATGAAGAAGTCCCGAAAGAAGTTGAACATAAAATAATTGCAGAATATAAAAAAGCAAAAGAAGAAGGGAATTAAGATTTATATTAAGTATAAGGTTTTTCTATGGTTAGTTATTTATGAAAAAAATGTGGTCACCCTGGCGGTCTCAATATATTGATAATATTAAACAGGCAAACGAATCAAACGAATGTGTGTTTTGTGGTTTGTCCAAACTCAATGTTGATGACCCGGAAAATCTTTTGCTTGATAAAGACGATAAAACTTTTACGGTATTAAATTTGTACCCTTATAATAACGGGCATTTAATGGTTGTACCCTACAGGCATTCTTCAGATTTTAATGAATTAACGGATGAAGAAAATTTAGAAGTTATGCACAAGCTGCAATTAGCAAAAAAAGCTCTGCATAAAATTGCGGAGCCGGACGGTTTTAACATAGGGGCAAACATAGGAAAAATTAGCGGTGCCGGAATTGCAAATCACATTCATTTCCACATTGTACCGCGCTGGAACGGTGATACTAATTTTATGCCTGTACTCGGAGATGTAAAAGTGATATCTCAAGATCTATTGGAGACCAAACAAAGACTCTTGAAGGCATATAAAGAATTAAAAGAAAAATAATTTATTTTTGTTAAGAATTATATTATCTTTTAATTGCAATAAGTTTTTATCCGTTAACTAACGGATAATTTTTGTTTTCTAAAATTTTAGGGCCCATAGCTTCCTTCCTGCGCTAAAGCTTCGGGAGGTAAAAGTTGGTCTTAAAAAATAAATATTATCGGGTCCATAGCTCAGTTGCCTGTCCGTCGAAGGACGTAGACGGAGTTAGAGCATCTGAAAGATAAACGGAAGAATTATAGATACATAAAATTATTAGAAGGGCCCATAGCTCAGTTGGTTAGAGCATCTGACTCATAATCAGAGGGTCGGTGGTTCAAGTCCATCTGGGCCCACTTAAAAACCTCGAAGACTAAACATCTTCGGGGTTTTTTATTTTAAAGATTTTATGGAATCACATTGACTCATAATCAAAGGGTCGGTGGCCTGCCTGCCTTATCCTGCAACACTTTAGTTATTACAAGAATTATTACCAACAGTTCGGCGTGTAAATTCAAGCCTGTCCGACGAAGCTTTAGCGTAGTCGGATCCATCTGGGCTTACATACTAAAACTCGTAAAATAATCATTTTCGTTTTTTTTGATTTTAAATTAATTATTATATTTTACGATGATAATGATATTGTAGAGATTATTTGATAACTTATGTTACGCATTATTTCTCGCTCGTCTCAGGGACGAAGTCTATACGGAAAGTTTAATGAATTTATATCCTTAACAATGCCTGCTGCAGGCAAGTTAATGGTCGTGGCTATTTCCGTTAGTTGACGGATTATCTAACGGATAATATTTTGTGTAAGGTGAGCAAATAAGTCTATTTAGTTCCTTTATTTTTCATTAATAAAAATTGCAAACAGCATTTATAGTAGAGTTATATAAAATCGAAATACTTAAAAATATATATTGTAACCTTTTATTCGAAAGATCTGAAGATGCTATTTTAATTATAAAAGACGGTAAATTTATAGATTGTAATAATGCTACTGTAAAAATGCTTCGTTATAAAAACAAGAAAGAACTTTTAGATACACACCCTTCGGAATTATCTCCGGAATTTCAACCTGACGGAAGACTTTCATTTGAGAAAGCAGATGAAATGATGAGAATAGCTTTTGAAAAAGGGACTCATCGTTTTGAATGGGAACATAAAAAAGCTGACGGTGAAGTCTTCTCCGTAGAGGTTTTATTGACGGATGTTTCTCAAGATTCAAATGAAAAAACACTTAACACAGTCTGGAGAGACGTTACGGATCGTAAAAAATCTGAGCGTATGCAGAATGCTCTTTATCGTATATCCGAGAGCACTTACACTGTCTCTGATATGAAAGCACTTTACAAAAAAATACATAAGATTATTTCAGAGCTGATTCCGGTTAAAAATATATATATTGCTCTTTACGATGAAGAATCAGAGATATTAACCTTTCCCTATTTTGTTGATGAATATGATCCACCGCAACCACCTAAAAAACTTGGTAAAGGATTAACTGAATATGTTTTACGGACGGGAGAAGCATGTCTTGCAGATGAAAAGAAAGATTTGGAATTAAGAACTTTAGATGAAGTAGATTTGATTGGTGCTCCTACGAAAATCTGGCTTGGTGTTCCTCTTAAAATTTCCGGTAAGTCAATTGGCGTTATCGTTGTTCAAGATTATAATGATGAGAATGCTTATGGAGAAGATGAAAAGCAACTGTTGATATTTGTATCTGAACAAATTGCCCAAGTTATTGAAAGAAAACAAAATTCCGTAAGATTAAAGAAATACGCAGAGGAGTTAAAAGAAGCTAATAAAACAAAGGACAAATTCTTTTCAATTATCGCGCACGATTTAAAAAGTCCATTCCAAGGGTTATTAGGTTATTCACAAATTCTTATGAATGAATACGCTACAATTACAGAGAAAGAAAGAATCTCTTTTATAAATAGTATTGATGAGATAAGTAAGAATGCCTTTTTGCTTCTTGAAGATTTGCTAACCTGGTCCAGATTGCAAACAGGTAAGATGGAAATTAAATTTGAGAATTTTAATCTGTCTGAATGTTTATATAGGACAATATCTTTACTTAAACAAACTGCTTTAAATAAAGAGATAAAGATTAACTGTTTTATAGATAATAATATTTATGTTAATGCAGATAAAAATATGGTATGCACAATTGTAAGAAATATAATATCAAATGCAATTAAATTTACAAACTGTTGTGGGGAAATAACCATATCATCAAAGCCTGTAGAAAATCTTATTGAGATTTCAATTGTAGATACAGGTGTTGGGATTAAAAAGGAGAATCTTGAAAAACTTTTTACTATTGATAAAAATGTTAGTACAAAAGGTACCGCTAATGAAGAGGGAACCGGTTTAGGTTTACTACTTTGCAAAGAAATGATAGAAAAACAAGGTGGTAAGATATGGGTAGAAAGTGAACCGGGTAAAGGAAGTAATTTTATTTTTACGATTCCGGTTTTAAATTAGATATTCTTTTTCCGGTTATTGCACCTGTCCCGAATTTTTAAGAGTGTGTAAAAAATAACAAGAAACTGCTACCCGGAGGACTTCTACTAAGAAGCAGTTAAGATTTTTTTTACGTCATAATCACATAGGTAAACCTGTCTATTGCAGGCAAGGTTTACTTTGTAGCAATTTTAATCCTTTTACTTTATTGTTTTATTCAGCAATTCAATAATATCATTTTTTGAAAACGGTTTTGACATATAATCCGTAAATCCGGCTTCTAAATATTTTCCTCTGTCTCCAACCATAGCATTAGCAGTTACGGCAATGATTGGTGCTTCTTTATACCCTTCCATTTCTTTTATCTTTTCAGCTGCTTCTATTCCACTCATTTTAGACTTGAGATTGATGTCCATTAAAATGCAGTTATATTTTTTCTTTTTGGCTTTTTCTATAGCCTCCGGTCCATTTTCTGCTAAATCAACTTTATAATGTTTCTTTAAAAAAATCTTTATTACTTCACGGGTTATTTTATCATCATCAACAAAAAGCAAGTGCTTTAATTCTTCTTGTGTGTCTTTTGTTTTTGGTGTTTTGATTGTTTCGTCAAAAGTTAGTTGTTCGGTTTTTTTTGGAATAGATTTTTCTTGAATAGGGAGAAGAACAGTAAAAGTAGAGCCTTTACCGGCTTCACTTTCTAATTTAACCTCTCCGCCAAGTTTAGTAACAAATTTATTTGTTATAGTTAATCCGAGTCCCGTACCTTCATAAACTCTGCTTGTTCCTTCACTTACTTGTCTAAAATCTTCCCAGATTATTTCTTGCTTATCTTTTGGAATACCTATGCCTGTATCTTTTACTTTTATTTCTAAATAAGTATCATTTCTAATTTTATTAACAGAAACGGTTATTCCGCCTTTTTCAGTATATTTTACAGCATTGTTTACCAAGTTGCTTATTATTTGGTCAAACATTCTTTCATCTGTCTCGGTCTCAAATTTTTCAATATCACTTTGAAATTTTAAGTATAGATTTTTCTTACCGGCCGTTTTATCAAATATTGATACAGTCCTTTTTATATTCTTAATAATATCAATTTTTGATAGTTCAACGTTTATCTTTTCAGCTTCAATTTTAGTAAGGTTTAATATTAAGTTTAATGTTTCCATTAACCTGGTGCTGGCTCCGTGGATGAAGGATGCATATTCTTTCTGTTGCGGGTTTTCTATTTCTTTCTCTAAGATTTCCGTAAATCCCATGATACCAACCATAGGTGTTCTTAATTCGTGAGACATATTGGCAAGAAAAATTGATTTTATTCTGTTTGATTCTTCCGCTTCTTCTTTGGCTTTAATTAATTCATTCCTTGCTTTAATATTTTCGGTTATATCTACTTTAATGCTAAGGAAATTTATTATTTCTCCTTTGTCATTCAAAATTGGGGATATACGTTCAGACTCCCAATACATTTCACCGCTCTTACGTTTGTTTAAAATTTCTCCTTCCCACGTACCACCCTTAAGAATTGTGTCCCATAATTCTTTATATGTCTTTAGTGGTGTTTTACCTGATTGGAATATCTTTGGATTTTTGCCGATAAGCTCTTCTTTGGTGTACCCGGTAAATTCGGTTACTTTAGGATTAATAAATTCTATATTTCCATCGATATCTGTTATTACTACCATTGCAGGGCTTTGCTCCACACCGCGGGATAATTTTAGTATTTCTTTTTGAGCTTTTTTTGCATCTGTTACATCTCTTGCAATACCATTGATATATTGGTATTCGCCTTCTGTTTTTATAAGTGAGCTATTATATTCCCAAATTCTTTTTTCACCCGAACGTGTCTGAATGAGCATAAAGCCTTTAGCTTTGCCTGCTTTTTTTATTTCCGTAAGGTAATCTTTAAATAGGTTTTTTACTTCGGGCGCTAAAAATTCATACAAATTTTTGTTTAATACTTCACGTAATTTATAACCAAGATTCTTTTCTGCTGCAGAATTAATAGATAGGATATTACCTTCTAAATCGTGAGTTAAGACCAAGTCATTTATGCTGTTAAATAAATCCCTATAATGTTTCTCACTTTTTTTAAGGGCAATTTCAGCTTTCATTTGTATTGTTATATCCCTAAAAACTTCCAGTAATGCTTTTTGATTTTTATAGTTCATCACCGTGTGTGTTACTTCATATTCTCTGCCTCCAAGTATACCGTGTATTTCGCAGACATTAGTTTCGCCCAATTTCATTTCGTTAGTTAAAGGACATTCAATACATTGCTTTTCATTGTCTTTATAAAATTCCCAGCATTTTCTTTTTGGATTTTCTTGATCAACAGCATCTTTAAGCACATTGTTCATAAATAAGATGTTTCCTTCAAAGTCCACAATATCCAAGCCGAATGGAATAGTTTCTATAAGGGATTCATTAAATTCATTTAATGATTTTAGTGCTTTTTCCGCTTTTTTTGCGTCTGTCACATCTCTTCCTAAACCATTGATAAATTGCTCATTACTTTCTGTTTTTACAAGTGAGTTATTATATTCCCAAATTCTTTTTTCACCCGTACGTGTCTGAATGAGCATAAAGCCTTTAGCTTTGCCTGCTTTTTTTATTTCCGTAAGGTAATCTTTAAATAGGTTTTTTACTTCGGGCGCTAAAAATTCATACAAATTTTTGTTTAATACTTCACGTAATTTATAACCAAGATTCTTTTCTGCTGCAGAATTAATAGATAGGATATTACCTTCTAAATCGTGAGTTAAGACCAAGTCATTTATGCTGTTAAATAAATCCCTATAATGTTTCTCACTTTTTTTAAGGGCAATTTCGGATTCTTTACGTTTTGTGATGTCTATACCTAAGCCTATGAAGTAATCGAATTTTTTATCTTTCAAAATAGGAACGCCATGCCATTCAGTTAGTATTTTGTGACCGTCTTTTGCGAGAATGTAATTTTCATTCAACGTAGGCTGCGGAAGCGCAGTAAGTTTTTCAAAAATTTTAGACAACATTTCTCTATCACTTTCAGGAACAAAAGTAGTTAGATAATCCTTACCTAAAACTTCTTGTTTTGAATAACCAAGTGCTTTCAGCATAGTGTCATTCATCATCAATACCTTGCCGTTTTTTTGAATTGCAACAAAAAAGGCAGGGGTTGATTGTATGAGTGTATCATTAAAATCTTTTTGGCTTTGAAGTTTTTCTTCTATAATTCTTTTTTCAGTTATATCATCAATTAAAGAAGCAACACCGGTAACTTTTCCATTTAAATCAGTTATTGCAACGTTATACCAGTCACATAAAATCCTTTTACCGTTTTTAGTGATATTTTCATTTGTACTTCTCTTTCCTCCCGTCTGTGCTAAAAGTTGATTGAAAACGTCCTTCACCTTGTCTTGTGTCTCTTTAGGAATGATCAACTCATTTGCGTGTTTGCCTAATGCTTCCTCTTTGGAGTAACCAAAAATATTTTCAGCAGATTTGTTCCAATCTGTAACTTTAAAATCAACATCCCAAAAAATTGCACCAAGGGGGGTATTTGCCAAATGGCTGGAAAGACGCTGCCGGCTTTCTTTAATCTTAATTTCAGCTTGCTTGCGTTCCAATAACATTTGAGAATTTTCAATGGCTACGGATGTGTTCGCAGCTAAACCTTGTAAAATTTCGATATCATTTTCATTATACGAACGCCCTTCTTTTGTATTGTGAATTGTAAAACAACCATGCAATTCTCCTTCTCTGTTGAGAATCGGTACGTTAATCAATTTATGAAAATTAAACTTTTCCCGAATTTTCTGAATCACGTGTTTATCATTCTCAGCATCATTAGTTATATATGGTTTTTTAGTTTTAAGTACCCAGCCCGATACTCCGTATCCCTTTTCAAATTTAAAATTAATAGGAGTGATTTTCCCTTCATCATTATATGTTTTGAAGACCATTTTATCATCTTCGTACAAAGCAGCGGCACCGGAAGTAGAGCCGGTTAATTCGATAGCTATTTTAACAAGCTGTTGAAGAATTATTTTAATATCGAGAACTTTATTTATTTCTGTTGAAGCTTTAGAAAGCAGTAGAAGCTGTTTATTTTTTTGTTTTATTTCCTCCTCATTTTTTTTACGATCTGTGATGTCGCGTGTTACACCCAACAATTCTATAATTTCGTTTCCCGCATTACTGAGAGGAACCAAATACGTTTCCAGCCAGCGTTGTGTTCCTTTAAGCCCAATGATTTTGAAAGTTAGGATTTCTTTATTTCCCTTGATGACGCTTTTGATCATTTTTCGAAATGCTTCCCGGTATTCCGGTGCAATAATGGTTAAAATATTCTGTCCCTGCACCTGTTCCAGTGAGTCAGCTCCTATCATATCTAACCCGGCGCGGTTCATATCCAAAAGTTTTCCGTTGGTGTCGAGGATCTTTACGCACTCCGGTTCTGTTTCTATAATCGTTTTTAATCGTTTTTCGCTAACATTTAATTCTTTCATTGTGCGCCTGAGTTCCTCCTCTGCCTTCTTGCGCTCCGTAATGTCTAATACAATACCTTGGAAGTGAGTGATTTCGTCCTTTTCGTTTCTTCGTATAAAGGTGTGGTCGGCAACCCATTTTATTTTTCCGTCTTTTGTGAAGATTCTATATTCCTGTGTGTATTCGTTCTTTTTCTCATTTTTTTTATAAATCGAAGACTTCTCAATCGTTTTTTTCAGATCACCTTGCTGGACGACGCTAGCATAGGGTACATTGCCTGATAAGAATTCTTCGGCGGTGTAGCCGAACAAATCTTTTACGTTTTTGGATACGTATTCAATAGGCCAACCCTCAGCATTCTTCCAAAGAAAGACGACAGCAGGACTCCGGTTAATGATATTATAAGACTCCTGTAGTTCTTTTTCTGCCTGCTTGCGCTCGGTGATGTCGTGCACCGAACCCACCAAATGGGTACAGTTGTCTTTGTCGTCAAAAACGGGGGCAATATTTACTATACCTGTCTTGAAGCCCGCGGGATATTGGGAGGTTTCTTCCCAGTTCACAATTTTTTTCTCCCTAATCGCCTTTTCGTACTTGGAACGCACCAATTTTAGTGACGGTTCGGGAATGACTTCGTTTATGGTTTTGCCGACAATTTGTTCCATGTTAAGCCCAGTGGCTTTTAGAAAAGCGCTGTTCACCGTTAGGAATCTGTAATTCGGTCCCGGCTCCACTTCTAAGTAATAGAGGACGTCTCCTGTCGAATCATAGATGAGGCTTAACTGTTGTTCCCGCAGTTGGAGTGCCTCTTCCGTTAGTTTGCGTTCGGTTATATCTCGTGCATTTACAACAAAACCTTTAATTTCATTCTGTTTGTCTTTATACGGGAAGTAACTAACATCCACATAACGCTTTCCTCTAATTGGAAAATCAAGCCACTTTTGATAATTAATTACTTTTCCGGATAAACAACGCAATGCATTTGGTTTTATCACTGTTTCAAAATGTTCCTTGCCGAATACATCTTTCGCGGTAAACCCAATTAGTTCTTCTGAAGTTTTACCGAATGCTTCAAGCAATGCGGAGTTAGAGGCAAGGTATGTAAAATTTTTATCGAGGAGCGCTATCATATCTGTGGAACTGGATACAATATGTTCATATTGGTGTTGTGTTTCTTGTAGTTTTACTATATCAGTAATATCAATAAGGAAAGATAGAATAGATTGATTACCAATATTGAAGCACCTTATTAAAGTATTTACTGTTTTGCCGTCTTTATTAACAAACTCAACTTCATAATTTATCAGTTCATTATTTCTTTTTAGAAACGAAATGATTTTTTCTCTATCGGAAGTATGCTTGTAAAAAGGGAGTGCTTCGTGTTCAAAAACTTCTTCAATACTTTTAAAACCAAACATTTTTGCAAGTGCTGTATTGCAATTAATTATTTTACCGTCGAATGTTGTTTCAAGTATACCGGCAATGTTGTTATCAAAAATATTTTGATATTTTCTCTGAGTAAAGTCAAATTTCATAGAAGCATCTTTTGCAACAGACTCTAATAATATATTTTCTTTTCGTAAAATATCTTCAGCATTTTTTATTCTTTGCATCACTTTAACCTGTGCAATAAGCTCGTTTTTGTCTATTGGTTTTGAAAGGAAAGCATCTGCACCGGTTTCTAATCCACGCACCTTGCTTTTAATGTCGGTGTAGTTTGCCGTTAAAAGGATTACGGGAATAACTTTTGTTTTTATATTAGCCTTAA